>Ga0180732_1000211_pt1 | contig 55654 bp, 105 predicted proteins | sample KR11_01MetaG_FD_148674 | JGI IMG/M metagenome (GOLD analysis project Ga0180732, IMG submission 148674) | Groundwater microbial communities from the Olkiluoto Island deep subsurface site, Finland - KR11_0.1 MetaG | ecosystem: Environmental > Aquatic > Deep subsurface > Groundwater | place... | reverse complement strand
GGGGTCGTGGTCGGGGTCGCGGTCGCGGTCGTGGTCGCGGTCGGGGTCGTGGTCGTGGTCGCGGTCGCGGTCGTGGTCGTGGTGACATGACGTTTCGCTTCCACTGGCCTCCCCGTCTCGGGTGGGCCGGTGGGAGCGATGCGGAGGAGCAAGGATGGAACCGGAAAGCCCCACCGTCGAGTGCCAGGTCTGCGGCGAGGTGGTGCCCCTCTCCTCCTGCACCGTCGACGCCGAAGGCAACCCGACGTGCGCCGACTGCCAGCTTGCCGGCCGAGGTATCGAGTCCGAGGTCTGGGTCGGCCCGATCTGCGACTGGTCGTTGCCGTATGGCGGGAGGACGTGATACGATGATGTCTCCCATGGGGTGCGCCGGTCGTCCGGCAGTCGCCGCGGTTCAAGCGGCTGGCGCACCCTGCCTTTCCCCTTCCGCTCGAGGGTCGGCACGGTTTCGGTGCGCGGAGCCTCCCTGCCTCCACCACGCATCGACGCCACCCGTGCCGATCCTCGAAGGGCAGGGGAGCAAGACCCGCGGCGGCTGGACCGCCATCGAGCGGCGGCTGCGCTACGAGCCGGGCAAGCCCCCACGGTGCGGAACATGCGCTACCCGCACGGAGGTCCGCTACTCCCCTGCCCGTTCCGTTGCCGGATGTTCCGGCAGCCCCCGCCGTTCCTCGGCTCACGCCCGAGGGATCCTCTCGCTTTCGGTGACACGGCGGGGATTACGAAACCGGGGCCCGGAAAGCCCCATGAAAGGAAGGACGCGATGAACGAACGACAGAAGGACAACATCACCGACGCCTGCGACGACAAGGACTGGCAGATCGACTGGCGTTCCGACGGCTGCACGATCAAGACGGCCAACGGCACGAAGGTCGAGTACCACGAGGACAGCGACGGCCGGAAGGTGGACATCCGCGCCGAGGGCCGCTTCCGCACCGTGCTCGCCGTGCTGCGGGTGCTCGACGACGGTCGGCGCGGTTCCAGCGAGGAGTAGGCGCCTTGACCCGAGAGGACATCGCCCGATACCGCCGCGTCATCTTCGCCGCCCGCAAGGCGGCCCAGGACGTCGACAACGGTGTGGTCGGGCTCTACACGTTCGCAACGCGAGCCCTCCTGCGGTGGCCGGAGGCACTGGACGAGATCGAGCGGTTGCGGAGGTGCATCGACGCGGCACGAGCCCTGCTGTCGAAGCAGGATCGGAACGTCGACGCGCTGCACATCTTGGACTGCGCCGTGTCCTATCCGGGGTACGAGCCGCCGAGCGAGAAGGAGATCGAGGAAGGGTGGAAGCCGGCATGAAGGTGCCCTACCGGATGGCGTGCTGGTTCGTCGGCTGGCTCGGCGCGATCGTGCTGCTCGCCCTGCTGTGGAGCGGTGGGCCGTGCGGGAGGTGATGGCGATGGAACAGCTTGAGGTCCGCGCGTGCCGCGTCATCGAGCATGGATCGTCGCTTCTGGATGTCCGTGGTCAGCCGTGGCCCAACGGCCGGCGCGAGGTGGTCTTCCCGATGGAGGAGTTCCTGAGCGTCGAGGTCCGCGCAACGTGGCGCCTCGGACCCCACGAGGTCATGTCGTTCGGGCTGGAAGGCCGGATGGACAACAGGGACCCCGGGAGTTGGGGCAACATCGCGGACTGCGCCATGGTGAGCGCCGGGGGCACCGCGCCGGGCGTGTTCCGCAAGAACGGATCGTTGATCCTGCGCGTGTCGCTCTACATGTACGAGGCTCGCGTGGTTCTGTTCAAGCGATTCGGAAACGGAAAAGCCCCGAACGACATTTGGGTGTCGATCGCAAGGAGCGTGAAACCATGAACGTCGACAAGCTCCGTTCCGAGTGCGTCCGCCGCGGGTGGGCCATCACGAACGAGCGCGGGCCGGACACCGGACCCGACGCCTTCCACATTTCGCTGGAAGGCACCAGCGCCGAGGCCGCGTGCTACCGCCAGGCGAGCAACTGGCGCGTGGTCTTCCACGGCACCCTGACCCAGCTCCACGAGCTGCACGACGTCTTCCTGGCGTGCGGGGCGGCATGATCTGGCGCCTGTCCCATCGTGCCGCGCCCGATGCCGTGCAGATCGCGGACCGGCACTACAACCGGCAGAAGCCCGGAACTCCGCAGTTCGTTCCGCCGGGGAGATGCTTCGTTCTGGTGTCGCTCGACGGGTTGGCCCTGTGGGTCACGTCTTGGCCGTTCGCGCGATTCGTCAAGCACCGCTGGCCCGGCGCGTGGGTCAACTCGCTGTTTCGTCGTGAGGGGGGGGCGATGAGGGCCAGCGCGATGATCAAGGAAGCGGTCGCCGCGACGAGGTGGAGGTGGCCGAGCGTTCCCGATCTCGGGATGGTCTCGTTCATCGACGCCGACAAGGTGAAGCACAAGCGCGATCCGGGGCGCTGCTACATCCGCGCCGGGTTCGAGTACGACGGGGAAACGGTTGGCGGACTCGTGGCCGTGAGGATGAAGCCGGAATCGATGCCGGACCCGTGCCCCCCGGTCGGAGCCGAGCTTTCGCTGTTTGGGGACGAAAGGAAGGACGAGGGAAGATGACCACCGAACTGACAACCACCAAGACCCCCGAGGTCGAGCAGGTCCGGTCCGAGGTCAAGCCGATCCTCGACGCCGCGAAGGCCATCGCCGTGACCGACGAGGCCACCTACGGCGAAGCGATGGTCTTGGGCGCGGAGTGCGCGAAGCGGGCCGCCAGGGTGGAGGACCTGTTCAAGCCCTCGAAGGATGCCGCGCATCGGGCCTGGAAGACCATCACGGGCACCGTGGCGTCCCTCGTGGACCCGCTCAACGAGGCCCGGAAGCTCTGCACCACGAAGGCGAGCCGATGGCGCCAGGTGGAGGAAGCACGCCGGCTGGACGAGCATCGGGCGGCCGAGGACGTGGCGCGGAGAGCCGCCGAGGAGACGAGGCTGCGGGCCGCGGTGACGCTCGAGCAGTCGGGTGCCCCCGCGCTCGCCGCCCAGGTGCTCGAGGCCCCCGTGGTCGCGGCGCCGGTCGAGAAGGCGGCCGCCATCCGGTCGGAGGTCAAGGAGGTCTACCGCGAGAACTGGCAGGCCGAGGTCGTGAACTTCGGGGCCCTCGTCCAAGCCGTGAAGGACGGCAAGGTGCCCTTCGAGGTGCTGCAACCCAACCTGCAGGTGCTCCGCGTCATGGCGAAGGCAGCGAAGGGCAAGATGGAGATCCCTGGGGTGCGGATGTGGGATGCGGGAAGCATTGGGTTTAGGAGGACATGACGATGGCAACCAGAACCGTCCCCGAAGGAATCGAACGCCTCACCCCTTCCCAGGCGTGGTGCGACGGCTACCGAATCGGCAGGGAGGAGCTTGCGGCCGGCATGACCAAGGACGCCGCCGGCGAGATGGCGAAGGACGGCCGGACGCACGAGCGGCTGGACGCCCTGGAACGCGCCGTGAAGAAGCTTGGCGACGACGGGCTGGACGCCGCGACGAGGGCCACGGGCATCGAGAAGCGGGTCGAGAAGCTGGAAGGGGGGAAGGTGGAGTAGATGGGAACCGAGATACTGACGACGAACCAACTCGCCGAGTTCGAGGCGTCTGTGATGCGCGCTCTACGTGGTGAATCCACTGGGCCATCACTTGCTTTCGTGCGGCTCGTCTACTCGTCGCACGAGGCCCTCCGCGCCGCCCTCGCGGCGTCGGAGGCCAAGAACAACGAACTGCGCCTCGCACTCGACGCCAACGCCGATCAACTGGCGCAGGAGATCGCCACAGCGCGGACGTTGTGTGAGCAGCGCGACGCCGCCCTCGCTGACGTGGCGCGGCTGACGCGCGGGATCAACGTCGTGGGTGATGCGGTGTGCTGCAATGGTGGCGAGGTGTCGAGGTGGACCGATAACCTCCGCTCTGGACGCGAGTGGAACGCCAACATTCCAGCGCCTCCCCGCATGGACGGAGCGAACACCGCATCGGGTGTGTGCGGCACACGGGATCCGCGCGGTTGTGCCGAACTGGATCTCGCCAAGACGTGTTTCGCGCAGGAGAAGCGGCGTGCGGACGCCGCCCTCGCCACCTCGCGGCAGATGCGCGAGGCGCTTGCGGAACTGGTCGAGGCGATGCGCCTGTGGGGTGCAGAGGAGGACGGCATCCCGGAGGAACTCGGCAAGGCGTGCAAGCCGTTCGCATCGTGGAAGAGGGCCAAGGCGATGATCGACGGCGCCGCCATCGCCGCCGACGCGAAGGTGGAGTGCGAGGGGTGCAAGAGGCTGCGGGACTTGTTGGGTCGGGTGATCGGGCACGTCGAGTCGTCGTTGACCGTCGAGCATGGAGTAGGTGGTGTGGTGTCGCAGGTCGTCCGCTACGATTCGACCGTGGCGGATCGGCTTCCGACACTGCTTCGTGATGAAGCCCGCGCCGCCCTCGCCGCGAAGGGTGGGGGGGGAAAGACGCACGCGACCTGCGCCGGGTGCAAGTACCAGGGGCAGGGTTTCGAGTACCCGTGCAGCGATTGCGACAAGGCGCTTGCGGCCGGTGGTGCAGACAAATGGACCGCGGCGAAAGGAGGGGGACGATGAGGTACTTTAGCCCGGAACGCGAAGCATCAATGCGGGCCAAGTGCAGACACGAAGTGGAACGCGACCGAATCGCGCTGTCAAACGGAGCGCGCATTGAACCAGCCCACAACGAGTGGGAGGTGGCGTGCTACCTGTGGGGAAAGGACGTCGCAGATCGGTTGTACCCGGAGATGGTCCCGCGTCACATGGAGGTGCAGCGATGAGCGAGTGGACGAAAGACCGCGATGTGCGAGAGAGGGTTGCGAGGGCGCTCGCGTCTCACCACCCGAGGGGGTTCGACGGGCTCTCCCAATGGGGCCAGGAACGCTACCTCGACGATGCCAGGGTGGCAATGAAGGCGCTGGAGGCAGAGCGCGACGAGGCATACGCAAAGGGGTGGGAGGATGCGAAGGCTGCCGCGCTTGCGGTGTGCGAGCGCGAACGTGGCTTCGCGTTGCCGTGCGACAGGTGCAAGTTTGGCATCCGCGCCATCGAGCCGAGGAGGTGAGGGGATGGGACCGCAAGTAGGGGATCGCGTGCTCTGGCACGGGCGCGAGGCGGTGGTGACGGGGTACTTCCCATCGGACCTTCCGCCGCAGCACGTCGCGGTCTGCCCGTGCTGCACCTGCCAGAACGAGTCGCTGTTCGCCGCGGGCTGGCCGCTGGTAGAGCATCCGGATTTCGGGGACACGCAGATCGAGCCGTCGCGATTCCAGTGGGACGAGGAACGTGGATGGTGGACGGTCACGACGAAAGGAGGCAGGTGATGGACGAACGCAAGCCGAAGTGCGGAGAGTGCGCGGATGAGAAATGCACCGGCCTGTGGCGCAGCAAGAAGGATCCAAGTTTCGACCCGACGCTCGACGCCTGCGAGGACTTTGTTCGCTGGGTCCCCGCCGACCCCTCGCCCGAGGTGGTCGAGAGGGGCGCAGAGGCGGCGTGCAACACCTACCAGGACGAGATCGGCGTTGCCGCGATGCGGTGGAACATCATCAACGACAAGATGCGCGGCCACTGGCGCAACGTCGTTCTCGCGGCGATCCGCGCGATGGGAGGAAAGCCGTGAGCAAGAGAGCAACCATGAAGAAGAAGCACCCAAAGAAGCCCTCCCGCGACATCCCCGTGCTCTGCGTGTTCAGCCCCGAGCTCTACGGGGCGATCTTGGAGTACGTGGAGCGCCGCCGGCAAGCCGAGCCCGGGGTCGAGTTCAGCGTGAGGAGCGCGATCCGGTCGCTGATCAGCACCGGGTTGCTGGCGAACGACGTGAAGCCGTGAGCGCGGAACCGAAGCTCTGCTACGTCGATGGGAATGTCGCCTACTTCACCACGCGGGAGCCGTTCACCGATCAGTGGGGTGACGACTGGAACGACGCGCCGTACCAGTGCAATGCCGGAAGCCCCAACGAGCCCTGCTGGCACAACAACGCAGAGGAGCAGGCCAAGCGGGGCAAGGTATGCACATGCGACTGCTGCCGGACCGACTGGAACGAGGACGGGACACCGAAGTGGGAGGTCGTCAAGGTCTGGTGGGCTGGACCCTGGGCTCCGCCTGGATACGAACCGTACCGATCCGTCGAGGAGATCAACGATGGTGCGTGCCCGTGGCTGATCCCGCTCGACTGGTCGGAGGCCAAGCCGATCATCGGCGGAACCACGCTCAGCGAGTTCTCGTTCTTGGTGATGGCCGGTGGTGGCGTGTTCAGGAGGAAGCCATGACCCTCCCCGTCAGCCACCTGTCGCACAGCCAAGTCGGAAGGAAGGAAGGAAGAAGATGAAGCGAACGATCCGAGTCGAGGTGTCGAAGTGCCGTCGGTGCGGGTGCGAGATGGTCGAACCGCACCTTGCCGGCGAACTCAACGTGGCCGCCCGGTGCAAACTGCTGCACCTTGGCGACTTCTGCTCGTCGTGCGGCCGAGCGCAGGCCAACGATGCGGTGTTCAAGGTCGCGACCCGCACCCTCAAGGCCGCCGTGGTCGTCGGGGTCGTGGTGGACGACGCCGACCTGCGCCACGTCCTCGTGCGTGCCGGCCGCCGGGTCCTGTCCATCCACGCGCAGAGGGGAGGTGCGTTGGTCGTGTCGGAGGACCGGACGTGGCGTTGAGGCAACAGAGGTACAGGTGCGCCTCGTGCGGCCACCGATGGGAGCAGTTGATCTGGGATGGCGGGCGGCCCGAGGCGAAATGCCTGTCCTGCGGTCGAACAACCGCCGTCCCGATCTTCGGGGATGCCCTGGACGCCCAGCCGGGCGCCGACGGCCTGTGCTGGTCGGACGGATGGCGCGGGGAGACGAAGACCAACGAGGAGGTAAAGATCATGGTGAACAACGTGAAGAAGCACCAATCCGCCGTCGACGCCATCGGCGTGACGAAGGGGAAGGAAGGGGGGACGTGAGGCTCAACGACCAGATCGCCTCCACGATCCAGGTGCTCGCCGATCTCCTCGTGGCGTGCCCGGACGACGACCCCAAGAAGACGGCCGAGACCTTCGAGCACGCGGCGAAAGTACTCGGCGGGACCGCGGCATGGCTGTCGGGGCAGGCAGTGCTCCTGCGGGGCCAGCCGTGCGAGGTGTGCGCCGGCCAGGGCCACCAGAACGGGGAGCGGTGCGAGGGGTGCGGGGGGAGTGGGAAGGTGCCGGAGAGGGCCGACCCGGAAGGACAGGGAAGGAGGTAGCTTTGCCGATTTACGAGTACGCCTGCACGTCCGAATCCTGCGCCCACCGATGGGAGGATCTCGAGAAGATGACCGATCCGCCGCAGACGAAGTGCCCCAAGTGCGGAAAGGAGACCGCCGTGCGCCTGATGTCGAGGGCCAACGGGAAGGTCAACGGGTACTCGGCAGCCAACGGGTACTCGAAGGGACGGTGAGCGATGAACTTCGTCCCGTTGTTCAGCATGACCGTGACCGACCCGATCACCGGCACGGTCCATGTCGTCCTGTCCCGCGAGTCCATCGCGCGGTGCAAGCAGGATCTCGTTGGGTTCATGGGGATGTGGGTTCGCCGAGCGTCCAGTCTTCCCGATGGTGCTGCCAAGCAGTATGCGATCTTCTGCGGGTGGAACTACGAGATCACGGGGCTCGTGTTCGGCGAGCGCAGGACGGTCGAGCAAGGCCCAGTTTCGTCGATCCCGTTGCCTCCCATCGCGACCATCATGAACCCGATGTGGATCGGCCTCTGCAACCAAGAACGGGAGCCGCTCTAGGGCTGGCCGCCCCGTCGCACGCCCAGGGGGATGAACGGCGCCAGGGCCGGCCAGATCGTGAACTGCTACTCGGTGGGCTTGGGGGTCTTGCGGCGGCGAGTGCGCTTCGTCGGGGCCCCGTAGTGCTCGTCCGCGACGTACAGCGCCTCGTCCGCCATCACCCCGCGGTTGACTTCTCGGACCTCACCGTGGACGTGACCCTCGGGAATCTTGGACTTTGCGAATCGCTTGGCACGTTTGCGGACGGCTTTGGCGAGCTTCCGCTTGGCGGATTCGGCGGTGCCGGCCGAGAGTTCCTCGCAGGCTTCCCCGTCGCACACGGAAATCTTGAACCTCGGCATGGCTACCTCCCGCACCGGATCGCTCGGACATCTTCACGGAGATCCTTGAGCGCCCCGGAGAACGTCTCGGACCCGCCGAACCCGCTCACCCTTCCCTGGTCGATGTTGCGGTCGAAGTAGGTCATCCAGTTCCCCTCGTAGGCCCGGAGGTGGGCGTAGGTGATCGTGCGGTCGCCACACCGGACGGCGTAGACGCGGTGCTTCTTGCTCGACCTGGATGCGACTGGCTTCATCGTCGCCATCAACCCCACTCCTTCGCCGCCCACAGCGCGGCACCCGTCAGAATAGCACCAACGGCAAGCGGCACCAGCACAGAACCGCCCTTCGACTCCACCACCCGCCCCCACACCACCCGCAACAGGTGCTCCGTCAGCGTCCCGTACCCCGCGATCGTCGGGTGGATCTCCCCGCTCATCGCCACCCCGGACATCAGCGCAAGGCCCGAGATGGTGTCTCGGTCCCCAAGCAGCCCTCGGACGATGGCGTACCGCTCGGCCGAACCAGGCCCCGAGAAGCTCGTCACCCACAGCACGCGGGCCCCGGTCTGCGAGGCATCGGCCTTGAACCTGTCGATGACCCTCTCGTACTCGGTCCGGTTCCGCTCCTCGCCCTCGTCGTTGGTCCCCAGGCAGGCCACCACGACGTCCGGGCGGTACTCGCGGACCTTGGCCCCGATGTCGCCCTCCCTCTGCCAGCGTCGGGTGGACCAACCGCTCATGGCGAAGATCGCAACGCCGTCCCGCGGGTGGGAGGCGAGGTAGGCGCGGTGGATGGAGGGCGTTGCGCCTTCCAAAATGCTGTCCCCGATCCAGACCCACCTCCGACCACCGATGCTCCGAAGCGACCCGAGGGCCGTGCTGCTCGGCACGAACCAGTAGCTACAATGCCCTCCGGCGGCCGCAACGTCCGCGATGTCTCGCTCGTCGATGGGGTACTGGCACCCGCATGGCCCGACCGGGGACCCCGGTTCGTAGCCCGTGCAGAGGTTGTCGTCACCGATCAGCGGGCATGGGTAGAACAGGCGACAGCAAACCCCACAGCGGCAGCAGTCCCCTCGGCGTCGAGCCAGGGACTCCTCAACGTAATCCGGTCGCTGGCGTTGGAGAAGGAACCGCCGCACCTTGCCTTCCAACTGGCGATCATACTCGATCATCGTCGCATCACCGCTTCAACAGGTCCACGGTAGACCATCCTGCGGCTACCGCAACCGTATCGCAGATCGAGTTCGCAAGGGAGTCGTGCGGTGCCGTGTTGGGGAAGATGGACCATGACATATTGCTCTGGACGACGTTCTCGGCGATCTCGAACCACACCGACAGAACTAGGGTGGCGATGAGCGGGACATCGAACCCACGCAGGACGCATCCGGCAAGCACATGGGCCACCGTGAAACGATCGATCGGGGTCGCGTTGATGCGGTCGTGGTCGTGAACGACCGGAACGATCTCCTGTCCGAACCCTGGCCCAACCCCCGTCATCGCGTGGAATCCAGGATGGCGACCCCGAGAAGCATGGTGAAGATCCCCACCCCCACGGAGAACGCGACCCCGAAGCTGCTCGTTCTCGCCTTGTCGCCGCCCGCGCTAGCCTTGGAAATCATGGCGATCGTCGAGCCCGGCTCCACGAAGATCCACGTCCCGCGGCCCAGGGACACCACAGCGCCATCCTCCCCGGTAGCCCCGGCGTCCATGAGCAGCTCCACGTAGGCCCCATGCAGGAAGCCCCCTGGTACGTCGCCCAGGGTCGCGTAGCCCTCGTCATGGAGCAGCTTCGCCAAGACCCGACCAGAGAGGCGCAGGGAGGCTGTGGTGCCCGCGAGGTTGATCCTGGTGCCGGGTTGGAGCTCGACGACCGTGTTGGAGCGCAGGATCATGGCCGGGACCCCTTCCTGGCCCATCGGCAACCCGATTTCTTGGCCTGGGAGGCCGCCTTCTTGGCGGTCTTTTTCGCCCCGTTTGCCTTGGCCGTGAGGTATTCGGCACGCAGCCTACGGCAACGGGCGGCACAGACGGGGCAGTTGGACTCGGACATCGGGCTACCGCCTGCAGAAGTCTTCGGGGAGGATGTCCTGGTAGATCATCCGCCGGAGTTCCTTCACGGCGTCGCTGCGCCTCCACCGATGGCCCTCGTAGGCGTCCGGGTACTCCTCGCGCACGGCCTTGTCGGTGTAGAGGCCGTTTCGGTCGTTCCATTGAAGCCACTCGAGCATCGACTTCCTGGACGCTTCGCGGATCATCCGCTGCAACCCTCGCACATCAGAGCGGATGTCCGAGGGGAGCGTGTCGAGTCGCTTCTTGGTAATCTTGCAAGACATCCTAGCCCTCCACGTACCGCTTGAGCCGCCGGTAGTAGTCGTGCCTCTCCCGTAGGTGCGCTGCGGCGATCTTCGCGCTGAGCAACGGGCTGCAGCGGGTGACGTCCGCGTGCTCACGCTCGACGTTCATGCCGACGAGGAGGTCATCGCAGGTCACGGAAGACGGGACTCGCACGCGCCGGCGAGCGGCCTTGGCGTCCGAGAGCGTGAACCGGCGACAACGGGGCATCCTACTCCGCCCACGGGCACCCGTGGCGCTTTGCACGGTCCCTGATGCGCTTGGCGATCTTGTTCTCGTGCTGCTGGCGCGCACGTCGGAAGGCATCCTTGGCCGCCTTGCACGACAACTCGCACCCACCCTTCACCAGCGGGTAGCGCGGCCGCCCCGCCTTCCTGGCCTTGGGTCCCGAGGCATCACCGAAGGCTCCGGTGCCGCACTCCTCGAGCTTCCGTCGCCTCGCCTTGGTCGTCATCTTGGACATGGTGCCTACGGTCCCGTCGCCGGGGGTTGGTACGCCGGGAGCCTCACCAGCGGGATGACCGAGAGGATCTGGTCGAGCTTCCGGTCCATGCCCTTCTGAGTCTCGACCATTTGGGCCTGCGTGATCTCGACCCGCAGGAGCCGGTCGCTGATGCCGCGCAGGCCGACCGAGAGGCTTGGATGGCCGTCGGACGCCTCGTGCGCCTTCATGATCTCCGTGCGCGAGGCGGCGACCTCCGCGACCTGCTCGTGCGTGGCGAACTGCTGCATGTAGAGCGCGGCAGTGGCCCCTGCACCGACGAGGATGACGACGGCGCCGATGATGAGCTTCCACCACTCGAGCTGCCCGCCGATCCCCTTCATGGTTGGCGTCACACCCACGGTTGGCTCCTGGCTCATGCTACCTCCGTCCGGCGGCCGCTCACGGTGCGGCCCCGCTCGAAGAACCTTCGGATGCGGAACACGAGAGGCGCCTTCGGTGCGTTCTCGGCCCGCCGGCGCCTGTTGAGGTAGCGCCGCAACTCCTTGGCCTTCGCCTTGAGTTGCGCCTTCGTGGCCCCCGCGAACAGCAGGTACTTGGCGATCCCGACGAGTTCCTCCGGGAACGGAGGCACCCCGGCGGGCCGCTGGCGAGGGGTCACGGGGCCCGCGGGTCCGTCGAGGGGTGACAGCTTCTCGGCGACGTCCAGCCATTCGCCGTGCTTCGGCCCCGTGAGCCGGTGGAAGATGAGCGCGGGGCTCTGGCGACCCCAGTGGTGACGGTGGGTCGGAAGCGAGAGGTCCGTCATCTTGGCCCACCGGGAGATCGCGGCCTCGACGGACAGGCCCGCCGCCCCCGCTTCCACCAGCCAGGTCGGGTACACCATGCCCACGCACTCGAGCACGTGGCGCAACGCGCCCTTGCCGACGGAGTACGCGAGGATGGTGCAGTACCAGAGGTCGCGGTTGGTGGTCGTGAGCAGCGGGTGCTCGGCCTTCTTCTGCTTTTCGAGCAGATCCATCGCGTCGTTCCCGGTCACGAGGCACCGGAGCCAGATCCCGCCCACCTTGTCGCACGGGTCGACGTCGTACTTGAACGCGATGAACAGGGGCTCGGAGGACCAACCCGTCTCGTCGAGGTTCACGTCGGAGGCGAGCGAGAACCTGTCCCCACCCGTCTCCCCGACGATGATGGCTTCGATGACGCCTGCGGGGGTCGGACCGCGGAGCTTGTCCACCGTGGCTCGGTTGGCCGCGTCGAAGGAGGTCACGTCTTCGAGCAGGCCCATCACGGCACCCCGCTAGATGATCGGCCGGATGCGCTGCACGGCCGTCCCCGAGTGCGGACGCAGGGCGAAGTACAGCTTGTCGCCGATGACGTAGTAGCAGAACCCCTTGCCGGTGTGCGCTGCGCCGTCCACGCCGTCGATGTGCGCGACCTCGTAGATCGCCCCCGTCCGATGGTTGTAGGCGTAGATTTGCCCGTTCTGGGCGATGAAGGAACGCTCGGCCATTGAACTGGTCGAGCACGCCTCGAATCCGGTGGTGACAGCGATCGCCGGGGCCGTCGCGGCTCCCGCGAGCCACCAGTCGGTCTGGATGAGATACTGGTCCACGAGCGTAGACCCGCCGCCACGGAAGCTGTACAGGATGTTCGTGTCCCATGCGTTCCAGAGGAGACAGGCGCCGACCCCGGGGACCGCATCGCGTACACGGCCGCCACCGTTGAGAGCGGTCCAGCCGTTGTTGGCGATGCTGTAGCGGTACGCCCGGAGGGCGGCATTTCCGATCAGGTAGAAGCCGTCGTCCTGCACCTGCCCGCCGATCGGGAGGCCGACCGAAACGCGGGCGTCGGGGTGGCAGAGTGCGGCGTCCGTGCCCCATGCTGCCGCCAGGGCCATCGAGGCGACGTTGCAGGCAGTCCACGTGTCCGTGGAGATGTTGTAGTTCTGCCAGCAGGCCCACTCGTAGCCCGCGGCGGTCGTCGACTGCGAGTTGAACAGCCACACGCGCTGCGTGCTCTCGTCGTAGATCATCGCCGTGCCGACCCCGATGATGGCGTTGGCGGTGAGCGTGGGCCCGGTGAGCTGCGTGATGGTCTTGGCGAGCACGTTGAGCCGCCAGAACGTCGCCGTCGACGCGCTCGTCGGCACCAGGACGTAGATGTTGGCGTACTCGTTGTTCCCGATGGCCCTGCGGTCCATCGCGAAGCACGACCCGTTGGTGGCCGTCGCCGGAAGGTCCGCCAGGAAGTCAACGATCGGAAGGGTAATGCCTGGACGCATGGTTCTCTCCTTCTCCTGCGGGCAATCCTACTCCCGCTTCGTGCCGCTATCAACCCCCGGAACCGGCTCGTCCCACCTCGTCGGGTAGGCCGCCTCGTATCTCGGGCAGTCCTTGGGACATCCAAGGGTCAGGCGCTCAGCCTCGGCCAACACCTGATGCTGCCACACCTCGCGGCAGTAGTTGACGCCGCAGATGCGGAGCAACCACCGACATCGAGGCTTGGCCCGCTCCTCTACCACACCAGGCTCCACAACGACGGCGCGTACCAGTCGGACCGAGGGAACTCGCCCGGGAGCATCTCGCCTTGGTAGCGCACGACGCCCAGGACGTGCCCGCTGTTCGGCTGCACGCCGATGAAGTTGCTCGACAGGTAGGTGACGTCGTTCGCGGCGTTGACCCCCTGGTTCGCCCAGTTGCCGTTGACCCCGACGTCCGCGCGCCAGGTGCCGTCCACCGCCCGGCTCACCGCGGCTTCCACGATGTCCCCCAGGGCCGCTGCCTGCGACGTGTTGATCCGGGTGAGCATCGCCGCGCCGTTCTCGCGATACCAGGTGAGGGTCCAGTACCCGCCCGTGACCGCCAGCCGGCCCCAGTAGCACCCGCTGGCCGCCGCCGCATGGGTCTGCCGGGGTAGCTGTGCCAGATAGACCTCGGGGGTCGCTGCGAGGCTCCGGGCGACCGTGCCCCATCGCCACGTTCCGAACGACGGCATCCGGGTGTGCGGGAACTCCAAGCGGCAGGGCGACTGGTTGTTGACCCCGGTGAGCGCGAGTTGCTTCTGGCGAAGGCGGGGCTCGGTCATCCAGACGAACTTGAGCGTGGCGTCGCCGTAGGGGCAGTTCCAGGTGTCCCCGGTGGCACCCGTGACGATCCCGCCGGCTGGCCCCTCGCCGCAATCGTGCGGCTGCCACGAGTACACGACCTTGCGCGCAAAGTCCCGGACGTAGGACACCTGCTCGTCGGCCAGGGTCCTTCGCGCCCGGTAGACCTGCGCCTTGCGGATGGTTCCGTGCTGTCCGAGCCCGAAGAAGCCGACGAGCGCGGCCGGGGCGACCGCCGAACTCGCGATGAGACGCCGGTTGATGATGAGGTGCTGGTTCACGCCGTCGAAGATGCCAGCTACCCGCATCGGCCCCTTGCCGTTGCAGAAGCCAGCGGCGGTCGAGGCAAGCGTGGCTCGGTCGAAGCTGATGGACAAGACGCCCGCAGCATCGATGCGGATGTCGGCGCCCGTGGCCGAACCGTTGACCAGCGGATAGCGCGTCCCGGTCGGGTTGGCGTCCACTTCGAGATCGATGGCGTAGGACGAGGTTGCGGGCGTAACCGGGATCGGGTTGGCGTTGGTGTAGTACGAGTTGGCGTCGTCTGTGACAAGGATGCCGCCACCCTGACCGATGCGCGGCGTCCCGGCGCGGGTGATGTCGTAGACCGCACCGGTCACGGATTTGTTGAGGTGCCTGCCCCAGACGGCCAGATCGTTGTCCGCGAGATCGTAGCCAGCTTGTAGGTTCGTCTCGCGCGGGTCGATCCGAGTCGTCGGCCAGGGCACGTTGATGCAATCGGTCATCTACCACCCCCCAACAAGCAGCGAAGCGGCGGAGGCGAGACAGGTCATACGTCACCCCCGGTCAGGACGTGCGCGGCACCGTACAAAGCTGCACACTCCTCGTTGGTCGGCGCGCCCCGCCAGACGCGGGCGAGAAGGGAGCGCATATTCAGACCCCCGGCACCGCATACCACCACCGGAGTAGCCGCGCACAGAACAGGCGGTGCCGTGTTGGTAAACGTCATTCCGAGAGGAACACCATTCACCCAACCGTTGCTAGTGAGCCCAACTGGATCAAGCGAAACCACGAGATGCTGTGGACGCTTGACAACGGTTGCAAATCCGTATCGTGCATTCCCTAGGGCTGCGGTTCTGGTCATCAGGAAGATGCGCGGCACAGAAGCGTCCCAATAGAACGTAAACCCCCCGGCATTCACCTGATAGATCAAGTGACACGTCCCGGTCGAAGGTGGGTCAATCAGTGCCTCGCACCAAAACGGTTGTGTTGTGTCCACCACGGCTGCGATATTCCCGCTCGTTGCACCATCCGCCGCCGCATTCTGCTTCAAGCACGGCAACCCGTTGCATCTTGAAAACGTCGGCGCACCCACGAACGCCATCGCGCGCTGAGCGGCGGACTGGTCCTGGATCGTGCCCTTGTAGAACGAGCAGTCGAACGCCGCACGGGCGATGAGGCTGCGATAGCGGTCCTGGTCGTAGGTGCCCATCAAGTCACATTCCGCCAGTAGTCAGAACACGCACGCGCCTCTTGGTCGGTGAAGATCAGCGGGTAGATCGCAAGGTGGTAGAGGTCGCCGTCGAAGAACCGGATCCCGTCTGGACGACACCCGATGGTCGGCACGACAGCGGTGTCGTAGGCAAGCGGTCCAGGAGTGGCCGCGATGGCATACGTCGCGGTCCGTCCGACACCATCGATCCAGCGTCGCGCCAGCGCGTCGGTACACCGCCCCGAAATGATCGTCACCCGTGTCCGACTCAGGTACGGGGTGTCGTCGCCGTCGAGTGGGTAGAACGTCAGAACCCCCGCCGCGTCGTAGCCGTAGAACTGCACCCGTGTGGCCGTGTTCATCGAGACAACGAATCCACGGTTGGCGGCGATGTTCTCGCAGGACATGATGTTGTCGGTTGCGGCTGGTGCGTTATGCCGGGCGACGATGACGACTGTGCCTTCCTTCTGGGGTGCGTTGGCGTAGAAGCGCGGACTGACGGTCACTCCCATCGTTCCACGCTGAGCAGCACCATCGAACGTGATCCTCGGCGCACCGGAGGGGCCAAGGGAGAGGCCGTAGTTGGGCGCAGCGTAGCCGACTGGTTGAACATCCAACTGGTATGGGCTAAGGTCGCGCCACTGGTTCGCGGCGCTAAGGCCCGCAGCCGGATCGATATACAGACAACTCTTTTCCGGTCCGGGCCACATCATGCGACGTGCCTCCAAGTCCGACGGAGCACCATCTTGCTGATGGTCGTTGGATCTAGTCCGTACTCTCGGACGTAGCGGCATTGCGGAGTGCCAGACGCCACACCGTCACGAATCAACCGAACGTCGGCCTCTGTCAGCTTGTGCGTTCCGCACTGCTCTCCGCGATTGCTGGTCCCATGCAGTACACGGTCCATCTGGTTTTCGCTTGGCGTTCCGTACTTCAAGTTCGCTAGCCGTGCGTCTGTTCTGATCCCGTTGAGGTGCCGTGTTTCCTGCCCATCGGGGCACGGGCCAACGAATGCACGCATCACGAGCCGGTGTACGTCGTGCTCTTTTCGTGTACCATCGAGGGCAACCAGCAGAATGTTTGGGTAACCGTTCCGCTTTTTCGGGTGCATAGTGTGTTTTGCGTTTGGATCTACTTTAGCCTCTGGACGCGGGCTGGATGTCCAATGCGTTCGCACACGCCCACGATCAGAAACATCGTACAGCCCCTCGTACCCAACGACAGGAAGCCACCGTTCGTTAGTCGGCTCCAACAGGTTCAGCCGCATGGTGACGTGCTTGACGGCCTTCTGGGGCATGGGCCACCGCTCGGCGTAGTCATCCTTGCCTTGGACGGTGTGCGCCCATCGGTCACCCATGTTCTCGACCGGCGTTCCGTACCGCAGATTCCCGAGCACGTTGTTGGTCGGGTGACCGTCGAGATGACGAACGAGCTGCCCCTCGGGCAACGGGCCAACGAACGCCAGCATCATCAACCGATGAACGGCTTGCGGAGAGGTGCGATGTCCAAGCGTCACACGCAGGTATCCGTTGTGCGCCGGTTGCGGGGCGATGAATCCTTGCGGGGTAGAGCGAACAGAGCGTCCATGCCGACCGTCAGATGCGTAGTACGTCCGCACCCGCCCCATGCTCGACACGTCGTACTTGCCCTCGTAGCCAGGAATCCATTTCCATTCCTCGCCGGGGATCGTTTCCCATGTGTCGTAGCGGATCGGCATCTACTGCCTCACACAGAAGGGCTTGAGGCCCTCGCTCAGCATCCGGCTCAGTTGCGAAAGATCGGGAGAGGAGATGGCGCCGCGGATGATCGCTGCGTAACGCATCGGTCCGATCCATGACTGTCCGAAGCCGGATGTTCCGATTTGCGGGACAACAGCCGCACCGTAAGACGCCGTTCCGAATGCTCCAACCGCCCACGCGACCGTGGCCGTCTGTTGGTCCACCAACGCCCGCGGGGTCGTCTCATTCGTCGCAACGATCACGCGACTCCGATTCGGTATCAATGACGGAGAGGCCAATGTTGCGTTCGGCAGTGCAGCGCCACCCTGACCGATCAACTGGTTGAGCCGCCCATCGGGTGTTGCCTGGAATGCCAGTCCAAGCCACACACCCAAGGCCCCGGCGTTGGAGCACGAGAATGCTACCGCATTGGCTGCTGTGTCGGCGTGCCGCCCTGACAAGAGAAACGTGTACTCCCGCGTCGGCATCCGCGCGTAGAACTCGGCCAACCGAGCGGCGGGGAGGGAGAGGTAGTCGCCACCGTCGAACGACAGGCTGCCGTCGAGTTGGGGAGTGGGCGCTGCCGCTCCCGCGCCGAACTGGAAGTGGAATCCCGAAGGACCATAATCGTACAAGAAGGTGTTCCCGCCCTCGGTGAACAGCCGATTCATGTCGAAGGCGAACACGACGTCGGACAGAGGCACGCTCATGCTACACCCCCGTCCCGTCTACTTCGACCCACGCGGCCCCAGTCCACCGCTTGAGCGGGTAGGGGAGCCACGACCCACCCACCTTCACGAGCAGCTTGGCCTTCACCCACGCGGCACCCGTCCACCGCCAGAGGATGCCGTAGTACGTCGGCCCCCCCGAGGGCTCCCAGAAGTCGTCCGCGACGAGCTGGCCGGTGCCGCCCATGACCGTTTTGTGCATCGCTCCCGAGGACAGGCGTGTCGAGGGCTGCCGTCGCCAGACGTTCTTAGCCATCCGCCACCTCGATGTTGAGGTAGGGGATGCCGCTGCTCGTGCTGTCGGCATAGATGACCGGGTAGAGCGCGCTGTTGGCGTAGACCACCGGCATTCCCGTCCTCAGGAGGTCGTGGACGTCCCCGGCGTTGGCGAGCGGCACCCGCCCGGTCCACAGGGGCCGCAGGACCATCACGTTCCAGGTGCCCGCCGAGGCAACGCTGCACCGGACCCGCGTGATCTGCTGGATTCCGTTGTCCCCGGCCGCGAGCGGCATCTGGAACATCCGGCGGATCGTGAGCGCGGCGCCCGACGCGATGACCCCCGTGTCCCCCGCGTTCCCGTCTTGGTCGAGGTAGTTGATCTGGAAACTGGGGTTCAGGGTGAAGGCGGTCACGGCCTCGCACCAGAGTTGGAGGCCCGAGTAGACGCCGCCCGGCACGCGCCCGGAGTAGCTCGGCTGGCTCGCCAGGGTCGTATCCGCGTTGTAGGCGTAGGCCCCCGCCGCGAACAGCCGATCGTAGAGCGTGATGCGGCAGGCGACGGTGGACGAGAAGTCGATTCCGGAGAAGTAGCCCGTTCCGCCGAGGGCCCCGATGATGGGGTAGCCAGCGTCCCCGTCGGTCGGCACGACCCCGTTGGCCGTGTTGCCGATGGCGAGCGCCCCGGCCCCCGGGTTTCCCGCGAGGTCGAACACGGTGTACGGGATTCCGGCGAGCGAGGTCGCGGACGCCGACTTGTAGTAGGTGAGCGCCTGCTTCACCGCTGCCACGTACCCGTCGAGCGTCGTAATCGCCATCGTTACACCGTCTGGACCCACAGATCGCCGACAGAAGGCGACCCAGGTTCGGAAGCGGACACCGTGATCTTCGCCAGCCCGACGAACGAGGTCGCGGGGAGCAGGCCCCCGTGCGCCGTCGTCGTCAACCCCGCGTGCGTCGAGAGATCGGAGGCCAGGGCCTTCGCGGCGAGGTCGTTGACCAAGCTGGTGACGTCGGACTCCGGGTGCGAATGCGACTGCGGCGGAGCTTTCCCCGATCCATCGAACCCGTGGACCAATGCCGTTACCGAGGCGTGGGTCGCGATGTTCGCCGTAGTCGCCAAGGTCGAGCCGCCGGCGCCATGCACGCCGGTTGCCAGGTCCTTGTGCGCGTCCACGGCCGCCGATGCGGCCGCCGCGCTCCCCGCCGTCGTCTCGAGCGTGGCGTCGGAGCACTTCGTCCGGATGTTGGCGATGGTGTCGGCGGTGTGGCTCGCGCCGCCCAAGGCGTGCGCGCCGCCCCCGCCGGCCGCCGCGAACGTCCCGTCGTCCCGCAGGAACAGCCCGGAGGGCGTCCCGGTGGCCGGCACGGCGCCCTTCTTGGTCGGGGAGAGGGCCGGCAGCCGATCGCCGTCCAGCGTGCCGCTCGTGATCTCCGATGCGACGTGCTTGTGGGTCTCCCAGCCGTGCATCGGTTACACCTTGATGCCGCGCACCGAGATGATTCCGCTGTTCGCGGCGGCCCCGCCGTCCACGATGACCAGCTTCACGCGCCAGAGCCGCGCGTTGTGGTTGAACGCCAGCAGCCGCGCATAGACCGTGCTGTTGTTGGCGACCCACGAGGCCGTGCCACGCGCCCCGGTCATCCAGTTCCACAGCCCGCGCGACTCGTCCCACGCGAACGTCCACGTCACCCCGTCGTCCGACTCGACGGTCGCGGTGACGGAGTTGTTGACGTTGCCCGACACGATCTGAATCCGGAACGTCAGGTGGTCGTACCCATCCGCGTTGAGCCCGGTGGCCGCCGGGTAGTAGTAGGGCGACCCGGCTTGCGCGATGTTCAAGAAGGTCGTCCGGTAGACGAGCGTGTTCTGCGTCGTCATCGGCTACACCTTGGTCTGCCGGAACGTCACCACCGCAGCGCCCGTCACGTCCGACGTGACCAGCTTGACGTGGAACAGCTTTCCGTCCGCATCGTCAAGATGGAGATGGAAGTAGGTATTGACGCCTCCCGTGCCGACGTAGGCAGCGTTCCGGGTGTTCGTGGTGCTGTCGTAGGCCCCCAGGGTCTCGTTCCAGAGGAAGGTCATCGTCACGCCGTCGTCCGATTCCACCGTCAGGGTCGCGGTGGCCGCGCCGGCCGCGGTGACGTAGCCCTGGATGGACAGGTGGTCGAACCCGTCCATGCTGATGAAGGCGGCGGCCGAGGCCGCCGACCAGTCGGTGTTTCCGACGACGCCCGCGTTGAGCTGGATCGGTCCGTAGTAGCTTCCCGCGGCCGGCCCCGCCGTCCACACGAGCCGCCGCTGGTAGACGTTCTGGGTGGTCATCCTACGCCTCTTCCGTGAGCGCCGCGGCGATCACCTGGGGCCACGTCGCCGGGGTGGCTTCCGAGCCGACGACCTCGCGCATCCGCTGGCAGAACTTGACCGCCGGGAAGAAGCCCTCGGTGTTGGCGCGGATGAAGGTCACGGTGTCCGCCTGCGACGTGCAGCGCCCGGCCTTCATCTCTGCGATGACCAGCGGCTCGACCCGACGGCATGTCTGCACCAAGTCCATCGCCTGCTCGAGCGTGAGCTGCGCGAACACGGACACGGTGGACGCGGGCTGGCGACGCGACACGCGAAGCAACGCCTCGTCCCAGTCGGGCACCAGCACGGGGGGCGTCACGATGGGTTTCCTCGAATCCACGAAGAAGAGGCTCACTTCGTACCTCCCTGCAGCGTGTAGATACCCATGCCAGTTGTGAGAAGGTTCGATGCGCTTGCGATGATCTCGATGGCGATGCTGTTCCAGGGGGTCGGGTCCTGCATCCGGGCGATGAGGGCGTTGTAGATTCCCACACCGCCGATGGGCGGTGCGCCGAAGACGAGGCTGCCGGTCGGGTACTGCCAGAGGTTGTCGATGCTGTACTGGGCGGGGATGGCACCTGCCGCCGGCCAGGCGATGTCGTCCACCTTGGCGTAGGACCGGAACTGAAACAGCGTGGCCCCCGTGTTGGTGAAGTAGATTTGGATGCCCTGGCGGGCATACATCGCACACGGGATGATGAACTGGTAGGTGTTGCTGGGGACGTTGGCACCGGCGACGACCCAGAACGTCGCCGGGCCGTTGATGCGCGGGGGGTCCCCAACCACAGCGAGCGTCTGAATCGCCTGCGCCGCGTAGTTGTAGGCGAGCGACAGGATGGACATGCGGTCCACCGGCACCTTCACGGCGTCGAGCCGGGAGACGAGGGCCTGCAGCATGTCCTCGATGTCCTCGGTGCCCGTGACGATGGAGGTCAAGAGGTTGGTGACGGCGGAGCCCGCCGCGACCACCAGTTGCCCGATCCGCTTGCCGTCCCTGGTCCCGGTGTACTTCGTCTCGAGCCGGTTGAAGAACCCGGTCGCCAGCTCCACGCCGGACGCGAGGAACGGGAAGAGGTGGATGCTGGTCGGGCGACTCCCTGGGGTCGTTCCGGTTCCGCCGAGCGTGTCGACGGCACCTTCGACCGGGAGTTCGGAGCCGGGGTCCTGCGGGTCGTGGACGTTTCGCTCGGACATCTTCTTCTCCTACTACTTCAAGAGCAGCCAGGCGGCGAGACCGGCGAGGCCCAGGCCACCGACGACGGCGACGGGGCCGATGGACGAACCTGCCTGCGCGACGGATCGGGAGGTCATCGTATCTCGCCGGGCAGCGGTTTTGCTTGATCGACCCCATCCAACCTCGGACCGTCTCCCAACCTCCGCCAGCACGCCGAGCCCGATGGACGGGTCTCCCATGATGATGAGGCGCAGAAGATTGTACTTCTTGAGCCCCTGCAGGTCTGGACCGAATGCCGCCCTCTGGATCCGATCCCTGTCGGCGGGGCCGAGTTCAGATCCGAGAATCCGGCTTTTCTGGTAGTACAGCGAGTAGTAGGTGCCGAGCATCGAGAGCATCTCGTCCGGAAGGAACGAGACGTTCACCTTGATCCCGCTCAGGTACACGTAGTTGTGCGCGTACCCGGGGTTGATGTCGTGCTCGATGTTGAAGACAAGGACGAGACCCTTCGACACCCACGCCTTGCACGCCCCGGACTGAAGCGTGGTTTCCGTGAAGTCGTTGCCAGAGAGCGCCGTGGCGATCCGGTTGGCGACAGGAACAGACGCGCGACCCTCGGGGGTGTCATACCATGCGAAGTAGTCGCTGGCCCACTCCGTACACCGTGGAATGCCCGCGGCTCGGGGGCCGGCGATCCAGCGGAAGCGGTCCAGCGCCCCATCCAGGGTCGTCGGCGTCGGTGCCATCGAACCGAGCCACGGATCGCTCCGCAGGCACCAGTCCCGGGAGTGGTTGACCGAGAAGATCGTCTCAGCCCATCCGGCAACCCTCTGGGCGGTGATGGCTGTCGTGACATTCTCGTTCGTGAAACCGAGGAGGTGTTTCCCGACCCACCAATCCAGGTATCCGATATGCTGATCCTGCACCTGCAGCGCGTAGGCCGGCGCTGCGGACGTGACCCAGTTGGCGAACTTCTGGATCCATTCGAGAGCCTGTGCCGCCCATGCGCCGACCGGTCCGAGTTGGGAGATCATCGCTGCCACGGAGTCAACGATCTCCTGCTGGCTTCCCTTGCTCATGGCGTTGTAGAACTCGACCGCCTTCGTCAGCAGCGCAACACTCGGACCGATCTCCGCGTTCACGTCGCTGCGGGCCCGCTCCACGAGGATCTCCCAGTCGTGGTTCGCCTGGTCAAGACTCTCGTTGAACTCGTCGAGGTAGCCCGACAGGGCCCGCAGACCACGGTTGCTTGCCCTCCGGTACGGAAACATCGTCGCCATCTCAGCCTCCCTCGAGCGTCGCCGGCATCTCTGCTTGGCCCATGCTCGCCTGCCACTCCTGCTTGACCATCATCACCGACTCGCGGATCGCCTCTTCGAGCTGCAGCATCCGGTTCCGCATGGGGTAGATGAGCTTCGAGTAGACCGACGCGATCCCGTGCAGGTCGGGATCGGCCATCCCGCGCAGCGTGAACTCGTACACCATCTTGTTGTCGAGGATGCCGCCCTCGCCGTCCCGGTAGTTTCGAGCGTGGTAGGACAACTGCCCCGCGAGCCACTGGTCGACGCGGATGAACAGCCTCGGCTTGACCACCATCTCGGTCTCGTCCTCGTTCCCGATCGTCCCGCTGATGACCCTGCTCGCCCGGTTGGCGACCGAGTTCACCATCGCCTTGAGGTTGATCTGCGCGGCAACGGCCGCACGGGTCCGCACGTCGGCCCCCGGCGTCAGCGCGACGACCAAGAGAAACCGCACCGCCTCGACGCCCCTCGGGTTTCCGTACTGCCCGACGATGCCGTACTTGCGGCAAAAGGCCGTCAAGCCGACCGCCTGCTCGCGGGTGTAGCTCACCGGAATCATGCGCCGAAGCAGGATTGAGTGGCCCCGGGTCTTGTACCGGCGCATCCAGTTGGTCATCGGCAGGCAGTCTACACCACGAAAACAACGGTACGCAAGGCGATCCCGATGGACATCCGGGGCCGTCGTTGGCATCCTAGCACCATGCAGAACGCCCAGGGGACCAAGGGCTACTGGTTCGGCGGGTTGGACGAGGTGGTGGTCAAGCCACCGAACATCAGCGAGGTCATCCCAGATTCAGGGCTGTTTCGCACCTACGTTGCCCGCGCGCAGCGCCTCACCGACGCGCCGTCCGTGTACCACGTAGGGGCGCTCCTGGGTACGCTCTCGGCCGTCCTGGTGCCGCACACGCGGCTCCTGTTCAAGTCGGGGGACCGGGCGCACCACGAGCCCCTGCAGCTTTGGGTCCTGCTCTGCGGGAAGTCCAAGAACCGCAAGTCGCACTCCCTGGACCTCGCCACCGCGGCCCTCGGGCCGTGGACCGACCGGCGGCTCTGCCCCGACAGCGGGACGCGGGAGGGGTTCGAGGAGTTCATGATCCGGCACCCGGACGCTTTCCTCGCCATCCGCGAAGGACCGACGTGGCTCTCGGACAACCGGGCGGTGTGGATGAGGAACGGCTCTGCCTGGTGGTGCAAGATTTTCGACGGCAAGCTCGAGCCCAAGCTGCGGCGCCGGGACAAGGAGTCGAAGGAACTCGAACGCGAGAACCTCGAGCTGCGGTCCACGCTGAGCCAGGTGCAGGCCGGGTTGCCCGCGGTTTCGCAGGTCGACCACAACGAGCCGACCAAGATCGTGTACCCGGTCATGGTGACGATCTCGATGGCCGGCGAGACGACCGCGATGATCGGCGCCAGCCGACCGACGGACTGGACGGGCGGGATGTTCTCGCGGATGTTGATCCTCTCCGCGAACCGCAAGCCCAAGGAGAATCGGGAGTGGTACGACTGGCCGGTGAAGGACTTGGCCCGCATCCGTAGCCTCGTGGCAGACTGCGAAACCCTTGCCAAAGGTTGCGAAGGGGTCACGGTGAGCGAGAGGGCATGGCGGGTGTTCGACGACTGGAACGACCCGTGCCAGAACTCCACGGACGGCTTGCCGAACGGTCAGGCGACGGTGCTGTCGAGGCTCGGGCGGCACGTCAAGATCGTGGCGGCGCTGTACGCGCTGTCGTGCGGGACCACCGAGGTCAGCGCGGAGGTCATGCGGGCTGCGGTGAACCTCGGGCGGTGGAGTCACCAGACGGTGTTGGGGTTGCCGATCGGCTAGCGGCGCTTCGACTTCGACCTGAGCGCTGCGGCCAGCTTCTCCAAGATGTCGGCCGCGAGGTTCTCGGGCTCGACTGGTTTGCTTGCCCTCGCCGCGGCCTCGGCATACGCCTCCACGGTGTCCGCGGCCTGACGGATCTTGCCGACGACGGACTTGGCGATGTCGGAGAGGGGGTTCGGCATCAGTTCGCCTTCGGCGGTTCTTCCGCCGTCCCCACGGTCTCAGCTTCGCTCGGAGCAGGCGTGGATGCCACCTGGGACGCATCGGGGGCGACCGGCGGAGGAAGGGAAGTCACCCCACCGTCGCCCCCGACGGACCCAGGCACCGCGGCCGGCTGGGGGGAGATCACCGGCTGCGACATCACGACCTCAGGCTTGGCCTTCCCATTGCCACCGTCGGGCGGCGGCGGCTTCGGCCGATTCGGCATCGCCTTCTTGAACGATTCGGCCACGGCCTTGCCGTACTCCGTCGCGTCATCGATCTTCGGGTCGAGGTTCTCGGCGTACCAGACGATCCACTTGTCGGGGTCCTGCACGATCTTGGACATGAACGTCTTGACGTCGGGGTCCATCTCCGCGAACTCAAGCGCCCCGGCCCAGTTGATCGACGAGGCGAGCATCTGCCCGACGCGCTCGGGGTTCACCTTGGCGTGGAAGGCCACCTCGAGACGGCGCAGGGTCCGCTCGAGCGCATCCTTGTCCATGTCCTGCTCGGTGCGCTGCGGGGCCCCCTGCTGACCCGTGGGCTGCTGCTGCGCCGGAGGCCGGCCTCCGCGTTCGATCTCCACGAGCCGCTGGCGGCCTTGGACGAGCGAGGCGGCCTTGTCGGCGAGTCCGAGGATCTTGTTGAGGGTGTCGCCTTCGCCTGCAGCACCGCCGCCTGCACCCTGGACTCCGGCTGCCTTGCGCGTCTTCTCCACCAGGTCGAGCGCACCGTTGAGCGTGCGGAACTGGTCGCTGTCGCCGGACTTCAAGCTGGCGATGGTATCGCTGAACTTCTCCTGCAGCCGGAGGAGATCGCCGACCTTGAGACCGTCTTCGCCCTTCTTTCCGAACGCCTCCGCGGCGTAGACCCAATCGGGCTTGCCGTCGCCACGTGGCGCCGCGGCCAGTTTCCCCTCGAGGTCCCGCACGCGGTCGGTGAGCGCACGGACCTCCTTCTCGGCCTGCTTCAGATCCCGCTCGGCGAGGTCCTGCTTGCGGACGGCGTCGACCTTGGCGTCCTTCTCGCGCTCCTTCTCGCCCTGCAACGACTTGACCTCGGACTTGAGTTCCCCGATCTGCGTGCGGAGGTCCCCGGTGGACCCGTCGTAGATGGTCTGCGGAACGGCGCCGGCGGGCATCCCCGGTGACGGCTGGTTCGGGATGATCCCGGTTCCACGGAGGGCCATCACCATCGCGGTCGCAAACTTCTGCTCGTCCATCTCGTCACCACCGCCGATCCGCGGCCGCCAGTTCTTCGGGGCTGGGTCGCCGCGCGTTGTGAACGTCTTGCGGACCAACTTCTTCTTCGTCTCGGGCTGGATGAGCTCCATGTACCACTTGCCGCCGTACTCGATCCACGTCAGCGGCTCCTTGGCGATGGAGTAGAGGACGTTGTGCGCGATGCTGATGGGGTCTCCCGCCACGCCCGCGTCGTTGACCTCCCAGAGCCGCACCGTGACGAGCATGTCGTCCGGGTACTCGGTGGTCCCCTTGCGGGCCAGGGCCTCCTCGGTGATGGCTTGCGCGGAACCCGGCTGCGGGATCTCGACGTCGGGGGTCTCAACGCGGTCCATCCCCATCTGCTCGGCGAGCCTCTTGAACGGGTCTCCGAACGGGCCCATCCCGCCGGTCGTCGAGCGGATGGCCGCGCCACCACGGGATTCCCCACCGTCGGCACGCTCGTCGGTGAGGTCGGGGTCCGGGTCCCCACCGTCCGCGTCCGCAGCGGCGATGTCCAAGGGCAGGTCGTCCGGCGGCGGTACGGCGGCCGGTTCAGCCTGCTTGGGTGGTCTTCCCCTCGGCATCCTTCTTCCCCTTCAACCGCGAAAGCCCCGCCAGGGCCGCTGCCATCGCCTGAGACGGGCTGATCAAGGTGAACCCGTACATGAGGCCCACCGCACCGAACGGGCACGACGCGGCCAGCATGACCACGAACCACGGGCTGTCACGAAGCAGGTAGAGGCCGACGACGAGGGCGGCAGCGGGGATGGCGGACCAAGCCGCCGTGCAGGGCGCACAGGAGAGGAGGGCGTCGAGGAAGCGGGCGATGCGGTGGCCGCCGCACTCGCTCGCGGGCGTGGTCGTGCTCGGTGTCCACGGACGTCCCCTCTCTGCCCTCGCCTTGATCCACCCGCGGATGAACTCCGTCGCCTCGGCGCTCCTCGCAAGGAACACCAGACCGAGGACGAGGAGACACCACGCCACCAGCCAGACCATCGGCTACCCCTTCCGCCAATGCTCGCAGTGGTTGATGAAGTAGACGCAATCCCTGCGCCCGCTCGGCGACCCTTCGCAGACGCCCCACTCCGCGGGGTTGCGGCCGGGGAGCGTCTTGACCTGCCAGTCGGGGAGCGCGGCGTAGAGCGAGATGACGTAGGCGGCCACCTCGGTTGCATCCTTCGACCCTGACTGCGGGAAGCGGAAGAACCGGCAGTCGGTACATGACTCCTTCGCCCGCTGCAGCGCCTCGATCTGTTCCTTCGACCCGACCGTCTGGATCAACTGCGCCGGAACAGCGCCGAGGACCGCTGGTGTCTGCGGCTCACCATCGGGTCCCGTGGACGGTCCTGTCAGGTTGACAGGGACGACCGAGACCTGCGTGACGGTCTTGGGTTCATTTTCGATCAGGTGGCTCGCGTCGCCCATCGGGATGTGGTCGTTGTCGTCGCTCACAGCTTCACTCCGAGTTCCTTCGCCAGCCGAGTCACCGCGATGTCCCACACGTGGGCCTGGTCGCAGTGCAGCTCGACCGGGCAGGTTGACGATCCGTCCTGGGCTCGTGATGCAAGGGTTTTGGCAATCATCTTGACGCCTTCTGCGGCTTTGGCGTGGACCTTGACGGAAACGAACGTATTGGGCCCCTTCCTGACCGGATCTGCGCTCTTTGTTGGTTCCGTGGGGGCTACCGCTGCCGACCTACGCGCCATAGGTAGGCACGCTACGCCATTCTGGCGTTGGAGGTCAAGGAAAAGATGAAGGGGAGGGGAGGGAAAGCTACCGGCGGGCGAGGAGCCAGGCAAGCGTCGACATTACGCCGACTGCGCCGAGCGGAATCCAGTACCAGCCGACGCACTTCGGGCACCCGAGCGGCGGGTTTCCGCCACCGCCACCGCCGCCCGACTGGTCGCCTCCGGTGGCGCCACCGCCGCCGCCCGTCTTCACGAGGGGCGCGGAGAGCCTATTGTCGCGGTAGGCCGCGCCCAAGGGGGTCTGCGTCGTCGTGTCGTACTTCTGGTTGAAGCCGAACTTCATGGCGGCCTCCTACTCGTAGAACCGGCGGGTGTGCATGTAGACCTGGTACGTGTGGTTGATCGCCTGGGCGCTCTGAACCGAGGTCTTGAGAACACCGAACCCCGCAGTCGTGACGCTCGTGATCGCGATCGCGCACGCCACGGTCGGGACCGACGCGGCGGGCGTGACCTCGATCGCGTAGACCTCCTGCGGAACGGCCTTCAACGCCACCATCCCACCGCCGAGGGGACCTGCCCCGGCGAACGTCATCGCCGTGGGCGTGTTCACGGGGTCGTTCTCGGGGACGTCGATCTGGAAGACCTTGGCCTCGGGCGTGTCCAGAAGCACTCCGCCTGCCGTGTGCGAACAAGCCATCGTCGTTCTCCTTCCTACTCGTAGAACCGGCGGGTGTGGATGAACACCCAGTACCGACGCGCGAGGGCTCCGCCACCGCCCGCCACCGAGGTCTTGCAGATCGTGAAGCCGAGGTTCGTCACGCTGGTCAGCGAGAACGTGGAAGTCACCGTGGCCTGGTTGAGCGCCGTGATGTCGACGCTGTAGTACTCCTGCGGAACGGCCTTGAGGTTGGTGAGCCCCACTCCGCCGAACGTCAGGACCGACGGGGTGTTGATGGCCTCGTTCTCGGGGACGTTCACGAGGAGGATCTTGGCCTCCGGGGTATCGAGAACTGCGCTGACGATGGTTGCCATGATGATCCTCCCGGCCTACTGGTAGAAGCGACGCGAGTGCAGGTACACCCGGAAAACCCGCGTGATCGCGGCGGCCACCGCACTCGTCTTGGTGAACGTGATGGCCGTGGCGGAGATCGCGGAGATCGCCACGGTGACTCCGCTGCCGGTGCAGACCGTGTTGATCGGCGTCACCTCCTGGATGTATTTCTCCATCGGTGCCGAGTTGAAGCTGGTCATCGTGAGGCCGACGAACGTGAACGCCTGGTCCCCGATTGCGTCGTCCTCGGGCACGTTGATGTGGAAAATCTTGGCCTCGGGGGTGTCCAAGATCACCGCGTTGATGCTCATCACCATCGAACTTTCCTCCAATCCCGTAGGCTACCGCATCGCGGTCAGCCGTTCAACCCCTACTTCTTCTTCCCGTCGGACGTCACGGCGTAGTAGACGCCGGCCGCGCCCAGACCACCGAGCAGCAGGAGCGCGATCCACGCCCCGGTCCCCATGCCCTCGTCGGCACCGACCTCGGTGCAGGTGTTCGTCGCGGTGTTCCACGTCCCTCCACGGGTGCCGCAGTCGATGCGCGCCGCGGCGTAGGGATCGATGGACCCGCCACCGCCGCCACCACCACCACCGCTTGAGGCAGCGTCCTTCCACTCGCGCCAGGCCAACTGGATCTGGTCCAGCTCGGCCGCAGTGAGGGTGTCGAACAACGCCTGCCGCATGCACGCGGCGACCTGCGCGGGCCCCGAGCGGTCCAACTCGTCCGTGCCCGTCGTCGAGCAGGCCGTGATGACGGGGACGCGGCGCGTGGCCCACGAGATGAACGACTTGAGCCGCGCGTGCGTCCCGCTGCCGTAGCGATCGTCCACCCCGATGTTCGCGCCGGGCGTCCAGTCCGCGTAGGCCGTCTTGACGAGGTTGAGCTGCCGCTGCAGGCGACCGACCGCCGGGTACACGGCGAGCTCGCCCATGCCGCCACCACCGAAGTTCTGACCGAAGCCGAAGCGTGCCATTTCACTTTCTCCTGTCCAGGAACATCATCACGGCGATGGCCGTGGTGGCGAGTGCCGTCAGCACGACGGCCCCGATGACGACGGTTCCCAAGGTCTCGTACCTGCGCTCGATGCGCCGCGCGCCCTCTTCCATCGCGGGAGGCAGGGCGTCCATGAGCGTGTCGGACATGAGGGCGCGGATCTGGTCGATCGCCGGGCTGCCGGATGCGGCGCCCATGCGCGGACGGGAACGCCGCTGGCCGTAGAGAATCCCGGCCTCCCAGCTTTCCTCGTCGCGGCGGCGATCGTCGGGCATCTACTTCCGATCCTTGAGCCAGCGCACGAGTCCGTACCCGGCGATGGCGAACAGAACGTCACCGAGCGCGTTGGGGACGCTCTGGCATTCGTTCTCGCGCGTGAAGTAGTTGCGGGCGAACGTGGCAACCACGGCCCCCGTCGACGCGAGGTAGAAGTCCTCGGTCAGCAGACCAGCAACCGCACCACCGGCCGCGAACGCTGCGGTGTACCAGTCAACGGTATGGGTGAGTTGCTCCGTACAGGTCACGGGGTCGAGGGCCGACAGCTTCGCCAGCCCGTACACCTGCGGCTTCTTGTTCTGCACGCCGACCGCAGAGGGGTTGATCGCGTTGCCGACCGTCTTGAATCCGAAAGCCATGTCAGTCCCTCACCAGCAGGTAGATTCCGCCACCAACTGCGACCCCACCGAGTACCCACATCCACCAGGGCGTACCCTCGGTCTTCGACTCCTCGCCCAACTCCGACCGCCGGACGTGATCCATCACGGCCAGCATCGCCGCGTAGTACGGCCCGGTCCCGCTTGCCGCCTGCATCGCCGCCTCGTCCCGCGTCAGCCCGATGCACGCCCAGAACGTGTTGTTGGACGGCAGGAAGCGCGTCGGGTAGTTGCCGACGTAGGTTCCGGTGATCTGCGGCTCGGCACCGAAGGCCACAGCACGGATCTGGTCCGGCGTCTGCCCGCGGTCTCCCTGCACGTTGATGATGGTGGCGAGCGCGTTGTAGAGCGCGGTGTGCGACTCGCGGCTCCATCCGGCGGCAGGCGCAACGCCAAGCGTGCGACGGAGGCACGAGAGGAAGGTCCCAGCGTTGGTGCCGCAAAGGCAAGCCATCGGCTACCTCCGGCTCCTGTGGTGGTCCCTCGGAGGGAACTGCGACGGGGGCGGGATGTACGGCTGCTTCGACGACGAGTAGCTGCGTCCCGACTTGATCGCGCCGAAGCCCAACCACGCCAACGCGCCCAAGGCCAAACCGAGCAGGCCCATCTTCATGCCGTTGCTGAGATCCTTCTCGAACCCGCAGTCGGCCATGACCTACCTCGCCATCCTTTCGGCTTCTTCCGCCGCAGCCAGCGCGCACGGGGTACACGGCTCCTTGGCCCTCACCCCGGTCAACTCGGCCGGCATCTGCGCCGCGGCCAACGCCAGCTTGTCGAGCGACTCCTCGAGTGCGTCCTCGGCTTCCTGCATCGCCTCGCGGGCGACGGCGATGGCAGCCTTGGCCTCGACGATGGCCGTGCGGGCGCCACCGAAGCGCCGAAGGATGCTCTGCTCCCAGTCGCCCATCAGAGCCCCATCACCTTCCGCATCCCGGCCCAGCCGAAGCCGATGCCGAGCGCGAGACCGATCAACGTGCCGGTGGGCGTGTCGAGGGGGCCGCAGTCGCCGGAGCCGCCGGGCATCTTGTCCTTGGCCCACTGCTCCATGAGTTCGCAAAACGACTTCGCCTGCGCGAGCTTCACCGGATCGGTGCCCGCCTGCTCGATGGCCCTTTGGCAGTTCGCCTGCGACCCGGTGAACAAATCCCAGGACGCCTTGAGGCCGTAGGGGTCCACCAGGCGGGCGTAGGCCAGGGGGCCGAGCAGGATCGCTGCGCCACCGACGGCCGAGATGCCGATGATGTACTTGAACAGGCGCACGAGCGACTTGCTCGCCTTCGCGGCCGTGGCGATGACATCGGCCCACACGGTCGGCGGGACCGGCTCACCGAACTTCCCCATCGGCCCGCCCTCGGTCCATGCGGGGTTCGCAACGATGGCCGCGGTGTCGTCGAACGCCGCGACGATGGACTCGTCGATCGTGGCCTTCCAGTCGTCCGAAACGGTCGAGGACTGGATCGCGGTACGGACGAGCGCCATCTGCGCGAGGCAGTCGGTCACGGCACGGTTCAGCACCGGGCGGATCAACTCGTAGTCCACGGCGCCGACGCCCCACGCACGGGCGACCAACTGGATCGACCGCAGGTTCTCGGCGAAGTCCTTGAGCGCCTGGTAGGTCGTTCCCATCAAGATTGCTCCGTCAACGCCGCAACGCTCAGCCCGAGGACCGAGCCGAGCAGCAGCGCGATGATCCACGCACCCGACTCCTTCGGCTTCTCGTTGCGCGTCAAGTGGTCGAACCCGCCGTCCCACACCTCGGGCATCGGAGGCAGGAGGTACGGGTTGAGGTTCTGCATCCCCGCCTTCATCACCTCTGGCGACGGGCTGGACTGCGTGAGCATCCACGCGCCGAGCACCTGCTGGTACACCGACGGCTTCACCCGGTTCTCGAAGCGCATGGCGTGCGAGAGGATGCCCTGCAGCACGGGCTTGAGGCCGACGTCCGTGGTCGTGGTCTGGCGGCTCAGTGCCGCGGTGATGGCCTCGCCGATTCCGCCGCCGTACATGATGCCCGCGACGACGGCACCGGGGGGGCCCATCGTGATGAGCCAGCCGAGCATTCCGAGGTGGAGCAGGTTCGACGCGGCGTCCTGGACGTCCTGCCAGCTCGGCGACGAGAACAGATCGGCCGGAGACGGCATGGTCGATCCCATCGGCGGGCGCGTGATCGCTTCCTCGTAGGCCCCGGCCTTCCACTGGCTCGGTGCGTCGACCCACATCTTGAGGTCGGACGGCACCTTGAGGATCTGCGCGTCGAGCGCGTCCATCGCCTTCCCCATCGCATCGCGGATCTCGGGGGCCACCGCGGGCAACAGGGTGCGGCGCAGGTTGGAGGCTTCCGATGCGAGATCAGCGCGGGCCTCGAGCAGTGGGACGACGGCGCACGGCGGGGCGAGGATGTCGAGCGACTTGAGGAACGTCAACACCCGCTCGAGGAACTGCGCGCGGCGGTACACGGAGTTCAGGGCATCGGCGATGGTCCCGCCGATCTCCGGTTCCGTCGTGGCACCCCAAGCCGGCAGCAGCTTAGCCAATGTCCTTCACGACTCCTGCGATGAGCGTGTTGACGGTCGTGGTCGCGTACAGGCCCTCCTCGGGTTCCAGGTCCCACTCCCATGTCCCGGCGTTCGGCAGGGGCAGGATGGGCTCGAGGTTCTCGCGGAGCGCCACGCTGACCACCGCCGCACCGAACGCGCAGGTGATGCAGACGTGCTGCTTCGACAGCTTGAACGGCACGACGATCTGCGGTCGCACGGGGACACCGGCGCCAGGCGCCGTGAGGTTCACGCGGACGACGCGGGATTCGATCTTGTCGGGCACGTCCGCACCCTCCCTACTCGGGCAGCAGCGAAACCAACGTCACCTGGATGCGCTGGTTGAGCGCCGTGCCATTGGTGAACTGCCAGCCCATACCCTCGCTCGTGTCCATGAGGAACGGGGCGCCAAGCCAGTCGCAGATCGCCACGCAGTTCTCGGAGTTCCTGTGGCTGCCGTAGGCGAGGAGCGGAACCCAGTCGTTCTGGCCCGTGCCGCACAGCGAGAGCGTCTGCTTCCCGCTGATGTAGATCCGGGCCGTGACGTGGTTGAGCAAACGGCTGTCGGGCACGTTCATCAGGGCGCTCGTGGTGTCGATGACCATGCGCTCCGCGATGAAGTCCTCGCCGAACTGGTTGATGGCGTTCTGGATGACCGCCGCGGTGCCCGTGGCGGGGGACGCGGCGACCGCGACGAGCGCGTTCATCGTGCGGAACTTGCCGCTCGACGCGCCGTGCCCGTGGATGGACACGCGGAACCCCATCGGGCTGCCGTTGAACGGAGCGGTTGTGAGTCGGTTGTTCCAGTCCACGTTCAGCACGTCGTTGTTGTAGATCGTGAACGGGTGGTCGAAGTTCCAGACCAGCGAGAACGGGATGGCGCCGGCACCGGGAGCGACCAAACTTCGGTGATCCCAGTGCGCGTTGTCGAAGGTGGGGATGGCCTGCAGCACGCCGCTCGCCTGCTCCTGCATCCTGATCCACCAGCGCGCGGTGATGAGGCCGAGATCCTGCTGGTAGGCCGCGCCCGGAACACCGTTGTCCGTGTAGGCCGTCGACGACAGGATGATGCGCTTCACCAGGCGGGGGCCACGGTGGAAGAAGAGGTCGGGAAGGATCTCGCCCGTTACCGTCGTGGCGAGGATGACCTCGACCGTCTGGACGTTGGGCTTCGTGAATCGAGAAAGATCGCCCTGAAGCATCTGGGCCTCCGTCCGCCGCCTATTGGCCCATTACCGCCCGCTGCGGCGGGGGCTTGCGGACGGGGCCAGCCCCAGAGCTACCGCGGCTGCGAGAGCGCCTGCATCGCGGCGCTGTGCGCCTCGACCGGCGGCCGGCGCGCGGGCGACACGCCGTAGACATGCGCCATGAACGCGGTGATGACCGTCGAGATGGTCGCGCTGCGGACGCGCGGCGTGAACGTCACGCGGAAGTACGTATCGCCGCCCTTGCACGCGAGGGGCTGCGGCAGCGGCTTCACGTTCTGGTTCAGCGGCAGGCCGTTCTCGATCCCCTGGATGACCACCGTGGCGTCCTGGTACCAGGTGCCCATGCCGGACGGGAAGTCCTCGAGGAACCCGGAGACTTCCTCGTTGGTCCGCTCGCCGTAGAACAGCTGGATCAGGACGTTGTGCAGCGCGATCGTGCGGAAGTTGGCGAGCGTCTGCACGACGTCCACGGCGACCACATCGGTCACGTTCATGAACTGCACGCCGAAGTGCGTCGCGATGCAGTCCTTCGACAGTGCGTCGGCCTTGGAGATCGACGTGTCGAAGATGTTGGCGGCGTTCGCGCCGATGGCGGCCGTGATGGCGGCCGGCTGCTGCGACCCGATGCCGTAGGAGAAGGCGTCGAGCGGCTGGGCGTTCGCGGCGGCGACCGGGAAGGCCACGCGCGACCAGTCGTGATGGAAGCGGGCCTGCGGCATGGCCGACGGGCCGACCCAGTAGGAGGTTCCCAGGGGACCGAGCATCATGTCGAACATCTGCGTTCTCCTTCTGCGACCGCCCGCTTAGCGGGCGCCGCCGGCGGCCGCAGCCGCGATCTGACGAACGGGGGCCATCCCACGCAGGGAGCCCGCTGCCACCGAGACCACGTACTGCCGGGTCGGGATCGCCAGGGCGGTGAGGATGCCCGTGAGGCCGGCCACGACCGCTTCCTCGCTGCCCCAGAGCTTGTAGAGGATGCCGGCCGTCGCCAGGGAGGCGCCGCCGCCGAGCAGGGACGAGTACTTGTAGTACCACGTCTCCGCGCCGGTCGCGTCGGTCGCCGGGGCGAAGTACTGGATGGCCGAGTCGGTGAGGATCGTCGTCAGGCCGCCGAGGCCGACGCTGACTCCGAGCTTCGCGGTGCTGGACATTGCCATGGGGTTCTCCTTCTCCCTCGCCCGGCCTAGCGCTTCCGCTTGCCGCGGCTCGAAACGAACTTGCCGGTGCAGGGATTCTGGTACCGGATGCCGTGGCCCTTGATCCTCTTCGGAACGGCCTTGCAGCTTCCGCCCTTCCGACTCTTCCGACTGCGACGCTTCGCCATCTGTCTTCCTCCGTGGTTGCCGACCCCGCCGTGGGGTCGCTTCATCCAACGAGGTCCAAAGTACCGCCACGAACTCACATCGCGCAAGTAGGCGGGGCGAGATTGATGGCTACCTGTGGTACAGGTGTGGTGACTAGGTAGACATCGCGTGGACGGACGGCGCGGTGGACAGGAACAGGGACCCGATCTTGCCCGGCGACGAGAGGTCGACGTTGCGGACCCAGTTGCGCCAGGTGCTCCCGTCGTACCAGAAATCAGCCTTGTTGCGATACGTGTCCCTCGGAGTCTCCCACCCCGGACCCACGAGCATCCGGTTCGGGGGCACGGGGGTCAACTCGAGCGGCACGATCTCGCCGGCGTCGAGCTTCGCCAACCCGTAGACGTGGTTGAACTGGTACTTCCCCTCGTCCGGGTTCCACTGTTCGATGGCTCGAGCGGCGCACGGCACACCTTGAAGCCAAAGGAGCGTGCAAAGCGACGCCGTGTAGCAGTCGCAGTCCGCGAGTCCGGTGCGCGCGAGGTGCTTGAACGTGCGGAACACGTCGAACTCGGAGTCCCCCTTGAACCGTCGGCCCTCGTCGCCGTCGTAGGCCGCCATCATCCGCAGCAGTTGGAACGTGCGCTGCACCCGGCACCAGCGGTCGGCGCCGCAGAGTTGCGCGATCCCGTCGGCCGCCTTCTTCGCAACGTCGTCGTGCGCCCCGATGGTACTCGCCGCGAACAGCATTCGGATGCGGTCCTGCAGCGTCCGGCCGCGCACGACGATCATGTTCGCGTCCGGCCCGCCCAGGTCTCCTTGGCCTTCTCTACGCCACTGGAACATCGTCAACCTCCACGAGCGACACGTTCACCTTGTCGCCGACCGTGACCCGCAGGTAGCCGCGCACCGATCCGTCGCACTCCCATCCCTCGGGCTGCGATCCGAGGCAACGGTAGTGCTTCGGGCCCGCGATGCCAGCCGTCACCACGGACGTCTCACCCAGGAACCCAACGCCGAAGACGTGCTGGTCGCCGCACAGCACCACGGCCGCGCGTCCGAGCAGCGGGCCGAGCCACGAGCGCACGGCATCCGCGTTGCCGCGAGCCTCCTCGACGAACGCCGCGGGTCCCCGGTGCAGGCAGAGGACGACCGGGCCCTCGACGTTCGAGGCGTGGCGAGCGACCCACGGCACGTCATCCGGGCCGCCGATGGTGTAGACGGCGCCGACGCGCAACCGGATGGCCTGCGGGGTCGGGTGCTGCGCGTGCCGCGCGTAGCCATCCTCGTCGTCGTGGTTCCCGCGGATGGTGTAGACGGGCATCCGCTGCTTCACGGGGCCCACGACCGACTCCCAGTTGCGGCGCCAGTCGCCCGGTGCGTCCACGGCGTCCCCCATGAACACCGCGAAGTCCGCGCCCGACTCCTTCGACATCTTGGCGATGACCTTGCGGTGGATGGCCTGGTTGCCGTGCGAGTCGCCCCAGACCAGGAACGTCGTCGGCCGCAGCGCGATGGCGTCGTAGAGCCCGCTCCCGAGGGACCCGATGGCCGCCCCGAGGGCCGAGGGCTTGACCGGGATGCCCGCGATCCACGCGATGAGCGTCGGGACCGCCACGCCGGCCGCGGTGGACACCAGGGCACCCGTGCCGACACCGTGGCGCAGGGTGCGGTGCGTGACGACGCCCTCGATGGCCGAGGAGCCGACGGTGACGAGTTCTCTGAGCACGTCTCGTTCCACGGGGCCCATCCTACGCGCGGCGGGTTGACGCCGCAAGGGCACGAGGGCATGATCCGGGGCGATGAGTTGGGGCAGCACGATCGCCTGGGTGAAGTACGGTGGGCTCGTCGGCAAGGACGGGTGGAGATATTCCCTGACGCCGTTCGATGTGCGTTGGGCGATCCCCGCCATCTACGGAGAGGCCGTCCACGTCTCGGCGGGAGAAGAGGGCGACGCGATCCTCTGGACGATGGCGAACCGGCTCTACCTGTCGCGCAACAACCGCGAGCTCCGTCGACGCGACGGATACTTGCTCCCGTGGCCGCACCGACTCGGGGACATCTTCCTGGCCTACTCGCAGCCGATCAATCCGTTCTGGCGCGACCGCGGGACACCGTTCCAAGTCGAACGGCGCGACAGGTTCATCAAGATGGAGCCCGAGGAGTTTCCTCCTGGACTCGTGTCCAAGGTGATCCAGTTCGCGCAGGGTCGGCTACCGATGGACCCACGGTTCGCCGGGCTGACCGACTTCGCCGCGTGCGACTGCGAGGGATGCGGGATCGACGTTCACGGGGAACCTGCTCTCCGTGGAGCAAACTGCTTCTGGCGTGACCCGGGCAGTCGGTCGTGGACGGTCGATACCATCCGCCTGGTGCCAGCAAGCGGTGGGCTCTCTGCGGTGGTTCCTCTGGCGGTTGGGGTCGGTGCGGCCGCCGTCTTCCTTGCGGTTCGCTGATCGGCTATCCGTCTCCTGGGACGTCAGGGACGCACTTCCAGTTTCTTCGGTTGATGATTGACCAGACCTGCGACTGCCCGTTTCCGTACATCCGTCCGACCTCTGATTGGCTGAAACCAGCGCGGACTAGCTGCCTGATGTGGATGACGTCGATCTCGTGAAGCACCGCGCATGGATGATGTTCTCCCACCGGGATCGTTCCGTGCCGGCACCTGTCCTTGGCGTTCTCCCGCGGTGTTCCCCACGAAAGATTATCCAGTCGGTTGTTCTCCCTGTTCCCATCGAGGTGCCTGCATTGCATCCCGCCTTGGCGCGGACCGACGAATGCGGAGAGGACCATGGAGTGGAGATATGACGTGTGCGCTCTTCCCTTAGAATCGATGAGGGTGACGAACCTGTACCCCTTGGTTCCGATTGAGTCCGCCACCATGGACGGGGTTGGAAGGAGCCTGTCGCGTTTCCGTGGAAGCCTATACGACCTCACCCGTCCTTCGCTACTGATCTCGTAGGCACCGTCGTAGCCAGAGATCGGTCGCCACTCCTCTTGCCTGGTCTCCATGCCACTTGGACGGACGGAGCCGTGTTCTATTCCTCCGTAGGCGCAACGAGAGACCCAACTACCCTCACCGTCCATGGCGTCCAGTCCTCGGTTCTACGGTCGCGGTAGTATGCGTTGTACGAACGCCCACGGTGGGGGGCGGCGTATGATGGCCCAATCCAGGAGTCGTCGGCGCGGTGCTCCCATCCGTGCGTGAAGCAGTAGACCACCCCGGGCATCTGGTTCGCGACATCACCGCGGAGGAACGAGTCGGTGAACACCCTGACGTGCTCGGGAATCACCACCCACCGGATCTTCCACTCATGTCTCGGGCGCTCGACCTCACGAGGGTCCCAATCGTCGTCGGGCGCAGACCACTTGATCCTGGTCGCCGGGCTGTAGCCCATGACGTACCCCGCGAGGGTTCCGTGGTCGCCGAGCAGGTGGCGCAGGTAGAACCCCTGGACGAACAGCCAAGCGGTGACGTCGCCCTCCTGCGTTCCGAGAAAGTCTCCGACCTCCACCTCAAGAGCGCGGGCCAACCAGACCTGATCGCGAGGCTTGACCTCGTAGACCCAGCCATCGGCGCCCACGATGCAGCCTCGTTCGCAGGTTGCCCCAGCCCGTTCCGCGACAACCGCAGCCGGCGGGGGCAAGAACACGGACACCAGGAACCAAAGCAGCACAGGAAACATGGTTTGCGCCTCCTCGTGCGCGTGCGCGTGAGCGTTTCAGGCGTTGCGGTTTGGTGTCAAGGGAGGAACAGCGTCTCAAGCCCGATAGTCACGACCCGGCCGCCGGATCTTCCCGGTGCCGGTTTCGATCCTCCCGTACTCGCCGCAGTCGTAGGTTTCCCCGGAAGCATCGACGTCGCAGTCGATGAGCCGGCCAAAGTCTCCTTCGCGCTGACGACGGGCCTTGGCTCTGGCGGCGCGGATGGTGCGGTGCTTCGACACGGAACCATCGGGCCACACGACTTCGTACCGTTTCATCGTCGCCCTCCGTCAGACCCGTTCCACGTTTCCGTCGGGGTCGATCTGCTTCACCTGGTACTTGGCGCCGCGTTCGCCGAGGACGTAGAGCTCGATGACCGGGCGGCCGCCACGCGATAGCTTCGTCTGGATTCGCTTCGCTCCGGTGACGGTGACGCCGCATCCCTCGCGCAAGAGCTTGCCGTGTCGCCATGCCTCGTAGCAGTACCTTCGCTTCGCCATCGTCACCCTCCGTCGCCGTAGATCCCCACGGCGTCATCGTAGCACAACTCGGCCTGGGCGGGGTTAGGACTCGCGGCGTTGCCGAGCCACCAGTCGAACATCTCGCTCCCGTTGTTCCACTTCTTCAATGCCTTGCTGCGACCGCTTTTTCGCTCGACGCACTCCTTGTTCCACAGGCGCACGAAGGCGGCGCGGAAGGCGTCCCCGTACTTCGGCCACCTGTCGCGCGCTCTCTCTCTCTCTCTTGGTCCGGCCATCGGGCACATGATGCACCCGAGCCGCTTGAACCCCTCGTCATAGAGCGAGCAGTACGGAAGGCGCTCTCCCCGGATGAACTCCCACACGTCGGCATCGGTCCAGTCGATGATCGGGTGCAGGTACGACTTGCGCTTGTCCCGAAGACACCCTTCGACCATGCGGCGTTTGCTTCGACGCGCAGACTCCGCGGCGCGGATGCCGGTTGCGACGATGCGGCCCGAGCCTCCCGTTTCCTTGTATTCCGCGCAGCACCATCGGCGTTGACGGAGCGGCATCCCTTTCTCGACCAGCCGCGAAAGAAATGGCTTCTTCGGCCAGTCGATCACCACGTCGGGCTGTTGGCGCACGAAGCGAACAAGCTCCGGCGGATCGATCGTCGTCGCGTGGTAGTGCGCGTCGAACCTCACGCCGGACCGTCGCGCAAGCTCGATCAGCACCGTGGAGTCCTTCCCGCCGGAGTAGGCGAGGAAGTAGCCCTCGGGTGGCTCGAACTCGCGCAGGCGGGCGATGGCAACGGCCACCTTGTCCACGTCCCCGAACAGGGTGAGGTCGTGCAGCGCCATCTACGTCCCACCGACGAACAGCATCCCCACGAACAGGGCTGCTGCGATGATGGCGATGCCGAGGAAGAGGGAGTCCATCAGGGCCCGGCCTCGCACTCCGCCTTGCAGGTCGTGTACCTCTCGGCGGACTCCCCGGCCAACCAGTTGAACACCACGGCTCCGATGCCCGAGGCCGCAGCCGTCGCAGCGAGCCCGATGTCGGCGCCTTGCTCGTCGGCCAGCGTCGCGGTGAGGATGCCGCCGGTTCCCGCCGCGGCCGTGGTTCCGCTGAACACCATGCCGAGGGCGTAGAACGTGAGGTATTGGGCGTCGTAGGGCCTGCAGGCGTCCATGCACGACTCCTCGTCGGTCGGGTCCTCGGTGTGCCCCTCGAGCCCAACGCAGCCGAACGACAGGACCAGGAACAGCGGCAGGTACTTCATGGCTTCCTCCTTCTCGCCCTTGGCGGCCGATGCCCGAGGATGGCACTCCTCACCTCGCCAAGCAACAGGCTCGACGGGTAGGACTCAGTGCAGCGGCGCTCGATGTGGCGGAACCAGCGTTGGGCGAGGGCGAGGTCGCGGCGCAGGTGGGCGATGACCTTGTTGCCCTCCTCGATGTTCACGGAGGCCCATGCGCGGATGTTGGCGTTCTCGGCCCGGAGGCGGTCCAGAGGGGAGGGTGGGGAGGTCATCGCTCCGTCCCCTTCCTGATCCTCTCCGCGTCGGCCTCGGACACCGGGGCCGAGTAGATCGGCACCACCGTCGGCTCGTCCGTCTGCTCGACCTTGCGCCGAACGTCGGCCGCGTTCATCCGGTGGACGCACAGGGCTTCCGCGAGAACGGCGAAGGGGCAGGGGCGGCCAGGCGCGATTGCGAGCTTCTGCGCTAAGAACGGCAGGAGCAGGACGATGCGGCACGACGGAAGGAGCTCGTGCTCGTCCCACGCCTCGCACGTCTCACGGCACAACCCGTCCTCGTCCGCGTGCCACAGGAACGAAGGCTTGGGGCTCATGGCGCACCCTCGTCCTTGTTGGCGGCCTCGAACCTCGCACACCCATCGGACTCCGGCTTGCGCTCGTGGATCTCCGGCTCGATGTGGCAGTCGCCGGATTTGGTCTCCCACGAGGTCGTGAAAAACCACTCGCACTTGATCTTCGCCTTCCACCATCGGCAGTCCTTGCACTTCATCCCCTTCTCCCTTCAATACGCCGCACACGCCGGCGTGCAATCCACGGTGATCGACCACGAGCATTCGTCGGAGAGGCAGGAGACCCACACCGCGAGCGGGTTGGCAACGGGGGTCGACGGCGTCGTGAGCTCGCTGCCAAGACCGCAGGCGTCGTCGTTCTCGATGTTCCAGGCACCCGAAACCATCAGGTAGGTGTCCCCCGTGAACTCGGCGCACGTCGAGATGTGGCACATGGCGCCAGCCTCGACGCGGACCTCGTAGGCCACCCATCGGCCGTCGACGTTGGACCCGCGGAACGGACCGGCGCACGCTGTCGGGCTCGAGCAGTAGCAGTCGAGGCCAGAGGACATGCACACGCCGATCTCGAACCCTGCCTCGGCGCACGTCGCCCAGCACCACTCGGTCGAGCAGCCCATGCCGTAGTCGGTGCCCTCGTCGACCGCGGCATCCTCGGCGGCCGCATCGTCCACCACGACCACCTCGTCCGGTTGCACCGCGTCGTCCACGCGCCTATCCTCCGCGTCGTCCGGTGGGCCATCGTCGGAGGTCCCCTCCGAGATACCCTCGGTGACGGCGATGTCGTCCACCGGACTCTCTGCGTCGGGCGAGTCGGAGGCGTCGGGGTCGGCGTAGAGGATGGCGCCGCAGGAGCAGGAGAGGGCGAGGATCGTGACGGTCATTCCGGCGCCGAAGCCGGAAAGCATCCCGTGCAAGAACGTCCGGGTGTCGTGGTTCATCGCTGCGTCCCTCCTTCGCTGCATCGACGCTGAGTCTGCCGCACCTATTCTCTGTTGTCAACCGGAATCGGTGCGCGTCGTTTTTAGTTGACAACGCTCACGGCTGGCGTATGCTCGCTTTTAGAACAGGAGGCCACCGTGAAAGAACAGACGACGCAGACCGCAGTACGACTCCCCGACGACTGGCTCCGCATCGTTGACGAGGAGGCCGAAAGGCTCTCGAGGAGCCTCGGGGTCAAGTTCAACCGGACGGACATCATCCGCATCTGCGTTGCCGAGAAGTTCGGCCTGACGTCGCCGACGCCAGAGGTCACGGAACCGCAGCCGACCCCCTGACCAAGCCGGCCGTCTCGGTCGCTGGTCGTTGGTGGGAGGAGGTTGCGGATGACGTGGGTTCGGCTTGACGAGGACTTCGCCCAGCACCCGAAGGTGGTTGCTGCTGGGCCGCTCGCGCTGGCGATGCAAGTCGCTGGCCTCTGCTACTGCAACAAGCACCTGACCGACGGGTTCATACCGTGGTCTGCGGCCAGGTCGCTTGTTCCGTGGGAGTTTCTTGGTCCACGAGACGAGAAAGACAGGCCAATCTATAGGGTTTGCGTCACGTCCGGGCACAGCGGCGACGACGTGACGTCCGACTTTGTGATTGGTGTACTGACGGATGCGGCAATGTGGGAGAAGGTAGAAGGTGGGTATCGAATCCACGATTTCCTCGACTACAACCCAAGCAAGGCCGAGGTGTTGGCAGCCAGGGAGTCGAAGAAGGAAGCTGGACGTCTCGGTGGAAAGAGGTCAGCAGAAGCCAAGCACAGCATCAAGCAGACCGCAAGCACAGCACCAAGCACACCAGAAGCAGAGGCACCAGCAAAACTCAAGCCCGTCCCCGTCCCCGTTCCCGTTCCCGGATCCGTCCCCGTTCCCGCCTCCGACTCCGACCCCCAAGGGGAGGAAGAACGACGGAGCAACCCTCCGCCTTCGGCTCCGGGTTCGACGAACGATGAGCACAAGACCAAGGCAGGCAGGGTTCTCGGATTCATCGACCCAACGAAGCCGGCGAATGGGCTGGACAACCCAGGCAGAATCAGACGGTGGTTCTACTTGCTGTGGCCCGAGAAACGCGGGAATGGTGCGGCTTGCCCGCAGGAGCCGGAGAAGGACGATGCAGTCGCAAGGCGACTGCTCAAGCACCACCACGACAACAAACTCGTGATGATCTGGGAGGATTTTGCCGCTGCCGCCGTTGAGAAGTACCTCGAGCAAGAGGATGAGTTCCTTGCCCGCGAGGGATACCCGATGCGCCTGATGAACACCAAGTTCCAGGTCATCGTCGCCGCGATCGGAGCGAAATAGATGCGCGAGTACCGCGGCACCGCCGAACTCGTCCACATCCGCGACCTGCAGACGATGGTTGCGCTGATGAAGCTGCGCGAGAAGTTCCACGAGGCCGTGGAAACCGCGGAGTGCGGCCTCGCGCTCGAGTCGGCGTGCCCCGAGCCGAAGCCGGTCGAGGCTTGCCCGTGGTCGACGACGAAGTTCTGTGGAGCTCGGCTGCGCGAAGAGGCGAAAGCCGGCCGGTTGATGGACGCGGACATGGAGCGACGCGAGCGAGAGGAGCGGGCTGAGTCGTGCTGCATCCCGCGACTCAACTGGGACCTCTGTGGCGTGTCCGGTGCGAAGCCGAAGCTCGTCGGGACGGAACCGCTCTCGTTCCTGCACTACGCATGGAATCGGAAGCTGGTCGTGCTTCAGGGTCCCGACGGCTGCGGCAAGACGGTCGCCGCGTCCTACTGGTGCTGGCGCCGGCGAGGCTGGTACTACCGCGCGACGAACCTCCGCTGGTGGCAGCGCAGCGGGTGGAACCGGGACGCGACGGATGTGCGGCTGCTCGCGGCCCCGGTCGTCGCCATCGTCGGTCTCGACAAGCCGTGGGCGTCGAAGGACGGGGCGCACCGGCACAACCTGATCCACGTTCTGCACGAGCGGCTCGACTCCGCCAAGACGACGCTCATCACGACGAACATGGCGTGGAACGATGTGGAGTCCACGCTGGGTCCGTCGCTGTTCCGACTGGTCAACAACTGGCACTCCATCGCCAAGATTTCCAAGGTGCTCGATGGGTCCAAGGGTGAAGACGCAACAAGAGGGAGTTTGTGATGGCAACGTGTCCGTTCTGCGGTGGTGAACTGGTCGTCCGTCCGAAGATGGTCCACGACACGCGCAAGGGGACCAGGGCATCGGTCGAGCTCCGCGCCCCGCGTCGTCGCTACCTCTGCTCGGGGTGCAAGCGGGTCGTGCGGAGTCCGGGCTGATGTCGTCCCCGACCTACAAGAACTGGATCGACCGCTCGGTGAGCGCGGTTCGAGCGCTCGACGGATCGTTCCCGGGTTCGCGCCGCACTTTCCAGGCGGGGAACTTGGCCATCGTCGTGAAGTGGCGCGACAAGGACGACCGGCTTGTTGGTCGCCTCGACCTTCCGGTGCCGTTCGGAAGCGTGGAGCAGGCAGAGGACGATCTGGTGACGGCGCTCTACTGGCCGGCAGAGCGGCCGTCGTTGCCAGTCGAAGATCCGGCGTAGGGAAGGAGAACCAGGATGCAAGGTGGAACCCACGTTTCGATCACCCGCGAGGTCGCTCGAGCCGTTCTCGGCGACGTCGTGTTCATCGAGGACATCGCTCGGCTGGCGTCGTTCCCCGACGAGGTGAACGACATCTTCGTGGAGGACGTCGGGGACCACATCGTCGGCAAGGCGCTGTGCAGCCTGACGCACTTCTACGACGGCAAGCGCGGCTACTCGTGGCACCTCGACGGGAGCGTTCCGCACATCGACCTCCCGGACCGCGACGTCTCGTGCGTCGCCGGCAAGTGGACCTTCCTCACGCTCGACCAGCGCCTCTCGCACCCGTTGCTCAAGGTCCACGGCGCCGCCGACGAGATCGTGTACCCGAGTGCCTTCGACATGGCGCGGTGGCTTGGCGGATGTCTCGACGCCTGCTCCTACGGCGCCCTCGGGAGTGCCCTGCACTTCGTCCAGGACAGCCGGGAGTACCACCACAGGCACGGATGGTTGCTCCGCGGCCACGCGCAGACCGAGGCCGACCTGAACGACCGCTGGTTCAGCCCGAACTTCCGAACGTACCGCGAGCGGATGATCAAGGGCGCGGCGAAGATGAAGCGCAAGTACCGGCCCGAGGAAGCCGTGCTCGCGGCGGTCAAGTTGTGCGAGGGGCCTCGCGCGAACGCCCTGGATGCCGTGCTGATGGACACCGTGCGGTTGACCGCGGCGGTGCTGCGGTGGTGGAAGGAGGCGTGCCCGTGATCAAGCCATCCACCGACCAGGGATCGCTATTCCTCCCTCCGTCGCCTGAGGAGCTGGTGGCCGTCGAGGAGGACCCGCATGACGACTCGTTGCCCGACGAGCCCCCCGACTACGACCCCGCGGCGCCAGTCGAAGCCACGCCGCCCTACCGTGGGCCGTGGAAGGACGAGAGCGGGATGTGCTCGGCGACCTGCCCCGCGCTGCGCTCGGTGTCCGGGTTCTCGCGTCCGTACTCCGACTGCCAGGTGACGGGCTATCGCGTCGAGCCGAAGATGTGGCCGTGCGAGGTGCGATCGGTGTACGAGGCGGTGAAGAGAGGACCGGAGGTGAAGCCGTGAAGATCAACGAACAGAAACTCGCCGACGCCTGCACCAACCACGGCTGGACCGTGGACATGCACGGGCATCACGCCGACGTCTTCAACGGAGGAGCTTCGGTCAAGACCACGACGTCGATGCGGAAGATCCTCATCGATACCGCCTCCGGACCCTTCGGTGCCGTGAACGACACCCTGCGGGTCATCGAGTCCTGCATCGAGGATGGCTGATGCCGTCGCCCTACATCCGCACGATCGCCCACGCCGACGGCTGGGAGCTGCACGTCGACTACCAGGGCCTCGAGCACGTCCTGGGCGGCCCGAAGCGCAACGGCCGGCGCAAGGCACGCATCGGCGCCCACGACTGCAAGGCCATCGAGGAGCGTCTGCGCCGCGCCGCGGTGAAGTTCGGATGGGCGGCCGCGATCCAAGCGGAGCACGATGGGGTGGATCTGTTCGAGGTGGCGATGGCGAACGCTGTGGCGCCGGCGGAACCAGAGCCCGAGGCGAAGCAGGCGGGGACGGAGGGGGTCGAGTGCGGTACCTGAGCCTGTTCTCCGGCATCGAAGCCGCCTCGCTGGCCTGGGCGCCCCTCGGCTGGACACCCGTCGCGTTCAGCGAGGTCGATCCGTTCTGCTGCGAGCTGCTTCGCCAGCGGTTCCCGACCGTGCCGAATCTTGGCGACGTGACCGCCGACGACTTCGTTGACCGCGCGAAGGCACTGGGACCGATTGACCTGGTTGTCGGCGGCTCGCCCTGCCAGTCGTTCAGCGTGGCCGGCTTGCGGAAGGGCCTGCATGACGATCGCGGAAACCTGACGCTCCGCTTCGTGGAGGTGGTGCATGGAATCGATCCCGAGTGGGTCGTGTGGGAAAACGTGCCCGGTGTCCTCAACCACCCTGACAACCCCTTCGGGTGCTTCCTCGCCGGAATGGTGGGAGCAGATGCCCCCCTCGTTCCAGGCGGGGACGGTGCGGGTGTGGCTGATCGGAAAGCCGGAACCGGAGGACGATGGACCGGAGCAGGTCTTGTTGTCGGACCTGTTCGCGTCGCTGCGTGGAGAATTCAAGACGCCCAGTGGCACCGAGTGGCCCAGCGTCGGCGGCGGGTGTTCGTCGTTAGCGGACGTGCTCGAGACTACCGTTGCGCCGAGGTACTACTTGAGCGCGCGGGCGTGCGCGGGGATCCTCCGACGCGCAGAGCGAAGGGGGAAGGAGTTGCCGTTGATGTTGCGCCGAGCCTTGGAAGAGGTGGCCGGAATGACCTCGACGGAGAAACGTACTGCGTCAAGGGCGCAGCCATCGGGCGAGAACCAGAGAATGGACCGCAGTTCGGAGAGGTCACAGCAGACGGCACTTCCTACACCCTCAATCGAACCGAGGTCCATGCCGTCGCCTGCTTCGGGGGGGGGAACACCAGCGGAGCGGTTGACGTAGCAACGGCACGGAGCGCGAAGGCCGGAAGCAGAGACGACTTCGACAGTGATACCTTCGTGGCCCACTCCCTCCGCGCCGATGGCTTCGACGCAAGCGAGGATGGGACGAAGCGAGGGACGCCGTTGGTGCCCGTCGGCGTGGATCTCCAGAACACCGCACTGCGGACCGATGGAATGGCGGGAACGATCTGCGGAGAGGGCCAAGCGAGTGGCAACCGAGCGGAGTCCGTTCTGTGTGCCGCCTTCGACCCCGTGAACGTGACCAGCCAAGCGAACCGGACGCGCGTGGAACCAGGGCGACCATGCCACACCTTGCACGAAGGAGCGCCCGCCGTCTGCTTCCACGCGACACAGGACCCGATCAGCGGAGAGGTCAGCCCGGCGATCGGGCAGGGGAACGCGCACGGGTGCGGGAGCATTGGAGTACAGCAGGCGATGGCGGTACGCAGATTGACCCCACGGGAATGCGAAAGACTCCAGGGAGCCCCCGACGACTGGACGCTCGTGACGGTGCGAGGCAAGCCAGCGGCGGACGGAGGGCGCTACAAGGCGATCGGGAACAGCATGGCCGTGCCGTGCATGGGGTGGATTGGGCGCAGGATCGCGGAGGCCACCCGATGACCCTCCTCCGCCTCCGCTGTCTCGTGGTGCGCGAACCCTACGCGAGCCTCATCGCCCAGGGTCGCAAGACGGTCGAGGTGCGGTCGTGGCGTCCCAGGGACGGCTGGTTCGAGTGGGACCCGTGCAAGGGCAAGGACAGATGCCCGTTCGGGTTCAACAACTCGACCCTGTTCTGCGCGACCGAATGCCACGTCGACGACCGCGTGCTCATCGTCGTTGCGCGAAAGCCACGGTCCCCGCTGTCAGGCAAGGCCATCTGCACGGTGATCCCCGGTGGCCGGCCGTGGTTGCTTGCCAAGGAGGACCGCGAGGCGACCTGCATTCCCAAGGTGGAGTTCGCCAAGTTGCTCGGCGACTCACGGCAGACCGCATGGCCGTTGTCCCGCGTCGTGCGGCTGTTCGACCCCATCCCGCTCAAGGGTCGCCTTGGGCTGTGGGTGGAGCAGGTCGAAGAGGACCGACTGCGTGGCGCGAACGCGGACGCCTGGCGGTACTGGGTGGAGCTTCCGCTGTCGAAGGTTGGAGGGACGACGCCGTGAATACCACAGGAGCGCCCACGATGCCCCAGGAAGCCCCCGCGTCCCCAACCAGCCCCACGGTCGCCCCGGCCGCCGATCGGCCAGCAGGCGATGGAGCAGGCCCCTCCGGTGCGATTCTCGCGGCCATGCTGGAACCACCGGGCGACCAGCCGGCGACCGTGGGACCGTGGCGAACGGATGGTGCAACGCAGCAAATCCATGGTGCAGCGCACCATGACACGCCGTTTCAGTCCGTGCAGAGCTGCGCGTGCGGCCGTCGGGTCTTGGCACGGGGGCTCTGCTCGACCTGCTACTCTAGGATGCGAAACCATGCGATTACCCAAGGGTCTTGGGTAGGTCAGGACCAAGAGCCCCAGGCCGTGCGCTCCGACAAGGCCCGCGCCGCCCTGTCGGTCCTAAGGATGTTCCGTGTTTCAAGGGGTTACTGGCCGTCCGGGGCCATGCTTTTGCGGCTCGCGGAACCAGGCGAGCACCGCAGAAACCTCGCGGCGGGCCTCAACGAACTCATAGATTCCGGGATAGTAGCCCACCAGCTAGCCATCGTTGGCCTTGCACACAGGGTTGCTGCACCGCAACATGACCACAGATCCAGGGCAAAATGACCACAAAAACGCACAAAAACACCCTCAATTCCAGGGTGCTTTGCAACCAGAAACGGGAGTGATTCTCATGGGTTATGGGCGTTTCCCCCCTCATTGTGCAGGGCAACATCCTTCAAAGACGGGTTCCCGTGTCCCAGGGGCGCCCAAGGGTCTATCCCTGGCCGCTTACAAATCATGGATGATTGCACGAGGTTACGCACCAGAAACCGCGGACGCCTATGGTGACGCTGTGGTCAAGAGCATGGCTGACCCCGTGGAATACATGCGGAAAGTGGGGTCGCATCAAGCCTGGTTGAACTGTCGGAGCGCGTGGAGGCTGGTAGCTCAGTGGACGGGGGACGCGGGGCCGTGGGAGGCTATCCGCGGGCTTCCAGGCCCCCGCCGGCCCCCCAAGCGCCCCCGGACCATCCCAACGCTCGAGGAATGGCTTGCGATCGGCCGGCGGGCATGGAAGACACCCGGCCCGCTCGGGGCGATCGTCTGGCTGGTGCTCTACTCGGGCATGCGGATCGGAGATGTACTCGACGTCACGCCCGGGGAGATACAGGAAGCGATCGGCCGGGGGTCGACAACGTGTCGGCAGAAAGGCAGAGGCGGGAACCGTCGACGGAGCTGGACCCCCGGCCCGCTCTGTCGGCTCGCGCTTGACCGTCTCGCCCCGGAGAAAGGGATCGCGCACCTCTGGCAACTACTGAGCAGGACAAAGCCCGCGGCGACGGTACGTGTAAACAACGCGATTCCAGCCCCTTATACGGCCCATTGTTTCCGCCACGCAACCCCCACCTATCTAGTCGCCCTCGGGATGGATCTGCCAACTATCGCAACGATTACGGGGCATGAGAGCCTTTCGAGCCTGGAAAACTACATCCGAACGTCGATCGCGGTCCCAGCAAGCCGGACCTATGCGGCACAGGAAACGCTCATGCGGGCTATCCTATCCGCCGGGAAAGACACGGCAAAGACGGAAAGCGACCCGGTGTGACCGGATGTCCAGTGTGAAAAAGCGGCGTGGCGATGTCGCCTCACTGTTGCCGCTACACCTCACGGTAGGCGGATGTAGTATGATAGCAATATCGGCGCGATACCGTCGCGCTATCGTTGGCACGCGGCACGCATAGCATCCTAGGTGCTCCCCGTGGCGGGGGGCTCGGGAGGCGGACCGGATGTCAGTTTTTCTCGTTGTCGTATTGATGGGCTTCTCCTGCTACGTCCTGCACAGGTGGGAGCAAGAGGAAGACCGCGCGCCCGTGCCCGTTCCCGTGCCGGAAGACGTCGACGACGAAGACCCGACCGACGATGACGAAGAGCTGGACGACGATCCGACGCTGGACGAAGACGATCCGGTCGACGATGACTCCGACGATCCCTTCTACGGGGCCGGACTGGCCGATGCGGGGGTCGACGTCGAAGCCGCGGGCTTCCCTTGGTGGGATGACCGATCCTGCTGGGGCTGCGACAAGTCGTGCAAGCGATCCAAGTTCCATCCGTACTCGGGCGGAAACATCGGCGCGGATGTCCGGGGCGCAAGCGCGGCAAGGGCCCGCGTTGCGGCCGATGATCCCTACAGCGCAGGTCTCGTTGCAACGTCGACGCGCACTGCGCCCCCGGATACCCGCCGTAGCACGTCAGTCGACGCCCTGTGGGATGACTCGTGCGAAGCGTGCGGGAGGCACGTGCGGCGCGTCGATGCAGGTTTGGAACCCGTGCGCGATTCTGGCGTGGCGCTGGAACCGTGCGCGGAAGAGATGGCGCCTTTCTGAGGCGCGGAGGGCGTGGTCATGTTGCAGGATCTTTCGTTCGAGGTTTGGGTGGAGGATTCCGGGAATCCGTGCGATGGCGTCGGGCCCTTCTGGCGCCCGGTCGCGGCGTTCCGCTACCTCCAAGAGAGCTTGGACTTCCTGGCCTACTGCCGCAAGGTGGGGGTCGACGCCGTGTCCCGGTCGACCCTGTTCAACGGCAAGCCGCGGGCGAAGTACTACGCGCACGACGGCGACGTGTGCGGCGCGGAAGTGACGCCATGAAGCGTTGCGACCGTTGCGGCGCGTCCGTCGTCGACGTCGTTGGTTCGCGGCAAGCCTCCATGTTTGACTTGCCGAACGCGGACCCCCGCGCAACGGACGAGGCACGGGCCGAGCTTCGCGCCGGGCGGGTGCTGTGCAGCGCGTGCCAGCGGACGGACGATCTCCCGGGGATGCGGGAGGCGGAGCAGGCGGAGCGGGTCGACGCCGTCGCCGACCTGGCCGGCGGGCAGACCTTCGACATCGGCGAGTCGACGATCCGCACGACCCTCGAACCGTTCCCCGTCGCCGACGATCAGCCGCCGATCCGGGTGCGCGTGATTCGCGGGCAGACCGCGCTTTCCCGCTTCCTTTCCGATTGCCCGGAAGACCCCATCGGCGAGATTGCCAGGCCGGCGGGCATCCGTAGCCCGTTTTCGTTCGGGCCCACGTTCGCCGTTTTCCAGTGGGGTCGACGTCGCGTGTTCTTTTCCGAGACCCAGCAAGGCCGCTTCGAGGTGTTCGAGGTGCCGGCCGGGATGAAGCTGCAGCCCGTGGGAGCGTAGCGCCGCAAGGCGGAGGAGGGTGGACGATGGGCGACCGGATCACGGTGTATTGGGATGTCGACGGGAACGGGTGGGCGTGGCGCTATGCGGACCGCAGCGGGGGCGTAGGCGGCGACCTCGGCCGCGACCCGAAGGCCGCCATATCGCAGCTCCACACGGCCGCCCGTGCGGCCGTGTACGCCGATCGCGTGCTTTGCTTGACCATGGGTCAGGTCGCCGCCTTGCGCGTGGAGTTGATCGCATCAGCCGCGCGGCACCTTGCCGACGTTGTCGACCCGCGCGACTGACCGACCCCGACCCCCGGCCGGGCCCCGCGGCCCTGCCGGCAGTCGGCGCCGGAAACGCCGGGCCCCCGTGGCGGGGGCAGAGGAGGAGGAGAAGATGTCGAGAAGGATCGTCGACGTGATGGTTTCGGGTGACGGGGTGACGTTGTGGCTTGAGGGTGCCGATTCGCAGTCGGACTACTTCCCCGCGATCCACCGCACTCCCCAGCGGAACGCCTTGCGCTACCTGGCCGAAGACGGCACGGCGGAGGGTTGCACCGTTCACACCGTCAACTCCCGCGACTTCGACCGCGAAGACGGGCCCGACGAGAAGCGGGCGCAGCGGTTCGCGCGCAAGGCCGGCCTCCCCTACAAGCCGCAGATCCACTTTCCGACCCGTGCTACCAGCATGGAAGCGGCCGCCGATGCGGCGACGGTTCGCGGCGCCGTGGTCATCTTCGGTGGGCCGGATTGGGTCCACGTCGGGGAGAACATGACCCGTGCCGAGACGACCTACCGGGCGACGCTTGAGCCGAACGGACGCCAGATCGTCGCCCTGCCGTGGGTCGAAGCGGTGGCGTCATGACGCGCCAGAAGCAGATCGCCGAAGCCTTCGCCGCCTTCGGGGCGGTGGAGACGGCCGCGGATGCGGTGTACGCGGAGCAGTACGCGGCCGCGTGGGAACGGTTCGGGTGCAGCGACCGCGAACGGACGCCGGAGGCGTTCCGGGCCCACGTCCGGCCGTTCTGGTCCGAGCGGTGCGCCAAGGTCCACGCCGCCCGCGCGGAGCGCCAGGCCGCCGTGATGGCGGCGGAAGCGGTGGCATCATGACCCGCCGCGAACGCCTCGAAGCCAAGGCCGAACGGCTCCGCGGGTGGGCCGAGAAGCGCGAGACGGCCGCCGCCGCCGTGTTCAAGGCCGGCGAGCCCTTCCGGGGAGATACCGCGTTCAACACGCAGCCCGGGCACATCCCGTTCCGCGCCCGGCTCATCGCCCGCGAAGATCGCGCCTACGAGAGCGTGAAGAAGGCGCAGGGCATGGAAAGCCGCGCCGACGGCATCGACCGCGCGCTCGACCGATCGATCTACTCCGACGACCCCGACGCCCCCGAGCGCCTGGCCGAGCGGATCGCCGAGCTCGAAGCGAAGCGGGACGCGATGAAAGCCGCAAACGCGGCGTTCAAGAAGGGCGGGATCGACGCCGTGCGCGCCGCGTGCGGCGATGCCGTGGCCCTCGAAGGTGCCCGCACCATGCAGCATTGCCACTGGGAGAAGCGGCCGTTCCCCGCCTACGAGCTCACGAACATCGGCGCCAACATCCGCCGCTTGCAGAAGAGGGCGGAGGAGGTCAAGCGCACGGCCGAGCTGGCAACGCGCACGGAAGCCGCCGGGGGCGTGCTCATCATCGAGACCCCGGATCACGACTGGGCGCGGGTGCAGTTCAGCGAGAAGCCCGCCGCCGAGGTGCTCGAGGCGTTGCGCGCCGCGGGGTGGAGCTGGGGCGGCGGGGCCTGGCACGGCACCCGGTCGACGATGCCCGATGTCGTGCGGCAGCTCGCCGCGGAAAGCACGCCGGAGCCGTGCGCAGCGTGCGGCGGGGAGGGCACCGTCGAGGGTCCGCACGCCGCGGAGTTCACCGATCCGTGCGAAGCGTGCGAAGGCACGGGCAAGGTCGAGCCCGCCCGCTTCGACGAGTCGAGCCACTACCGGGCGGAGGGTTAGGCCATGGCCCGCTGGTTTCTCCGTTGCCCCGACTGCCTCAGCGTGGCCGCCGTCGACGCCGCTGGGCCGCCGCACGGAACGGTCTGCAACGTCTGCAGCGTCCGCTTTGAGCTCATGGGGCGGGTGAGCGTCGACCGCCTGGTCAAGACGGAACTGCGTTGCCCGTGCGACGACCGATGCACCTGCGCGTCCGGGCCGAAGTGCTCTTGCCACTGTGGAGGGAAGAACCACGGATCGGGACTGGTCATCGAGGTTCAGATCGACGCCGGGGGCGTGCCGCGAGTCACCCCACCCGATGCCCGTGCAGCTCAGCGCCGCGACGAGTGGCGGGCAGCTCTCGAGCGGGCGACCGAGGCAGCACCGGGGCGCGAGCAGGCCGGCCGGAAAGCCGACGGCGAATACCTCAGCCCCGCCGGCTTCGAGATGTACCTGCAGCACGGCCGATGGATGCAGGAAATCCGCCGCATCCGTCACCTACGGACCCACACCGGGCGGATGAAGGCGATCAGCAAGCTCGCCGGGCCCCCGCCGGCAGTCGTCTACCAGGCCCCCGCGTGGTTGGCGCCCGTCGAGGTCAAGCCCCTCGTGCGGCGTGCCGTCCCCGTGGGCCAGCAGATCGGGCTTTTGGGGTAGGGAGGGAAGACGATGGATACCAACTGGACCGAGATCCGCCGCGAAGAGAACGACTACGCCCGCCGCACGCGGGCGCTGGCCCGGAGCATGACGACGCCGGAGGACCGCCGCGAGACCAAGCGCGAGAACCGCCGGCACCGACGGGACGCCTGGCGCAAGTGGGTGGAGCGTGCAGCGTGACGACCGCTATGGTCTACGGGTGCCCGATGCCCCCGGCCCACGACGACCCGAGGCCCACGCGCGACCCGGACAAGGAGGACGACGCCGGCTACAGCCATCGGCTCATCGCCTGGTGCGACCGGCACCCGGAGTACACCGGGCCCGGATCGATGCCGCCGGCCCACATCGACCCCTCCCCCACCCTCCCGCCACCGTCGCACGACGGCCAGGCCGACGAGCCCGGGCCCGTGGCGGAGCTGCGGCCGGACGGCCAAGGCGGGCGGGCGCCCGCGGGCGAGCGCCGCAAGCGGGTCAACGTCGCCGTGCTGCAGAATGCGTGCTTTGTGCAAGGATGGACCCTCACGGCGACGGACGATGGAACATTTTTCGTCATCTCGGGCGACGCGGCGGAGGTCCGATATGAGGTCGCCGGTCTTCCGCAGATGAGCGCCGCCGGCGAGTTCGACGCCGTACTCGACATGATCGCCGTGGTCGCCGCGGCGCAGGTGGCGCGATAGGCTCCCGGCCCGCCAGGTGTCCCCGGTCTGCCTCCCGGGGCCACCAAGCGAGCCAGGAACGGCCGCAGAAGGAGAAGAAGATGAAGAGAGGAAAGCCCGCGAAGAAGTCTGTCAACCCGATCCAGGTGGGAAACAAGGTGTTGATCCGCACCGTCACCCACTACCACACTGGCAAGATCGTCGAGATCACGCCGACGGAGCTGGTGCTGGTCGACGCCGCGTGGATCGCGTCGACGGGACGGTTCAGTTCCGCCGTGACCAACGGCACGGCCGACGAGATCGAGCCGTTCGCCGAGCCCGTCGCCGTGAACCGCGGCGCGATCGTCGACGTCACCAACTGGCGCGGGGAGTTGCCGCGGGCGGTGAAGTGATGACCGCCGCGGTGCTCAGGGCCGGCTACGAATCGTCGCGGTCGGGGTCGTGGTCGCGGTCGGGGTCGTGGTCGTGGTCGTGGTCGCGGTCGGGGTCGGGGTCGGG
>Ga0180732_1000210_pt1 | contig 56020 bp, 41 predicted proteins | sample KR11_01MetaG_FD_148674 | JGI IMG/M metagenome (GOLD analysis project Ga0180732, IMG submission 148674) | Groundwater microbial communities from the Olkiluoto Island deep subsurface site, Finland - KR11_0.1 MetaG | ecosystem: Environmental > Aquatic > Deep subsurface > Groundwater | place... | reverse complement strand
TTAAGATTTCTTTGCTGCTACCTTCTCAAAATCAATTCCAAGATCTTCCATTACCGCCTGTACAGCTGCACGACCGCCGCCGATAACTCCGGTTCCGGGGTGTCCGCTGGCGCTGCTCAGATACAGTTTCTTCAAAGGCATTCTGTAGTTCCAGCCGGGAAGAGGACGGTTGCCGGCAGACTGCCAGTTGAACTGGCCGATATGCCCGATGTCTGCTCGAACATATGAAGGATTGTGTGTTTCAAAATCAAGAGGCGTCCAGAAAGATCTTCCCAGAATATTATCATCACCCATGTTTGATGTTCTTTCGCGGAAATGGCCGAGAATTCCGTCTGCTACTTCCTGACCCTTTTCTTTCCAGGCCTGTGCTCCACCCTTAGCAAGATCGTAAGGACAGAAACCGTAAAGATAAAGTGTATGCTTGCCTGCGGGAGCTCTTTTCTTATCCCATTTGCTGTATGTGATGGCAAGATAAAGGTCGTCTCTGGGATGACCAAGATCAAGTGCATGAAATGCGTTCCAGTATTCTTCTTTGTCGCAGGTCGAAAACTCAACCCAGAAAGCATTTTTTACATCTTCGTTATCGCATTTGTAGGCAGGAAGATCATTTAATGCAATATGCTGATGTATAGGTGCAAAATTTGCCGGAGACAGATTCTTTACATTTTGTGCAAAACCATCAGGAAGCGCATACCCACCGGTCATGCCAGGAAACATCTGTTTAATGTTCATGCCTGATACAACCGCTTTGCTGGCCAGTATCTCTTCTCCTGATGTTAAAATAACACCAGTTGCCTCATCACCGGAGATCTTGAACTCTTTTACCGTGCTGTTTAATTTGATGGTTCCGCCATTGGCTTTTATCATTCTGCCCATGGACTCGCTTAATTCTCCGGAACCGCCTTCGGGAAACATTCCGCCATATTTGTGAGTAAGAGGAATGAATACGAACAGAGCAAAACCGGTGCCTTTTACAAAGGGGTTGATCATAGCTTCAGATGCATATCTGGAAAGAGCTATCTTGATTCTGTCGTTCTCGAATATCTCATCAACAACATCCCAGGCACTGATCATCTGTGCTCTTATCAACTGACGGCCTTCAGGGCTCTGATCCATCATCGCCATTTGTGCTCCAAAAGGCGGCGGAGGATTGAACATACCCATTGTAAGCATGTCAAGCATCCTTATAGACCAATCGTGAAACTGCCTGTAAGCATCAGCATCATGCTGAGAAATCTTTGCTATGGACTGACATGTTCTGTCCAGATCTTTATGAAGTACGAAAACAGAATCATCATCAAAAACTACTCCGGTCATAATTTCGGGCCTGATGTAGTTTAAGCCGTATTTTGCCTGCAACTCAAGCTCATCATCCCTTAATACTGGGTTCGGGCAAATAAAGCCATGCCAGGTGGAACATACATCGTGTTTGAAACCGGGCAGCGTCATCTCTCTGGTCTGAACTCCGCCACCGATTTGATCCTGATGCTCTACAACACATACATTAAGACCAGCTTTTGCAAGATAACATCCGGCCATCAATCCATTATGACCTGCACCTGCTATGATTACATCATACTTTGACATAATTTTTCCTCCTTTTACGTTGTTTGTTTGTCTGATAAACTATCTCTGCCACATAATCTTGTGATTGAAATTATCGTCTTCCTTGCGTATGACGAAGACAGAAGATTCGTTTCAATCGATCTTATAATATTACGATTGACAACTATATATGCCTGATAGATAATATTTAAAAAGTGTTATGCGCATTTAATATTTGTCTTAAGAATAAATTACCCATGACTTCATTACCACGAAATAATTTTGCGCCCGAAAGGACTCTGCTCTATAAATCTCTTGGGTTGCTGATCAAAGATTATCGTCAATGGCGGGGAGTGAGCCAGGAGGCGCTTGCAGAATTGGTCGGTATAAGTGTCCGCCAATTGCAAAATTGGGAAGCTGATCGCCACAGCGTTCGCATCGAGAACCTTCACGATCTTTCCGAAAAGACCGGGATACCAATGCAGATATGTGTCGCCCTTAACGCCGGGCATCCCGTCTGGTATTCATTGCAAAACAGGCGATTTGCCTATTCCCCAATGGATAAAGCTCTATTTTCTTCCCGCGAATTATTGAGAAAACTTAAGCAGTCCGACGATGGGATAACAACAAAATATATCCCGATTACAACCGACAAACATATCAACATGGTTCTTTCGTGTCACAGAGATATTTACGGGACAAAAAGACCTCTTGGAAGAGATGTGATCAAAGCGGCTATCCTTATACTTCCTGATCTCAACTGCATAGCCTTTGACTGCTGGGGACATTATGTGGGCCACGTGATCTGTCTGCCCATTACAACTGATTCATATGAACAACTCAAAAAGAAAAAGACCTTCGAAGGTAATCTAACAAATAAAGCAATCTGCGATATTATTTCACTGCAAACCGGTGTGATCTACTTCTACTCAATGTACATGTCAAATACCAGCGTAGCACGGTCGATACTTGTCGCTGGTCACCGCTGCATTGCAAAAATAAACCCCAAAAATCAATATATGATCGCACATGTTGCCGCTACTTTGGAAACAAAAGAGCTTTCTGATAGTTTTGGTATGAAGCCGGTGTTTTGCAAAAATTCAAAACAGGAAGATATACAAACGGAAATCGCGCCTGCTTTGTATGAGATAAGATTGGATGACCTGGAAAGACGTATCCTGAAGCTTTTCCCATTAGTTGAAAAAAATCGGCGAGATAGAAAAGCCGATACAGTGAAACGAGAAAATTCGCCCTCGACTTCAGACATAAAACCGAAAAATATGCGGGCAATATCTAAAAAAATCACTACCGTAAATAAGACAGAGCGTTTACCGTTAAATTACAATAATTCGTTAGGCGTTGGTAATTCGTTAAGCGTTGGTAAAAGAAAAATTCGGGATAGGCTGCAAACTCCAATATATAAATATGATGTGAACAAAATTGTTTGCCCTAATCCAAATTGTACTCTTTACGGAAAAACAGAAGGAAGTAAAGTCATTTCCAATGGAACGTACCGGACAAAAGAAGGAACTCTTTCACAGCGTTTCTTTTGTAAAAAATGCGGGAAGTCTTTTTGCAGCAGAGCAGGAAGTTTGTTTTACGGCTTGCGTACCCCGGAAGAAAAGATCTTAAAGGGCCTTAAACTTCTGGCCCAGGGAATGACATCTCTAAGTGTTTCCAAAACACTTAGAGTCAGACATGATACTGTACAGCGCTGGCTTGCAGTAGCTGCCGCACAAAACATTAAAATAGATACAATGCTTTCCCAATCAATCATTACCTCTATGTAAACATATAATCACTTCTTATTTAAACCGGCCCAACAAATATTACCTCTTTACACCTTAGAATTGATTAGAAGATAAATAATGAGCCAGTTTCAAAACGACCCATTTTGGCCGATCTCTGTGTTGGGTGAAAATTTTAATCCTCGAAATACTCCATGTATTCCTGCGGTTAAAATTTTCATCCGCCTTGACCTTGACCAAACTGAAACGTTTTGAAAGTGGCTCTAATGTATATTTTTGGTATATAGATATTTTCTATTGGATACTTTGTAACCACACCTTCTACTTTGTTTCCTGAGATTGACTCTCGTATCATACTGCATTTGTTTATGATTATATAAATATTTCTATTGTGGCATGACGGTTGCTAATACTGTTGATTAAAGGCGCAGAGAAACAATGAACCACAAGAAAACAAATAAAAGGAGGTAGATTTATGAAACTTGTCAGGGTAATGTTCATTACAGTAGTATTAGGGTTAGCAGTCGGTATTTTACCGAAGACCAGTTCGGCTCACGATGTATCGGTGGGATTTGCTTTTGGCATTCCTTTTCCAGTTATTGAAGTCCATCACGCTCTGCCCTCTCCACCACCTCCGCCGTGGGCTTTTTATAATCATCCCAGATATCATCGAAACGCATGTGCTTATGAACCGCGCTTTCGAAATTACAGGGATAATGAATACAGGGATAAAGGACACGGAAATTACAAGCGTGAAGAGAGAAGGCATAGACGTAACCGTTATAATGATTAAGTGCCTTGTGAATGTTAATTCTGGCTCGATAGTTGACAGGCAAGATGATCAAATACTTCGAGTCCGGAAGCTTCTCAGGGGGAAAATATAATTCCCCCTTTTTTTTATGGGGAAATTCGTGGCTATGATTTGAAATACTTCTTAATGACTCCAATAGCTATTTCATTTTATTAACCGGCTGAGTGAATAACCCGTTTTAAGCAGAAATGCACCAACTCTGGGAAAATATTTATTTAATTTGTTTACTATTCGCTGTATCCTGATTGCAGGCTCGATTTCCATTCCCGAAGGAATATATGACGGCTTGTAGTTTGTTGCATTGTCACCGGCGATCCAACCGGTACTGAACGCAAGCCCGACACTTGAAAGAGCTGATGCTGCAACTACTCCTTCACCACTGGTCCCACCGGCCGTAAGACCTGCTGCATAAAGCCCGGAAATGGGATTGAGCTTATTATCAAGAACCTGAAATTTGTAATTAACTCTGGGGCCACAATAAACACCGGCAATGATGGCACCGGTTTTGATTCCATAAAACGGTGCCTTGATGATGGGTTTCATGTTCTGCGGAAGACGTCCGAATTCGTCAGGTTTGCCTGCTGCTGCTTTCGTATTCCACGCCTTAACCGCAGCAGTCAATTTGGTCTGATCCATGCCCAGCTCCCTGGCCAGCTCTTCCAAAGTGTCTGCATATTTTATCCCTCCATACTCAATTGCCTGTTTTACCGAATCAAGCCAGTTCTTCGGTGCAAAATCTTTAAACTTATCATACCACGGGAATTCCGGATCATCTAATGTCATAGGGCGGTCATCAAGCATGGGCGGCGGCAAAGTCTCCCAGACAGTTTTAGGATAATTGGCGTCAAAAATTACATATGCAGCTGCACCAGCCTGAGAAGCGCTTGCCTTGGGATGCATCTCATAGTCCAGGTGCGCCGTATCGGGTATATATTCTTCACATGCGGCGTTGATTTCAAGCCAGCCACCCCCGCGCGCCAATTGGAGCCATCCCTGGCGCAGATATTGGAACCATGGTCCCGGTTGCGACTTGCCGGTATAACTGGTGTCAAAAAAAGGAATGCCGCCTGCAAAAGCCGACCAGGAGTTTATACCTGCAACATCCGCTCCCGCCCCAAATGCCATCCGTGCGACCTCACCGGTGTCCGAAGGCGGCAGGAAAGTGCCGAAAGCTTTTTTATAGACATCTGGGCAGTATTTTTTAAGCATCTCTCTGTTGTTGGTAAAGCTAGCGCCTGCAAGTATTACAGCCCTGTTTGCCTTTACGTATAATGTCTTGCTGTCGGGGGTTTCAGCCTTGACGCCGACGACCCGTTCATCTTCTTTAACAAGAGCCAGCGCCTTAGTGTTGACAAGAATTTTTGCACCTTTTTCAGTTACATGCTTTTCCAGCCACTGTGTCCATGGATACATCTGGGCGGTGAGTTCCGTACCGGAGGTAAAGGGACCTTTTTTCAAAGCGCCTTTCACTATCATTCTTGCTACACCCTGGTCCGGAAGAAATCCCAAAGTAAAGGCATCCCATCGCTTTCCCCAGCTTTGTGTTTCCGACCAGTCGTATACCTCATGAGCACGATCAATGAGTGTGGCAAGCAGGCGTGGGTCTATGGTAGCATTACTTTGCACGGTAAAAGCATGTTTGAATGCAGCTGATCTGTCGGTTTTCAATCTTTTACGTTTTGCGGCATTTGTGAAAAAAGTCGCGGCGGCACCGGCATGCTGACTATGGCCACCTGCAGCAGACTGTTTTTCCAGAATAAGAACCGTTGCTCCGTTTTCCAGGGCCTTAGCCGCGGCGCAAAGCCCGGCTCCGCCTGCGCCCACGCATACAATATCAGCTTCATAGTCCCACCTGGCAGGCACACCGACCGGAGGGATGTCCCTTGCATCCTCAGGAGCTTCCACCGAATTATTTATACCTTCCATAGACAATTTCCTTTTTTGCATATTGCAGCTAACGGTTAACCGTCAACTGTATACTTTTGAGTGAGCATAAAAGCTATTTATCATGCCGGTATTTGATAACTTTTACAGCAAAACTGACTAACAATGCACTGCCGGAATAGGAGCTTGGGATATAGCTTATAACTTTCTCAGATCATCGAGTATTGCTTTATATGTTTCAGCACTGATACCGGCTTGAGGCAAACTTGCTATCAGTTCCAATGACATGGTGTATCCCATTTTTAGCATTGGATTAGTCGTTATTCCAGGAATATGTTTCTCAATTACTGCTTTACTTGCTTCGTTTTCCATTATTTCCTTCACCGTACTGTCTTCTGAAAATCCCATGTTGTTCCTCCTTTTTATAATTTAGCAATGGTACAATATATCGGCTTTAGCCGGTATGAAGATCTGTTGACTTTGCATGAGTTCAACAGCAGTTCAAACTACATAAAAGTCATCGGTCTCTTGCCTGCAATCATCAGCATAGCTTTTTTAATTCTCCCCGGAAAAGACGGTGTTTAGCATAGGAGTTAGTATTTACCGAACTTCTTGGCTGCCGCAATGGTAGCATCAAGATTTCCAGGAGTTGTATAATAGTCGACAGCACCTATTGATATGCTGCACTTGTTGGTACGGGATGTTTTTACACAATCACATCGGGCTTTAACTGCATCCTCAATAGCTGATATCGGACCGCTTACAAGAAGTCTGTCAGATGGAGAACTGGAGCCGTAAAGATCATGTTCCTGACAGAAATCATATAATTTTTTAAAGCTTGTTATGTCACCGGTTACCATAATACCGTCAAAGCTTCCGGGACCTGCTACGTTTTTCTCCCATACTGTAGGAAGCCATTCGATGCAGCCTTCCATTGCCCAGGCATATATGATCGGATTTTCGGCAGGAATTGCTTCTTTTATTGCTCTGCCTATCTTGCAGTATTCATCTGCAATCCATAAATTTTGCGGTACATGGGGGACAAACCCCATACTGCCGCACTGATAGCTGTAATCAACTTTGCCCAGCAGTGTAACGGCCTTGCCCAGCCTGATCTGCCATTCTGTTGCTAAAGCCAAAGTTTTCTTAACAAGCTCGGGATTTTTGCGTAAGGCTTTCATCATCTGATTATATCCCAATAAATGCCCGGCAGTAAAACCGTCCGGACCGTGACAATGTGAACCCTCAATTGGTATAAGCTTACTCAGACCATATTTATCGAAGATCTTTCTCGATTCCCTAAGCCACCATAAATATTGGGGGTACATACCATGTTTGTCCGGTTCGGGAACATCCAATCCTATAAGATCTTCTTCGGTTTTTATCGGCGGGTCTCCAATATGTACCGGGTTGCCATATTCTATAAGCTTTGAATCACAGCCGAACAGATTTTCACCGTAAGAGAGCGGACCTAAGAAAAGAGTATCAGGCTTATACCTGGCTGTAGTTGCAATATGGGATTTAACCAATAATTTGGGTAATTGGTAAGCATCAATCGGCTTTAAAGCATCGGCAAAGCCGTCAAGAGCTCTAACTGCATACGAGACATGGTACTCCATCTCAACCATTACACGGTCCCTTTCCTTACCGGCAAAAGTAGCCTTGTAGCGCTCCATTGGTGTCATCTCTTCTTCGAGGCAGTTCTTGTGAATTAGCTCACAGTAGCGCTCAATTTCTCTTTCTTCTTCCGGGCTCCATTCCATATCACCTAATTCATCAAGTGTTTTTCCATAATATGGGCCGGCACCTTCCATCTTTCCGAGTTTAATCATATAGTATTCTCCTCAGCTGATAGTCTTTAATAAATAATATTGAATATTGAATATCGAACAAGGAACATCGAATTATAAAGTATTTTGGCGGAAATTAAAACAACCACCTTGCCCCCTTTTTTAAGGGGGATAAAGGGGGTTGTTACCTTAGATATCCGGTTGCTCACTATAATAACTACCTGTTCTTAAGCATGGGCATTTCACCAGCTTTTAACATCTTAACTTTGCGGATAGCTTCGATAGCGCTGATTCCTGCTGCATCGGCTCCGTATTCTTCGGCCTGCTCATCAGTAAAAGCCCAGCCTCCGACGATGTAAATCAGATTATCGCGCACACCTGCATCAACTAGCGCTTTATTTACATTGCCGCAATAAGCCTTGACAGGTGAAAGAATAGCAGACGCACCTACTACCGTTGCATTGTGTTTTTTTGCGGCTTCCGCAAATTCTTTGGCTGATTTGTTCTCGCCGATATCAATTACATTATATCCGTTAGCGGTAAATACTGCTCCTACTATACGCTTTCCGATAAAATGCACATCTCCTTCCACCGTCCCGATTATCATCGTTTCACCCATGGGCTTGCCACCTGCTTCAATCAGAGGACGCAGCTTGTCGGTAGCATCATTTAACATGTCCCCTGCAATAATCAGGTCGCTCATGAATCTCTTGCCGACATCAAATCCCTCGCCAATGATGTTTAATCCGGGATTCATACCTTCTATGATCATCTCCAGAGGGGATATTTCCATCTTGAGACCTTCGTCTATCAACTCAAATAATAAGTCGTCATCAAGATCAATGACGGCATCTTTCATCTTTACCAACATTTCTGCTTTACTTGACATATTTCTCACCTTCCCTTTGTGACGATTCTTATATCTTGGCAAATTTCATAGCTGCCGCTATGCTGCCATCCAGATGCTCGGGGGTTGTATAATAGTCAATAGCACCCAAACCTATCGTACATCTGTTGTTGGGTATTTTTTTGGCTGCATTACATCTTCCTTCTATTTCTTCTTCTATTTTGGACATAGGTCCGCTGACAAGAAGCTTGTCTGAAGGAGCATAGCATCCGTACATGTTATTTTTTTGCAGAAAATCATTTACAGTATTGTAATCGATAATATCCCCCGTACACATAACACCGTCAAAGCTGTCATCTCCCAAAGCTCCGGCTTTAAGCAATTCATCAAGCCAATCGATTGCTCCGTTAAATGCCCAGGCATGAACGATAGGCTTTTTTACCGCAGCTTTAACAGCCTTGCCGACCCTTGCATATTCACCGGCAATCCACTCTGTGCCTTTTATGGGGTACATTCCGACAACAGAGCACATATAGCTGTAATCTACTTTACCCAAATTGCTTACCGCTATACCTAATTTTATCAGCCAATCGGAGGCAAGGTTTGCTGCTTTCTTGCAGAATTCCGGATTCTTGCGAAGAAGCTTTAAATATTGATTATAGCCCATCATATGAGAGCAGGCAAATCCGTCCGGTCCTTCACAAAAAGATCCTTCAATGGGCATAATATCGCTTAGTTGATATTTGTCAAATATCCGTCTTATTTCCTGGCAAAACCAGAGATATTGGGCAAACATGCCGTGTTTTGTTGGATCGGGTGCTTCAAGACCTTCCAGATCTTCAATTGTTTTTATCGACATTTCTCCTTCATGAACAGGATTGCCATTTTCAATAAACATTGAATCTGTACCGAACAATTCTTCGCCATAAGAAATAGGTCCGCAAAACATTCTTTCCATTTTATAGCGGGCTGTGGTCGCAAGATGGGATTTAACAAGCAACTTGGGATAAAAGTAAGCATCTATGGATTTAACGGCATCGGCAAATCCGTCTAAAGCACGCATGGCATAAGAGGGATGGAAAAACGTTTCAACAACCAGACGATCTCTCTGTTTGCCTTCCATCGTTGCCTTGAATCGTTCCATCGGCGTCATCTCTTCCTCGGAGATATTTTTATGAATCTTCCCGCAGTATCGCTCTATCTCTCTTTCCTCTTCAGGACTCCAGGTAAGGCTGGCTTTCAATTCGTCCAATGACATCCCATAATACGGTCCTGCACCTTTCATCTTTCCTAATTTAACAGCCATGTTTCTTTGCCTCCTTATTTATGTATTAAATATTGTTCCGATTGCCATAACTTAATTATTATTTAAGCTACATGATAACATATAAAATCTTGATTTCCACGACAAAAAATGTCTGCATGAGTCATAATTAAATTGCATAAATAATCTTATCTTGTTATATATAACCGGATCGTAAGTATTGATAACCTGATAAAGTATTTATTATGATCGAAATAGTATTATAAATAATATTCTTCATTGCATTATTTATTTAAAAACACAGGAGAATTTGATGCTTCCGGGACGTCCGCTTACTAACATTTATCTGAGTGCAGATGAAAAAAAATCTTTGGAACAATGGTCCCGTTCAATTACGACGCCAAAGTTAGCTTTGCGATCGAGTCTGATACTTGCCTGTGCTGAAGGGAAGAAAAGCAGCGATGTAGCAATCGCCTTTGGACTAACTCAGTCAACAGTGGGAAAATGGCGGGCACGATTTATTAAATATCGTATAGATGGTCTGCTGGATAAGCCTCGTTCCGGACCTCCCCGAAAAATCTCCGATGAAGACATAAAACGCGTGATCGATAAAACAAAGAAACTGAGTAAAGAAAACTCCTCATCTCTCAGTACGCGTTTTATTGCAAAGGAATGCGGTCTTACCCAAAGCGCTGTGAGTCGTATCTGGCGATCATATTCCTTGTGTTCTCCCGGCTCTAAAAAGCAAAAGTCATCGAATGCCGCTGGATTTAATGAAGGAACTGATAACCCTGAAACTGCTAATTTCAAATTCTACCGATCGCTTGGTTCACTTATCAAAGATTACAGACAAAAACACGGAATAAATCAGGAAACCCTGGCACAAGCAATAGACATCAGTTCCCGGGAATTACAGAGGTGGGAAACAAACCGCCATCGAGCCCATATGAACAATCTTCACGACCTGTCGGAAGTCACCGGCATACCGATGCAGGTTTGTCTGGCTCTGAATGCGGATCAGCCAATCTGGTATTCATCACGGGAAAGGCGTTTTGCTTATACATCAATCGAAATGGCGAATTTTAAGATCGAAAATTTATTGAAAAGCCGCGATCAATCCAATGCCGGTGATATTGAAAGATATGAACGTGTTACAAAAGATAAGCACATCAGTTTAATTCTATCGACTCATAGCGATATATACGGTTCAAAACGATTGTTGGCAAAAGATGCAATTAAAAAAGCCAACAAGATCCTTCCTGACCTGAATTACATTGCCTTTGACTGCTGGTGTCATTATGTGGGCCATCTCGTCTGTTTACCTATGAGCATAGAAGTATATGAGCAACTCAAGAAAGCAAAAAACTGGAAAAACTTTCTGAGTGCAGACAGAATAAGTGACATAATAGCCTTTCGCAAAGGGGTGTTTTTCTTTTATTCAGCTTTTATGGTTAATGCCAGTGTTGGTTATGCACAGTTGATAAGAAGCGCCTGGCACCTTGCAAAGGTAGAACAAAAAAAAAGTTATCTGGCTGTTTTTAATATGGCCGCAAAAGAGGTCAAAGAATTTTTTTGTAATTTCGGGGCAAGGATAGTATCCGGGGATACAGAGGGTCATGATCATTCCAATGCTCAATATGCCCCTGTAATGTATGAAATAGAATTGGATGTTATGGTCAAAAGGCTAAGATCTTCCGGGGCGTTGGAAAGGATTATCGAAGAGCAAAACAGGAAAATACAAATGCCTGGCGGATAAGATAAATTTAATGGTGTATAAGTATTCCATTTCATAATTTCGGCATCATTTCGAACAAAAGACTATTATGACAAAGCCTCTTGTTCGAAATGATAATATGTAACAGAATTTATGATCCTTAGTAATCAGCCCATAGTCTTAAAAAGCATGGGCTGATGTTTTTAGTCTTTAAAAGGTGATTCAATCATTTCAAACGGGTCATAATGAAGGCCGCGGCCCACTCTCAATGAACCCCATATTTCACCAAGGGTTGCATATTCCTTGCAAGCTTCTATCATGGTTGGAACAAGATTGATATTGTCCAGTTTATCTTCAGCAATAAGTTTCTTTAACAATTCTTTTACTGCATTGTTGTTTCTCTTCTTTTTAATATCTCTTACTCTTTGCACTTGTTCAGCAGTGGAAGCCTTTGATACCTGATGAATGGGAACCTTAAATTCTTTTTCCGGCGGGAGAACCATATCGTTTATTCCGATTAACTTGATTGCTCCGCTTTCTATATCTTTCTGGCGTTTTATAGCAACTTCGTCTATCATTGCCCTTATCCATCCGTCTTTGACGCCTTCTTCCAGACCTCCCTTGTCAAGGATCTTCTGAAGAAGTTCCCATGATCTCTTTTCCACCTCGTTTGTAAGCCATTCAACATAGTAAGATCCTGCAAGCGGATCAACTACATTGGGGATGCCGGTCTCATAGGCTAAGATGTTTTGTGTACACATCGCAAGCCAGGTTGACTCTTCTGTCGGCAGGCATAAAGGCTCGTCATACATAACAGGATCAATGGCGTTGCAGCCTCCAAGAGCGGCTGACATAAGCTGGTAAGCAATCCGCGCTACATTGTTAAGGGGCTGCTGGGCAATAGCAGTAAGACCCGATACACGGGCAGCAATATAAAGCTTTTGAGCTCTTGGATTCTTGGAACCGTATCTTTCTCTTGCAATCCTCGCCCATATTCTTCTGGATGCCCTGAATTTGGCGATCTCTTCAAAAAAATCCATCCAGATAGTAAAAGTAAAAGGAACTCTGTTTGCAAATTCGTCAAAATTCAACCCACGCTCAACAAGCTTGTCGGCAAACGCGATTGTGGAAGCAAATCCCAAAGCTATTTCCATAACCGCAGGCGTTCCTTCTTCAGATACATTATGTGCGCTTGTATGAAATGTTGCAAATCTCAGTTTATTTTTAGAACAGAATTCTACAACATCAACAGCAAGCTTGGACCACAGATCCAGAGGCTGAGGAGTGACGAAGCCGCTGTAATACTGGCAGTATAAATTAAGAGCCGCGCCGCCGTTTAAGGCTGAAAAAGGAACACCATGTTTTTGCGCCATGGCGAAATACATACAGGGTAAAACAGGGCCGCTTGCTCCTGAAGATTCAAACGTAATTGTTGTCTTGTCAAGCGGAAAGCCTTCCAGAATTGTTTCTACATCGTCCAATGAACTTACAGGAATACCCACTAAACCGGCTTCATCGACTGCCATAGGATGGTCAGCGTCAATGCCAACCTGAGTGGGATAATCATTTACAACCTCAACTCCTTCCGATCCGATGCTTGCCAGATACTTAAGCCTTTCCATGGAATCTTTAGCAGAACCGAATCCGGAAAGAAACCGCCTTGTCCAGATCTTATTTCTATACATTCCCTTATATAAACCTCGTGTATAAGGATATTCTCCTGCTTCGCCAAGATCCCTGTCATAATCAAAATCTTTTAAGTCTTCCTTTGTATACATCTCCTTTAACGGAATGCCTGAACCCGACTCAAATTTTCTGTTAGTGTCTCCCTGAATCGTTGTTTTCATAATGTCAATTTCACTCCTTTATGCCTGCGGCCTGTCTTTTCTGTTCGACAAGAGATGTAATTGTTTCTACTATCGGTCCTGACATAGTGCCAGGCCCGATAATTGCGTCAACTCCCAATGCCTTGAGTTCGGCAGGAAATGGATCCGGAATTGTACCGCCAACTACTATAACAACATTATCCATTCCTTCTTTCTTGAGCATATCAATCAACTTGGGGACCAGCCTGGTATGGTTTGATGATTGACAACTAATTCCAATAACATCCGCATCCTCTTCCACAGCGGCCTTGAATATTGTTGCCGGACTTTGAAATCTGCCGAGATAAACCACTTCCATGCCGGCGTCGCGCAGCATCGCGCTTACTACCTTAGCTCCTACATCATGCCCGTCAAGGCCGATTTTGGACACTACAACTTTTATTTGCTTCATAAATACTTTCCCTTTCCAGTAATTTCTATGGCAAAATCAACTTACCTGCCGGGGTTCAATCCCGAATATGTTCACAAGCGCCACTGCTCCGGTTCCTCCTAAATTATGAGTCAAGCCTATCTTCGGATCTTTGACCTGACGTTTTCCGGCCTCTCCTCTTAACTGCCAGAATATCTCGCAGGCCTGGGCCACGCCTGTGGCTCCAATGGGATGTCCCTTGGATTTTAACCCACCGCTTACATTACATGGTATTTCGCCATCTAACATCGGGCCGCCATTTTCTATCCATTGACCGCCTTTACCGCGGTCACAAAAACCCAAATCCTCATAATCAATAAGTTCGGTACAGGTAAAGCAATCATGAATCTCGGCAACATCAATATCTTTTGGAGATATTCCGGCTATTTCGTAAGCCGTTTTACTTGCAATCGTTGTAGTATCCCACTGGTAGTAATGTCGTTTCTGATGTCCGTAGAAATCGTCACAGACTAAGGCGCTGCTCCAAAGGTAGACAGGTTTGTCGGTAAACTGCCTGGCTATATCCTCACTAGCCAATATCACCGCAGCAGCACCATCTGTGGTCGGGCAACAATCAAACAGTCCTAACGGCCAACTGATCATAGGAGCATTCATTACCTGCTCCATGGTTACTTCAAATTGAAAATGGGCATATGGATCTAAAGTGCCGTTGTGATGATTTTTTACCGCAACCATGGCAAAATGCTCCTTTTTTGTTCCATATTTTGCCATATGAGCTACTCCAAACTGCCCGTACATTGCAGGACCTGTCAATCCTCTGGGATGCCACCACTGATGATAAGACGTATTGGCCTGTCCAATCATGGATTCGCGCCCCGGAATGTCTCTCATCTTCTCGGCACCAACCACAAGCACCACATCATATACCCCGGCTTTTATCGCAAAAGCTGCCTGGCGAAGTGCATCACTTCCGGTACAGCAGGCATTTTCCACCCTGCTTACCGGTTTGTCATAAAAAGTAAGTGCATTGGAAAGTGTTGCTCCGCTTACGATCTCTTTTCTCAAACTTGTTCCGGGCAAACAACAGCCAAACCATGCTGCTTCAATTGCATTTTCTTCAATTCCCTTATCAACGCTTTTCAAACAATTTTCATATGATTCAAAAATCATGTCTTCCAGGCTCTTTTCAAAAAGCTCTCCGAAGCGAATCATCCCAGCGCCCACCATAGCTACGTTTAACGGATTCTTAACTCGCGCCATAAATCACCCCCCTACTTTATCTTCTTTTATAAGTCTGAATTTATATCCATATTTTACTATGTCATTCTCTATGCCATGCCGCCTTAAAACAAGTTCGACTTTTGCGCCCACTTTTACATCCTCCATAGGGCTGTCAACCATCATGGCGGTAACTTTACCGCCGTATTCTTCCTGTTTTCCGGCTAACCTGGCTATACACATGGGAAATGGCGCCTGTTCAGGATCCAGATAAACCACATACTGATGAAAAAATGTCTCAATCACACCGCAACGCGGTAACGGTACTTTCTCAAACTGACGGCTCCTGCAATCTTTCTCAACACAAATGTTCCGCCTTGGAAAATTGATGGACCCGCACTTACTGCATTTTAAAGCCATCAGGCCAAAAACAAAATCCTTATCCCGCCACAAGGAAGGAGAAGAATCAACAGAAGACATAGGTTCTGGAAGAGCCTGACTCTTCAATCTTCCCTTTATCTTTTCGTACTGAATATATTCTATGTATTGTTTGCTGTTTTCTTCAAAATAATTCTGAACCGGTGTTATACGTCCTCTTTTTGCATTTATGCCTTCTTTTGCAGTAACAATGAAAGCATCGCTTCCAGCACCTGATCCATAAGAAGCCACCAATATCTTCTCATCCGGCCTGGCATTATCCAAAGCTGCCGCAAGCGCTATTAAAGATGATGCGGAACCGACATCTCCCATCATTGGAGAAAGAATGGTAAAACTTGCAGCTTCAGGTTTAAATTTTAAAGATTTTGCTACATCAACCGGACTCTTCCCATCAGGCTGGGAAACGGCCAGATAAGAAATATCCTCCGGTTTAAGATTCGTTTCGGCTAAACACTTGCCGATAGCCTGCTTTATATGTGTAAAATAACCCGCTGTTCTGTGAAAACGGGCATCATCATAAAAATTAACATAATCTTTGCCTGCAACACGCCATGTTGTATTCAAGGAAGTTGATTGTGAAGCACAACCTCCAAGCTCGGCGATCACATCATCTGCTCCGAGTATGAAAGCAGCCGCACCTGCACCATATGCAGTTTCCAGCTGACTTCCCATTTCTCCGGCCTGACAGTCCGCGCCTATAGCCAAACCGTATTTTATCTTCTTCGAATCAATCAAACCGGCACATCCAAGAAAAGCTGCTGATCCGGCACGTACCGATCCGCCAAAATCAGCTATTTTCACATCACAGGAAATTCCGATAGCTTCGGCAATCAAAATCGCAGAAGACTTGTCTATATATTGGCTCGACACGGTGCCCAAATATAAAGCCCCGATATCTGAAGCGCTCAGGCCGGCATGCTTTAAGGCATTAAAAGAAGCTTCCACAGCTAAAGTCACAATATCTTCGTCTTCAGCTGCTACACTCTTTTCCTTAATCCCGGCCGCGATTCCTCCTCCCGGCCAAATTTTGGCTATTGATTTAGTACTGATTCTCTTTTTTGGAATTGTCACCCCATATCCAATTATACCAGCCATAGCTTTCTCCTTATATCAATTTCATTGATAATTATCTCTAATAACTAATAAAAGTTTTATAAAACGCAAAAGAAAATAATTATTTTACTTTTTTGGCAAGTTCAGCCGCTATAACCAAACGCTGTATTTCATTCGTTCCTTCATATATCTGGAAAATCTTGGCATCCCTGTAAAGTTTTTCAACCGGATATTCCTTGGAATATCCGTATCCTCCGAAAATCTGGACGGCTTCAACGGCTGCCCTCACAGCTGCGTCGCCAGCCATGGCCTTAGCCTGGGATGACTCCAATATAGGCAGCTTTCCCTGATCAACCATCCACGCAGCTCTCCAGGTAAGCAATCGTGCTGCATCTATTTCCATTGACATTTCAGCCAATTTTTTCTGAATAAGCTGCTGAGAGATCAAAGGCTTGCCAAACTGAACCCTCTGGCAAGCATACTTTAAAGATTCATCCAATGCTCTTTGTGCCAGACCCAAAGCAGTAGCAGCAGCCAAAGCCCTTGAACGGTCAAGCGCTTCCATAGCCACAGCAAAACCCTGACCTTCTTTGCCTAATAAATTTTTCTCAGGCACTCTGACATCCTCAAATATCAGCTCGACCGTATGAGATGCCCGGATTCCCATTTTATCTTCTTTTTTGCCTACTATTATTCCTTCTCCTCTGGGAACGATAAAAGCGCTCATCCCCTTGTGAGCTTTGGAAGGGTCGGTCTTTGCAAGGACAACATATATTGATGCCAAATCTCCATTGGTAATAAAAGTCTTCCGCCCATTAATAATATATTCTGAATTTTTCTTATCTGCCTTAGTGGTAATTGCAGCCACATCCGAACCGGCTCCCGGTTCGGTTACAGCAAAAGATATAAACTTTATCTCTTCGGATTCACAGATCAATTTTAAATATTTTTCTTTCTGTTCAGATGTTCCAAAAAACATAATAGGAATTGCAGCAATACTGTTTAACAACAGCGAAGTGGCTATGCCGGCACAACCATAAGTCAATCCCTCGGCAATCAGACATGATTCCATCATCCCCATGCCGGCGCCGCCATATTCTTCAGGAACCCCTGCATTAATCAATCCCAGTTCATGCGCCTTTTGAGCAACATCCATAGGGAGCATACCTAATTTATCATATTCGGCAGCTACAGGAATAATTTCATTTTTTACAAATTTGGCTACCATATCCTGCAAAGCAACCTGTTCTTCACTTAAATCAAAACCAATCATAATTTAACCCTTTTAATATATTTTAGCATTATAATCTGGATACCGGCTTTCGCCGACATAACGGTTTGTGAGCTTATTGAAAATCCATCTTATTTCGACAACAGCAAGAAATTATTTACACCAAAAAAGCTGGCGTTTAGTTCTAAAAGCCAGTTTCAAAACGTCCCATTTTGGCCGATCTCTACGTTGGGTGAAAATTTTAATCCTCGAAATACTCCATGTATTCCTGCGGTTAAAATTTTCACCCGCCTTGACCTTGACCAAACTGAAACGTTTTGAAAGTGGCCCCCAAGGATAACCGTAAACATTTTCCGGATATTTTCCAGTGCTTTTACTGATTAAATCTCCCGGCGATCAGACATGACTATAGTGTCATTTACTCCGCTTTAACACATATTGTATTGTTATAATCAGTATGGTACGAATATAATTTATTACTAAAATAACAGCTTTGTGATAGTTCAACTATTTTTATTCTTCAGTAAACTTGGTTGAATGTCGCTTGTGCTTTAATATCGGATTAAATATTGATAAGCATAAAGTGAGCCAATATAATATATAGTATTATAATAGTATGTTATGTATAAATACACGGACCATATTCCCATATATCGTAATATGGTTTCAGCATATCGGAATTTGTTGTAAAAAAATATCAATATATTGAAACTATATTTTAAACGTCTTCAATTATGCGTATCAGATTGTGTACAAAGAAATAAAAGAGAGAATACAATGAATATCAATGAGAAAGATTTCTTCCATCAGGCCACTATCCGGATTTGCGGTAATCTTGAGATAGAACAGGCGATGCTGCATACTTTTGAGTACCTGAAAGATTTTATACCATTAGATGAAATGTGGCTGATTTTGGTAGATAGAAATATAGGTACAATAAAAACAATTGCCGGTGCAAATCATTCAGGTGCAAGAAAAATGGATAAGCTTATTCATGTCCCGGCGATTATAAAAAAGGAACTTGATAAGTATGATTTTACACCTAAAAAAGTAACAATCATTAACAGAGCGGAACTTAATCCGCTTGCGTTTAATTTATTAAATGTTCTGGGTTATCCTGATTCTTCGTCATTAGTCTTTTCATTGTCGACCAACAGTGACAGAATAAGCGTTTTTGTTATGAGAGCTACGGGAAAAGATCGTTTTTCGGATTCACATGCCCATCTGGTTGCAATGCTTCATGACCCGATTGCAATTGCCATGTCTAATGCCTTAAGACATGAAGAAGTACTTAAAATGAAAGAAGATGACAACAGATATCTTGTTCAGGAACTGCGTCAACTTACCGGAGAAGAGATTGTAGGCGCTGAATCCGGGTTGAAAAATGTTATGGATATGGTTCAACAAGTTGCGATGAGGGATAATCCTGTACTGCTTTTAGGAGAAACCGGAGTCGGCAAAGAAGTAATAGCCAATGCTATTCATTATGCTTCAAACCGCAAAGATGGACCTTTTATCAAGGTTAACAGTGGAGCTATCCCTGAGCACCTAATAGACAGTGAGCTTTTCGGGCATGAAAAAGGAGCATTTACTGGTGCGGTCAGTCAAAAAAGGGGACGTTTTGAAAGGGCAGATGGAGGTACAATTTTTCTTGATGAGATAGGAGATCTTCCTGTTCAGGCGCAAAGCCGTTTACTACGTGTTCTTCAGCAAAAAGAAATTGAGCGTGTGGGTGGAACTAAAACAATTACTATCGATACCCGGATCATTGCAGCAACCCATCGTAATCTTGAACAAATGGTTTTAATGAAAAGATTCCGTGAGGATCTTTGGTACAGGTTAAGCGTTTTCCCTATCGTAATTCCACCACTAAGACAAAGAAAAACAGATATTCCTGCGCTGGTAAAGTATTTTTTGAAGCGAAAATCAAGAGAAATGAATTTTCGCGACATCCCATTAATTAAGCCTGGAGCAATTGAACAAATGATTGAATATCCATGGAGTGGAAACGTTCGTGAACTTGAAAATGTAGTGGAAAGGGCGCTTATTCAATATAGAGGCGGGCAATTAACTTTTGATCATTTAAATATTCATCCAGTTGAGCATACTTTGTTCCCATCCGGTACAAACGGCAAGATTTTAACACTGGACGAGGTCGATGCCCGCCATATCCGCTTGGTGCTTGAAAAAACAAACGGAAGAATTAATGGGAAAGGAGGTGCTGCAGAACTTTTATGTCTGCATCCAAATACTCTAAGGTTCAGGATGGATAAACTTGGGATCAGTTATGGAAAAAAGAGTAAACTCCATAAAAATGATAGTAAATAATAAAATCTCAATCGGATATTATTTATGGCAGTGAGACTTTTCCGGGCTATGCATCACTATATAATTATTATCATGGCACGTTTCTGCAAAATATGTGCCATGATATTCTGGCAATAGGCTGTTTAATACCAAGTTGCATTCAAAAAGATAGCAAGGCGGCAAGGAGGTTTTTCCGCAGTCGTATATGTAATAAGCCGAGGACAGAGCCGACGAAGCCAACACAGCTATAATTTGAATGCAACTTGGTATATGCTCTCTTTTTATTTTGCCTTACTGCATGCCTGTTTTATTGATCTTTTTACAAGTACTCTTATCAGTTTGCGTTTATACCATGCCGAAATATTAAAATGAGGCATGGGACGGACCTTTTCGTAAGCGGCATCGGCTGCTTTTTCTATAAGTTCGTCTGTTATGCTGTTGCCGATAAGTACTTCTTCTGCTTCCTTAAGTCTTAAGGGCCCTGATCCTACAGCAGTTACTGCAATTCCCGCATTTTTACATTTCCCGCCGGAAACAGTTATGCATGCAGCTGCTCCTGCAATCGGATAATCAATAGCCGCTCTTTGAGCCATCTTCAGATAGCAGCTTTTTGTGCCTTTGGGCGGTGTGGGTATATGGATCTGTTTAACAAAGTCGGTAGGTTTAAGGATGTTTACCTTTTTGCTTTTCTGTGTATAAAAATCCTCAATATTTATAATCTTTTCTTTTCCTGTAGCGCCTACTATCGTTACTTGTGCGCCAAGAGCTATTAAAGCCGGAGGCGTATCGGCCTGGAAAAGGGCGAGACAATCTTTGGAACCTTTTGCAACAAAACATCTGTCTCCGCCAAGCTTGAAGCATAAATGAGGTCTTCCTTTACGCCATTCGTGAGACTGGTTGAAATACATGCACATTGATTCAATGCTTATGTTGCCGCCGATTGTGCCCATATTTCTTAACTGAGGACTGGCCACTCTTCCGGCTGCCTGTGCAAGAGCCGTAAATTTTTCTATTACCGGTTTGGATTTTGAAATATTATCAAGGGTAGCCAGAGAGCCTAAGGTAAGCCCTTTTTTCTCAGCAAACTCTATTTTTTTCAGATCCTCGATCTTTGTTATATTGATAACATATTTAGGGGTTACGATTCTTTGTTTCATCTTTGGCAGGATATCTGTTCCCCCGGCAATCAGAATCGCATCTTCATTCTTTTTAAGAAGAGAGGTTATCTCTTTTACATTCTTTGGTTCAAGGTATTCAAATTTCGGTAGTCTCATTATTTTCCTCCTTCTTTCTTTTCCAAAGCCCTTAAAATCTTTTCAGGAGTTATTGGAAGATCTTTCATCCTTATTCCTACAGCATCATAAATTGCATTGGCAATAGAAGGAATTGTGGCAACATTTGTACCTTCGCTTGCTTCCTTGGCTCCGAAAGGTCCTTCCGAATCAATGGATTCAACAATTATTGGTTTGATATAAGGCATGTCTTCAGATGTGGCCATTTTGTAATCAATAAAAGAATTGGTTATCGACCAGCCTTTTTCCATTCTGTAATCTTCAAGCAGTGCCTGTCCAAAAGTCATTTGAATAGAGCCCTCAATCTGTCCTTCAACCGCCATCGGATTTATAGCAAACCCGCAGTCATGAGCCGCCGCAATCTTTTGAACCTTAACCTCACCGGTTTCCTTATCAACATCAACTTCCGTGGCATGAGTGCCGAAGCTGAATGTCGGAGATATGTTAACTTCCCCAAGATCAAGTCTCATTTCACCGCCAACATCAGCCGGTGGATTATAGTCGCCACTGCTGGTCAGATGTTCTTTCATTTTATTATAGTATCCTATTACAGTATCAGCGATTGAAACACTCTTTTCCGGAGTCCCCTTTACATAAATCCTTTCATTTTTAGCCTCAAGATCATCTTTGTTTGCTTCAAGCATATCTGCTGCAATATCAAATAGTTTCATTTTCATGTTGTACGCAGCAATTTTTGCGGCACCTCCCCCAAATACTGTAACCCTGCTTGAGTAACTTCCCATATCCAGAGGAGTAGTGGCAGTATCTGAGGCTATAACGCTGATCTTATTAAGACCGACACCAAGTTCTTCTGCTGCAATCTGTGCGAGTGTAGTTTCAGAACCCTGGCCGATATCGGATGTTCCTGTAAAGAGAGTAAAATTTCCATCCGTTTCGGCATTTATCTTAACACCTGAAAAGGAAGGAGGATTATCATAGAAAAATGAAAAAGCCGCTCCTGAGGCAAAGAACATGGAGGCCAGTCCAACACCTTTCCCATCCGGTAATTTTCTCCATTTGTCTTTCCACCCGATCTCTTCTACTGCTTTATCTAAAGCTTCGGTATGTCCGCAACTTCTTATTTTGAATTTGCTTATAGTTGTTTGTCCGGCCTTAACAGCGTTCATCTTCCTTATTTCAATAGGATCAATGTCAAGTTTTTCCGATATTGAATCCATCATGGTTTCAATAACAAAGCGGGGCTGAATTGCTCCATGTCCCCTGACACCACCGGCAAAGGGTTTATTAGTATACACTCTTATTCCCTCATATTTGAAACTGCCCATATTATATGGTCCATTCTGAAGTGTTCCCATGATGAACATACTTATTGCGGAATGGCTGTTATAAGCACCTCCGTCGGCAAAGAATTTGGAATCTACCGCTTTTATCGTGCCGTCTTTTTTAACCCCTATCTTATGATTTACTGTTACTCCATGCCGATGTGCCGTAGAAGTAAATTCTTCTTCCCTGCTATAAATAATCTTTACAGGCCTTCCTGCTTTTCTTGAAAGTACAGCTGATGCGGTAAAAAGAGTGTGGGTTTCTGTTTTTGCTCCAAATCCACCGCCAACAGGAGGTTTTATGACCCGTACTTTGCTTTCCGGTATACCAAGAGTCTCGGCTATGTTTGTTCGGTCATAAAATGGTGTCTGAGTGCTAAGCCATAATGTTACATTTCCCGATTGGGAAAAGTCGGCAACTGCCGCATGTGGCTCAATATATGAGGCAAGAATGTACTGGGTTGAATAATTGTCTTCAAAAACAAAATCAGACTCCGCAAATCCCTGTTCTATATTGCCGAGATGAAAGGAAATTACAACAGAGACATTGCTTTCTGCGTGATCATGAATTCTGACAGCATCAAGCGCCATTGATTCCTGGGGGCTGAAATATGCCGGAAGTTCTTCATAATCAACCTTTATTAAATCAAGGGCTTCCATTGCCGTATCCTCATCAACTGCCGCAACTGCTGCTATCTCATCTCCAATAAAACGAACTTTTTCCTTGGCAAGTGAGAATTTGTCCCTTAAAAAAAATGGGGCAGGAGCTGCTCTTATAAATCCGTGAGGAATATCGCTGATATCCTTTCCGGTTGCAACAGCTCTAACTCCGGGAAGCTTTTCGGCTCTTGATGTATCTATATTAAGGATCTTTGCATGAGGCACGGTGCTTCTTAATATTTTTCCATGCAGCATACCAGGAAGAAAAAAATCACCTGCATATTTGGCATCGCCTGTAACTTTTGCCACTGAGTCCAGTCTGGGAAGGCGTTTACCTATTACTGAGTATTTTTCCATTTTGCTCTCCTTTATTTACTTTGCTGTGACCTCTATGGCTTCTACAATCTTGGTGTATCCTGTGCAGCGGCATAGATTGCCTGAAATGCCTCTTTTGATTTCAACTTGAGTAGGCTTTGGATTTTCATCAAGCAATGCCTTGGCAGACATAATTACTCCCGGTGTGCAGAAACCACACTGGATTGCTCCATGGTCAACAAAGTTTTGCTGCAATGGATGAAGTTTGCCATCTTTAGCCAAACCTTCGATAGTAGTGATTTCTTTTCCCCGGGCTTCCAGAGCAAGAGTAAGACAGGCAAGAACCGCCTTTCCGTCTATAACAACTGTACAGGCACCACAGGCTCCAAGATCGCAACCTTCTTTTGATCCGGTCATTCCGATGTTTTCTCTTAATACCTCAAGCAAAGTTCTGTGCGGATCTATAGCTGTTTCATAAGATTCCCCATTTACCTTTAGCTCTACGAGCTGTTTCATAGTAAGCCTCCTGTTTGTTTTTTAAAAAAAATAATATCCGGATAAAAAATTGTTTAATTATTATTTGAGACCTCAGAATTATATATATATCAGTAAAGCATAAATCAGGCCAATATAAATATATATATAAATAAGTAATTTAAATAAGTATGAGCAAAATAACTCAATATGTTGAATCTTTCTTTCAATATATTGAGAAATGTTGTATTAATATTCAATATATTGAGAGTGCGTTTCAGACAGCTCTATCAAGTGTATGATATAGCATAAAAAAGGGAAGTAAGATGAATATCAATGAACAGGATTTTTTTCATCAGGCTACATTGCGTATTTGCGGCAGTCTTGAGATAGATAAGGCATTGCTGCATTCGTTTGAATATCTTAAAAATTTTATTCCGTTAGATGAAATGTGGCTGGTTCTGATTGATAAAGATATAGGCAAATTAAGAGCGGTTGCCGGGGCGGATCATAATGGTGCAAGAAAAATGGATAAAATCATATATCTTCCGTGGACAATAAGAAATGAGCTTGGTAAACATGATTTTACACCGAAAAAAGTTAATATTATTAACAGAACGGAAGATAATCCGCTTGCGTTAAATTTATTAAATTCTCTTGGTTATCCGGATTCATCGTCATTGGTCTTTTCCTTGTCTACCGACAGCAACAGGTTAAGTATTTTTGTTATGAGAGCCACAGGAAAAGATCGTTTTTCGGATTCACACGCCCGCCTTGTTACAATGCTTCATGACCCGATTGCAATCGCCATGTCCAATGCCTTAAGGCATGAAGAATTACTTAAACTGAAAGAAGATGACAATAAGTATCTTGTCCAGGAACTTCGTCAACTGGCCGGAGAAGAAATTGTAGGTGCCGAATCAGGACTGAAAAATGTTATGGACATGGTTCATCAGGTTGCGCCGAGGGATAATCCTGTAATACTTTTGGGAGAAACCGGGGTTGGTAAAGAAGTAATTGCCAATGCAATTCATTATACTTCACACCGTAAAGACGGGCCTTTTATAAAGGTAAACAGCGGGGCTATCCCGGAAGGTCTTATAGACAGCGAATTGTTCGGGCACGAAAGAGGTGCTTTCACAGGTGCGGTTACTCAAAAAAGAGGGCGTTTTGAAAGAGCCAATGGAGGAACGATTTTTTTGGATGAAATCGGAGACTTGCCCCTTCAGGCACAGAGCAGGCTTTTACGGGTGATTCAGCAAAAGGAATTGGAGCGTGTCGGCGGGAGTGAGACGATTAAAGTGGATGTCAGGATAATTGCCGCCACTCATCGCAGTCTTGAAAAAATGGTTGCAAAGAATACATTCCGTGAAGATCTCTGGTACAGGTTGAGCATTTTTCCTATCATAATACCCCCATTAAGACAGAGAATATCAGATATTCCGGCACTAATTGATCATTTTTTAAAACGCAAATCAAGAGAGCTTAATTTTCGCACAATTCCTCAAATTGACCCTGGCGCTATAGACCGCTTGATGGATTATCCGTGGAAAGGAAACGTGCGTGAACTTGAAAATATGGTGGAAAGAGCTTTGATTCAATACAGCGGAGGAATATTAAGCTTTGACCGCTTTAATTTTTTTCAGATTGAAGAAACACCGGTAATCTCAAAATCCGCCGGGAAAACACTTACACTGGATGAGGTTGATGCCATCCATATCCAATCTGTGCTGAAAGAAACCAGAGGTAAAATTAACGGGGTGGGTGGTGCTGCAGAAATTCTCGGTCTGCATCCAAGCACTCTTCGGTTCAGGATGGATAGACTGGGAATCCGGTATGGAAAAATTATACGTACAACGTAAAGAGACAATTAATTTGATTTTTACGAATACATCAACTAATAATACATTATCAGTTTAATGCCATACAGCCAGAAAGATCTAAGAAAAGTATAACATGCAAAACTATAGAATACTTGCAGCAGACGATGAACCATACTCATTGGATTTATACAGGCAAGTGCTGTCTCCCGACGAATTAAGCCAAACCTTTTGTTCTGAGTTGGAAACATCAGAAAATAGTTTCTCCGGAGAAAGTAGCATAAATATTACAGCTGCACCATTCGACCTTACAACCTGTTGTCAGGGAGATGAAGCCGTTGAAGCTGTAAAACAATCGCTTGGAGAAAAACGTCCTTTTGCTTTGGTTTTTCTTGATGTTCATATGCCTCCCGGTCCGGACGGTGTTTTGGCAGCCCGGCAGATCAGGAAATTAGATCCGGATATTGAGATAGTTATCGTTACGGCATATTCTTACGATTTCCCCCAAAATATTATTCAGCAAGTTCCTCCTGCCCATAAGCTGCTTTTCATTCAAAAGCCTTTATATCCACAGGAAATATATCAATTTGCAATTTCTTTATGTTCAAAGTGGGAAGTGGAGCGTGAACTTATAGAAATCCGTAATAATTTAGAAAGTCGAATCATAGAGAGCACACAAGAGCTGGTGCAAATAAATATACAACTGCTGGCAGAAATAGAAGAGCGCAAATCTGTTGAAAAGGCGCTTAAGGAGATCGAAATACGCTATCGGATGTTGTTTGAAAATGCTTCCGAAGCAATTTTTTTGATTGACGCTGAAGAAGAAAACCGTGGTAAAATTGTTGCTGCCAACAGAGCTGCCGGAATCATGCACGGTTATACAGTAGAGGAGCTTTTAAAATTAAACATAATAGATCTTAATACTACTGATATTGGGGAAGAACTACCTGACATTACTCGACGCCTGCTTAAAGGCAATAGGGTTGATATAGAAATTGAACATTACCGAAAAGACGGTACTCTGTTTCCAGTTGAAAGCAATTCCGGCTTGCTTGAATTGGGAAATAAAAAGTATGTTCTGACTTTCGACAGAGATATCACGTTTCGCAAGCAGGCGCTTGAGGAAAAAGAGAAACTGTTATCACAAATACGGCGTTCTGAAAAAATGGAGGCTATCGGTACACTGGCCGGTGGTGTTGCCCATGATCTAAACAATATTTTAAGTGCTGTTATCAGTTATCCGGAGCTGATATTAATGGATCTTACAGAAGAAAGTCTGCTCAAAAAACAGATATTAACCATTCAAAAATCCGGAGAGAAAGCGGCTGCTATCGTTCAGGACTTGTTAACTCTGGCGCGCAGAGGCGTTGTGGTAAATGATATTGTAAACCTCAATGATATTGTTAATGACTATCTGAATAGTGCTGAATATAAAAATCTGAAATCATATTATCCGGATGTTCAAATCAAAACTCTTCTTAAATCCGATTTGCTTAATATTTTGGGTTCACCCATACATCTGTCAAAAACCATAATGAATTTGGTCTCAAATGCTGCCGAAGCCATAGGCAATAGAGGAACCATTACGATTTCAGTAGAAAATCAATATATAGACAGGCCGATCAAAGGTTTTGATAATGTTCAAGAGGGAGACTATGTGGTTTTGAAGGTGAGTGATGATGGAATTGGTATTCCTGAGGAACACATAGAGAAAATATTTGAGCCGTTTTACACAAAAAAGAAAATGGGAAGAAGCGGAACAGGCCTTGGTATGACAGTGATATGGGGAACTGTTATGGACCATAATGGTTATATTGACGTTCAAAGTGCCGCTGGAAAAGGAACGACAATTAAACTTTACTTTCCGATTACCCGCGAACTATTCACAAAAAATAATTCTAAAAAGCTGATTGAAAATTTTATGGGCAATGGAGAGTCAATTCTTGTTGTGGATGATGTGGAAGAACAGCTGGAAATCGCAAATAGCATATTAATTAAACTTGGTTATTCAGTAAATTGCATCTCAAGCGGAGAAAAAGCGGTTGAATATCTAAAAAACAATAAAGCGGATTTGCTGATTTTAGACATGATTATGGATACAGGAATTGACGGGCTGGATACCTATCGTAAAATACTGGAAGTGAATCCGGCACAAAAAGCAATTATCGCAAGTGGATTTTCAGAAACATACAGGGTTAAGGAGACTCTCAGGATTGGTGCCGGTGCTTACATAAAGAAACCGTATACAATTGAGAAAATAGGGGTTGCTGTTAAGTTGGAACTTAGCAAATGACAGACTTTTTTGCAAGTCTGTCATTTGCTAAAGTCTGCTTTTTTTACGCAAAATAACGGCCGGTTATTTATTTTTATTGAAAATAACCTTATGTTATTATAAATATTCATGTACTTATTTTGAAACACTCATCATTCAAATGACATTTGTTTTGTGTTGATATATTTCTGCTAATATTCACCCTTAAAACGAAGTCTGCGAACGAATAAGGAGTTTAAACAATGCCTGTTGAATCCAAGAGCAGTATCACTTCATCCTCCCATCCGGGTCGTCTTGGTGAAGAACTTGTCAGTTTCAAGCTTATCACAAAAGAACAACTGGAAAAAGCCCTTGTCAGACGGTCTCAGGTTGAGATGCCCATAGGTTCATTGCTCATCAAAATGGGATTTGTATCGACCGAAGACATGCTGGACTTTCTGTCGAAAAAATTTAGTGTGCCCTACATTAACCTGTTCAACATCAACATTCCTCATGAAATCATAAAATTAATCCCACTCAGCCAGATCAGACAGTATAAAATTCTTCCCATATCCAAAGAAAACAATAAGTTGACGCTTGGCATGGTAAGCCCTCAGGATTTTGTGGTGATCAGTGATCTGGAATTTACCATGGGAGTCAAAATCAAGCCTGTTGTGGTGCCGTTTTTGATGATGGAGGCCGCGCTGAACCTTTTATCCATAAATTCTGTGAACGGCGTCAAAGGTGAGACAATCAAAAGCATCGCGCTGGAGGATAAAGGCGAAGCCAATGCTTCCCCCAAAATCGAATCATTACTATCCTATCTTGTTAAAACAGGGGCCACTGACATGCTGCTGACTGTTGGCGTTCCCCCTTCCATTAAAGTCAGCAATCAGGTCAAGCGAATGGCGGCCGCTTCCTTAACTCCTGCTGACTGTGAACTATACGCCAAAGAGCTTCTGATTAACAATGATAACGGCTGGGAAAAATTCCAGCAGACCAACGATCTGGATATTGCGGCAACATATCCGAATGTAGGCCGGTTCAGAATCAATTTATACAGGCAGAGAAATTCCATATCTATCAACATCCGTCGTCTGTATGACCGTCTACCCACAATGAGCGAGCTCAACTTGCCGGAATGGATCAGAGATTACGCAATGAAACCCCAGGGTCTGATAATTATATCCGGACCGGCAGGTCATGGAAAATCAACGACTCTGTGTGCCATGATAGACATTATCAATACAAACCGGCAATGCAACATTGTAACCTTAGAAGATCCGGTAGAATATCTGCACAAACATAAAAAAAGTAATATCAACCAGAGGGAAATCGGCAGGGATACGGAAAGTTTTGCCAAAGGTCTGCGCGCTGTTTTCCGGCAATCCCCTGACGTGGTGGTTATCGGTGAATTGCGAGATAAGGAATCGTTTGAAATTGCGCTCAAGGCTGCCGGAACCGGCAGTCTTGTCCTTTGCACCATGAATGCCGCTAACTCTACAGCGGTTATCCGCATCATTGTAAATATGTTCGAGGAAAGCAAGCAAAACCTTATTAGCATGTTATTGGCGGATACCCTGCTGCTATCTCTTGCGCAACGTCTTATACTCAGTAAAGATAAAACCAAACAGATTCTGGTTCTTGAACGCTTTTCAAATTCTAATCGTGTGGGCAACCTCATACGTGAAGGTAAACTGCATCAAATCCGCTCCCAGATGGAAACCGGATGTGAAGAATTTATGTCCTTAGACTTGTCACTTGCCGAGTTGTATAAAGAAGGACAAATTGATTTTGAGGAAGGACTCACGTATTCGCACAACAAACAACTATATCAAGACCTGTCCGCCCTTAAAACCAAATAAGAAGAGCCAGTTTCAAAACGCCCCATTTTGGCCGATCTCTGCGTTGGGCTCAAATTTCAATCCTCGAAATACTCTATGTATTCCTGTGGTTGAAATTTTCACCCGCCTTGAGCTTGACCAAACTGAAACGTTTTGAAAGTGGCTCAGAAGTTTGTGAGAAACGTATCTTGAATCTTTTTCAATAATGATGAGTGTCTTTCTAAGCCTTTTGCTTAATACTCCTGAATAATCTGTTTTAAGAGGGTCGATTTTTGTATTCGGTGAATTTGTATTGTTTTGAAAGGATAATTTATGAAAATAGATAAATCGTTAAAGTTCGTTATCCTTTATTTGTTGATAGTGATATTATTTTATCAATACAATTTAAAAGAGGCTAAAGGAGCAGAGCCTGTTTCCGATGCCGAAAGCCCTTATCATGTAAGTATTAAGAACTTTCCTGCATTCGAACTTCCTGCACTTAAAAATGAATCGGAAAAAAGTTATCTGGGTCATACAGAAACAGGAAATTTCAATATTGGTCAAATCAAAGCCAAGGTTTTAATAATAGAATTATTTAGTTTCTATTGTCCGCACTGCCAGAGAGCAGCACCTAAAGTAAACGAACTTTATCAGGAAATGCAGAAACAGGATGCGATAAAGGAAAAAATAAAAATAATCGGCATAGGCGTTGGCAATAGTGATTATGAGGTAAATTCCTTCAAGAATACATACCAAATACCCTTTCCGCTTTTTCCTGACAAAAGCATGGGAATATTTAAGTTACTGCAAGCAAGAAGTACTCCTACCTTTATAGGTATTAAAGTAAATGAAAATGGATCTCTTGAACAATTTTATTTAAGAGAAGGAGGGTTTGATGATATTCAGAAGTTTCTGGCTGAAATCATAAAATTGTCGGGAATGGAATCAGGAGATAAAAATGAACAAACAAAAAAATAAGTGTAGATATTTATTATACCTCAGTGCTTTTATGATTGTAACGGGAATAACAGCAGCCTATGGGCAACCGGATAAATTTATTGAATCAATTTATCCGGTTGGAAAACTCAAACCCACGGATACCGTTTCTAAGTTAAAAGTTGGCGATCCTGCACCTGATTTTACCCTTCCGGCTGTTGCCGGTGGCAAGATATCTCTTGGACAGTATGCTGGTAAACATAATGTTGTTATTTCGTTTGTTCCTGCTGCATGGACTCCGGTTTGCTCTGATCAGTGGCCGGGCTACAACATTTCCAGAGACCTATTTGAAAAATATGACGCCGTTTTACTTGGCATAACGGTTGACAATATTCCCACGTTGTATTCCTGGATTAAACAGATGAGTACTCCAAAAGAAAAAATATGGTTTCCTGTCCTTTCTGATTTCTATCCTCATGGTGAGGTGGCTTCCAGATATGGTGTATTGCGTTCAGAAGGTGTTAGTGAAAGGGCTTTGTTTGTAATAAATAAAAAAGGAATTATAGTATATATAGATATCCATGACATAAATGAGCGGCCATTTCTCGAAGATCTGGCAAAGGCTCTTGAAGAAGCAAATAAACAATAATTGCAAGGCCAACGGTAATTGCTGTTTTAGGCCGGCTGAATTCTAATTCCTGTTTTATTGCAGGGGGATGATAATGATAGATTATATTCTTAATCTTGTAGAATTGGCTTTTCGTCATGATACTATATCGCTTTATTTTCTGATGTTTGGCGGTGGGATTTTAACATCTTTTACCCCATGCATATATCCTGTGCTACCTTTGATAATCGGATATATCGGCAACCAGGCAAGTGACAACCGAAAGAAGGCTATTTATTTAAGCCTTTCTTTGGTAAGCGGTCTGTCTTTCGTATATGCCTTATTCGGAATTAGCATTGCAGCAGTTGGAGGAACATACGGTTCTATTATGGGAAACGGATGGCTTATGTATTCAATCGCTATTTTTTTCTTATTAATGAGCCTTTTTATGCTGGATGCGCTTTATATTCCCAATCCTGAATTCTTTTCCAGACTCCAGGCTAAATCGGCAAATCTCAAAGGCTTATTTGGTGCTTTCATAGTTGGCGGAGTCAGCGGCTTAGTAGTAGGCCCTTGCACCGGACCTATTCTGGCCGTTGCTTTAGGAGCAATCGCCATCTCTCTGGAAGAGTCTCATGGTGTTGATTATGTTCTGCATCTGCTAAAGAGTGGAACGCAGCTTTTTTTATTTGGGTTTGGCCAGGGTACTATAATTATTCTGGCAGGAATAATGACAGGTTTCATTTCAAAATTGCCCAAAGCAGGAGTCTGGATGGAAGTTATTAAAAAAGGCTTTGCTTTTATAATTATTATTTCTGCAAGCCTGTTTCTCGTATTCGTTGGTCAAAATACAGATTTCCCAAATCTGACCCAGTTCTTTGCAAAAGCTGAATTTAATGTACTCTCAGATTCAGAAATTAAAAATTCAACCGAACAAACAACCGCTGCCCCTGAAACAAACAAAGAAAAACCGCTTCAAAATACTGATTTAATATCTTTAGAAAAACCAGCGCCGGACTTTACTCTTGATTCGCTGTCAGGAGAGAAAGTTACTTTGAGTCATTTAAAAGGCAAAAAAGGCGTCGTGGTTGTTTTCTTTGCAACATGGTGCACCCACTGTATGAAAGAAGTGCCTGAAATAAAACAATTTGCCGAAATGGCGCAAAAACAAAATATTGTCGTTTTAGGAATTAACTATGGGCAGCCAATGGAAGTTGTGCAACGATTTAAAAAAACACAAGAAATAAATTATACTATACTTTTAGATACTGGTGGAACAGTATCAACTGAAACATACGGAGTTAAAGGATTACCTTATATAGTTGGTGTTAACGGAAAGGGCAATGTTATTTATACAGGGCTATCAATTCCCGATAATAAAGCAGAATTTGTAAATAATTTAAAAGAGGGCTTGTAGAGTAAAGGATATTTTTCATATTAAAATTATTTTGTGGTTTATCAAAAACAAAAACGCAATTCTAAAAAATAATTAGTATTTATATTATTATCCTGATTTGCTCCTTATGAAGCCATTATGTTTAATAATACTCAAACTATTTGTAATAATTTATTATTTCAATATTTTTCTTGACTTTAACAATTTATAATCTAAGCTGTTTTTAGTGTGTTAGTTCGTGTTGAATATTTATTAACATAAAATTAAACAAGGAGGAGCATCATGAAAAAAGTTAAGTTTTTGGTTGCCAGTATTGTTGTTATGTTATTCTTCATCGCGTCATTTATTGTTGCAAACCCAGGTACTGTTAATGCTGTTGAACAAGCAAAGGATCAATGCTTTGTAGTATCCTTGAATGGAAATATTTCTCCTCAGAGTGCTGCAAAAATGGATCAGGTAATAACAATAACTCCTCAATATATGAATGTTCCAGTAGGATCATGTGTTGTCTGGGTTAATTGGGTACGAGGTCCTGAAATCAGTACAAGCTTTAAAGAAGGTAAAACATGCGCAGCGACTACCAAGTCTGCTGTTGGGTATAGTATTACTCCCGAAACGGGTTGTTTTATTACTGATTTCTTGCCGGAAGGAGCGACGTCAAGTTTAAGATTTATGGAAGCCGGTGATTATAAGTATGATATATATGTAAAAGGTAGAAAGGCTCCACTGGCATCCGGTAAAATTACCGTGAAATAGCTAAGCTTTAACTTTTAATTAACAACTTCTGTTTATAGAAGCTATCTATTCTGAATCAAGTATATTTTCCAGCGTATTTGCTTTTTGTAAAACAGTAGTCATAGTGATTTTGCAATGGGTGGCGCATCCGGGAAAATCAAATCCTGAACAACGCCGCCCATTCTTATATAATATCAACAAGAAAATGCCGGCTTGACTTTCGCCTGAATTATGTCCCAGTCATGTTATTCTTCCATAAAGCAAGTATATGTTAAGACCGCCATGAAAAAGAGTTTGAGATTCCAGCGTGAAGGGAAGATATTTTATAAAGTTGATGTCTGATGCTATAATCCCGACTTTCCAGCCTGAAAAATCTTTTTTAAGTTTTTTGCATATGCCTTGAAAGAGTTTTATGCTTTCCGATTGGCTTCCTATCCTATGCCCGTAAGGCGGGTTAATAACAACAAGCCCTGTTTTGTCTTTAAAAAGCGAAGAGGAAAGATCAAAAAAATCTTTTTGCCGTACTTCAACCATTTTGAGGAAGTCATACTGCTTAATGCATGTCATAAACACATCGCAGGCTTTTAAATCGGTATCTGATGCAAAGATTGAGGGTATGGAAAACATTTTGATTTGTGATTTCGCTTTTTGTTTTATATATTCCCAGCTCTCAGAACCAAAGCATGGCCAGTTTATGAAAGCAAAATCTCTGAACAAGCCTGCAGGTATGTTTTGAGCCATCATGGCTGCCTCAATTGAAAAAGTGCCGGAACCGCACATTGGATCTATCAGGGGTTCACTTCCATTGTATCCGCATAGTTTTAAAATTGCAGCAGCAATTGTTTCCCGTAAAGGTGCTCTTGCCATATGCGTTTTTATGCCGCGCCTGTAAAGAAGCTCTCCGCTGCTGTCTATTGATATTTCAAACCTGTCATTAACGGCACGGACAAAGACTTTCTGTGCTTGTGAAGAACCCTGCGCTAAAGTACCGTTTTGTGTGAACCGTTTGCTGATGCTTTCTGTAAAAATCTCAGATATAGCCTCTTTATGATAAAGTCTTGACTGTTTTGTCGAAACTTTTATCTCCGGAATATAATTTGTACTGACAGGCAGATAAAGCTCCCATGGAAATGTTGACAGTTTCTTTTCAAGCTGCATAAAGTTTGTAGCTTTAAATTCTCCTAAGCGCATAAGAATTCTGTTTGCCGTGCGAAGATAAAGGTTTGCAATATAGCAGTTCTGTAAGCGCCCCTTAAAATGAATTCCTCCTTTGTCTGCAATAAAAGGTTCTCCGGGTATTAATCCTTGAGATAAGATAGCTTTAAGTTCGTCATTTAGCTCATGAAGGCAAACAGGTTCAAGGCCGGGAGATGTTGAGGCATAAAAAGACTTTTCTCGGCCAACTACATGCCGTTTAATCCGTTTTGAAAGAGAATTATTCCCACTTATGCTATTCACTTTTTCTTTGCCCTGATAAGATCCGGAGTGTTGTTGTCATATTGCGCCTTAAACTGCAGCAGCAATATAGATGCTATTACCAGTATTCCTCCAGCTATCTGCAATGGTTCAAGAGTTTCATTTAAAAACAGATATGAAATACCGGCAGCAGTGATGGGCTCAAGTGTTCCGGTAATGGCGGCACGCGTTGAACGTATAAGATTGATTCCTTCAAGATAAAGAATGAAGGGAATAACAGTTCCAAAGATTGCGATATAAATAATTAACCCCCATTGTAAGGGTGAACGGACATAAAGCAGGGCTTCAAAAGGAGGATGCAATATGTTCCATGTAAATGCGCCAAAAAAAAGCGAGTAAAATACTACCGTAAGCGGATCATATCTTTTCATTCCGTATTCTGAGTGAACTGAATACCATGCAAATGAAGCAGCGGACAGAATGCCGGATATTATCCCGATTTTGTTTACAGCAAGAAGATTAAGGTTATAGGCTCCGACAACAAAATAGCAGCCTGTTATAGCGCCAAAAACAGATATCATGGTTGCGGTGTGAAGTTTTTCTTTTGCAAACAGTAAGGAATAAAGAGCTATAAAAGCAGGCGCAAGATATTGCAGGAGTATGGCTGCTGCTACGTTTATTTTGCTTATTGTAAACAGGTAGGTAAACTGCACGGAAGCCATTACAACAGCTCCTAAAAACAAAAAGTAAAAAAAATCTCTTGGTTCTATTCGCAAAAAATTGCGGCGCCAGATTAAAAGCACAATAAATAGAAACCCTGCCGAAATTGTTATGCGAAGCTGGACAAGCTGAAAAGGGGATATCCCGGAATTGAATAAATATTTGGATGATGAGCCTGAAATCGCCCATAAAACAGCAGCTGTGACAACATAAAAATATCCGCGACTGGGGATTTTATAAGAGTTTGCTTTATTCATTACAATAATTGATTAAAAAGTTTGCGCTATAAGGTCTGTATATATAAACTGGCTCAAACTATATTCAATTAAGTAATTTTTAGCAAGCAGGTAAGAAGTTTTTCTTGTTGGAGGGATTGTGTGATGAACGATGTTGTTTTCAGGAAAGCGGAATATGATTATGCAGTTTTAAAACCCGCTGTTTTTGATATGATTGATTCTATATGCGGGACATCTATTGAAAAAGGTATGAAGGTTCTTATCAAACCAAACATGCTTTTGCCCGCAAAACCTGAATTTGCAGTTATCAGCCATCCTTTGGTGGTAAGAGCAGCGGCAGAGTATGTCCTTGAAAAAGGTGCAAGTGTTCAGATATCAGACAGTCCTGCCGTCGCTTTGTTCGATAAAATATTAAGAGACGGTGGATACAGGAAAGCCTTTCAAGGACTTGATGTGGAATTTAAAATGTTTAAGACATCGGTTAAGGTTGATATCAAAGAGCCGTTCGGATTTATTGATATTTCCAAAGATGCGATGGAAGCAGATTATATTATTAATATTGCAAAGCTTAAAACCCATGCCCAGATGTTTCTTACTCTTGGAGTTAAAAATCTTTTCGGCTGTATAGTAGGTATGAAAAAGCCGGAATGGCATTTAAGAAGCGGAATCAGCAGAAAAATGTTTGCAAGTCTTGTCGTGCGGATATGCAGGGCAGTTAACCCGCAGGCAACAATTGTAGACGGCATACTTGGAATGGAAGGGCAGGGGCCCGGAAAAGGCGGTACCCCGCGTTATTTGGGAATGCTGATTGGTGGTAAAAGTGCATTTGCTGTGGATGTGGCCATATGCAAAATGCTTGGCATTAATCCGGATATTCTTCCTACAAACAAAGCTGCGAAAGAAATGAATCTGACCGGATACGATATTAATATGACAGGCGATTTTAAGCAGGTAAATAATTTTGTTTTTCCGTTCCGTGATCCGCTGGTTTTTGGGCCAAGGTCTATCCAAAAAACTATGCGAAGACATTTTATCCAAAGGCCGTTAGCAGACAACAGTTTGTGCAGGTTATGCGGCGAATGCTGGAAATACTGTCCGGCCGGTTCTATTGCATATGACAAAGAAAAAATAATTTTTGATTACGAAAAGTGTATCAGATGTTATTGCTGTATTGAGGTCTGTCCGGAAGGAGCTTTGAAAGCCGTTGAGACTTTGCCTGGTAAGTTAATAAGAAAACTGTTAATCAAGTGATACGGCCTTTTACTGGTTTATTCCAAATCAAGAATTATGTTTCCGCTTTCATCTGTTTTATAATCTGTTATGCCGGGATGCAATCGTTCGAGTTCTTTAAGCCTTGCTTCGTAAGTTTTAATCTTGTCTGAAAGAAGATCTTTGTCTATAATCATTTGTCTCCATTCTAAAGCGCGTTGAACAGTTATTCTAAGATCAATCATATTCATAGGCTTTAACATAAACTTGTAAACCCCGGTTGAATTAATTGCCTCAAGCACTGTTTCGATATCTGCATACCCGGTTAATATTATAGTTATAATATCAGGATAGTTTGCTTTTACCTTTCTTAAAAAATTCAATCCGGTCATTCCGGGCATTCTTTGATCGCTTATTACAAGATGGACCTGATTTTTTATTAACAATTTCAGTCCTTCTTCAGCGCTTTGCGCTGTAAGAATTCTGTATTTATCATTGGTAAGACAGCGTGTGATTAAATCAAGTATAAAGTATTCATCATCAACAACAAGTATCGTAAGAGTGCTCATAATAATTTTCCATGGGATTTCATTATAAATAACCTGTTGATTGAACGGTAAGAATTCTACCAACAGGCCAACAGTGGCTAATCCAAGGCTAAGATAATATTATCGCTCGACCTTATAGAGATTGGCCTGTTATGTCAAGAATAAATTAACTAATCGAATTTGTTAAGATAAAATGTTTTGCAACTTGATATAGTTTGCATTCGTAATATATAAATAATTACTGAAAGCATTGAACATATACCGGTTTACTGGCTGATTCGGGAATGCTTTTTTTCGAATGTATTAAAGCATGAAAAATATTGACTTCGAGTTATTATAATAATAGGTGTAATTAATCGCGATATTTAGTCATTAATGGTTCGTATAAGGAAGGATATCTAATATGAAAGAACTGATATCAACAAAAGAAGTAGCCAAATATCTTGGAATTAATGAGAAGATGGTTTATGCTCTTATCACTGAAAAAGGGCTTCCGGCTACAAAAATAACAGGGAAATGGCTCTTTCCCTTACATCTTGTTGAGCAATGGGTAGAAAACAGCACAATTAATTATCCGAAACCTGGCAACATCCTTCCTCCTTACCATGGCTTACTGATAATATCAGGAAGCAATGACCTGCTTTTGGATAAGACTATTACGCTTTTTAATACCCAATATCCTGATAATGTGGCAGTTTTTGGAAACCTCGGTAGTATGGGTGGTTTGAGAGCCCTGCGTCATAATTTGTGTCACATCGCTTCGAGTCATTTGCTTGAAGATAATGAAAATGACTATAATTTTAACTTTGCCTCTAAAGAACTTGGCGATATGCCTGCTGTTTGCAATTTTTGTAGAAGAGAGCAGGGAATTATACTTCAAAAGGGAAATCCCAAGGGGATATCGAAAATAGCCGATCTCGTAAAACCTGGAATTCGTATAGCAAACCGGCCTCTTGGAACCGGCACAAGGCTGCTTTTTGATCGGGAATTAAACAAGGCAGGAATAGATTGTGAGAAAATAGAAGGTTACCATAATGAGGTGGCGAGGCATCTGGATGCAGGCGTTGAAGTGCTGACAGGCCGGGCCGATGCAGCTGCATGTATCCGGCCGGTGGCTTCCCTTTTGGGGCTTGATTTTATTACGCTCAGGTGGGAAAGCTATGATCTTCTTATCCAAAAAGAATGGTTTTTTGACAAGGGGGTCCAGCTGTTTATAGGACTATTGCATGATGAGTCCTTCCGTGAGGCTGCAAAACAATTTGAAGGTTACGACACAAGCTCAAGCGGAAAAATGGTATTTCCTCAGGAAGCAGCAAGGGATTAAATATGATGGAGTTTTTACGGAGCCGTATTTTTTTGCTGTCTTTCTATGGGATGGTGGAAATCTATTGTCTTATAGATGAGAGCTGTTAAATTTGAATATTATATATAAGGGAGGATCTTGATGAAACGTAATATTGGAATTTCTTTGATTATGATAGTTGCTCTTTTTTCGCTTTTACTTTGCAGCAGTCCTGTTATGAGCGAAGAGGCTAAGACGCTTCGAATGGCTACAACAACCAGCACTGATAACACAGGGTTGCTGGACTATCTAAAACCTTACTTTGTTAAGGAGACCGGGATTGATATTCAATGGGTGGCGACCGGAACCGGCAAAGCGCTCAAGCTTGGGGAGAATTGCGATGCGGATGTTCTTCTGGTTCATGCACCTGATGCGGAAAAAAAATATATAGCCGATGGATTCGGCATAGATCGCAATGTTGTCATGTACAATGATTTTGTCATTATCGGTCCTGTGTCAGATCCGGCGGGTATCAAAGGCAAAAGTGTTAAGGAAGCCCTGAATACGGTTTTAAGCAAAAACGAAAAGTTTTTGAGCAGAGGTGATCAATCCGGAACACACAAGGCCGAACAGAAATTGTGGAAGGAAAGCGGACTTTCAGTTCCGGATAAAGAGAACTGGTATGTGCAATCAGGCCAGGGAATGCTTTCAACCATAAATATGGCGGCAGAACTGAATGGCTATACTCTTACCGACCGCGGAACCTATATAAAATATGAAGATACCATGAAAAGAAATCCGCCGCTTAAGATACTTGTTGAAGGCGATATGTTGCTTAAAAATATTTACAGCGTAATTTTGGTGAATCCGGCTAAATGCGATAATGTAAAATCGGATCTGGCTAAAGTATTTTCAGAGTGGATGTCAAAACCGTCTACCCGGAAGCTTATTACTGATTTCAAGCTATCAGGAAAACAGCTTTTTTTCATCTCCAAATAAGATGGTTTCGTAAAAAGTCTGAAAACATCATATTCCGTAATACCGGTGAAGCCCGAACCCGGCAATTTAAATATATTATGGGGTAGAGATTCACCGGTATGACGATTTGCGGACTTTTTATAAAATCAACAAATTATTTTTTTTGGACAATTTTCAGATTGAGTAATAATGAATTTTCTTATTGATGCTTTGTTCCAGTCGTTCCGATTATTGATAAGCGGAAACCAGGAAACCTATTCTGCTATATTTGCTACCCTAAAAGTATCCACATATTCTATGGTGGTAAGTCTTATTATAGGTATACCTCTTGGTTTTATACTTGGACATCATGATTTTTTATTAAAAAAGCAGATCAGAACTCTTGTTGATACCCTTATGTCATTGCCTACAGTGCTGGTAGGCCTTTTAGTTTATTCACTGTTAACACACAGAGGTCCGCTTGGACAATATGGATTACTTTTTAGCCTGGAAGGCATTGCCATAGGCCAGGCTATTCTTGCTTTGCCTATCGTCATTGCTCTCACGGCGGCCTCTGTTGAAAGTATTGACGATAAACTCCGGGTGACATTTATCTCTCTGGGCGCTAATCCAAGGCAAATCCTTCTTTCAACCCTTTGGGAAACACGTTACAGTATATTGTCCGCCTGTATGAATGCCTATGGCAGGGTGCTTACAGAAGTCGGGATCTCAATAATTGTAGGTGGAAATATAAAATGGCATACACGAACCATAACTACTGCCATTACACTTGAGACAAACAAGGGTGAGTTTGTCATGGGTGTTGCACTGGGACTTGTTCTGTTAGTTATAGCAGGTCTTGTCAATTATTCCCTTTCATTTCTCAGAAAACGTTAATATCCATGCAAACACCTGCTTATCAGCTATCCGGCATTAAAAAATATTATAACCGGCGTCAGGTCGCCGATATCCAGGAGTTAACACTTTCTGCAGGTTCAATAACAGGTTTTGTGGGTCCCAACGGGTGCGGCAAGAGCACCCTTCTTAACATGCTTGCCTTTGTAGACAGTCCGTCGGAAGGAACAATATTATATAAAGGACAAAAGGCTCATCCCTTTTCCGAAGCAGTCCGTTTCCGTGTAAGCCTGTTGCCCCAGGAGCCTTGTTTGCTTAAACGCTCTGTATTTGAAAATATTGCATATGGGTTAAAACTCAGAGGATTTAACAAATCGCAGTATTTGAAAAAGGTTAATGATGCTTTGATGCTGGTGGGACTTTCTCCCGACAATTTTTCCAACCGTCTCTGGTATCAGCTGTCGGGAGGTGAAGTACACAGAGTTGCGCTGGCAGCCAGGCTTGTATTAAAGCCTGAGGTTCTTATTCTGGATGAACCCACAGCCGGAGTGGATGTTGTCAGTGCCCAGCAGATTATGGACAGTGCTCTTATGGCCTCAAAGGAATGGGGCACAACTCTTGTTATCGCAGGTCATGACTGGAAATGGCTTCATGAAATTTGTGATAATGTTATTCAGATGTTAAACGGAAAAATCATTGGAAAAAGTCTTGAAAACATACTCTATGGACCATGGAATCAGGTCTCAACCGGATTATATGAAAAGATACTTAATGACGGGCAGCGTATACTTGTACAGGGAGATTCGCCCTTAACATCTTTCGCAGCGATTATTCCGCAGCGCTTTATTAACATAAGCGCTAACCCGCCGGTTCAAAAGCCGGATGAACATTTGCTTAAAGGAGTACTCGTTTCGTTGTCACTTGAACCGGCAGCTAATGCAGTTATGTTATCTGTTCGCATAGGCGGCCAGAAATTTACACTTCAGATTCCATTGGAGAAAGCCAAAGAGAATAATATTTTTCCCGGTCAGATTATTTATATCACTTATCCCATCTCATCTGTTGTCTGGTATTAAAATCCTTTACGCTGACAATATCCGGATTTATAATAGCAAGAGAACATAAAGTCTAAAATAACTCTTTACGTTTATAACTTTCGATGAAATATTAACCCTGTTCTATTATAAAATCAGAAAAAGGAGTGTAAAACGGCACTATTATAAAGCCTTTTTAAGGTTATTACTATAACGCCTGTGCATATTTATAAATTTATGAATAAAATTGATGATATATATGTAGACAGATTGTACCCGTATCTTGCCATGTTCAGAATCCCTTATTTTTCTTCCGGAAATGAAAAGGCATTTGCCAATGTATTTTTGGTAATTGACGATGAATTGATGCTGATTGATGCCGGCCCTTATAGTGAAGATAAAAGCAGCAAACTTACTTATGCCCTCAAACAATCAGGTTTTGATATTAAAGATATATCAAGAATTGTGTATACACATTCGCATCCTGATCACATGGGCGGAGGGCTTGGCCTCGACGGATATAAGGGGATACGCCATTGCATATACAGGGAAGCAAAAAATAAGGTAGAAAAATATGGCGAATATGTGAGTTCGGTAAAATCAATTGCAAAAAATATATTTTCAGAACTATTGTTTTTATATCCTGAAGCAAAAGATACCTATTTTGATGTAGTCGATCATTTCTGGAATCCCACATATGGTGAAATAGGGATAGATGAGCAACTGGATGAAGGCGATTCAATCAGTACCGGAAAACTTAAGTTCAAGGTGATTTTTACTCCCGGACACAGTCCCTGGGATATAACTTTATTGGAAGAAACAAAATCTTTGCTTTTTTCAGGTGATTTTCTTCTCAGCAAAAGTTCGACAATGACCGGCGGTTTAAACGGATTTGGTTCCGATCTGATATCATACGAATCTTCGTTAAAAAAAATAAATAAATACCTTGATCAGATAAAATGTATATATCCGGCTCACGGACCGGCGATAACTTCCTTTTCAAACCTTACGGATTCTTTGCTGGCGATTGTTAAAGGCAGAGAAGATAAGATTTTTAACGCTATATCTACTAACAATTGCAGCCTGATGGATTTGATGAAAGTTGTTTATCCCTCCATAGACAGCGTAATTGTACTTGCACGATGCCTTGGAATAGTTCTTACCCATCTGGAAAAACTTGAAAACGAATCAAAAATTCATCGCATTAAAGATTCAGATGAAGTGCGATTTTGTTTAGGAAGATAATATGAGTCTAACTCAAGAGATTGCCCGTTTTGCGGCAGAAATACAATATGAAAACTTACCATCGTTTGTGGTTTCTGAAACCAAGAAACTCCTGCTTGATTCTATAGGCTGTGCGATAGGCGGGATAAAAACCCAAAAAGGTGAGATTGCGATAAGGTTGGCACGTGTGCTCGGCGGACAAGCGGAAAATGGCCTTTGGGGTACAGGCGATAAAGTGGGTGCGGCACAGTCGGCTTACGCAATTGGTGAGCTGATGAATGCCCTTGATTATGAATCCTTGCTGTCTCCACCTGCCCACGCCACCCCCTATGTTCTTGCCGCTCCTTTGGCTATCGCAGAGATGAAAAAAGTATCGGGAAAAGAACTTATTGTTGCTACGGCAATTGCTCATGAACTCGCCACACGGATAGCATCGGCTATGGTCTTTGGCCGCAGGTTTTCTGTCGAACTTGCTGAAAGAGGGATTGCAATGTCCTTGCCCACACCCGGATATGGTGTGTGCGCTTTTGGTGGAGCTGCTGCCGCAGGCAGACTGTTGGGGCTTGATGCCTTAAGGATAGCTCATGCAATGGGCATAGCCGGTTATAATGCCCCTGTACCTATGGTCGGCAAATTTGTAACCACGGTTCCCGTTTCGGATGCAAAATATATGTCGTCGGGGTTTTTGTCTTTGGCGCAGACAATTGCTGTTATATCGGCTGAAATGGGCTCTACAGGAGATGTTGAGGTATTGGATGGTGATCATGGTTTCTGGCGGGCTTTTGGTTGCGACAAATGGATGCCCGAATACATAACTTCGGGATTAGGAAATAAATGGGTATTTACCGACAGGCTGTTTTATAAGAGATATCCCTGTTGTGGCGTGATGCAAAATGCCCTTTGCAACCTGGAAGAAATTATCACGACAAATAATTTATTGCCCGAAGATATAATGGAAATTACGGTAAAATTAAACAGTCTGGCAGAATTTCCTTTATGGAAAACCAGAGATGTTAAAACCAATGCACAAGCACAATTTTCCGTACCTTTTGTTTTTGCTGTTGCAGCACACAGGATAGAAACAGGCCCTTTATGGCAGATAAAAGAAACAATTGAGGATCGGCGTATTCATGAGTTTATGAAAAAAATCAATCTTATTATTGATCTTGATGATAAGTCCGGTATCAGACCGGAAGTTGAAGTAACAGCGTTTAAAGAAGCAAACAAAAAGACTTATTTCAAGTCTGGTATTTCAAAAAAATATGAAATGACTGATGATGATATCACAGATAAGTTTAGAAGAAATACCCGTATGCTTTTAGATGATATGCAGGCGGAAAAAGTAATAAAGGATTTTAAAAACCTGGAAAATATGGGTGATGTATCTAACATATTTAAATATTTTAATAGAACCGATTAATTGTCTTTTGAGGGTCTGAGCATTGATTCATCCTGATACTGAATTGCGGCTGATAAACGACGAGATTGGTTACGGAGTAGTAGCTACCGGATTCATTCCAAAAGGGACTATTACATGGGTTCTTGATAAATTGGATCGCGTTTTTTCACCTTCGGAAATTACAGAATATCCCACACCATATCAGGATGCTGTGAGTAAGTACTGTTTCAGAAATAAATCCGGAAATTATGTTCTGTGCTGGGATAGCACCCGCTTTGTAAATCATAGTTTTAATCCTAATTGTATGACTACTGCCTATGATTTAGAAATATCTATCAGAGATATTAAAGCAGGTGAGCAAATTACAAACGACTATGGATGCTTTAATATAATTAGATCTTTCAGGCCGAGTGATGAAGGAAAACGCCGTAAAATTGTTTATCCTGATGACTTAGCTAAATATTACCGGCTATGGGACAAGAAATTACTTTCCGCTTTCAGGCGAATTAAAAAGGTGGATCAGCCATTGATTAATTTGATATCGGTTGATTTATGGAGCACATGCTGTAGAATTTCAAGCGGTGATGAAGAAATGCTTTCTATTTTGAACTGCTATTATGATGAGCTTAATAAGGAATCAACAGCAACAGAGTAGGGCTTAAATACTAATGAAACAGTTTGATCTGATTAATGCCCCGCTTTACGGAACAAACCTTATTGAGGCGGGGGCCGGAACCGGAAAGACTTATACCATAGAAAGCCTTTTTCTAAGACTTATTATCGAAAATAAGCTTACAATAGATCAGATACTTGTTGTAACCTTCACAAAAGCTGCTACCGAAAAATTAAAAGAGAGAATCAGAAGCAAGTTATCAAAGGCAAAAGAAGTTTTTTCCGATTGCACAAAAGATGAAAGGTCGGGCGACACCCTGCCGGACGACACTTTAATTAGTGCTCTTTATGAAAAATATGAAAACCATCCTCTTGTCTATGATCTGATAAACAACGCACTGATAAATTTCAACGAAGCGGCGATATTTACCATTCATGGTTTTTGCGCAAGAATTCTCTCCGATTATTCTTTTGAAACAGGAAACCTGTTTGATACCGAACTTGTTACCGACCAGACGGATTTGGTTCAGGAAATTGCAGAAGATTTCTGGAGAATAAATTTCTACAGAGCTGAGCCAGAATTTATAAATTATTGCTTAAAAAAAATATCAGGGCCGGATTATTTTTCAAGGCTTCTTTCAAAACAGGTATCATCTCATATAACCATAATACCGGAAATCGAAAAACCGCAATTTGAAATCCTTGCCGATTACCGCAGCATCATTAAAGAGATGAAAAGCATATGGTCAGTATCAAAAGATGAAATCAGAATTGCACTTTCTGATCCTGCTTTAAAAGGAAATATTTACGGAACTGGTGAGCCTGCAGAAAATGGTATTTCTAAAAGAGAGATTAAAATACATTCCATGTTTTCAGGGATGGAAAGATTTTTAGATGACAGACATGCCGGCTTTCCCATCTATGACAAATTTGAATACTTTTGTTTGGAAAAAATCGGCAGATCCACAAAGGCAAAACAGAAAGTTGTCTCCCATAAATTCTTTAATCTTTGTGATCAACTTTTGGAAATAAGCAAAGAAGTAAATGCACATTTTGACAGATACATTATTTATCTCAAAAAATTATTTATAAAGTTTTCAGATGATGAGCTTGCAAAGAGTAAACAAAGCAAGAATATTCAATATTATGATGATCTTTTGACTAAAGTAAAAGACGCTCTTTTAAGCCCTGAAGGCAATGATCTTGCCGTTCTGATACGGCAGAAATACAAGGCTGCACTTATAGATGAGTTTCAGGATACAGATCCTGTGCAGTATGATATTTTTTCCAATCTTTTTGATTCTAAAGACAGCGTTCTTTTTATTATCGGAGATCCGAAACAGGCGATATACAGCTTTCGCGGAGCAGACATATTCTCCTACATTAAAGCAGCAAAAAACTCTGATAATAAAAATACACTTATAGAAAACTGGAGATCGATTCCGGGTTTGATTGAGGCAGTAAATGCTATTTTTTCAGGCATAAAATATCCCTTTGTATTTGAAGAGATCTCCTTTATAAACGGCGTTTCCGGAAATAAGGAAAATTACAGCCGGGAAAATGAAACTTATTTGTCTTGCGCACCATTAACTTTGTGGCACCTTTTTTCCGATGACTATACTAAAAATAACAAACCAATTACTAAAAATAATGCCGAGAAAATCATTTCCGAGTCTGTTGCATCTGAGATTTTGCGACTGCTGACATCAAGTAATAATGAAACGGAAAAAAGTATTAAGAAAAGTGATATCGCCATACTTGTGAGAACAAATACACAAGCCAGGGTTATAAAACAATCACTTTTAAAAAGAAGAATCCATTCCGTTATATACAGTATTGATAATGTTTTTGCCTCCGATGAAGCCACAGAGCTTGGCATAGTTCTTTCGGCAGCTTCCGATCCTTCAAATGAAAGAAAAATTAAAGCTGCTATTGTAACAGACATATTCGGCGTTTTGGGTGAAGAGATTGATTCTTATGAAAATCACCCTGAGCTTTATGAGAACTGGCAGTCTCTTTTCATTGAATGTCATCGTTTATGGAATAAATACGGTTTTATTGAGATGTTCGGCTATTTTATGAAAAAAGAAAGAGTTAAAGAACGTCTTGCTTTATTTCATGACGGGGAGAGGCGCATCACAAACTTACTGCACCTTTGTGAAATTCTGCACAAGGTATCTATAGAACAAACAACGGGCATTACCGGACTTATAAGATGGTTTGCCGAACAAAGGGATGTTTTGCGGCAATCTGAGGAGGAGCATTTGCTGCGTCTTGAAACAGATGATGATGCTGTTAAAATAGTTACAATACATAAAAGCAAAGGACTTGAATTTCGCGTTGTTTTTTGTCCATTCAACTGGCATGGATCTGAGATAAGAGACGGGGAAGTACTGTTTCATGATCAGAGTAGTGATAGAAATCTTGTTCTGGATCTTGAAGGAAATGAAAACAGCAGATCTATTGCCGGAAAAGAACTTCTTTCCGAAAACATAAGACTTTTATATGTTGCCTTAACAAGAGCAAAAGAAAAATGCTATCTTGTATGGGGGAGAATAAATACAGCAGAAACATCGCCCATGTCTTATCTTTTTCATTATGCCCGCAATAATGAATATGATGGTGATGAAAATATCACTAATGCCGTAAAAGACTATTTTAAAAGCCAGGATACCGATGAGCTGCTTAATGATCTGGATAAACTTGCAAAAAGAGCCGGCGGAACAATTGATGTTTCCGTGATTCCTCCTCCTGGCAATGAAAAATACTATCCTTTGGGAATAAGTGCTGAGCAGTGTTTTGCCAGAAAATTTACTGGAAAAATTGATGATACTTATAGAATATCAAGTTATTCATCTCTTGTGGCAAGTAGTTTTACAGGCCATGACAGCAAAGATATGGATGCAGGATTAAGAAGCTTTGTCAAAGATTTATCAAAGGATCACGGGTTTTCGGAAGAAAGCGATATATTTTCATTCCCAAAAGGTTCAAGATCCGGTACTTTTTTTCATGATCTTTTTGAGCATATGAGTTTTCTTGATTCAGATTCCGATGCAAGACAAAGGCTTGTTGATGAAAAACTGACAGAATACGGATTTGCTGCAAAGTGGAAAGAACCTGTTTGCGGTATGATAAATAAAGTACTTGAAGCCGGATTAAACACTTATACAGGTTCTGATCCTGACTCCGAAGAGATTACGATAAAATTGTCGGAAGTCAGTATGAAACAAAGGGTTAATGAAATGGAATTTTATTTTCCCTTGAACATGATTACACCTCAAATAATCAAAAAGATATTTTATGATTACGGAAATATTAAAATAAATGATGATTATCCCGGCTGGATTGAAAACCTTGCCTTTTCCCCGTCAAAAGGTTTTATGAAAGGCTTTATCGACATGGTGTTTTACGCAAAAGATAAGGTGTTTCTTGTTGACTGGAAATCAAATTATCTCGGAAGCAGTTTTGGATATTATAAAAAAATCAGCCTTTTTGAAGCAATGGATAAAGAATCATATATACTTCAGTATCATTTATATCTGCTGGCTCTCCACCAGTATATGAGACTAAAATATACTGATTACAATTATAAAAAAACGTTTGGGGGGGTGTTTTATATTTTTATGCGCGGAGTAGACTCTTTAAATGCTCCGGGTTCGGGCATATATTACGATTTGCCTGATATATCTTTAATTGATGCTCTTGGAAAGGCGATGATACCGGGTTATTGATCATAAGCTATGAATGATGACTATATAAAATTGTTATACAATAAAAATATATTTACAAATATCGATTTGCATTTCGGTAAGTTTATCAATGAACTTGCAAATGAAAAAGATCCATATCTTTTTCTTGCGTCTGCTCTTGTCAGCAATGCAGCAGGAAACGGTGATGTTTGTCTTGACCTTGAAAAAATTTCAGGAAAAGTAATTCTTGAAGAAACAGAAGACAGAAAAATGCTTGCATGTCCTGCCCTTGATGTCTGGGTAGAAAAGCTTGGCAGAACAAATGTTGTAGGTAAACCAGGAGATTACCGGCCTTTAATACTTGACGATAAAAACAGGTTATATCTGCACAAGTACTGGAGTTATGAAAAAACTCTTTCTGATGCAATAAAGAAAAGAGCAATCGATGACATAAGCGGCCCTGACATAAAATATGACAGAAAACATTTCAAAATGCTGCTAAATAAATATTTTCCAGATATTTCAGGCGAAAAGACAAATCTTCAAAAGATTGCTGCTGCCACAACCATATTCAAAAGGTTTTGCCTTATCTCAGGTGGGCCGGGTACAGGCAAAACTACTGCGATAGCAAAGATTCTTGCTCTTCTGATAGAAGTTGAATCCGGAAAAAAACTTAAGATTTATTTATGTGCTCCAACAGGAAAAGCCGCTGCAAAGCTTTCTGAATCCATTCGCAATACAAAGAAAAATATTAACTGTTCCGACGAGATTAAAAAACTGATACCCGAAGATGCATATACAATTCACAGGTTGTTAAAAACTGTCTCAGGCTCTTCCGGTTTTTATTATAATGCCGACAACAAGCTTTCCGCAGATATAGTTATTGTTGACGAAGCCTCGATGGTTGATCTTGCACTTTTGACAAAATTTGTTGAAGCTTTGCCGGATAAGGCCAGGCTTGTCCTTGCAGGAGATAAAGACCAGCTTGCTTCCGTTGAAGCCGGATCGGTTTTAGGAGATCTATGCAACAGGGGAAACATACACGGATATTCCTGCAATTTGTATAATAAATTATATGAAGAAACCAATGGCAGCATTGATATCGCATTTCCGGATAGAGAAAGTGCCGTTGCTAAACCTGTATTAAATGACTGTATTGTGGTTTTTAATAAAAACTACCGTTTTTCAGAGTCAAGCAGTATAGGCAGGTTGAGCATGGCTGTTAATAAGGGTGAAGCAGAGAGTGCTATTGGCATTTTAAAAGAAAAAAATGAGGATGGAATTTGTTGGGAAGAGATAAAATCTCAGCAGCAATTGTATCGCTTGCTTGAAGAAAAAATACTTGAGGGATATTGCCCATATCTTAAAATTAATGACCCTATAGCTGCTCTTAATTCTTTTGGCCGTTTTAAAATACTATGTGCTGTAAACAAAGGGCCTTTCGGAATTGACAGCATAAACTTTCTTGCCGAATCAGTGCTCTCGAAAAAAAGATTTATAGATACATCAAATCAATGGTACAGAGGAAGACCGGTTCTGATAAAGGAAAATAGTTACAGCCTTGGGCTTTATAACGGCGATATGGGTTTAATAATGCCCGCACAGGATGCAGATAATAATTTGTACGCATATTTTCATGGAATCTTGGAACCGGATAGAAAGTTCAAACCAGGCATTCTTCCAAAACATGACACAGCTTATGCTATGACTGTTCATAAAAGTCAGGGCTCTGAATTTGAAAACGTTGTATTGATTTTGCCGGAAAAAGATTATCCTGTATTAACAAGAGAACTTATTTATACCGGCATTACAAGAACCACAGGAAAATTGACTATATTGGGAACTGCGGGTATTCTTAAAACAGCAATTTCAAGAAAAACGGAAAGAGCATCCGGTTTGCAGGATGCTCTTTGGGACTAATACAGAGCCACTGAACAGAGCCAATATAAGATTTTATGTTATGACTGTATCCGTACATAACATAAAAGGGAACTTATATAAAACTCTCAATTTGTAACTTCAAATAATTCCAAATATCCGCCATATCCTTCTTTTTCAAGATCTTCTTTGGGAATGAATTTTAAGGCTGCTGAGTTCATGCAGTATCTGTTTCCGGTCGGCTCCGGGCCGTCAGGAAATACATGCCCCAGATGGGAATTGCCTTCTTTACTTCTGACTTCGGTACGAATTGAAAAGAAGCTTACATCTTCTTTCTCAACTATGTTTTTCGGCTCAAGCGGCTTTGTAAAGCTGGGCCATCCGGTTCCTGAATCAAATTTATCTTTTGAACTGAACAAAGGCTCCCCGGATACTATGTCCACATATATTCCTTCTTTCTTGTTGTCCCAATATTCATTTTTAAAAGGCGGTTCAGTGCCTTCTTCCTGAGTCACCTGGTATTGCAGCGGTGACAGTTTTTTTCGATTTGTCTCAAGATCGGGTTTAACATCTTTTGATATGGACGCAGGACAGGATTTGCCGTTTTCATTTTTTCCCCATACTTCATTTATAAACCAGTCTCTGCCGGAACCATTCCGGTAAGCTTTATAATGAGAGGGGTTTTTCTTATAATATTGTTGATGATAATCTTCTGCATTATAAAACTTTGTAAACGGAATAATCTTTGTAACAACAGGCTCAAAATACCTTCCGGATTTGTTCAGCTCTTCCTTGGATGCTTCGGCAAGTTCTTTTTGCTTCTCATTGTGATAAAAAACAGCAGACTCATATTGGCTTCCCCGGTCGGCAAACTGGCCTCCTGGGTCGGTGGGATTAATATGCCGCCAGAATACTTGTAAAAGTTCTTCATAAGTTACTAATAAAGGATCATAGAAAATCTGTACGGCTTCCAGATGCCCTGTTGTTCCGCCGCACACTTCTTCATAGGTCGGATTTTTCTTATTCCCGCCAGTGTAGCCGGATATAACTTTTGTTACGCCTTTAACTTTTGCAAAATCCGATTCCGAACACCAGAAACAACCGCCAGCAAAGGTAGCTGTTTCAAGATTTTTATTTTCTTTTGTCATATTGTCACCAGCCTTGCTTTCGTTGCTGTTAAAAAGAATGAATCCGGTAATAACTAAAAATGAAAAAATAATTATCATGAAGATTTTCATAGATAAAACCTCCTTTTTTTGTATGATATTTTATAATAAGCATTGATTATCAATAAGGCAATTAGGCAACCGGCAATGATCAGATTAACCATTCTTCGCCAGAATGGTATAAAAGGGTGCGTTATTGTTTTATACGATTCTAACGAAGTAACTAAATCTAAGTAAATTTTAGATAAAAACCAATATGCTACCTATTGCAATGCACTCTTTTCGTGTTGACATATTCATAATAAAATGTATTATTTCAAGCCTATTAAATAATCTTAGTATCTTATTCCCAATTTGTATTTTTAAAATAGTTGCTCACCAATTTTATTGGAATTAATACTGATATTAACACAGGGCAAATTGACCTGCTAATGAGATCATTCGCGCCGCACAGCGGCGCGAACCAATCGTTCGACCAGCAAATTTTAGCCGAATAACCGTTCACTTCGTGCCCGTTATTCGGCTAAAATTTGCCGGTCGACTCGCACATTATGCTCCGGGAGGAAATGGATATAAAAACAAAACCCAAAAAGATAATGAGCATCATTAGGCTTTCATTTCTGTTTATTATCTTTCTCGCAGTAATTTACTATGCGTTTGGTGAGAAGATTAACAAGCGATTAGGAAATATCGCCCAAAGTCATGTCTTCGATAGAGCTGGAATTATAAGCTCCTCAGATTTACCCAAATTTGAATGGCTGCTTGATTTAATAGAAAAAGAATCAGATCTTGATATTAAATTCCTATTCTTGAAAACCATCGGTACTGCAACTATTGAAGAAGTTGCAGTGGAAAAAATGGATGAATATGGGATAGGTCGCCATGGCAGGGAGGAGCGCGGAGTTCTTTTTCTCTATGTGATGGATAAAAAGAAGCTCAGAATAGAAGTTGGATATGGCCTCGAGACCTACTTTCCGGACATATTTGTTGGTTACTTGATCAGAAATCAAGCTGATGCTTTTTTCAAAGCTTCAAATCCAAACTTAGGCTTGAGACTTTTAATTCGTATTCTCCATCATAGGATCCGGGAAGCAGTTCTAAACAAAGATTATGACCCAAGCATTTTGGAAAGAGGAATTAGATTATCACATCTGTCTGGTGGTGCCGGGGCAGCAGCAGAAGTCGGAGCGAATAATCAAGGCCAAATATTTAAGCGTGATCAATATGACGAAGAAAGGAAGGAGCGGCTTGTGGCCACCGATACAGTGGTTGGGACCTTCGATAATTACATTGATTGGCTTTATGGTCGCAAATTTGATCCGAATGTAGATCTCTTCACCAAAGATAGTTTTTCTGTTTTGAACAGATTCCCTATGACACCAGCCTACTTTGATTATATACTTATGCTGTACGCGGGAAAACAGTATAAAATCGTTAAACATGGTGATCTTGCTATCCTTTATTTTACTGATGACCCGCTCGCTTCACCTCTATTCTTTAATAGAACAGAGGGTAAGTGGAGGCTCAATATTACAGCAGAAATAAGGAACTCCCGAAACCATGTCGGTGGAGTATATTCATGGTCATACAATCCTGATAGCAGGGATGAATTTGCAAGGACATTTAAAAATATACTTGTAAATATAAGAGGTTATTATCGCTTTCAAGATGGCGACAACCGAAAACTTCCTGTGAAGGTTGATGTCCAGAAAAAGTCATAGCATAACAAGACACTAAACACAGATGGCCTAATGCGGGGCAATTTGAACAAAATTGCTGTTAACAACATTGTGTGTATTCTGGTAGTTGGTACATTTCTATCCGCCTCTGGTTAGTTCATGGTTGATATGTGAAAATCATGAATACGAAAACAAATAGATCAAAAAAATTACTGGACGCTTTACAGTCTTTTGAATTTTAGCAAATTTACCGTTATTGTTCTTTCTGCTTTTCGGTCCCAAAGAAGGCATGGAGGAATTAGCCATCCTCTTTCCTTGGTTATTCATCGGGCAATACATTTAACTCTCGTACTGCCAGCGTTGCTTTTCGTGCTGAATTCCCTTCATCATTTGGCCAATAGCTGGAGCTATATTTATTTTTTGGTTTTTTTCGGGTTTCACGTTGTTTATTTAATCCAGGTTAACGCCATTGATACGCGGATTCATCAGAAAATCATCACCGTGTGGAAACCGGATCAAGCCGAATTGCACAAGCTCCTGTCCGAACTTCGATACATACCATCCGAGGTTAAAACGACTTGGGTAGCGCAATTGATCATCAACGGGTTGATGTAAACGCCATGTTTCCCGGCGATCACCAGTCCGCCTTGTAAAAGGCAGGATACATCGATCGGAGATCCTCGAATCATTGAATTATTGTTAAATAAAGGCGCACTCGTGGATGTGCCGCCTGATAAATCCACAACGGCTCTATGTTGGGTTGCTGGATCTTGCAGCCTGATTCAACGGCGTTGACTGCTTTTTACCCCGATCAATAATACTGCTTTCGCAACGGTATTTTTCAATTTATAAGTTATCTGCAGATTTTATCATGCTCTGAAACCTGACCGTTCCGGCTGTATTTTTTGTTTATTATGGATTGAGCCAATTCCAAAACGCCCCATTTTGGCCGATCTCTGCGTTGGGATCAAATTTTAATCCTCGAAATACTCTATGTATTCCTGCGGTTAAAATTTTCGCCCGCCTTGAGCTTGACCAAACTGAAACGTTTTGAAACTGACTCGATTGATAAATAATTAAGATATTTTTAAGTTGTACCGATATACGGGATAACTGATTCGATATTAAATTGATTACAATCTCAAAAGAAAGAGTGAATGAAAAATGAATGCAATATCCCAAAACCCGTCACTTTTTAAAGATTTTACCGGATTTCCGATGGAAAACGGCAAGTTTTATGCCGCTCAATTCAACCAGGTTACAACGTCCCAGGAAAACAGTAAGGACATTACAATTCTTACAGCAGAGGGGGATAAAGTAACCATTTCGGCCGATTCTCAACGCACCAGTCAATATACCACTTATAACGGTTTAGCTCGTGTAAATGACATGTCTATGAGTTTGCAAGGGAAAAGTATCTCAATAGATAGCAGCAGTGAGTTTTCAATGATAGTGGAAGGGGATTTAAACGAGCAGGAAATGAAAGATATTCAAAAGGCCATGAAAACCATTGATAAAATCATGCAATCTGTTCTTTCGGGTAATTCGGAAAATACTATGGCCATGGTAAACAAGATTGGGAATTTAGGGTCAATTTCTTCTTTTGAAGCCACTATGGAATCAAAGAATAGTGTGATCGTGGAACAGGCGTTCATGATGGTTGCTGAAGGAGCAACTGAAGCAGTATCAGACGGGGAGATTGAGGGAAGCACCTCCAATCAGGATTCTCTGAAACCGGCAACCGATAAAATAATGGACATTGTTGATAGTTCAGGAATAAAACCTTCTAAATTCATCAAACCGCTAAACCAGTATCTGTCCAACCATCTTGATAGAATTTCAGGAGATGACAATGTGCATCCCAAGCGGCTTGAAATGGGCAAAAGGATGAGGTCTGAAATTCTGGATCGTATAAAACAATTGAATGAAGCAAAAGAAGGGATTTCCGAATCAGTACCTGTGAATGAAGGCCTGCCTAAGGTTGCTGAAAATATAGCCTCCGTTTCAGATGGATCAGCAAATATTAAAACCGATCCTTCAATCGGATCTTCCCCCATTAAAGAAACGAACTATGGCATATAACGATTTATATTTATTATCGTTTTCTCTCTGATGTTAGCATTTTCTTAGTGTACACATTTGCCGTCCGTGATGGAAGAACGGATGGCAGACTTACCATAGCCTTTTTAAGGAGCTGTTTCCCGATTTCATTCGGCTCTGGAATATTTTGGATATTCGTGTCACCAATATGGATCTTCTCCATATGGATTGCTGCAAGTTCATTTATACCCTCTTTAACCGTAATGTCTATACCGTTCCAACATCGTTCAAGCTCACGTTGAAGTAAGAGAGCAAGCATTACCACAAAGGCGTGTCCCCTGGTGCTTTTCTCTTTTCTAACAAAAACCGGGCGCATCT
>Ga0180732_1000209_pt1 | contig 56079 bp, 42 predicted proteins | sample KR11_01MetaG_FD_148674 | JGI IMG/M metagenome (GOLD analysis project Ga0180732, IMG submission 148674) | Groundwater microbial communities from the Olkiluoto Island deep subsurface site, Finland - KR11_0.1 MetaG | ecosystem: Environmental > Aquatic > Deep subsurface > Groundwater | place... | reverse complement strand
CGCACTGTGGGAGAAATCCCATATTGCCCTCCTTTATTATGGTTAGTTTGCCAAAACTATTATTACCATAAAGGGGAGGGCATTTTTTACTCTCACATCGTCAAGGTCTCTCTTTTTCTACGCTACCTAATAATTAACCCCCTTGTTACCAAGAACCTTCAATGATGACTATCATTAAAAAAAAAAGAAGTTGCTCATCAGAGTGTTTTTTTCTGTGAGCAACCTCTGGTACAACCTTTACATTGCGGTAAAGTCATCCTTTGTTGCCCCACAGACCGGGCATTCATAGGAATCCGGAAGATCTTCAAAAGATGTTCCGGGTGCAATTCCGGCGGCGGGCTCTCCCACTTCCGGATCATACACATAGCCACAAATATTACATCGATATTTCTTCATTTCGCTCTTACTCCCTGAAGCTTGCTCAGGGGCCTCCTGTTTTTTTGCATTCTCCGCATGAACAGAACCCGGTCCTGCCAAGGGTCTGAACGCCTTTTTACTGGCCCCGCAAACCGGACAATGCCAGTCATCAGGGAGATCCCTGAATTGGGTGCCTTTGGCAATCTTCCCCTTACGATCACCCTTCTCCGGATTATATATATACCCGCAATTAACCATCTGGCACTGATACATTTCTTCCGGCGCTGACATAATCTTCTCCTTAAAAAGACACAAATTTATAAAAGAAGATCAAGCCTTCCAAACCCCATGCACATTACAATGCTCACGGGCTACGACCTTATCTGCTTTTATGGCAAAAAAAGCCTCAGGGGCATCACCGGGATTTAAAAACTGACGATAACAGGAATCTCCGGCAATCAGCTCAATCCATTCAATATAATGTTTTTCTTCCATGGGATGGGCAACACTGCCGACATTGACTTTATACCCGCCCTCCACCTTGGTAATCACCGGCACATGTTTTTCCTTAGCCGCATCTACTGTGTTTTCAGTAAGTAAAACCATGGGGGCACCGCAACAACTGAGATCTCCGCCTCCGGCATGAAGGACTTCAACAATATTACCGCAAATGTCACATTTATATACACCCAGTTTTTCAGCCATAATCACATCTCCATAAAAAAGTTAATTCTATCAGGCAGTACGGTCCTCGTCCCCCAGCACCACCCACATCAACAACAATCAATCATTTTCATGATCAGCAAGATAACGGGCCACACCCTCAGCCGTCGGGGTCATGGCATCGTCGCCCTTTTTCCAGTTGGCTGGACAGACATCACCATGTTGCTCAGTAAACTGCAGGGCATCAAGGACTCGCAAGGCCTCATCCACGCTTCTTCCTAGAGGCAGATCATTAACGACCTGACTACGGATCACACCCTCCTTGTCGAGAATAAACAGACCACGCAGGGCAATCCCCATGGGCAGCAAAACACCATATTTCTGAGAAATGCTCTTATCCAGATCAGCCACCAGAGGGAACTGAATATTACCGATACCACCACCATTCACCGCCGTATTCTTCCAGGCAAGATGGGTAAAATGAGAGTCAATCGAAACCCCCACCACCTGACAGTTCCTCTCTTTAAACCGATCAAGCGCCTTATTAAAGGCCAGGATCTCGGAAGGACAAACAAAGGTAAAATCCAAGGGATAAAAAAAGAGGACAACATATTGACCGCGCAGACCGGAAAGAGTAAACGCCTCATTAAAAGAGTTATCAGCCATTACGGCAATAGCCCTAAAATCAGGGGCCTTGTTAGTTACAAGTGGATTCATTCTATTCATTTTCCTTCTTCAGTTAATTTATTCATCATATTAAAAAAGAACACTTCAGGCCAGTGTTCCTAACATTTCAACAAAGCCCTGCTTAATCCTTTATGGCCGCCCGGCCTTCAGCGGTGATTCCAGATTTGCAACGCACCGGACTGTCGACATAGCCTTTTTTCTTGAGATCAGTGATCTTGGAACTGACTATTTTGGCATCAAGGCCGGTGGTGATCGCAATATCTTTGGCGGCACAAGGACCATCACACTCAGCCATAGCCTGCAAAATCTTTTTCTGCTCATCACTGAGATCTTTTTTCGCACATCCACATCCACATCCCATCGTCTTGTCTCCTTCTTTCGCTCTGTTTTTTTTCTGACATTTGGGACACAGTCCAACAAATTCAAGCCTGCGTCCTATTATAATATACCCATCCATCACCCCATGTGAAGGATAATCTTCCTTTTCCCGATTTAAAATTACATTGTCTACCCTGTGACATTGCACACAAATGACATGATCATGACCAAGAACATCACTATCAAAACACTTCTGGCGACCACCCACCTCCAGCTTCGCAATAATTCCAGCCTCAGACAGAAACTCAAGATTCCTGTAAACCGTTGCCAGACTGATTCGTGGCATTTTTTCCCTTACAACCCAGTACAGTTCATCAGCGGTCATATGCTGCCTGCTTTTCTGCAATTCCTTAAGAATTATTTCACGCTGGTTGGTCATTCGTATTGGCATATCGTCCCCCTGTCAGTAATGAATACTATATATAACTAATAATCATTACCGGGTCAAGCATTGATTTCAACAGTCTGACTGTATGTTTTTCTTTACAATCTTAGAAGAATGATTTTTTTATTATCAGAACGATGTACAAATCAAGTAAAAATGGTGCAGGGGCATGTGTTGCCTTGTGTAAAAAATGATATCGCCTAAACATTTTATTTCACAAAGCATTCACGTTGACATCGAAAAAGCAGCGGTTGAGTGCAGGCTCAACGACGAACGAGCCAGGAACAGTGAAAGTGTGAGCGACGAAGGTGTCGATCTGGGTACAAATTGGAATTCATGTCTCTGGAGACCTATAGATTAATCGGGGTGAACAATGCATACTTCCATGCGACCCACAGACCCTCCATCGAGCAGTTTTCTGACCAGCAGTCCAAGCGAGGACATGGTGAATGGTTTCAAGCATAACTCCTTAATTCCAATGGCCTTGGCGGAACCTTCATCGATCAGCTGACTGAAACCGGTGCAGAGAACAATCGGGATATCGGACCTGATCGCCAGCATCCTTTGGGCGAGCTCAACCCCGGTCAGTCCGGGCATAGTCAGGTCGGTAATCACCAGATCGAATAGGGTCGGGTCACTCCTGAAGGCTTCCAGGGCCTCAACACTTTGGACATGAGCGGTAACGGTGTAGCCCAACTGTTCCAGCATTTTCTTACCAATTCTGGCAAGATTCTCCTCATCATCAACAAACAGGATCCGCTCCCTGCCTCTGGGACATTCCTGGCATTTTACATCTATCTTTTCCTCAAGCTGAATGACTGGAAAATAGACATGGAATGATGTCCCCTGGCCGACAGTGTTTTCGACCGTAATGGCACCGTCATAGCTTTTGATGATCCCATGGGTGATCGATAAGCCCAAGCCCGTTCCTTTGCCAACTTCCTTGGTCGTAAAGTACGGGTCAAATATCTTGTCAATAATATCCGCTCCTATGCCGCTTCCGGTATCACTTACCGTAAATTCGATATACTCACCGGGTTTGATCTGTTGATCTTTTAATAATGTCAGAGAATCTATGGTTATCGAATGCAACCCTATCGAAAGGACACCACCAATTTTCTCCATGGCATGGAAGGCGTTGGTGCACAGATTCATGACGATCTGATGAATCTGAGTCGGATCGGCCAGAACAGACCTGCATTGCGGATCAATATCCTCATTAATGGTAATGGTACTGGGAAGCGAAGAACGCAACATCTTCAGCGACTCTTTGACCAGTGGCTGAAGCGTGAGCGGAATCCGATCAACGGTGGACTGCCGGCTGAAGGTCAGGATCTGCTTGACCAGATCTGCGGCGCGACGAGATGAGATTAATACTCCATCGAGATCTTGAGCGACTTGTGAATCCGGGGGAGTATGCATCAGGGCCAACTGGGTCAATCCCATGATGGCAGTTAAAATATTGTTAAAGTCATGGGCGATGCCGCCAGCCAAAACACCGATGGCCTCCAGTTTCTGGGCCTGATTCAATCGCGACTGCAGCTTCTCCTTTTCTTCCTCCGCCCGTTTGTGCGCCTCCAGCTCATGTTGCAGCTCACGGGTGCGTTCGGCAACCAGCATCTCCAGGTGGTCACGGTGATTTTGCAGCTCCGATCTCTGGCGGTCCAGTTCCAGAAAAATCCGTACCTTGGCGAGCAGAACCTCCGGCGCATAGGGTTTGACGATATAATCGATACATCCTGCTTCGTAGCCGCTGAAGATGTGCTGCTCATCCGGGTAGGCCGCAGTGACAAAGATGATCGGCATCAGTCTGGTAGCATCGTCTCCATGCAGATGCTCGGCCAACTCGAAGCCGCTCATCCCCGGCATCATGACATCCAGAATCGCCAAGGCAAAATTGTGGTCGAGGCTGGCGGCGAGGGCCTCGTTGCCGCTGCCTGCCTCAATAATCTCAGCCTCGACGTCGCGCAGAACCTGACGCAGAGCCACCAGATTTTCTTTCCTGTCATCTACAATCAGAATCTTCGGGATATGATTCATGTCTGACCTCAAGTCTTAATGTGTAAATTTAAAGAGTTACAGAATGTAATTCATCAAGGTTGCGGCTTCCGAGCTCGATAAGGCGCCGCCCGATCTCTTCCATTGACAAGACCTCGTCCACGGCCCCGCTGTCAATTGCTGCCTGGGGCATGACCGGGTATTCGGCCGTGGCCGGGTCCTGAACGATAGTCAGACCACCGGCCTCTTTAATTGTCAGCATCCCGGCGGCCCCATCCGCGTTTGCGCCTGAGAGAATGACGGCAATGATCCGTTCTCCCAAGGCCAGGGCTGCACTCTCGAAGAGCACGTCAATCGAAGGTCTCGACCAGTTGACCTTTTCTTCCACGGACAGAGCGATGGTCCCATTCTGTTCCACAAGCATATGGTAGTTGGCAGGTGCGACATACAGATGCCCAGCTTTGATCCACTGCTTATCGCAAGGCTCAATCACCGGGACTCTCACAGTGCCGGCCAGGTGCCGGGCAAATAAGCCGTCATCGTCGGGACGCAGGTGCTGAACTATCAGGATCGGCAGCCGGAAGTCCGGAGAAATGGACGACAGGATGGTGGAAAAGGCCTTGAATCCACCCGCTGAACCACCCATGACCACGGCTTTGTGGAGGATGGGACATACCGCCGATTGGTGCGCTTCTTTCTTCCTCATGGCCAGTTCTTTTTTTTATAAATACGTGCATTCTTATCGACAAGCTCGTAACGATCGCTGAAATCGGAAAACTGAAGATCCTCCTTGGTTCCAAGACACAGGAAGCCACCATGGACCAGGCTTTCGGTAAAGAGGCCCAAGGCCCTATTCTGCAGATCGTGGTTGAAGTAGATGAGCACATTCCGGCAGAAGACAAGATGCATTTCACCGAACGCACTGTCTGATGCCAGGTTATGGCTGGAAAAGACAACCCGTTCATTGAGTGCCTTGTCCATGGCCGCCGCTTGGTACCGGGCATGGTAATACTCTGAAAACGACCTCTTCCCGCCCGCCTGCTGGTAGTTCCTGGTGGCTTCCTTCAGCTTCCCTATTTCGTAGATTCCGGCACGAGCACGGTCGAGGGCCTCGTTATTGAAGTCTGTGGCGTAGATGGTTGTCCGGTCGTAGATACCTTCCTCCTTGAGCACTATAGCCAGCGAATAGACCTCCTCGCCGGTAGCGCATCCGGCATGCCAGATCTTGCAATGCGGCCAGGTCCTCAGCAAAGGGATCACCTTTTCTCGTACGGCCCGATAGACCAGGGGGTCGCGAAACGACTCAGTCACGGCAATGGAGAAATAGCGGATCAGGTGAGAAGCGAAGTCCTCGTCATCAATAATCCTCGGAATCATCTCCGACACCGATGCACAGCCGGCATTTGACCGAAACAGCATGGTCCTGCGCACGATGGAGGCCCGGGCATAGGAGCGGAAGTCGTAGCCGTAGCGTTGGTAGATCGTCTCCAGGAGGAGGTCAATCTCAGTATGCTCACCCTCGGGATTCTTCAACCCTTTATTTCCCTATTCATTCTGGAGCTAGCGACAAAGCCAGACCCGCATCATGGAGAAGAGCCGCTCCTGATCCAAGGGCTTGGGCAGGTAATCGTTGGCACCTGCGGCCAGGCACTTGTTGCGGTCTTCCGGCATGGCTTTGGCCGAGAGGACAATGATCGGCAGGTTGCGGAACCTGTCCTGGTTACGTATCCGCTGCATGGTCTCGTAACCATCCATCACCGGCATCATGATATCCATCAGCACCAGATCGATATCCGGCTGTTCATCCAGAAGCTGCAAGGCCTTCTCACCGTTCGCCGCTTTGATCGGCTTCATGCCGCTCTCTGCCAGCAGGCGGGCAACGGCAAATGTTGTCCGCATGTCATCGTCCACCACCAGCACTTTTTTATCCTTGAAGACAGTCTCCATGTCATGGAGATTGTGGATAACCTGCTGTTTTTTCTCGGGCATCTGGCTCACAACCCGGTGCAGGAAGAGTGATACCTCGTCCAGCAACCGCTCCTGAGAGCGGACATCCTTGATGACGATGGACTCGGCATGCTCACGGAGGAGTGCTTCTTCGTCCATGGTGAGATCACGGGCGGTGTAGACAACCACAGGGGGAAGGGCCACCCCTTCGTTTTCAAGCTGGGTCAGCAGTTCGCTACCATCCATGTCCGGCAGCCCCAGATCGAGGACCACGCAGTCGTATCCTCCGGAGCGGAGAGCGGCAAGGGCCTCTTGACCGCTTCCGGCCTCGTCCGTCTTGACGACCCCATTGCCGATCAACTGCACAATCTCACGGCGTATCAGCGGATCGTTATCCACCACCAGTAGACGTTTTGGCTTTTCAGGCGACATCTTATCGAGTTTCCGGAAGACCTCTTCCAGTTCTTCCAGCTTAACCGGTTTGGTAATATGGCCGACTGCACCCTTGCGAAGCGACTCGGTAGAGGCCTCTTCTGCGGAGACAATGTGTACCGGGATGTGCCGGGTATGCGTATTCTCTTTGAGTGAACTCAGCACGTTCCAGCCGTCCATGCCGGGTAGACCGAGGTCGAGGATCACGGCACAGAGATGGTGTTTCGTGGCCAACTCCAGCCCAGCCTCACCGGTCGGCGTAACCAGGCATTTCAACCCCTTTTCATGACATTTTTTATAGAGCAGCCGGGCGAAATTCGGATCGTCCTCAATGATCAACATGACCCGATCGGATGGTGCGATGCTGTCGCGATCGTCTGGAATTTGCAACTGGATATTTTTCTTTTCAACTTCAGCAGCCATCTCTTGTGCTTCAGCCGGCAAAGGCATTTCTGTTTCCTGCTTTCTGGTCGCCAGTTCGTTTGGCAGATAGAGGGTAAAGGTACTCCCACTCCCCAACTTGCTCTCCAGCTGGATTTCTCCGCCAAGCAGGCTTGCCAGTTCTTTGGAAATGGAAAGCCCCAGTCCGGTGCCCCCGTACTTTCTCGAAGTGCTGCCATCCGCCTGTTGAAAGGCCTCAAAGATGACCTTGCGCTGTTCCGTGGCAATACCGATGCCTGAGTCTTTGATCGCTACTGCCAGACACTCTTTTACTGAAAGTCCGCTTGCGGATAGATCGGTTTCAGGGGCGGGGCGACCGAAGGTGACGGTGACGCTCCCCGATTCCGTGAACTTGAGGGCATTGGACATGAGGTTGCGGATGATCTGCTCCAGGCGCTGGCGGTCGCTCGAGACCTCGACCGGAACCTCGTCGGTGACAATAATCTTAAGCTCGATTCCCTTCTCGTCTGCCAGGTGTTGGAACGAGTCGTGCAGCCCCTCGGCCAGATCGCTGATCCTTACTGTACCGAGCTGCAGCTCAGTGCGTCCGGCCTCGATCTTGGAGAGGTCCAGAATCTCATTGATGAGGGTCAGCAGGTCGCTGCCGCTGCCGTGGATGATCCGGGCCGATTCAACCTGTTCCTCGGTCAGGTTGCCCTCTCTGTTCCGTTCAAGTCCCTGGGCCAGGAGGAGCAGACTGTTGAGCGGGGTGCGCAGCTCATGGGACATGTTTGCCAGAAATTCTGATTTGTACTTGCTGGCCAGAGCCAGGGCTGCGGCCTTCTCCTCGAGTCCCTGCCGTGCCCGCTCAACCTCCTGCTTCTGCCGATCCAGCAGATCGTTCTTCTCTGCCAGTTCTTCATTGGTGACCTCAAGCTCCTCCTGCTGAGCCCTGAGTTCTTCTCCCGTCTCCTGCAGCCGCTCGGTCTGCTCCTCCAGTTCCTCGTTGGCGGCCCTGAGCTCTTCCTGTTGGGCCTGAAGTTCTTCGGTCAGCCCCTGGGACTCCGCCAGTGTTGCCGCCAGCTTGGTCTGGGTCTGCGAACTCTCGATGGCAACAGCGATGCTCTCGTTCACCGCATCCAAAAACGGTGACAGGGAGGCATCGAATGCGTGCAGCGTTCCCAGCTCGATGACCGCTGTGACCTTGTCGTTATGGAGGATAGGTTTGACAAGAATGTGGCGAGGGATAGTCTCGCCAAGACCGGATTCGATGGTGAAGTAGTTCTCCGGGACGTCAGCAACAATAATCTCCTTTTTTTCCAGGGCCGCCTGGCCCACAAGCCCTTCGCCGGGCCTGTATTCGCTGGACAGATGCCCCTTGCGCCTATGGGCGAAGCCGGCCGCCAGCCTGAGAGTGCCTTCTTCGTCCGCCAGGTAGATGAGACCGGTCTGGGCCTTTGACTGCTGGCAGAGAAAGGTGATGATGTTCCGGGCCAAGGCCTCCAACGTCAGGTCACTATGCATCAGGTCGGAGAGTCTGTTCTGGTTACTCTTTAATGCAGCCACCTGTTCAAGTTGCATTTCCGCTTGCTTGCGGTCGGTGATATCAAGAAAGCTTTCGATCATCGCCCTGAACGAGCCGTCCGGATTGTTCAGTCGTACAGCCTTTGTAAGGCACACCAGCTGCTTACCGTCGGGCCTGGTCATGGTAATTTCCCGTTCGATGGGGCCGGCAGCTCCGGCTTTAAACTGTCTGATCGGACATTCGTCGGTATTGCACAGGGGTCCGCAGAAAACCTGGTGACATTTCATTCTCTCCGCGTCTTCCTTGGCCAGGCCGGACATGGCAATAAAGGTGTCATTGGTTCGCAGTTGGTTGAAATCCAGATCTACCAAACGCTTGCCGTCAACCGCCGTATGAAAGAGACTGTCGAGTTCGTCGTGGGCGCTGATCAGCTCTTGATTCTTCTGCAGCAGCAGGCCGGCCTTGCGGGTTATTTCATCCTGTGCCTCCCTTCGTCTTTGGTTTTCCTCATGGAGTTCCTTGTTGCTCACCGCCAGTTTCGCGGTCATTTGATTGAATGCCTCTGCCAGATGACCGATTTCATCGGCTGAGGAAACGGGGAGTTGGATATCAAGATCGCCATCAGCCACCCGATTCGCCCCGTCCCGCAAGACCCTGAGTGGTCTGGTTACGTTCCGGTTCATAATGAACAGCATGATGACCACCGAAAGCAGGGCCAGGGCTATGGCCAGATAGATTTTATCCTCAAGAGGCCTGACCTCTGCCAATATCTCCCTGGAATTATTTTCAAGCACCACTATCCAGGAAAAATTACAAATCTGCTCATTCTTTGAGGTATTGACATAGCCCAGCAGGGTTTCCTGGCCGGAAGAAGAGCGGGAAGGGAAGTACCCCTTCTGTCCCTGAATCTGAGCGAAGAAAGGTTCAGTGGACAGATTCGTGCCAATGGCGAAAGGGGTTGAGGCATAAAGCAGATTACCGGCAGTATCCATAATACGAAGGGTGGTTGACTGGTATTGCTGGAAGTCTGCTTCAGTTGGACGGATGATGGACATGAGCGGAACAAGGGCCTTGATCACCCCCACAAACTCGCCGTTCTGATTGGATATCCTGACAGCAATGAGGATGACACGACCATCCTTCCCTTCCTCTGTCGAGCTGTCCATGCAGACATGGATACCCTCTGTGACGACCTCATCCCACCACTCTTGGTGCTGTTCACTATAGGCGGTCTGGGGGTCACCAGCCTCCCCTACCAGGAGGCCGAAGCGATTATAGACCGCTACTTTCTGGTAAAAAAGCTGACCATGCTCCTTTGCAAAAAAACGAATAAAGCGCTGTTCCAGCTTGTCGGAAAAACCTTCAATCCTGGCGGCAGTAGCCAGCCCCTGTACACTCGTATCGTGATCCGCTTGCCTGGGTTGCAAAGCGGCAAGCTGAAGCAAATTCGGATCAGAGGAGATGTGAAGGTTGGAGGCCTCCACAGCCATGCCAATGGTATCCCCCTGGTTGAGAAGCCTCATCTCTTCTATCCGTTGTGACAGATTCTGATCTATGCGCTGGATGAATTTTCTGGCAATACGGATGGTTCTCTGTCCTGCCATGTCTACCAGGACTGCCTTATTTATCTCGAGGGTGTAGAAGGACATAGCGGCAAAAAGCATGGTCAGGAGCACGTATCCGCCCAGAATCTTGGTCCGAATATTCATCTGTTCAGTCTCCGAAGATTATGGCGCCATTTTTGATCCGGGCCGGATAGAGGTGAAAATTGATCTCATGGCTTCCCCGGGGGACCAGAATGTCACCCATTGCGCTGGGGAAATGGTATCCCTGCTCAAGCACTTTTTTGATGTTCGCGCGGGAAACCGGCACATTCTGCAGCAGGCCGCGCAGCAGAAACAGTATATCATAGCCGACAGCGCTCTGGTGATCAAGTGGTCTGTTGAATCTGGCAGTATACTTATCACGCAGATTTTGGGCGTAGGGGTAGTTTTTGTTGTAGAGAAGCGGGGCTGCCAGGCGGATACCCTCGAACTCGGCCATTGTCAGGAAACCGGGCCATGCTCCCCCTGAAGAGGTAATGATCTGCCGGTTGAATCCGGCCTGCCGCACCTGCTTGATGACCTTGCTGATAAAATTAACCTGGCCGACGACATAGAGACCGTCTACCTCACCCAGCTTGGCGATTTTGTCCTGAATATTGAAATCATCCTCGGTGAAATGCTGCTCAGTCACACTCCATCCCGCTTGTGCCTTGCAGGCCGCTGATAAGAGCTGAGTGACCGACTGCCCATAGGGGCCGCTCTGGTAGAATATCCCCAGACGCTTGCTCCCTTGCTTGTCAAGGATGGAGATCACCGGTGTAACCTCATCACTGGCCATGGGATAGTAGCGGAATACCCATTTCTTGTCTGTGGTGAAGTCCTGGGCAGAGGTCACCAGCCCGATCAGTGGTACTTCCATGCGCTCCGCCATTGGGGCCAGTGCCATGGAGACCGGGCTGAGGGTGGAGAGATAAAGTACCGGATGGTGCTGGGCCTCAAGTTGCGCCATGGCCTTTTTCCCTTCTTCCGGATCGGACTTGCTGTCTTCAATGAACAACTCGATGGGGTGACCATTCATGCCGCCGTTGCCGTTGATTTCTTCAACTGCCATGAGCATGGCATCCCGCAGATCGCTGAGGTAGCCGCCCGATCCGGTCAGGGAAATAATAGCCCCAATCCTGATAGGTTCCGGCTGCCGGTTACAGGAGACTGTCAAGGTAACAATTACGCAAAGCAGCAGCATCAAGAGGATGTGCCATACAGATCTTTTCCCGCCGACAATGATGGTTGCACTCTTCATGCTGACCCTCCTAGCTCTTGTGGACATTGCTTCAACCGGGAGTGCGAATATTCCCAGTGTAACGTAAAACTATAGTCAAGAAGTACAGATCCGCAGGAGATACTGTTGCTGAAAAATCCATTGATCTCGCACAGAGACGCAGAGACGGAAAAAAATATCAGCGCCTTGCGCAAGCAATTTTTTACAAAAAAAAAAAATTACTTTTGTTGATGGTGAATGCTAATTTTTTTAATTTATACGTTGATGATATATGCTGGAGCAGAGATAAGCAAGGCGGATTGCTGAACAGCGTTCATGGTGGCAGCATCTCAAACCGTCAGAGGCATGAGAGAGCAAAATCAGAGGAAAGAGGAAAAATTATTTTAACATAATGTCATGCCCGGAACCAGGAAGCGTTCCACTTCATCCGCAGGCATCGGCTTACTGATAAAAAATCCCTGTATTTCATCACAGAGATGTTGACGCATAAACTGAAGCTGCTCCAGAGTTTCCACTCCTTCAGCAATGGTTTTGAGGCCAAGACTTCCGGCCAGGGCGATAATAGCGGTGATAATGGCTGCATCATTGGGATCCGTAGTAATGTCCATGACAAAACTGCGGTCGATTTTCAAGGTATCAAGGGGGAAGCGTTTCAGGTAGTTCATGGAGGAATATCCCGTTCCGAAATCATCAACCGACAAAGTCACCCCAAGCTCTTTCAAGAGGACGAGGGTAATAATCGTCGCCTCAATATCCTGCATAATACAACTCTCCGTCAATTCCAGTTCCAGCATGGATGATGATAGACCACTGTCATCCAGGGCCTGTTTGACCATCGTCACCAGACCCCCCTGGCGAAACTGGTGGCTGGAGATATTGACTGCCATACGAATCTGTGCCAGGCCAGCCTGATGCCAGACGCATGCCTGACGACAGGCCTCATTTAATACCCATGCACCAATGGGGATAATAAGACCCGATTCTTCAGCAATGGAGATAAATTGCTGCGGGGCAATCAGGCCTCGCTCAGGATGCTGCCAACGGATCAGCGCCTCAAGCCCGGAAATTTTTCCACTGTACAGATCAATCTGCGGCTGATAAAAGAGCACAAACTCATCTCGTTCCAAGGCTTTTTTCAGGTCGATTTCAAGATTCAGCCTTTCAATGGCCCGATCATTCATATCATGGGCAAAGAATTTAAAGGTATTGCCACCGCTCTGCTTGGCGTAGGCCATAGCCACGTCGGCGTTTTTAAGCAGTGCCTCAACATCTTCAGTATCCCCGGGGTAAATAGAAATACCGATACTGCAGGAAATATTCATTTCCTGACCACCCACAGAAATAGGTTCTTGCAACATTTCCAGTATCCGCCTGGCCACGTAGGAGATGGACTCCTCTTTGAAAATTCCGGTGAGAAGGATACTGAATTCATCTCCGGTCAAGCGTGACAAAATAAACTCGGGCTCCTTGGCTAAAACAAATTTTCCGAAGATATCGGATCTCCGAACAGAGGATGCCAGGGAGCTTGCAATCATTTTTAACAGCTCGTCTCCTGCTTTGTGGCCAAGCGTATCGTTAATGCGTTTGAAACGATCAACACCGATATAGAGCAGGGCCACCTTGCTTTTTGCCCGCATGGCGGCGAACAGCGCCTGTTCCACATATTTGGTAAAGAGCAGACGATTGGGCAAACCGGTCAGAGCGTCATAATAGGCCAGAAAACGGATCTTTTCTTCCGCCTGCCTTCTCTCGCTGACATCCTGCACTGTGCCGTGCATACTGACGGGAGCCCCATTGCTATCATGTTCCACCTCGGCCTGCTCATGAATGATGCGGGTCGATCCGTCCGCCAGTTGTATCCTATATTCCAGTCGGTATGGTTTTTTTTCATCCAGGGCATTTTTCACAGTCGCCCGGACCGCTTCATTGTCGTCTGGATGGACACATTGCAGAAACATTTCATGACTGAACCGGCCATCGACGGGGGCCAAGCCGCATAAAACACACATCTGATCTGAACAATATACTGTATCTTTGTCGAAACCCCAGTCCCAGTTGCCCAGCTTGGCTATCTTCTGGGCAATAGACAAACGTTGTTCGCTCTGGCGCAGGTTGCGAAAGGCCTCTCCGGCACGCAGCAGATAACGCACCCGATGGCTCAAGAGCGGCCAGTTAACCGGTTTGGTCATAAAATCGGTGGCGCCGGCATCAAAGGCCCGCAGGATCGAGGCAATATCATCCAGACCGGTCACCAGAACAATGGCCGTGTCAATGCCGTTGGGCAACTTTCTCATCTCGGCACAGGCAGTAAAACCATCCATGCGCGGCATCTTGACATCCATGAGAACGAGATCAGGAGAGATACGCTGAAAAAGCTCCAGTGCCTCCACACCATCCTCCGCCTCTTCCACTGCCAGATTATCCTCAAGAAGAGTCTCAACAATGAGCAACCGTAACGCCATATCATCATCGACGACAAGCACAATCGGCTGTCGGCTGACACCTTTGCTGTTATGCATCAGGTATATTCTCCAGTTCTACCAGAAACGCATCAAGAACCTCTTGGAAGGACTCCTCCAGGATAGCAAGAAAATCCTTTGCCGCCTCGGATTTTTGACGATAACCAAAATCTTCCAGCTCTTTGCAAATTCCGGCCAGTTTAACGGCCCCGAGATTAGCACTTGCCGACTTCAGGCTGTGGGCCGATTCCTGCAGGAGAACGCTGTCTCCACTGCTGACAGCATCTCGAATGGATCGCAGGAGGGCCGGGGAGTTCTGCTGATACAGCTCTATAATTTTTTTCAAGACATTGGGTCTACCCGGACGCTGCAGTGAACGAATCATATCCAGTCTTGCCTGGTCGAGAAGTGATTTCCCCTGAGACCGACCCTCCAGCTCAGGAGCCCCTTCTATCTTCCGGCTCGTTATGGTTCTGGATTTCAAGAACTTCTCCATAACCTTCTGCAATGAATCCATATAAAAAGGCTTACTTAAATAATCATCCATACCGGCAGCCTGGCATTTTTCCTTGATGCCCATCTGCACGTCTCCGGTCAGTGCTATAATGGGCACCCGCTCTTTTCCGCACTCGGCCTCATTTCTCCGTATTTCCTTTGTGGCTGCGAAACCATCCATTTCCGGCATATGGCAATCCATCAGGATAAGATCGTATTTTTTACCGGTGGCTGCAGCCACCGCCTCTCTACCGTTTTCTGCCATATCAATCCGACACTGCATTATATGCAGCATAAATTGACAGACATCCTGATTGATCAGGTTATCTTCAGCCAGAAGGATCTGCGCATCAAAAACAATAGTCGATGAAAGTGAGCCATCCGGGTGCGCTACTCCTTCATCTGCTTTTTTTTCCAACCGGGAGAGAAGAGTAGCAAAGAGCAGGTTTTGGCGAACCGGTTTGGAAAGATACAACTCGACACCAGCGCGGGCTGCCAGAGACGACTGGTCATCAAAAGAAGCAGAACTTAACATAACAAGACCGATATCACAGATTAATGGATCGGTCCGTATCTGCCGAGCCAACTCAATGCCATCCATTTCCGGCATGTGCCAATCGAGAAGAGCAACATCATAGGATACACCCTCAGCAGCGGACTTTCTCAGCAAATCCAGAGCCTGAGCCCCGCTTTCGACCGCAGCACAGGTGACCCCCCAAAATCGCACCTGGCTTGTCAGAATATCACGATTGGTGGCATTATCATCAACAATGAGAAGCCGCATACCGAGAAGATTGTCCCTTTTTTTATACCTCTCGCCGGAATCGGGGCGACAGGTGAACGTCAAGGTGAACCAGAAAACTGAACCTCGGCCCAGCTCACTTTCGACACCTATTTCACCCCCCATGAGCTCAACGAGTTGACGAGAGATGGAGAGTCCAAGACCGGTGCCACCATATTTTCTGGTAGTTGAGCTGTCCGCCTGGGAAAACAGATCAAAAATATGATCTTTCTGGTCTGGGCTAACACCTATACCCGTGTCTTCGACAGCAAAACGAAATGTTCTTTTTTCTCCTGCTGCCGCCACCTCCTCAATGCGCACCACCACTTCACCCGAATTGGTAAATTTAATGGCATTAGAGAGCAGATTCACCAGTACCTGACGCAACCGGTTTGAATCTCCCTTGGCGGCAATGGGCATAGGACCTACAAAGACAGGGATTAATTCAAGACCCTTAGCATGGGCCCGCTCTGCCATCATCTCGGCAGCATCTTCAACCAGTTCGCGCAGATCAAAAATATGCTCTTCCAGTTCGAGCTTGCCTGCCTCTATTTTGGAGAAATCAAGAATATCGTTGATAATAGCCAGAAGGGAATCGGCAGAACGCAGGATTGTGTCGGCAAAATGACGCTGTCTCTCTTTGAGACCCGTATTAAGTAGCAGCTCTGTCATCCCCAGGATCCCATTCATCGGTGTACGTATCTCGTGACTCATAGTGGACAGGAATTCACTTTTGGCCCTACTGGCGGCCTTGGCATCGACAAGGGCTGTCTCCAGATTCCGTACAGTTTCTTCCAGTTCTTCCTTGGCAAGCGAAAGCTCACTTGTTCGAGAAGCAACCATATTCTCCAGGCCTGTGCTATACTGAAACAGGGCATTGTCTCTGGACTGAATCTCGGTGACCATGTCATTGAAACGGTCAATCAGGACACCGAATTCATCGTTGCTCTCTTTCTTCACCCTGACTGAATAATTTTTCCCCCGTGTTATCTCCCCCATTGACTGCACCAGAGAAAAAAGCGGACCGGTAAAGGCTTTCTGCATCCTGGTGGCAACAAAGAGAACAACAGCGAGAGAGAAGGCAACAATAAATGAAATAACGACATAAAAGGAACGAAGCCTGGTATGGAGCCGGCTCATATCATTGACCAGATGAATCACCCCCACCGAGTTCTCGGCAAAATTGACATCCTGTATAATATGCATATAGCCGTCTGCCATAAAACTGATGGAACCGACCTGAAGCTCGTCACTCTTCAACCTTATTTTCTCATCCAGATGACGGTGAATCGCAGCACGGAGATTTGCATCACTGTGACCATCAGAGCTGTATTCTGCAAATAAGGCACCTTGCGCATCATGCAAATCGGCATGGATTATTTCAGGTTTAACCCGGAGGCTTTTCAACATGCCCCCGGCAGCCTCCTGATCATTAAAGGCCAAAGCTGCACCGCTGTTTGAAGCGATCACCTCGGCCATAGAAGACAGCTCTTCAGCAATATATTTACGGGCATTTACTTTCTCGTTCACAACCAATGCAGTGGTGACCAGAATCAGAGCCAGCACGGTAGTCAGACTCATCATCAGAAGAAGCTTGGTTCTGATGGAGAGATTATGACTTTGCAATAAGCTGCTCATTTCAGTCACCCTCCACGATATTTGCCAACTGCAGGATCCGGGAACTAATTTTCAGTCGATGTCGCTCAGCTTCCCGAGGGTTTATCTCAAAATGCAGCCTGCCATTTTTACTGATAAAATTAATGATCCCTCCGATTCTGGCAAAGTCAGGCGTTTCGCCGATAATCAACACCGGTTGGTCTTTGACGGCAGTCAAAAACCTGAGCAGAGTGGCACGGTCAATTGCATTACTGACAAAAAGAATTTCACAGCCCCGGCAGTCCCCTGCCGGGGGTATGAAACGAACTCGCAAGGTCCTGTCACCGACCTGCTTGCCATCAATGGACTTAAAGGCCATGGCAAGCGATTCATCTTCTCCGACAAGCCCGACATCAATGGTTGCAGGAGAGTCGGCAAAGATTTTTTCGGGCCAGAGGGTGACCTTGGCAAAATTGAGGATAAACGCCGCCTTCACCGCATACTCCTCCCCTTCTCTGGCGAATACTTTATCGGAGAGCAGCAGACTGCTTCCCAGGCACCAGAGGCAAAGAGAAATTACCAAAGCCCAGTTGTTATGTATGGTTTTCTTGAACACAGACACGGCCTCGGCTTAAAATTTATAGGTCAGCTTACCGTACACAGCCCGCCCAACTTCGGTGGGAAGGGTGAAGGTCTCCTGAACAAATTCAACGTGACCTCCGTCCAGCAGATTCTGGCCAACCAGCGACAGCTCGATCTCGGCCACCGGCCGCCAGGCGAGGCGCAGATCGCAGGTGGCGTACTCATCGATCGTGTACAAGCCATTTTGCGACAGAAGATAAACCGCGCTGGCACTCCCCACATAACGAAGCCAGATGTTCAGATCCAGGTCGTCGCGCAGATTGATAAATCCCCGTAACGAAGCCTGGTACTGAGGCTCTTCTCCAACCTGCCTGTCGAGCTCCATATTGCTGTCAAGATAACTGTAGGCAAGATCAAGCTTCAGCCAATCAGTGGTCTGCCAGGCAAGGGCAAGTTCCAGGCCTTTGGATGCGGCAGAACCGCTATTGGTGGCCAGCTTAGTCTGCACAATACCGGTTCCAGTAAATGCAGTATCCTGTGGTTCAAATTTCCTCAATTTATCATAGTCATTGTAAAAGAGAGCTGCGTCCAGTGAGAAATCATGAGAAACAAGAAAACGATATCCCAGTTCATAGGCTGTCAGTTTTTCCGCCTCCAAATCATTATTCCCCAACATTTGTATCATTACCGGTACGGGGGTAAGTGGATTATAAAAGGGGCTGGAGGGACCAAAACTGTCAGGGAAGGGCATGATCGCGGCAAGGACAGTCCCGTCATCCTCCACCCTGGAAGGCGTGCGTACTGCCCGGGAAACGGAGGTCCACAGCTTGTGATTGCTCTGTGGAGCCCAACGGAGACGAACACTGGGCTGGAACTCGAAACCGGTGTAATCATTATGCTCCAGCTTTGAACCAAGGGTCAGCCAGAAGCGGTCACGGGCAAGCATGATTTCATCCTGCAGAAAAACACTGTAGAGACTATCCTGAAGGCTATCCGGATCCATTGTTACAATGGATACATCTGCAGGACTGAAATCATCATGGCTGGAACGATAACGCGCACCCCAGACGACATCATTCCGCTCCCCGACCTTTATGAGATGCTGCAACTCGACATCAAAACTGTCCCGCTCCTCTTTAACAAAGGCCTCATTACGTTTAGTTCCGTCATAATAGGCCTGCAGGGTAAATTTGGATTCTGATGACAGCACATGCTCCCAAAGTGCAACCATGTTTTTGCCGGAGACGTTCGTGTCGTCCTCAATAAAGCTGGAGAACCCGCCAGGAAGAGACCAGACCGAGGAAGGGACAGTCATCTGCTGGTCAATATTGCCGCTATAGATATCACCATGGAGAGTGAAGCTGTCTTTTGTCGTTAATGAAGAATCAAGGCGAAAGCCGCCACGCGCCATGTCCCAGTCATCATCGGCATCTTCACCTGTAGGATACTGAAATTCATCTCTGGCAAAGCCTTTAGCATAAAAACGGCCATAACTATTTTCACCAAAGGACGTCCCATAACGGGCGCCGGCAAAGGCCTGCTCCTGATTACCGCCCCCCAGGGAAACAAGGCCCCCCAAGGTATCAGCTGCATGTCTGGTGATAATATTAATAACGCCGTTTACCGCATTGGCACCCCAGAGGGTGGCACCGGGGCCGCGGATAACCTCGATGCGATCGATATCCTCCAGCATGACGTCCTGCACCTCCCAATATACTCCGGAATAGGTCGGAGTATAGACACTGCGTCCGTCGATCATTACCAGCAGCTTGTCGGCAAAACGGCTGTTGGCAGAGCGGCTGTTCACCGCCCATTTATTTGAGTCGATGCGGGCCACATTGATTCCGGGAACCATGCGCAGGGCATCGGGGATATTGGTTACACCGGATTTTCTCAGATCATCATTGGTAATGACAAAAATAGCAGCAGCGCTGTCAGAGAGGTTCTGCACCTTTTTACTGACCGAGGTGACCTTGAGGCCCATCAGTTCCTCAATGCTTAATCCGGTCAGATCCTGCTCCTCGGCTCCTGAGACAGTGGGGTGCTGTAACAAAACAAGAGAGGCCAGAGCACATAAGAGCTTGTATTTTTTCACACCTTGAAAATTTTTTCCTGTCCCGGAACGCATACGAAAACTCCTGGCTCTTTTTAGTAAGGCCCATCAAAACAGCAAATCTTAAATATGTTAGGATACCAGAGACTGACACCGGTTAGCAAATTACTTTTGTGTATTTTATTGTTTTTCGAGAATATTTGACCACACCCAAAGGACGCGGTTTTTTACACATGAATAAAATCGTTTCCTTATGGCGGGGACGACCGTTCAGAAGCGATAGACTACTTTCAGGCGCAGACTCCTGCCATCCTGCTCCAGGGCGTTCTGCCAGTTGATGTCGGATCCAGGGTGATCGTAACGCACATCAAACAGGTTATAGAGCCCCAGTGATACCTCCACTCCTTTTGCCCACTCGTCAGCCACCAGATTCAGATTTGACAGCCAGTAGCCGTCCAGGTCGGTGCCGTCGATGGCCTGGCGCTTGCTGTAATACTGTATTTCGGAGCCAAAGCTTAGGCCGGTCACAGGCAGCGGGCCGGAGAAATTGAGTTTGCCCAGCAGCTGGGGGGAATTGTCGAGGCCGGCGCCGCTTTCATAAGACACATCCTGGTAGGACACGCTACCCCGCAGGCGGCCAGTCCAGTCCCAAGTCTTGTCGGCAGAAAGCTCTACACCGTTGGCCTTCACATCTTCGTCCGACTGGTATTGCGAAATACCGCTGAGCGTATCCACCCCCAAGGTCACCAGCCCCTGCATGGACCACTGATAAACTGAAGCGCGCAGATTCAGATTCTGTCGCAGGCGGTGATCCATCACCAACTCCAGAGTGTCGATGGTCTCGCTCTCCAGCTCTGGATTGCCGACCTGTGCCACACCATCCTCATAGTCACGTTCGTAGGCATTGGGCTCACGATGGGCGCGGCCGTACATTGTCTTCAAGGTGGTGTCGGGAGCCGCCTGCCAGATCAGCGCGGCGCGCGGGCTCAAATTGTTGTCGCTGGTGTCATTGCGGTCGCAGCGCAATCCCAGGGTCGCGGTCACGGTTTCACTGAGGGCCCATTCGTCCTGGGTATATACGCCCGCCCGCCAGCCCGAACCAGGGATAACGATATCGTTGGTGGAATCGACGATATCCTCGGTGGTCTGGTCGCGACGGCTGTTGTCCTGAAACTCCATTCCAACCATCAGCTTGTGGCCGGACCAGAAAGTGGAGAGCAGACCCAGTTCAACGCCCTGCCAGTCGCTGGAACCGGTGCTAAAATAGGGGGTGCCATAACTGAACAGCCCGGTGTAGCGTGTCCGTCCCATGAACAGCCGGGCTGACAAGTTCAGGTTGTCGCCAGCGAAGCTGTCCTGATAGCGCAACTGGGTCATCAGGGTGCGGTCACGCTCATATTGCCCGGATAGCAGGGGCTCGGAATAGAAGCTTGCGGTGGGGTCATCCTTGTGGCGGTCTCCAGCGGAGAATTGAAACGACCAGGGGCCGCGGGCCAGATGGGTGAAGAATTCCTTGTCCCGCTCACCATCCATGCCGCTCGCCACGCCGCTGTCGTTAGCATAGAAGTTGGGGTCGTCAGTCGCACCCGGATATTCGAAGAACAGATCCTCTCCCTTGGCCTTGTAGGCAGAGGCGGACAGCAGCATATCGACCCCGTTGTCCAGTGTTTTGCCCCAGGTCGCCCGGCCCTGCCGCGCGGACTGCGGGCCTTCGTAAGACACCGCCAGTTCTGTGCCGTCCACCCCCGCGCCGCTACGCGTCACCACGTTGATGACGCCGAACAGGGCATTCTGACCATACACTGCGCCACCGGGGCCGGGAATGAATTCGATGCGCTCAATCAGATCCAGGTCGAGGGGTAATACCCGATCAAACGATGCGCCGTCATACACCACATCGTTCCATCGATTGCCATTGACGGTGAGCAGCACGCGGGTATTGAAATCGCCGGGCAGGCCAAAACCGCGCGTGCCCAGATAGCTGTACTGGCGGTCGTAGGTGGTATGGATTCCGGGCAGGCTGGCCAGGGCCTCGCTCAGGGTGCGCCAGCCGAAGGCCTTGATTTCGTTGCGGGTAATGATGCTGACGGCTGCGGCAACCTTGTCCTGCCTCTGCTCGTACTTGGAGGCACCGACGATGGTGATATCAAGCAGTTGCTCCACGGAGAGCTCGGTCAGATCCGTCTTGGCCCAGGCAGGGGGTGCCCAGGCAGCGGCCAACAACAGAGAAAGGAGGAGCAGACGTGAGTTAGGTCGGATCATGGCAATACCTCATCGGCAAGTTTCTGCTACTGAATACCGGCATGGACAGAACCGAATTCAAGAACCATCTCAATCTAATCAATAGCAAACCAACCTACAACTTCAGACCAAATCGTCTAAGGCCATTTGTAACTATTCAGCTGGAATTATTTACGTTATATTGGGAAAAGAGTTCTGTTGTCAACCATAGAGTGCTGAATAGTTACCATTATGGTAGCATAAAGTTCTCTATCATTAAAAAAAATCAGATTTTTATATGAATCAAATAATCGAAGTCATAAATCTCAGTAAATTCTTCGGAGAAAATCAAGCAGTAGCAGACGCCTCTTTTTCCGTCAAAGAGGGAATCTGTTTTGGCCTGCTGGGCCCCAATGGCGCGGGTAAAAGCACCACCATGGAGATCGTGGAGGATATTATTACCGCCAGCAGTGGTGAAATCCTCTACAAAGGTCAACCCAGAAGCGCCTCATTCCGCGAAGAGATCGGAATCCAGTTCCAGCACACCTCGCTGCTCAATTTTCTCTCGGTGGAAGAGACCCTGCTCTCCTTTCACAAGCTGTATCAAGAGCCGGAAGACCTGCAAGTCCTGATCGAGCGCTGCGATCTCACCCCCATTTTAAAAAGGCGTAACGATCAGCTCTCCGGAGGCCAGCTGCAACGACTGATGCTGGCCTTAGCCCTAGTCAACCGACCGCGTCTGGTCTTCCTTGATGAGCCTTCAACCGGACTTGATCCGCAATCGCGACGAAATCTCTGGGATATAGTCCGCCAGATCAAGGAAGAAGGAAAGACCATCATCATGACCACCCACTCCATGGAAGAGGCCGAATACCTCTGCGACGAGGTGGCGATCATGGACATGGGCAGTATTATTGCCTGGGACACCCCGACCCGGCTGATTCAAACCCATTGCCAGGGCAACTCCATTCTCCTGCCCGAGTCAGCCTTTAAAATAAATCTGGACACTCTCCCCTTTACCTGGAAGCGGCGTGACAAGACCATTGTCCTTGAAACCGCCCATATCCCTGAAGGACTGAACAAATTGCTGCAGCTCGATATTGACCTGACCGACATGGCTATCCACTCATCCAACCTTGAAGATGTTTTTTTATGTCTGACCGGCAAAGGTCTGAGGGACTAAAGACCGATCTCCAGCAGAGACGCTGAGAAAGGATCTACGGAACAATTACATATACCAAATAATTACGAAAATTTTACCATGAACTTCAAACGCATGTGGGCCATGTTTACGGCCAGAAATCACGAATTTTTCCGAGACCGGGCCGCCTTTGGCTGGAATTTTGCCTTTCCCTTCCTGATCATTGTCGGCTTTGGTCTCATCTTTGGAGGCAAGGAGCATCAACAGTTCAAGGTTGGCCTCTTTACGAACACACTCCAGACACAGGAAACGGGAAGCACAGTGCCCCTTTCTTTTCAACAGGGGAAATATCTGCAGTTCATTGATTTTTCCAGTCAAGCAGAAGGTGAACAGAAACTGCAACATCACAAGATTGACCTGCTGCTCGACAGCCGGTCCCCGGAACACCACTACTGGATCAATGACTCTTCCCCCAACGGCTACATTACGGAACAGATATTCCTCGCCTCCCTGATAAAAAACAGTGAGGGATTGGCCAGGAAACAGATTGTCAGAGGAGTACAGATCCGCTACATCGACTGGCTCTTCCCCGGAATTTTGGGCATGAACATGATGTTTTCTGCCCTCTGGGGGGTCGGCTATGTGGTGGTTCGCTATCGTAAAAACGGGGCTCTGAAAAGGCTCAAGGCCACACCTCTCACCTCTTTGGAGTACTTGAGTGCCCAGATGTTCTCCCGCATCTTTCTTATCATGTTCACCCTTATCGTGGTCTGGATCGGCTCCAACCTGATCTTCCACTTCCAGGTCCACGGCAGCTATGGCGCCCTGGCCCTGATTTTTTTTCTCGGTGGCCTCAGTCTCTGCTCCATGGGCCTCGTTCTGGCCGCCCGCGGCACCAGCGAAGAGTTCACCAGCGGCATCCTTAACTTCATCTCCTTGCCCATGATGTTTCTCTCAGAGGTCTGGTTTTCCCTCGAAGGCTCTCCCGTCTGGATTCAGGGGATCACCAAGATCTTTCCCCTGACCCACCTGTTGACCGGGGCGCGCAAGATCATGAATGACGGAGCATCTCTCGCCGATGTCCAGAGCGAATGCCTGGTGCTCATAGCCACCACCCTTATCTGCCTTATCATTGCCGCTCGGCTCTTTTCCTGGAATGAATAATGATGGCGTCGCCAGCCAGATACCTTGACAGCCACTGCCACCTGCAGGAGAAAGGCCTGCCCCAGGTAACGGATGGAATTATGGCGAGGGCCAGAAACGCTGGAGTTGCCAGGATGCTGTGCAACACCACTTGTGAAGCAGATTGGCAGGCGGTGGGCGATCTGGCAGCAAGCAGACAGGAGGTCATCCCTTTCCTGGGCATCCATCCCTGGTTTGCGGAAAACGCCGGAACGGGATGGGAAGAACGACTTCGAGGCATGTTGAAACAGATTCCGGCTGGTATTGGCGAGACCGGACTGGATAAATGCTGCCGGACTGATTTTTTGAGACAACAACAGATCTTTGAGACCCAGTTGCTGATAGCCTCAGAGCTGAAGCGTCCTCTGGTGATCCACTGCGTCAAGGCCTGGGGTAAACTCCTGGAGATACTGGAGGCGTACGCAAGCCAGTTGCCACCAATGATGATCCATTCTTTTGCCGGTTCCCGCGAGACCCTGCAGCGGCTGATCCGGCTAGGCTGCTTCATCTCCTTTTCCGGAAGACTGCTCGCAGACAGTAAACTCCACCCTTGTTTTCTGGCAACCCCACTTGCCAACCTGCTTTTGGAGACCGACAGCCAAGGACAGCCTGGAGTCGCCAGCACCATGAATGAAGCAGGAGCGACCGACGTGCCGGCTCAACCCTATAACCATATACTGTTCTCTGATGAGCCAGCAGCCATCAGTCATCTTTACCAGTTAGCAGCGAGGATGCGAGGAATGGTTCTGGACGAATTTTGCCAAGGAATATGGAGAAATGGAGAGATTTTCACGCATACAATCCTTCCTCGGTGAGGAAGGATTCAAACAATTGCAACAAAGCTTTATCACCATCGTCGGGATCGGCGCGGTGGGCGGCCATGTCGCCGAAGGGCTGGCCAGATCCGGGGTTAGCCGGCTGCGCCTGGTCGACTTTGATACCATCCATCCATCTAACATCAACCGCCAGATCATGGCCCTTGACACCACTCTGGGCCGCCCCAAGGTCGAGGTGGCGAAGGAACGAATTGCGGCCATCAACCCCGCCTGCCGGGTGGAGGCACTGCAACTCTTTGCCGGTGATGAAAGCCTGGAACAGATCCTGTCGCCGGCTCCCGATATCCTGATTGATGCCATCGACTCCATGAACCCCAAGGTACAGCTGCTGACCGCTGCCCACACCCGCCACATCCCAATCATCTCATCAATGGGAGCTGCCCTGCGCAGTGATCCCACCCAGATCCGCATCGCTGATATCATGGACACCAAAAACTGCCCCCTGGCCAGACGCCTGCGCCAACGGCTCAGACGCGCCGGCATCGAACGAGGCATCTCCTGTGTCTTTTCCACGGAAGCGGTTTCCTACCATTATGATGAGCCGGAAGAAACACCCGACCCTGACGAACCTATGGCCAACCGGGGACATCAGCGTCGCAGCCTGGGCAGCCTGCCCACCCTGACCGGTATCTTCGGTCTTGTCATCGCCAATGAAGTCATCATGAGACTTAGCAGCAAGCAGCTCTAAACTCATCTCTGCACACGAGAGCAACGAAACATAACGGCACATCAATATGTGCCATTCATCAATCAATACTTTCAGCAAGTTACAAAAAACATCAATATGGATTAATATTGTTTTCAATCATACCTGTAACCTCAAGCAATCTGAGCCATTCTTGTTGCACTTCTTTTCCATCAAACATTTCCATCTCCCCCTACCCGGCGCCAATTCTGAAAATTCACACCCTATCTGAACTTAAAATTTTATTTCCTGGCGCTGATGCGCTACAATGAAAAAAAATGGTCATCATATCCATACAAACAGGAAGAGGTCACCATGCATTCCAGACCCCCCAGGCAGATTGAACCTACTTTAGCCTTTACACTCATGAAGCTTGCCCTCCAGGTCTTTGAAAAAAAAGTCGCCGAGCTGACCATGGAAGAGTATGCAGAGGCGTACCTACAGGCCTGCCATGAGATGTCCCTGCAAGAAAAGATCCTTCTGTCTGAAGCAGCCTGTGGGGTTATAATTCCGCACAAGACAATTCTGGCAACCCTCTTCACCCTCCAGGCAGAGCATGGTGATCCAGAAAATTTCTTCCACTATCTGCAAAGAAACAATCTGCAACTCGATGACTACCTCATCGTTCTGCGCAATGATCTGACGGTTGAGACCATTCTTGCCAGAATTGCTTTTCATGCCGATCCCGTAAGCCATCAGGAGCTGGAAGCTTACTACGATAACCATCTGGATTCATTCTATTCTCCTGAACAACGCGGCACTCGCCATATCTTCATCAGTACTGAGCACACTTACTCGGACCGGAAGGCAGATGCTCTCCGACATCGAATACAAGCTCTTCACTCCCGACTGCAGCACGATCCGCAGAACTTCAGCATGGAGGCCCGGCTTCATTCTGACTGCACCACAGCTATCGACGGCGGATACTTCGGACGAGTCAGCCCTGGTGATCTCTGCGCCACTCTGGACCATGCCCTTTTTCGACTTGCAACCGGTGAGATCAGCCCAATCATCCAGACAGCACAGGGATTTCATATCCTCTTCTGCGAGGCCATCCATCCGGGACAGCGCTTAACCTTCCAGCAGGCCTCTCAGCAGATTCAACAGATTTTGACCAGAGAGAAAAGGAATACTGCCTGCAGGACCTGGATCAAATCGTTATTTCATAACCTCAAATAAAGAAGCCAACTCATGTCAACCCCCGACAAACCTGCAACAACCGCCACCATCACCAGCTGCTTTACCGTTAAAACAATCTTCCTTGAAAAGGAAGATTCAGTTGAATCGGTTGAAACCATCGAACTGGTCAGGCCCGGTCAGATCATTGCCTCACTTTCCTTTGATAACAACACTCCAGCCACAGACTCCACTTCGGCCAAACACTCCGTATTGATCCCCGGCCCCAATACCCAATTTTCCGCCAGAGGAGATTCCCTGCTGGCCATAGTGGCAGGCTACCCCCAGATCACCAGAAAACAAAACGGTAACGAAGAGACAGTAATCTTCACAATCACGCCCTTGGTCACCATCAGCCCTGATCAGATGGAGGCCAGCCTGACCCTCTATCCACCTCTGCCGAAAACGCCCCCACTTCAGGTTGACGAACTGGCAGAGCTTATCAAACAGGCAGGGATTCGTTATGGCCTGAACAGAGAGATTCTGCAAGGCTGCCTGGAGCAAAGCACTACGGAACTGAAGATTCTTACTGACGCCCTCGTTGCCAAAGGTTCACTGCCCATTGCCGGCCTTGATGCCCACCTCCGTTTTGAGGTGGAAATTGGGTCTATTCCTGGAAAAATCATGGGGAATGGAAAAATTGATTTCCATGAACGGAAGATGTTTATCAGTGTACGCAAGGGGCAGCTCATCGCCACCAAGGTTCCAGCGACCACCGGCAATCCAGGAACCAATGTCCTGGGACATCCCATTCCACAGCAGCAGGGACAGAATATCACGGTCAGCGCAGTCGACAATGCCGGCTATGACGAGGAAAGCGGTGAGATCCGCGCCATAAAACCCGGCGTCCTCTCAGTTGTGAATACCACGATCAAGGTCAGCTCAAAATTAACCATCCCCGGCGACATAAATTACAGTACCGGTAATATTGAGGCCAATGACGCAGTGGATATCGGTGGTTCGGTCCTGCCAGGATTTCAGGTGAACGCCCATGGAGATCTGAAAATTAGCGGTGGGGTCAGATCGGCAACCGTCACCTCCCAGGGTAATGTTCTGATCCAGGAGGGAGTCAGTGGCAAACAGACCGTCATGCGAGTCACAGGTGATGTTGATATCCCCTTTGTCGAACAGGCCACCATTACCGCCGGGGGAACTATTATTATCCGCAGGCAGGCCTATTACAGCCGAATCTTTGCCGGAGGCGATATCCATTGCCAGGAGGAAAGTAAGGTCATTGGTGGCATAACCATGGCTGGCGGCAATCTCAGCTTGGGCCAGGTGGGATCAGACAATGCCGTTCCCGCCCTGATTGCCGCCGGTACTGATGGGAAACAATATCTCAGATATGAGGCCCTGCTGCAGGAAATCACGGAAAAGGAAGATGAACTGGAGCACGCCCTGCAACTGCACGGCCATAACAGCCAGTTACCTTTTCACCTGACCATGACCGAGGATCTGGAAGAGATGAACAGCGACCTGCACAAAATGAATCTGGCCACAGACAAAAAGGCAGACACCCCCGAGGAGCTGGCCTATCGACTCAGGAGTCGAAGTATCAAGGTTCATGGCCAGATCTACGCAGGTACCCTGTTGCGTATCAGCAATGTGACCAAGCTGGTGGAAGCAACCACAAGCTCCCGGAAGTTTACCCTCTCCGAGGATCTGCAGGAAATCATTTCTCTCCCCCTGTGAAATTATCAATAATTACTTATCATTGACAATCATTTCTGGTATTTTCACTCTTTAAGTGATTAACATCAGAACTGTTTCTCTCAATGGGCATTTTACCTCTCTTGCTAATGCAGCACAAAAATGGAGCATGTCATGTTTGTCAAACTGTGGATGAAAAAAGATGTCATTAGCATAGCCCCCGAGCAAACCCTTGCTGAAGCAGCAGAAGTAATGCAACAAAATCGGATCAGACGCCTCCTCGTGACGCAGGGTCCAACCCTGGTCGGCATCATCAGTCAGCATGATATCCAGAAGGGAATCCCTGCCAATGGCGATGAAAGCACTCGAATGATTGCATCACAGAGCAAGGTGGAGGCATATATGACCCACAATCCTATCACCGCTGAGCCCATGGACCCCCTCGAAGATATTGCTCTATCGATGCGCAAAAACAAGATTGGCGGGATACCGGTTCTTGAGGATGGTACCCTGGTCGGCATTATCACCGAATCCGATATCTTCCGGGCGCTGACCGAGATTCTGGGTGCCGGTAAAAATGGAGCTCGCGTCGAGCTGAAAATAGGTCATAGCGCTAAAGACCTCTTTCAGATCGTCAAACTGTGCAAACAATTCGATATTGCAATCACCGCCATTTCCATCTTCCAGGATTTCAGTCCGGAACATCAGTTACTCACCGTCCGCCTGGATGGTGAGGAACTGGATGGTTTGATTGATGCCCTCTGGGAATCCGGCTGTCAGATCAACAGGATTATGCGCTTTGATGAAGAAGGAATGGCTGATACTTAGGGATCCTTGCCATAAAGCAATGTCACCGTATTTTTGACATCGGCTTTTTAAAAAAAGCGTGACCGCCGCCCTCATCACTTTCCACACTGGACCACTCAGAACGGACCAACCACCTTATCGGCGCTGGCCATGCTGTCCAGAATCTCATACATATTGGTGATTGTCCCCACCTGCAGATTCTTTTCCAGTTTGAAAAACTCAAGGCAGGTGCCGCAGGACAAGATCTTCACCCCTTTTTTCTCCAGGGCCTGCAGGGCCTCGAGGGCCTTACCCCCAGTCGCCACCAACTTGACCCCGCCATTATAAAAAAGAATCCGGCTGGGTTGAGGTGAGATCTCCTTGATAGTGGCAATATAGGTCTGCAACAAGGCCCATCCCAACTCATCACTGCCCCGCCCCATGGAGTCGGAAGCAATTACATAGACCAGATTGCACTCAGTCGATACTCCGCCTGGAATAGCACAGCTGTAATCAACCTCATCAAAAGGCACAGACGACTCCACCCCTTCCTGCTTATCTACCGGAAAACTCAGGAGAAAAGAGCCATCTATTAGTGTTGTCAACTCCACCGGGCAATTCCGGCTATGACCAAAACGCAAGACATTATCCCTTGAGGCCTCATTATCGACAAGAATCTCAAATGATCCCACGCCCTCTTCCAGCGCAGCCTTGGCCCTTAACACCGGTTCCGGACACGCCAAGCCTCTACAGTCAATCTGCTTCATACCAACCTCACTCCTTTTATAGGATCCAATGATATTTTGTTCAGAAAATACCCTCTGCCATTCTATTGGTCAAATAGATAATCTCTATCCAGCGGGGAGCGTTTATGGTAAAATAGACATAATCATACCCAAAAGATGATTCCTTAACCTGAAAATAAGAGATAAAGAGCATGGATCTCCACAAACTAGCCGTCTATAGCAAGGTCATTGAATTAAAAAGTTTCACCAGGGCTGCTGAAGCTATGCTTCTGTCCCAGCCGACAATCAGTGAACATATCCGGGCCCTTGAGCAGGAAGTTGGACAACGGTTGATAAACCGCCTTGGCCGCGAGATCAGAGCCTCTGAGGCCGGCAATATTCTCTATGGGTACGCCAGAAAGATGCTCCGCCTGCAACAGGAGGCATTAGAGGCCCTGGGACACTATTCGGGAAATCTGGCCGGACGAATGGCCATAGGCGCCGGCACCATTCCCGGGGCCTACATCCTGCCGAAAAAGATTGGTGCCTTCAAGAAAATCTATCCTGATATCACCATCATCCTTCGCATCGCCGGCTCCAGGACTATTGCCAATGAAATCCTGTCCGGTGAACTTGAAATGGGAATTCTGGGGGCACAATGGCGAGAAAATGGTCTCATCTGGCAGGAGATCTTCAACGACGAACTGATCCTGGCCGTGGCCGCCGATCATCCCTGGGCCAAACAGCCGCAGATTACTCTGCAGCAACTGACCGCAGAACCTTTCCTCATGCGAGATCACTCCTCAGGGACGAGGCGTGCCCTAGGTCGAATTCTGGAGCAGCATGGACTGAATCCGGCCCACCTGAATGTGGTGGCGGAAATGGGCACCACCGAAGCGATACGGCAGTCAATTAAGGCCTCTATCGGCATTTCCATCCTCTCATCCCAGGCCGTCAAGGATGATATTGCCCATGGCAGCCTGGTACAAGTCGCCATTGAAGGAGTCAAGATGATCCGTCCTTTTTATATGGTCACCCGAAAAAACCAGACCCTGTCACCTCTCTGCGCAGCCTTTATCAAAACTCTGACTATGGCCGGAGACAAGAACACCATGATTTAAAGAGAGCTGTCTACGCACTCTCCTCCTCGGGTAAGACCCGCACTGCTCCTTTATCTGCCGAAGCCGCAAACAGGGCATAGGCTCGCAGTGCTGTCGACACCTTCCGGTCGCGGTCTATAGGCTGAAAGGCCCGACGTCCCTTCTGTTCTTCCTGCTCTCTTCTCTCGGCAAGTTCCTGCTCAGAAACCATGACCTTGATGCTCCGCTCCGGAATATTAATGTCGATAATATCCCCATCAACGACCAGACCGATTGCCCCGCCGGCGGCAGCCTCGGGTGAGACATGACCGATCGACAGCCCTGAAGTCCCGCCGGAGAAACGACCATCAGTGACCAAAGCGCATTCCTTGCCCAGATGGACTGATTTGAGGTAGGAGGTGGGGTACAACATCTCCTGCATCCCCGGCCCTCCTTTCGGCCCCTCATAGCGGATGATCACCACATCCCCTGCCTTGATCACCCCGTCCAGAATAGCATCACAAGCCGTCTCCTGCGAGGAGAATACCCTGGCGGTGCCGGTAAAATGAAAGATGGAGGGATCGACCCCGGCAGTCTTGACGATACATCCCTTGTCGGCAATGTTGCCATAGAGAACCGCTAAGCCCCCATCCTTGCTGTAACAATGGGCCACATCACGGATACAACCCTTAACCCGATCAAGATCCGGCTCCGCGTACATGGTTTTCTGGGAGCCCATCACCAGATTACGACCGGCAGAGGCAGGGGCACTCAGGTAGAGTTGTTTTGCCGCTTCATCTGCGGTGACGCCTCCAATATCCCAGAGCTGAAGTGTTCCTGCAAGCGTTGGTGAATCCACGCGGGAAACTGAGGTGTCAACCAGCCCGGCTCGGGCCAGCTCACCCAAAATTCCCATGATCCCGCCGGCCCGATTCACATCCTCCATATGATAATGGGAAGAAGGAGCCACCTTGCACAGATTGGGCACTTTTCGCGACAAGGCGTCAATATCCTTCATGGAGAAATCCACCTCAGCGGCATGGGCAATGGCCAGCAGATGAAGCACAGTATTGGTTGATCCGCCCATGGCGATATCAAGGGTCATGGCATTCAAAAAAGCTGCGCGGCTGGCAATGGTCCGGGGCAGGACCGTGTTGTCCTCCCGGTCATACCAAGCGTGAGCCATCTCCACAATCCGCTCGGCTGCACGAACAAAAAGTGCGGTACGACTGCCATGGGTGGCCACCACGGTACCGTTACCAGGCAAGGCCAGACCCAAGGCTTCATTGAGGCAATTCATGGAGTTGGCTGTAAACATCCCGGAGCACGATCCGCAGGTGGGACAGGCGCAGCGTTCAACCACATCCACCTCCGCATCCGAGACCGCCTGGTCTGCCGCCATAACCATGGCATCCACCAGATCATAGCGCTTGTCCCCATCGACACCGGCCTCCATGGGCCCTCCGGAGACAAAAATGGCGGGGATATTAAGCCGCATGGCCGCCATGAGCATCCCGGGGGTAATCTTGTCACAGTTGCTGATGCAGATGATGGCATCCACCGTGTGGGCATTGCACATATACTCAACGCTGTCGGCAATCAGCTCGCGCGATGGCAGGGAATAGAGCATCCCGGCATGCCCCATGGCGATACCGTCATCAATGGCAATGGTATTGAACTCGGCCGCGAAACAACCAAGCTCGGCGATCTGTTTTTTGATCTGCTGGCCGATCTCATGGAGATGCACATGACCGGGGACAAACTGGGTAAAAGAATTGACGATACCAATGATCGGCCGGCCGAATTGCTCTTCTGTCATGCCATTGGCGCGCCAGAGGCTGCGGGCCCCGGCCATCCGGCGGCCAACCGTTGTCGTCGCACTGCGTAATGGAATTGCCATCGTATTTCACCTGGTAGAAAATAATCAATAAACCATCATACCGACAGGACTTTATCGCCTGTATGATAAGCCGTCGTAAATAAATAACTTGGACATTTTTTACTTCAAGAACGGCATAAGGGGCCGTAAAGAAATGGATAAAAGTACAAGTTATTTCTTAACGGTCCCTAAAAACAGCATCACGGTTTGTTGTGAAAGAACCGCAAGGGGAAAAGTTATTTTACCCCGACACCCAGAAAACATTTGAATATGTTGTTACTTTTATGCCAATATACTATGAAAATAAGTTCGATTGCACCTTTTTTCAGGAGAACACACATGAAACAATCAGAGATCGATTACTGGATCACGTCCATGCTCAGATCCTATCCAAATATTTCGGACCTGAACCTGACGGTTGGCAAGCCATTGCAGGTGGAGGCCGCCGGCATACTCATGCCGGTACAGGTACAACCGCCAGTACTCCAGCTTACCCCTTTTCAGACCGAGGTTTTCGCCCTGAATCTGATCGGCAATGACAAACGACTCTTGGCAGACCTGCTGCACACCGGTTCCTGTGACCTTTCCTACTCCCTTGGAGATGAGGCCCGTTTCCGGGTCAATATCTTCTCCCAGAAAGGTTACTACTCCATTGTTCTGCGAAAACTTGAGACCACTATTCCCACCATTGAAGGCATGGAGTTTCCTGAGATTTTCCATAAAATCGCCATGGAAAAAAATGGGCTTGTCCTCTTTACCGGGTCCACCGGCAGCGGCAAGACCACCTCCCTTGCCGCCCTGCTTCACAAAATCAATCATGAACGCCAAGTGCATGTGGTCACCCTGGAAGACCCCATTGAATATGTCCATCCGCAAGAGAAGGCCACCTTCAATCAACGCGAGTTGGGCAAAGACTTCGATTCCTTTGCCTCTGGTGTGCGCGCCGCCCTGCGTCAGGCCCCCAAGGTTATCCTGGTGGGCGAGATGCGTGACCGGGAAACCCTGGAAACTGCCATTGCCGCCGCGGAAACCGGCCATCTTGTCTTTTCGACCCTGCACACCATTGATGCCGGTCAGGCTATTAATCGTATCCTCGGTTTTTATGAGCTGGAAGAACAGCCACAGGTCCGTAATCGATTGATTGACACCTTACGCTGGGTAGTAGGGCAACGCTTAGTGCCAAGGGTCTTAGGAGGACGTATAGCCGTCATCGAGATCCTCTGCATAAGTCTGCGGATCAAGGATCTGATTCTCCATGGCGAACGAGGAGATGAAAAAACATTTTACAAGGTCATTGAGGCCGGATCTGCCGTCGGTATGCGCACCTTTGATCAACATATAGTTGAACTTTATGATCAGGGCATCATCACCGAAAAAACTGCCATGTCCTACTGCACCCAACGTACAGAGATCGCAAGAAAACTGGACACCATCAAGGCTGCGCGAGGCGAGGCAACATCCACCCTCTCCGGACTTGCCATGGAAGAGGAAGAACAAGATCGGCGCTGGTAAGACCTGGATCGCACAGATTATTTAGTCTGCATGGACCTGCAGAGACCGAGGTGGAAAGCCAGCCTGACAGGTTAAACACCTACAGATTGATCAACCTGAGCGGTTACCCATCAACAACCGGAAAAGAGAAAATAGCCATGATAACAGACTGCCCCCATTGCCGGAAAAAACTCAAACTCAGCCCCAAGATTGAAGACAGTCTCAGGCTGCTCATCCTTGGGAAATCCATCCGCATCAACTGCCCTCAATGCGGGAGCGCAATCCTCCTTGATGCCGGAATGCTGACCCCTGAAGGACCCCAAGGAACAGTTACTTCTCCACGGCCACAGACCACAGGTCAGCAGCTTACTCCACCCGCGCCGCCTGATCTATCGGGCCTGGACACCAGTTCATTTGAGGCAAAAGGAGTCGTCGAAGATGTCCCCAAGGCGCTCATCTTGATGCCTGAATCTCCCGATTTCCGTCTGGTAACTGAGGCCATGGAAGCCATAGGCTACCAACCCTCTTTTGTGCATTCTGCAGAAGAAGCCATGGAAAAAATGCAGTTTGCTACCTACGCCGCTGTTATTCTCCACTCTCACTATGAAGGTGACTCTCTGGAAAACGGTCCCTTTCATCAGTTCATGCGCGCCATGAATATGAACAAGCGCCGTTATATTTTTTACATGCTCATCGGTCCTGAATTTCATACCCTTTATGACCTGCAGGCCCTTGCCTGTTCTGCTAATCTTGTGGTCAATGACCAGAATCTGGCGCAACTCGCCCTCATCCTCCGCAAGGCCATCCCTCAGTACGAATCAATGTTCGGAGCAATCATGCAGGAGATGAACACTCTTGGCCGATAACTTACCAGGGCAAAGAGGATCAGCAGACAGATGAACAACCAATACAGCAGCAGTGATGCCCTGAACTTTATCTGCACCCATCCCCATTGTCATCCGGATCTGGCCTTACGCGTTTACACCTCCCGCCTGATCGGCCGGGAAACATCCCTGGTGCTGCATGGTGGCGGCAACACCTCGGTCAAGGCCACAGTAACAACATTGCTTGGTGACCAGACAGAGATGCTGTTCATCAAAGGCAGCGGCTGGGATCTGGCAACCATTGAGCCCCAGGGGTTTCCGGCTCTTGACCTGAATTATCTGCGTCGCCTGCGTACACTCGATTCACTCACTGACGAAGAGATGGTCAACCAGTTCAAGACCCACATGCTCGACAGCAGTGGTCCCAACCCATCGATTGAGACCCTGGTGCATGCCTTTCTTCCCCACCGTTTTATCGACCATACCCATGCCGATGCCATCGTCACCCTGACCAATATGGCAAACCCGGAGCCGCTCCTACAAAGCATCCTGGGAGAGAAGGTTGCCATTCTCCCCTGGACCATGCCGGGTTTCCCGCTGGCGAAGGTGATTGCCTCGTGCTTCGAGAGTCGCCCTGATATTGAGGCCATTATCCTGCGCAACCATGGAATCTTCACCTTTTCTGATGACGCCGAGCTTGCCTACGGTCATATGATCCACTACGTCACCCTGGCAGAAGAGTATCTTCAAGGCAGTCAAACCTTAAAAAAAGCGAAGTCGGCCAGCACCACCGATTCCAACATGCGTTCACAGCTCGACCAGACAATAATCCTGCCCCTGCTGCGTGGCGCCCTGACCATTGATCCCGTTAGCCCTGGCAATATTCCTCCTTTTCTCCTGCATGTACGCGACAGTAAAATTATCCAGCACTGTCTCAACAGAAACGATGGGCAGAAAATTTTCACCACCGGCGTTCTCACCCCGGACCATGTGATCCGTACCAAAAATTATCCGCTCTGGCTTGACCTGCAAGGCCGTGATGAAGATCAGGCGGCCCAGGCCATTTCTGAGGCCATGACTGCTTATGAACAGAACTATATTCATAATTTTCATGCCCAGGTCGCAGCCAGACAAGTAACACGAACCCTTCTTGATCCGAAACCGCGGGTCATTCTGATTCCAGGCCTGGGCATTATCACTGCCGGAGTCACTGAAAAAGCGGCCGCCATCGCCGCCGATATTGCAGAACACTCTCTGCTGGCCAAGACGCTCGGTGCCGCCATTGCCCCATATCAAGAACTGGCCGAAGAACATATCTTTGACATGGAGTACTGGAGCCTTGAACAGGCCAAACTGCAGAAAGGACGCCCCTTGCCCCTGGCCGGACGAAGTGCTCTGGTGACGGGCGGTGGTGGAGCTATTGCCTGCGGTATTGGCCGTAAACTCCTGGCTGCCGGAGCCAAAGTTTTTCTCTCAGACATTGACAGGACACGACTTGACAAGGTCTGTGAGCTGCTGGCCCGGGAGTTTGATCCGGCTCGAATAAGCGGGATCACCATGGATGTAACCGACAGCGCCTCCGTGCACAATGGCCTGCAGCAAATCATCCTCTGCTGCGGCGGACTGGATATCCTGGTTCCCAATGCCGGTCTGGCCCACGTAGCCACCCTGGCCGACCTTGAAGAATCAGCCTTTAGAAAGGTACTTGATGTCAACCTGCTGGGGGTTTTCCAGGTGATCAAGGCTGTCATCCCCATATTCAAACGACAAGCACGGACCGGACACATCCCCGCCCATATCATCATCAACAGTTCCAAGAATGTCTTTGCCCCTGGTGCCGCCTTTGGCGCCTATTCAGCCTCCAAGGCCGGGGCTCACCAACTGGGCAAGATTGCAGCTCTGGAACTGGCCGAGATCGGAGCCCGGGTCAACATGATCAACGCCGACGGGATTTTCGACGATCACGGCATATCCTCCGGACTCTGGGATGTGGTAGGACCTGATCGAATGCGCTCCCGCAATCTTGATCCTGAGGGACTGAAAGAGTACTACCGGAACCGCAATCTCCTTAAGACCGAGGTCCTTGCCGACCATGTGGGCAACGGGGTGGTCTTTTTCGCCTCAGGCCTTACCCCTACCACCGGCGCCACCCTGCCCGTTGACGGCGGCGTGGCCAGCGCCTTTCCCCGCTGACAAGGATTCTCTTCTCATTCCAAAAAGCATTCAAGTTGACACCGAGAAGACAAGTAAGCGGCGACGAAGCAGTACAAGGTAGTACGCTGAGGAGCCGACGAAGGTGACGGTTTGAATGCAAATTGACATAACACAAACTTGGGATCATAGGAAGAATAGGATCTCATACACGACAGGCCTCCCATCCCAGCATCGCTTTTTTACGGCTGCTTCCCCAACGATATTGTGAGATCTCCCCTGATTTTCTGATCACCCGATGACAGGGGATCAAATAGCCTATAGGATTTGCAGCAACGGCGCTGGCAACGGCCCGACAGGCAGTGGGATGTCCCACCTGAACGGCAAGATCCTGATAACTGATCATGGCACCACTGGGAATAGCCAGCAGCGCCTGCCAGACCTTCAGCTGAAAGGCTGTTCCCTTGACCAGCAACTGCCAAGGAGCAGGAAGCTCAGTATCGATGGGCGCGAATACCTGCTCCACCACATGGCCTCCATCCTCTTCCTCATCAGCAATGATCGTTGCCTGCTGCCACTTTTTATACAACTCTTGCCGATGCAACTGCCATTCCCCCCTATCAACAAAGGAGAGATGACAGATCTCCCGGCCGCTCATAGCCAGTAGGCAGTCACCAAATGGACTGGGATAGAAACCGTATTTGATGTTCAACTCCGCCCCCTGTTCCGGTCCAGCTGGAAGTATTTTCAATTGACAACACAGTGTCGGCAGCAGCGAAGCGGCAAGTAGGTTTCTGCTCTCCATCATCCTCTTCCTTGTTTGGCTGCTGGTCAAACACCTCATAAACCAACTCAAATCAACACCTGCCCACCGTTCAAAGAGGGTGTCCAACTCGTCCTTACCCAAACCCACTCTGGCCGCAAGCCCCTTCACCCCCGAATGGTCCCATACCTTCTCATCAAAGGCATGAATGGCTAAATCAATATATCTATATTCTGCTGTGTTCAAAATATTCACAATGCTCCCATGAAGATGCCGGGGTTAAAGACCTCGTCAGCAAGAGTTACAGCTCGTTATTTCGCCTTTGGACCATATGTTTTTTTACAAAGGAATCCCACCTACTTTACTTCAATTTCACTCAATAACCAAACATCTTGAACCCGATAACACAACTCAACTCCATAGAAATTTTCTATTTTACAGTTTGAGACATTCCTATTAATTATCTTCTCGAATTCAATCTATTATTGTTACCAATAAAAATGAACAAGGAGAAAAGAGTATGAAAAAACGAATTGCGATTCTGGCTGTGCTGATTATCGGGCTGCTCAATATGGCTGCCCTGCTTGAAAGTTTCAACTATGTCAAGGCCGATGATTTCAAGCAGTGGCTTGACTCCGGCAAGGCCATGGTCCTGGTCGATATTCAGGTCAAGAATGAATTCTCGCTCCATCATTTTAAAGATTCCATTGAAACCAACGCCTTTCCAGTAGAGACAGAAGAGCAGCGGAAGATGCTCAACCCTGCGGTCGCCGGGGCCAAAAAAGCGGGTACCGATGTGGTGGTGATCTGTCCACGGGGTGGCGGGGGAGCGAAAAGATGTTACAGTTATCTCAAGGCCCAGGGAATTCCTGAGGAAAAACTCTTTATTCTCGAAGGAGGTATTGCAAAATGGCCTCACAAAGAGATGCTGGTGAGCCGTTAAAAACCGATTATCTTTTCTATGAAAACCTCTGTACAGAAAATTTGAACCAACCTTCTTGGTACAGATTCAATAATGAAAGATACTCTTTATCATCAGGCACAGGTCCTGCATCAGGAATGTACCCGCTGTCAGGCCTGTGTCACCCAATGCGCTTTTCTCCAGGAAAACGGCACACCAGGTGACATTGCCGCATCTTTGCTGGCTGGTGACTCCACAGTCAATTCCTTTGAATGCAGCCTGTGCAATCTATGCGCAGCTCTCTGTCCAGCCAAAATTGCGCCAGGGAATTTATTTCTGGAGATGCGCCGGCAAGTCATGGCCCAGGATAAACTCCCGTCCAAGCGTTATACTTCCATCCTCAAATATGAACGCCGCGGCAGTTCCCGGCTCTTTTCCTGGTACGGCCTCCCTTCGGGCTGCGATACTGTCTTCTTTCCGGGCTGCACCCTGCCCGGCACCAGACCCGAGACCACATGGCAGCTCTATCAGCAACTCCATGAACAGATCCCGCATCTTGGCGTGGTCCTGGATTGCTGCCATAAACCCTCCCATGATCTTGGACGCCAGCAATCTTTTCTGACTTGGTTCGATGATATGCGAGACTGGTTGATCAGGCATGGTGTCCGCAATATTATTGTGGCCTGCCCTAACTGTTACAAGGTCTTTCATGGTTACGGCCAGGGACTAAGCGTACGGACTGCCTGGGAAATTCTTGCTGAGACAAACATCAATTCCCCCTATCCTGCCATTGCGCGTTGGCAAATTACCATACACGATCCATGCCCCTTGCGTGACCATCAGGATGTGCACCAGGCAGTGCGGACGATCTTGTCCCGCCTTGGGCTGAAGGTGCGGGAGATGCGACATTCAGGAAATCGCGCCATCTGCTGCGGGGAGGGTGGTTTTGTAGGTTTGATCAATCCTGACATGGCCAGAAAATGGGGTGATATCCGTAAAGTTGAGGCTGGTGCAGATCTGGTAATTACCTACTGCGCCGGATGCGCCGGATTTCTGGCCAGCGCCGGAATGAAGGTAGTCCATCTGAGCGACCTGCTGGTCAACCCTGCAAAAGCCCTTTCCGGGAAGGCATCAGTTGCCAGAGCTCCCAGAACCTATCTCAACCGGATCAAACTTAAAAAAAGAATGCAAAGACAATTGGCCAGCTCTTTCGACAAGAGTCGATAATAAATTTACATACAATACATGAACTTTCATAAAAAAATAATTTATTAGCCTTTAACACCCGCGGATATGTTATATTTTTGCTTTCCTGTTTATATTTATATAAAATTCAGGTAGTCAAAAATTCTGAAAGATCAATTCCGCTGATGATAACTGATTCAACATTTCTTCTGTATGCAGCTGGAAGTCTTATTGGACTTCTGGCCGGATTCCTCATGCACCGCTCTGATTATTGTGTTGCCGGCATGTTCCGTGATACTTTTCTATTCAGAAACACCTTCATGCTGCGGTCTTTATGCATACAAGTTACTGCAACAATAATTTTTTTTGAATTTTCAAGAATATTCGGCCTGTTACCTCTTTACCCCTTTCCTCTTCTGGGCTTTGCCTCCGCAGCCAATACAATTGGCGGATTTATTTTTGGCATCGGTATGGTGATGGCCGGCGGCTGTGTAGTGGGAACACTCTATAAAATGGGTGCTGGCAGCGTTATCAGTATTGTTGCCTTTATCGGAATAATTGCCGGCAGCGCTCTTTACGGAGAAATTCATCCATGGTGGGCCTCTTTTGTTAAAGCAACAACATTTTTTCCCTCAGTTAAAACCCTGCCCGAGCTTTTCGGGATTAATCCCGCACTACTTCTTCTCCCTCTAGCAGCCATTGCAACAATAATATTGTTAAAATTGCACAAACAAAATAAAATTATTAGACAGAGTGAAGTTAAAGGTTATATTCAGCCTTGGAAGACTGCGATAGCTCTTGCACTGCTCGGTCTTTTTTCCTATATTCTTGTTGGTATGCCTCTTGGCATAACGACGACTTATGCAAAAATTGCGGCAATGCTTGAAACCCTGTTTATTCCTGAGCACATCAGCAATACCAGTTTTTTTCAGCTCATCCCCTTTCATATTACCCACCCGTCCACCGGGGCATTACTTCAGGGAGGGCCAGGACCACAAATCGATTCCATATGGGTAATCCAATTTCCCATTATTGCAGGTATTGTTCTCGGCAGTGCATTATCAGCAATACTTTTAGGAGAATTTTCCATCCAATACAAAGTGCCCCTGAAACAAATCTTCATGGCTTTATCCGGCGGCATTCTCCTTGGGCTTTCTTCAAGGATGTCTCCGGGATGTAATGTGTGGCATTTAATGGGCGGACTCCCTATTCTTGCCCTGCAAAGCCTGTTGTTTCTCCTTGGACTTATTCCTGGCACTTGGGTTGGCAGCAAGGTTATTACCCATATTATTTTAAAACAACCAATGCGACCAACAGGAAAGAGCTGATGAATGACCTGGAAACACAAAAAATAATCAACATTGACATGCGGGGTCAGGTTTGTCCTGCCTGCCTTCTTGTCGCCATGGATACGTTGAACAGACACAAAGAGGCCCTCAAAAATGGCTCGGAGACATTGTCTATTAAAACTGATAACCGAGAAGCGACTACCACTATTCCCATAACGGCCAAAAATATGGGCTACTCTGTCACTGTCACCAAAATAGGTTCTTTTTATCAGATCTGTATCGGTTTTTTTACCCCGGAAAACAAAAAATAATGAGTTTAGAAAAAATTCTTCAATCAGCAGCCTACATCAAAGAGAATCCAGCCTCTCCTCTCCTTCCAATTAGTACTGACGCTAAGTTCGCACCTGTCACATATTTTTTAAATGAGTTACTGGAAGAAAACCGATCTCTTCGCCAAAACAATGAGACAGCGTTTCACTATATTCGGCAGAAAATTGACCAGCTTCTCCTGGTCATCGGAACAATTCCACTGCGTCCAGAAGAACTCGACAATGCAACCATTATCCAATTGGACCCCATCGGTATAATAGCAGAATCTTTTACGCAGATACTTGATCATCAGCGCCAGATAAACGACCAACTCGAGCTGGCCATGGATGAGATCCAGGCAATTTTCAAGTCTGTTGGTGGTGGAATTCTTGTTGTGGACAGCAACAAGAAAATTATTTCCTACAATCGAAAACTCGAACAGATGTTCGACATCAAAGAAGACCAAACTTCTGATTTGTCATGCTCAGATATCATCTGTAAAGGGCACCCCCCGGGCCTATGTCTTTTCGACGAGATGCTTAAAACAGGACGGACGGTTTCGATGTCTACTGGTTGTCCCCAAGACACAAGACACTACAGTATCGTCATCACGCCGATTAAAGACAGAAATGACAAAATTGTCCGGGCTGTCCTACTTTATATTGATATAACCGAACTGATAGAGATTAAAGAAGCTGTTGCCAATGAAAAAGAACGCCTTTCATTGACCCTGAAAAGTATTGCTGAAGGAGTAGTGGCAACGGACTCTACAGGCTCCACAACCCTCATGAACGAAGTCGCAGAGGAACTGACAGGATGGTCTCTTGGCGAGGCCATGGGCAAACCTGCCTGTCAAATCCTTAATATTCAAAAAAGAAGCGAGACGCATTCATGCTCAAACATTTTTAAAGATATCCTCAGTAAAGACTCCACGTTCCAACGAGTAAGCCAGACTGTTCTCATTTCAAAAAACGGCAAAGAACGACTGATAACTCTCAGCGCGGCTCCCATACGAAGGGAGGAACAATCTTCACCAACTGGATCCATTATTGTTTTTCGAGACATTACCCAGGAAAAAAATATGGAAATGGAACGTATCCGCTCCCAAAGAATAGAATCCCTGGGCATTGTGGCGGGTGGAATTGCCCATGACTTTAACAACCTGCTGACTGCAATTCTGGGAAATATCTCTCTGGCAAGAAGAATGGCAAAGGACAATGATGCAATTTCCACACTTCTTGCTGAGACTGAAAAAGCCTCTTCCCGGGCCAAGAACCTGACCAGTCAACTGCTGACTTTTGCCAAAGGCGGAGCCCCTGTGACGACTCTCACTTCAACACGAAAGCTCATCGAGGAATCAGCAAAATTCTCCAGCAGCGGTTCAAACATTAAATGCCATTTTGACATTGCCGATGATTTATGGCAGGTCGAAATTGATGAGGGGCAAATCGGACAGGTTATCCAGAATCTTGTTATCAATGCCGGCCAAGCCATGAAACATGGAGGAGCAGTTGACATCGGTGCCGAGAATATCATCATTGACCCAAATGATGATATTTCACTCACGCCTGGTAAATATATAAAAATATATGTCAAAGATAAAGGTGAGGGAATTGCGAATCAATATCTCGACAAAATTTTTGACCCCTATTTCACAACAAAAGAAACAGGGCATGGGCTTGGCTTATCAATCTGTTACTCAATCATCAAGAGACATAGCGGCCTTATCTCCGTTGCCTCAGAACAAGGAGCAGGTTCAACTTTTTCTCTCTACCTGCCTGCAGCAGATCAGCAACTGCGTGAACAATCACAGCAAAACGCACCGACTGAAACAACAGAAAAGATATTATCGGGACAGGGGAAACTGCTTATCATGGATGATGAACAAATTATCAGAGAGGTGGCTTCACAGATGCTCACTTATCTTGGCTACAGTGTTGAACTCGCAGCCGATGGGGAGGAGGCTTTACAAAAGTACCGCCAGGCTTTTGACCAAGGAGCACCTTTTGATGCCGTGATTATGGATCTAACCATCCCAGACGGGATGGGAGGCAAAGAAGCAATAGAACATCTTCTTCGAATTGACCCTGAAATTAAGGCTATTGTCTCCAGCGGATATGCCAATGATCCAATAATGGCTAATTTCAAAGATTATGGATTTCAAGGTGTCATGCCCAAGCCTTTCAGCATGGAAGAAGCCAGTAACACTCTGAAAAAAGTATTAACCAAAAGCTGAATCTTCGTATTACCGTTACCGCCTCTACACGACATCAGCGCGCGGTTGTCGACAAAGTATGTTCCTTTCGCACGGAATATCTTGATCAGTATCTTTCATCCATAACCACCGGCTGAAGCCTGTGGCCATGGATGAAACCTGAGCCCACTCCTATTTCACTCCCAGAACCACATAGTAACTGCGGTTACCGCTGCGGATCAAAAGGAGAACATCCTGGGTGTCGCCGCTTTTCTGCAGAACCCGTTGCAGCTCCTTGAGGCTCTGCACAGGTTGCCGGTTAACCTCTTCGATCAGACTACCCACCTGAATACGGGCCAGCGCCGCAGGACTGCCAGGTGTCACCCCGGCAATAAGGACGCCCTGCCCCTTGGCATAGCCAAACTGACGGGCCAGCTCAGGGGTCAGATCCTGAAGCGACATCCCCATCTTCTGAAAAAGCTCATGTTGCTCGGGAGCACCCGACAGGGTTTTCATGTCAGATGGCTGCTCCGCAACCTGGACGGTCAGCTCCTGCTGTTTTCCCTGGCGAATAAGGACAAGATCAACCTTGGTACCGGGAGGGGTCATGGACACCCGATTGCGCAGATCCGTCACATCGACCACCGGCATGCCGTCAAAGCTGATAACAAGATCACCCTGTTTGATTCCGGCCTTTTCCGCCGGAGAGTCCTTGCTGACCTCACTCACCAGAGCCCCCGACTTCTCCTTCAGTTTGAAGGAACGGGCAAGATCAGCAGTCATATCCTGAATAGCCACTCCCAGCCAGCTCCGGGTGACCTTGCCCTTTGCCAGCAGCTGACCCTTCACCGTCTTGGCCATATTGACCGGAATAGCAAAGCCGATACCCATATATCCGCCGCTGCGGGAAAAGATCGCCGTATTGATGCCGATCACCTCTCCATAGATATTCAGCAGCGGCCCACCGGAATTGCCAGGATTGATGGCAGCATCGGTCTGGATAAAATTTTCATACTCATTAATGCCCATGCGGTTCCTGCCCTTGGCACTCACCACGCCGACCGTCACCGTGCTATCCAGACCAAAAGGACTGCCAATGGCAATAACCCATTCCCCCACCTCCAGTTGATCGGAATCACCCAACGGAAGATAGGGAAATTTACGGCCGTCACTGATCTTGATCAGGGCAACATCAGACTGCGGATCGGTACCTATCACCTTTCCCTCCAGCTCCTGATCACCTTGCAGGCGCACGGTGATCTTGTCGGCGTTCTCAATAACATGATTATTGGTCAGGATATATCCGTCCTCAGAGATGAGAAAGCCTGAACCCGAAGCCTGAGTCTTAAATTGCTCAGGTTGTTGAGGAGTGGATGGAGGCCTGAAGGATGGGCCAAAAAAATGCTGAAAAAATGGATCATCAAAGGGATTAAACTGATTCCCGGGAGCCATCTCTCCTTTCTTTTCTACCCGCACATGCACAACCGCCGGTTCTGCCTTTTTGACCACAGAGGAAAAAGCCTTGGCCGATTTGTCCAGAAGCTGGATATTTTCATCCTCGGCCGCCATGCTGTTTGCCGGGAGCCAGGAGAGGCTTAGCATAAAGATTAAAAGAAGAAGAATAGGCAAGGGTGCAATCAGTAGTCGTGTTTTTCTTTTCATGATATTGAAACCTCCTTACGTTAGATATTAGGGGCCGTTACGAAACAACCATTACATTGTTATCTATTTCGTTACGGCCCCTTATGCCGCTTACGATGTAAGCATGTTTTAGTTATTTAGTTACAACGGCTTTTTGTTATCTGCCATAATCATGGCAATGAATGCAAACGATGAATCTGGAACCCAGCCGCTGCGACCGTTTTCATCATTGATCAGAGCGTAACTGTCATGGCGTTTGATAATGCGGATCAGGCGGCCTTCTTCAATGGCACCCGTGCTTCCCGCGCCGTCAAAAGGAGAGATCAACAGGCCTGTATCGGGCGCAATAATAACCGCCTGCTGCCAGTTCCGGTACTGGATTGCTACTCCGGCGGAACAAAGACAAAGCAGCACCAGGCAAGCGGCGGTCAGGGAAGAAGAAAATCTGCGTAAAACTACAAAACGCAGAGTCGCAAGATGGAACAGGGCCAAGGCCAACAGCATGATTGCGGCCAGCACTGTCCACTGATTGAGCCCCAGGAGACCGCCCATCTTTTGCCACCAGGGGATTTCCTTCTGAAAAAGCCCCTTTTCCCGGCGCAGCCGTTCCAGATTGGTGTGAATATCTGCATTTCCAGGGGCCAGCAACAGGGCCCGTTCATATTCGAGAACGGCCTTGCCGGTCTGCCCAGTTCGGGCATAACTGTTGGCCAGGTTATAGCACAATGACGCCGACACACCCGCATGGGCCACCAAATCCTCGTAGCTCCGGATGGCCTTGGTCAAATCACCGGCCTCATAGGCCCTGTTGGCCTCAAGAAAATTCTGGCTGTTCTCCCGATCTCCCGCCAGACAGGTGCCGAGAAAGGTACAGAAGATCATGACAAAACAGAGAAACAGCAGGGCTGATTTTTTCAGTTTCATTGAAGCTTCCTCAGTTCCTGCTCCAGCTTTCCGGCATATTCGACCATTTCCTGCTGGCTGAGATGAGACTCGACCACATAGGCACCGCTCTCCGCCGTGGCAAAGAGCGCAATCAATTCGGCATCAGCGGCCAGACGCTGACGCAGATCAGCAAGGGTGATGGCCCCCGGCTCTGTCTGCCAGACAAATCCCAGCTGCCCCTGCATGGCCTTGCGGCAGGCGGCCAGAAATTCCTGCGTATTGCCCTGCTCGCGACTCTTTTCGATCTCACGCAAGCTGAGATCAAGGAGACGCTCCCTTTCAAGGTGGCGGCAGAGGGCAGGATTGTTGGCCAGTCGTCTGGCCCGGATCTTTAAAAAAATAACCGCAACCAGAAGCAGGAAGGAAATCAGAACAACTATCTGAAAGCTGGTCCGGCTTACAAGCGGGGTCAAGCCCTGTTGCAGAGAACCCAGTTGCGAATGAAGAGGGGCCAGATTGATTCCCGCTGCATCAGGACCTCCCTGTTGTCCGTCACCGTTCCCACCATCGCTCGCTCCCCCACCATTAGGACGTCCCTGTCCATCACCGATCCCGTTATCTTTGGCGCCCGCACCATTAGAAAGACCCTGTTCGTTATTCCCACCACTCAATTGCTCATTTTTCCCTGCATTCTCTTCCTTGTTTACACGCAAAGGGATAGGGTCACTTCGCAGGGTTTGATACTTCCTGGCCTCCGGGTCAAAGAAGCTGAAAGAAAGGGGCGGAATCGTTGTCCTGTCCATATCTTTGGCAACGATGGCCTGTTCAAAGACCTTGTTTCCCAGCCCCACACGCGCGCCCGGTGTCATTTTCGAGGAAGGCGAATAGCTCTTCCAGCCCTCAGTCTGGCTGAGAACAGGAGCATCGACCCGGTCAAAGTTCCCTGTACCCTGAACAGTCATGGTCAGGGTAATAGGATCTCCAGGCCCCACCTCCGTCGGTTGCGCCTTGACCTGAAGATCAAATTTGCCGATAGCCCCACTGAAATCAGCCGGTTTTCCTTCAGTCGGCAAGGACAGTACCTGGAGTTCCATATCCTTGCTGACAATCTGGATCCTTTTTTCCTGAAGCTGCTGCTGATTAAAAAAATCGGCAAAGAGATCATTGCCAAAAAACGGATCACCTCCCATAGGAGCACTCCGGCGGCGCTTATCCGGAAGAAGCAGTGTCGCCTCAATGGCAATACTGAAATTCTGCCTGCCCTCCTTAATCCCGGACAGGGTTCCGGGCCAGGTAAGAACGGCATATGGGACATTGTCGACCACCTCTTCAGTCTGCGCCGGTTCCTGATTGGGCTGAGTGAGAACAAAACCGTCTCCGTTCAACCGGGGCTGGCTGTTAAGACTGGCCCTGAGCCCCCGGCGGAAATAGGCCTTGATCTCAAGGGGCAGGACCTCACCAACATAGTTTTCTCCCTTGACCGGACTGACCCGCAGAAAGGCCAACTGGCTCGCTTCATCTCCGGCCAGAGGCAACGGAGCCCCCCCTCCGCCCTGCTGCGGAACAGTGGCAGTTGCAGGCGTAACCTCAAAAGCGATCGCCTCCGTCTGGAGCTGCTTGCCGTCAACGGTTATGGAAATGATCGGGATGGTGTAGCTTCCGGGCCTTAAGGCCTGCACCTGAAAAATGGTGGAGACGGAAGAGGAGAGAGAACCATTAATCCACTGATGCTGGCTGCTCTGCCCCCGCCGCTGGATGTCAAGGCCATCCACCTGCGGCAGCTCACCAATGGTGCCGTCTCCATCATTGATGGTAAGGGTAAGGGTCGCTGCCTGATCAACGGAAAAGCTCCTGGGGTCAAGCGACGCCGAGACCACAGGGGCACCATGGGAGACCGTGCCCATCCCCAGAATTACCAGAAGCAGACAAAGAGCAAAACTCCTGCATCGTCCGCCGGGCCTGATATAGTGTAACCTTTTTACCAGTCTTTCCATGTTCCTTCTTTTTCTGCCTCTCCATTTTCAAACCGAGGAACAAAATTCAGCTTACCCTCCTCATCCTTGAGGCGACTCAGAAGCTGCCTTGCTTCCTCACTTGTCATTCTGCCCGCCTGGCTTCGCTTTTCATCCTGACCTTGTTGAGCAGCCTGAGAGGCAGCAGTATCTTTCTGCTGCTCATCCTCACTCCCAGCCTCGGGCTGCTCTGGTTTCTGCTCCTGCCCGGCCTCGCTTATGTCTTGCTCTTTGGAATCACCAGCCTGATCCTCGGAATCCTTTGCCGGCTTGGGTGATTCTTTCTGGCCGGCGGCGGAATCATTTTTTTGCTGCTGACCCTGCCCATCCTGCTTTTCCGGCTGGCCCTGTTCACCCTTCCGGCTTTGCTGATCGCTATTCTGTTTCTGATCTTGCCTTTGCTCCTGTTTTTGATCCTGATCCTGTTGCTGCTGATCCTGCTTATCCTGTTGCTCTTTTTTCTGCTGTTCCTGCTGTTTTTTCAGCTCTTCCAGCCTTCTGCTCACCAGATCCCGATTTGCGCTGCTATCTTTGTCCTGCGGATTCAATTTGAGGCTGCCCTCATAGGCATCTAGGGACTTTTGCCACAATTCCTCCGCCTGTCCGGGATCACTCTGCGCCAGCTCTTCCCCTTTTTTAAACCAGGTGTTGCCCAGATTATAATACGTCTGTTCCTGCAAGCCAAGATCTTCACTCTTGAGGGCCTCCTGAAACGAGCTGATGGCATCATCATAGAGATTATTTTTATAAGCCGCCGTCCCTGCATTATAATGCAGCCGGGGATCATCAGGATTTTTTTTCAGGGCCTGGCTATAAAATTCCGAGGCAGTAATAAAGTCACCATCGGCAAAGGCCTTTTCCCCTGGTGAGGCATGGGCCTGATCAAGCCCTGCCAAAGGGATCAACAATAACAGGGCCACGCTTTTCCAGTTCATCTTTTTACGAATCCTGCGACCCGCAGTCTTGATAAAAGGCAGCCGAAAAGAACGTTCTGACTTCCGGCCACTGATCATGAATTCCACCATGAGCAGTACAATCGCTGCACCCAATGGCCAGTTGAAGCGCTCCATGGGTTCCTTGTGCTGTTTTTCCGCCAGTTCCTTTTTGGGGATGAGGGAGAGTTTCTGCTGGTAAATACGTTGCAGCCCTTCACCATTTTTACCCAAGGGCACATAGAGCCCGCCTGCAGCCTCGGCGATGGCGGTAAGCGCCCTCTCATCCAGCTTTGAAGTGATAAATTTTCCGGACTCATCCTTAACAAAATTGCCCTGGCCTCCGGACGACAGCGGAATCAACTCCCCCTGAGTGGTACCAACGCCCACTGTAAAAATGGTCATACCATTCTGTGCCGCCTTGATGGCTGCAGCGAGGGCGTCGCCTTCCAGATTTTCTCCATCCGTGAGCAGAACAAGAATCTTATGGTTCGCATTGTTGACAAGAGACGACTCCGCCAGACCGATGGCCCTCTCCAGGTCCGTTCCTCCCCTGGGGATGGTGGCGGTGTTCACGGTTGTCAGTGAAGCTTCAAAGGCATTGTAATCAATGGTCAAGGGACACATGAGAAAGGCTGAGCCGGAAAAAGGCAGCAAGCCCACCCGGTCTCCTTCCAGCTGGTTGACAAAATCCATGATCGCCAGTTTGGCCCGCTCCAGCCGGTTGGGCCGGATATCCTCAGTCAGCATACTTTTGGAGGTATCCAGGGCAAAGAGAATATCAATACCCTTGCGTTTGACCTCAACCCACTTGAGTCCATATTGTGGACGGGCCAGGGCCAGAAAGCAGAAGAACAGGGCCAGCAGCCACAGCCCTTTTTTAAGCAGCCGGCGGCGGGACGAGACATTCCTGGTCAGACGGCCCAGCAGATGAGCAGTGGCAAAATTCTCCATCTGCACCTGCCGTCTCCGCTCAAGCCTGCGCAAGAACAAAATGATTCCCAGACAGAGAAACACACCTGCGAGAATCCACAATGGTTGGGAAAAATGTATCACTTAGTCCATTATATGTTGAAAAATATTAGACACTCGAGCTTCTTGCAAACGCCACTACAACCATGCTTTGTCATTTCGACCGTCAGGGAGAAATCTTTCCCCGGTCCGATTTGATTAAGATTTCTCCCACTGGTCGAAATGACATGTGAAATAATTCAGGCAAAAGTCTCAACTTAACTGCTTACTGTTTACGGCAGCCGCTTGTGACTGCCCAGCAGCTCCAGCCCGATAAAAATCAGGGCCACCCCCACCAACCAGGGAAACAGCTCCCGATAGTGCTCAAATTTTTTAATGCTCCGGGTAGTGGTTTCCATACTATTAATCTCAGCATAGACTTTTTCAAGAGACTCGGTATCGGTTGCCCGGAAATACCTGGCCCCAGTCATTTCTGCCACCTTGCCCAAAGTCTCGTCATCAATATCCACTTTCGCCCGCATCAATCGTTTGCGGCCAAAGGCGTCCACCACCGGCATCGGGGCTTCGCCCTTGGTGCCGGCACCGATAGTATAGACCTTGATTTTCAATGCTTGCGCGGCCTCAGCCGCCACCAGCGGCGGCACGGCTCCAACATTATTCATACCGTCGGTAAGAAGGATAAGGATTCGCGATTTTGCCTCCCGATCCTGCAAGCGATTCACCCCGACACCAATGGCTGACCCGATGGCCGTTCCCTCATCCTCCACCATGCCGATAGAGAGCGCAGCAAGACGCTGCAGCAGCCAGTCATGATCAAGGGTCAGGGGGCTGACCATATAAGGCCTGCCACTGAAGGCCAGGAGACCAATCCGGTCATTGGGGCGCTGTTCGACAAACTGTTGGATCACGGACTTGACCACATCCAGCCGATTGGCGGGTTGTCCCTGCAGGGTAAAATCAAGGGCCTCCATGGAGCCGGAGACATCGACTGCCAGCAGGATATCAATGCCGCTGGCCTCGATCTCGGTGGTGGTATTCCCCAGTTGCGGCCGAGCAAATGCCAGGATCAACAAGGCAAGAGACAGGAGCCTGAGGGCGACCAGCAGCCGACCGGGCCGCGCCTTGCGTCCTTCGGCCAGAAAGGCAACCAGGGATGTTGTCGAAAAGACCAGAGCCGGAGCCGCGCCTCTTTTACCTCTGATAAGTGCCAGCAACGGCAGCAGAGCCAGCAGCCATAACAATTGCGGATAGAGAAAACGCATTATCCTTTTCCTTTATCATCTATGGTCTGGGCAGTGGCCCTGATAAAACCCCGCACTGCCTGCTCCATGGACTCCATTTCCGGCTGGTCAGGAATACAATGGGCAAACTTGGCCATATCACACTGTTCCAGGCACTCTTTCAGCCGGTCGTGGTGTTCTTCCATGCTGTGCCCGGCCTGAAGATTACCGGCAAGACCGAGAAAAAATTCCCGTGTAGTCTGCCGGGTGGAATGAATCTGAAACCTGGCCTCAACATAGCGACGCAGAACCTCAGCAAGCTGGGCGGCATAGAGCAAGGCCTGTTCCAGATTCATCATCGAGCGCAAACGGGCAAGCTCAGCCAGGGCTACATCATGGGGAGACGGCGGCTTTTCGCCTTTTTTCCGCCGTTTCCAGAAATAAATGAGCAGGCCGGCAATCAGCAGGAGTGCAAGGCCGGTCAGCAACCAGAGCAGCATTGTCGAAGAATCAGGGAGTTCAACCGGACCCCGGATATCATGGAGGGTGACGGCCTCCTGCGGCTGCCTCTGGGTCATGGGAGCAGATTGCCCCTGCTGCGGACCAGGAGGGCTGGCGGGAGCGACCAGCTGCAGAGGTGGATTACTCTCGGCACAGATACCCGACCTGGCCATCCCCCCGAAACCAAGGACGAAAGCCAACAACAGACAGAATATTCGCCCTCTCATCTCTGCCTCCTTTGCCTGGTCTTGAAAAAATTGAACAAGGCCGGGAGATAGGGTTGGTCCGTAGACAAATCAAGCAGATCAAGACCTGCGGAGCGGATAGCACGGCGCAGATCCTTCTGCCGGCTGGCTGCCAGCTCCGCATACCCTCGGCGGATGGCCGGATCAGAGGTGTTCAGTTCCATCTGCTCACCGCTCTCGGCATCCTCCAGGGTCAGCCAACCCACATCGGGGAGCTCATGCTCGCGAGGATCGGAGATAATCATGGAGATCAGATCATGACGGCGGTTGGTAATCTGCAGCTTTGGCTGCAGGCGGCTTAAGGTCTCTTCAAAGGCCCCGGGCAGACAATAATCAGACAGGAGAAAGGTGACACAACGGCGCTTTGCCACCCGGTTAATGAAATCCAAAGGGACAAGCAGGTCGGTCTTGGTTCCCTGAGGCTGAAAAAAGAGGATCTCACGGATAACCCGCAGAATATGAGAGCGGCCTTTTTTCGGCGGGATATACAACTCGACAAAGTCAGTGAACAGGATCAAGCCGACCCGGTCGTTGTTGCGGCGGGCCGAAAAGGCCAGGACAGAACCCAGTTCCGCCATCATCTCCCGTTTGGAGCCGGCACCGGAACCAAACTCACCGGAGGCGCTGATATCAATAATCAGCATGATGGTCAGCTCGCGCTCTTCCGTGAATTTCTTGATATGAGGGATTCCGGTCCGGGCCGTCACATTCCAGTCGATGGCCCGGATATCATCACCAGGCACATACTCGCGCACCTCGTCAAAATTCATCCCCCGTCCCTTGAAGACCGAGTGGTAGTTTCCGGCCATGGTGTCGTTGACAAGCCGGCTGGTGCGTACCTCCACCTGCCTGACTTTCTTGAGAATTTCTTTGGTGATCTGATTTTCCATGAGAAGAAGACAATTACTAATTAATTTTCACCCATCAATGAAACGGGAATGGCTAAGCGAAAAGGTCCAAAGACAAGGCGCGCCCATCCTGAGGAACGAGGCGTACTTTGGGGTACGCTGCAGTGACGAATGAGGGAGCGCAACGCAGTATTTGGACCTTTGCGCGACGCCATTCAAGGGACTGGTACAGTATCCAGTATCTTTCTAATAATCTCTTCACTGCTGATACCCTCGGCCTCCGCCTCGTAGCTGATCCGCAAGCGATGCCGCATCACGTCCATGGCCGCCGACTTTACGTCATCTGGGGTCACATAGCCGCGGCCTGCGATAAAGGCCAGGGCCCGGGAGACGGCTTTCAGGTTGATGGTGGCCCGGGGCGAGACGCCGGTCTCGATATAGTCATGCAGGTCAAGATGAAAGCTTTTCGGATCGCGGGTGGCAAAGACCAGAGAGATGATATAGTCCTTGATCTTGTCATCCATGTAGATGGAATCAACCACCTGCCGGGAGGCCAGAATATCCTCGGGGCCGACAATCGGATTAACCTTCGCCCCGGCGTCCGTATGATTGACCGCATCCAGGATTCTCCGCTCCTCACCCCTGCTGGGGTAATCCACCACCACCTTGAGCATGAAACGGTCGATCTGGGCCTCGGGCAGAGGATAGGTGCCTTCCTGTTCAATGGGATTCTGGGTGGCGAGGACCAGAAAGAGTTCCGGCAGCTTGAAGGTGGTGTCGCCAATGGTCACCTGTTTCTCCTGCATCGCCTCAAGGAGGGCGGACTGCACCTTGGCCGGGGCCCGGTTGATCTCGTCGGCCAGGATCAAAGAGGAGAATATCGGCCCCTTCTTGATCTCAAAGGCAGTGTCTTTCGGATTGTAGATCTGGGTACCGAGGATGTCAGCAGGCAGCATATCCGGGGTAAACTGAATCCGTTGGAAGTCACTGTGCACGGCCATGGCCAGGGTCTTGACCGCCAGGGTCTTGGCTAAACCGGGAAGTCCTTCCAGCAGGATATGGCCACCGGTAAGCAGTCCCACCAGCAGACGTTCAACCAGATGTTCCTGGCCAATGATAACTTTGGCCATCTCCTGGCGCAAGAGCCCCAGCCAGGCAGAACTCTGTCTGACTTGCTCGTTGATGGCCTGGATGGAAATGAAGGTATCCTCGCTCTGTTGCTGACCAGAGGAAGATCCTGGCGGAGGAGGAATAATTGCAGAGTTCGTCTGAGTGATCATGAAGACTCCTGTCTTGGAAAAAGGGAAGCACAATAGCCAATCTCCTAAGCTATCAAGATAAAGCTTGTTGTCAAGTACGTACCGCAGTTTTTTTATATAATCATTCTGATCTCAGCTGACAACGGATGGTGTGCTGACAACAAGGGACAGAACTCTTTTTCAAGGGTATTATTTTGACATTGCTCATAAGACTGTGCTACGGTTCTAACCGTTGATAACGGCTGATAATTTCAAGGACAGAGGTAGTCAAATGCACGGATCCCATACCATGCAATCAGTGTTTGGTCACATGAAACGGGAGGCTGTTATGATTAGCCCCGGCAACACCTATCGGTTTTGAGGTCGAATATCTTTATTGATGGTGACGTAAAAAATTTCGCTTCTATTTTACACTGATGCATTAAAGATGGAAACAATAGGGGACAGACCCAAATGGCGCTAGTTTAAGCGTTCCACATCGCCATACATTTGTAATTTTTCCTGTGTTTTCAGAGTAATTACCCAGTCAAAACACCTTAAGCTAGCGCCATTCTTCGGAACAGACCCCGGTTTCGCGCTGTGAATTAAATCCGAAATCGAGAAGACCATATGGCAACCGAAGAAAAACTTAGGGAAATTAGCTGGAAGATAGACGATCTATTTGCTATTGGCCAAGACGAAGAGGGAAGAAAACTTCTCGAATCAGCCATTGCAGAGGCAAAGGATAATGATGCTTACCGACTCTTTTTCGAAGGCGAACTTGCCCATTATTCCGGTGACAAAGAAACCGCCAGAGATAAACATTCCCAAGCTGTAGCATTAAACAAGGATGATCATTTTCTGTTGAAAAACTACGGGGTGATTTTATCGATGCTTGACCGAGAAAACGAGGCCATCGCCCTTTATGACCAAGCCCTGAAAATCAAGCCGGACGACTATCACAGCCTACGCCAGAAAGGCACTTCACTGTCCAAGCTTGACCGGGAAGAAGAGGCCATCGCCCTTTTCGACCAAGCCCTGAAAATCAAGCCGGACGACTATCACAGCCTACGCCAGAAAGGCGCTTCACTGTCCAAGCTTGACCGGGAAGAAGAGGCCATCGCCCTTTTCGACCAAGCCCTGAAAATCAAGCCGGACAACTATCACAGCCTACGCCAGAAAGGCGTTTCACTGTCCAAGCTTGACCGGGAAGAAGAGGCCATCGCCCTTTTCGACCAAGCCCTGAAAATCAAGCCGAACGACTATCACAGCCTAAGCAATAAAGGCGCTTCACTGTTCAACCTTGGCCGGGAAGTAGAGGCCATCGCCCTTTTCGACCAAGCCTTGAAAATCAAGCCGGACGACTATCACAGCCTACGCAATAAAGGCGTTTCACTGTTCAACCTTGGCAATATTGCCGAAGCCTACAAACTAATACGACAGGCTCTTGACCCATATTTAACATTTTCAGACAATTTTCCGACAAAATACAGATTTTTTATCAAAAAAACTCAATGATTTCAACAGAAATTGCTGATTTTTCGCTTTGTAGTGCCATAATTTATTAAATAATTATT
>Ga0180732_1000208_pt1 | contig 56187 bp, 58 predicted proteins | sample KR11_01MetaG_FD_148674 | JGI IMG/M metagenome (GOLD analysis project Ga0180732, IMG submission 148674) | Groundwater microbial communities from the Olkiluoto Island deep subsurface site, Finland - KR11_0.1 MetaG | ecosystem: Environmental > Aquatic > Deep subsurface > Groundwater | place... | reverse complement strand
GTGGATTAAGGTCTGAGAAAGGTGCTGAAACATTGGAAGTTATTTCAACAATGATTGCCACTTGGAAAAAACAAAGTAAGCCTTTATTAGAAACTATGAAGATTTATGTATGAGTGTTACCAGGTACAATTTTCCAAAACATTAATAAATGTATCAGGAATATGATTAATATGAAACAAAAGGGGAATGCAAAAGGTCAGTTTTATTTACTTGCAGCAGTTATACTTGTTTCAATGATTGTTGGATTTATTGCAATCTCAAATTATTCCAAGCAAAGCAGTTCAATTAAACTTTATGATTTGGGAAAAGAACTGGAAATTGAAAGTGTGAGGGTTTTGGATTATGGGGTTTATAATACATTTGATGAAGTGCGAATGGCAAATCTTTTGCAAGGATTTATAGAATTATATTCTGATTATGGCGGAGAGGTTGAAAAAATAATTTTTATTTTTGGAAATACAAATAATATCACAGTCATGGGGTATCAGGATTTGCAAGATGAAACAATTTTAGTGGAAATAGGCGAAATATCAGCTTCATTAGTACTAAACCAAGGACAAACATCATCTGAAACTTATGAATTAAGCGGAAGTTCAACAGTAATAATTGTTGTTAATGGAGTAGAATATAAATTTGAATTAAATCCAGGAGAAAACTTTTATTTCATAATTGCGCAGGAAATTGAAGGAGAAGAATATGTTGTTGTTGGAGGTGGGGGAAAATATAAAGAAAAATAAAAAATAAATTAAATAATATGAAAAACAAAAATTTTAATTTGAAAAATAAAAAAGCAATAAGTATCATGATTGGTTATGTTTTATTAATAACATCTGCAATAGTAATCAGTGGCATTGTTTATCAATGGATGAAAACATATGTTCCAAAAGAGGGCATAAATTGTCCAGACGGAGTTTCAGTCTATATAGATGAGGTTAAATGTGAAGAAATTGTATATAATAGTTTTCTATTAAATTTAACATTAAAAAATAATGGAAGATTTAATATTGCAGGATATTTTATACATGCGACAAACAGCTCAGAACAAGAACTTGCCACAATTGATTTGTCAGGATATACTCCTGATGGTGCTGATAAGGGGGGTTCTGTGATATTTGGTGTTAAAAATTTTTTAAATCCAGGAGAAAAAAGAAAAAATATTTTTGATATAACTCTCCCGATTAATTCAATTAATTCAGTGGAAATAATTCCCTTAAGATTCCAGTCAATTGAAAATAAAGAAAGGCTTGTAAGTTGTCAGAATGCAAAAATAAGAGAAGAAATAACATGCAGTTAAAATTGCTAGCAGGAAATTTTATTAACAGAAAATTTAAAAAGCGAAATTACTCAGTAATAATATGAATAAAAAGAGGTTGAAAAATAAAGGTGTATCTCCTGTTATTGCCACAGTTTTGCTGGTTGCAATGGTGGTGATAATTGCACTAATTATTTTTTTATGGTTTAGGGGAATAACCAAAGAAGCAGTAACAAAATTTGGAGGAACAAATATAGAACTTGTTTGCAATGATATAAGTTTTGATGCAAGTTATTCAAATAATATATTATATATAATAAATAATGGGAATGTTCCTATTTTCGGAATTAATTTAAAAACTGAATGGGAGGGTGGACATGAAATGCTATATTTAAATGAAATAATAACTAGCTGGCCAAATTCTGGGTTAAACCAGGGAGGTTCATTTTCAGAAAATATAGGCTTGGATAAAGAAATAAATAAAATTACATTAATACCTATTTTAATGGGAGACTCAAAAGATGGTGAAAAAACATTTATGTGTAATGAAAAACAGCATGGATATGAAATTTTTATTGAATAAATCAAACACAAAAGCTATTTCAGCTGTTATTGCAACAGTTATTTTAATTGCATTAACAGTTGCAGTAATTTCAATTGTATGGGTGGTTGTAAATAATTTAGTTACAACTGAACTTGAAGGAGCCCAGTCATGTTATGGAGTTTTTGACAAAGTTACAATAAATAATCGGTATACATGCTATGATTCTTCTGATCCTTCTTCAGATAAGTTTCAATTTTCAATAAGTATTGGGGATATTCCGGTAGATGAGGTTCTTGTTTCAATCTCAGGGGAAGGACAAAGTAAAAGCTTTAAAATAACAAATAATGCGACAACTATTGAAAATGTTGAAAATTATCCAGCTGGGACCTTGCAGATAAAACTTCCTGGAATAAACAGCGGACTTACATATATTTATGATTTAACTGCAGGAGGATTTTCAACTTCTCCGGATAAAATCGAAATTGCTCCTATTGTGAATAAAAAACAATGCGGGGTTTCAGATTCTTTATCTGACATAGAAAATTGTTTATTATTAAGTTAAATTTAAAAGAAAAATATTATAAACTAATTTTAACTTATTTTATTATAGAAAAAAGGGTGAAAAAAGATTGACTAAAAACAAAAATGCACAAGTTTGGATTGAAACAGTTATTTATACTTTAATTGCATTTGTTATGATTGGTTTGGTTCTTACATATGCTAAACCAAAAATAGAAGAAATTCAAGACAAGGCAATTATTGAGCAATCTTTAGAAATAGTTGAAAACATGCATGCAATTATATTATCTATTGTCCAGGGAGGAGCAGGCAATACCAGATTAATTGAAATAAGTCTTAAAAAAGGCGCATTAAAGATCGATGGCGAGAATAACAAAATTGTATTTGAACTTGAAAGCACTTATGCATATAGCCAACCAGGGGAAACAATTAATTATGGAGATATAGAAATAACTACAAAAGAAAAAGGAGGAATTAATTTAATATCCTTGACAAAAGATTATGATGAAGATTATAATATTAAATATGGTGGGGAGAATATCTTAAAAACACTGAGTAAAGCTTCAACACCTTACAAAATATATTTATCAAATAAAGGAGAAGAGGATGGCAGAATAGTCGTGGATATAGAAATATTATAAAATGGATAAAGAAAAAATTGATATTCAAAATTATAAAAAAATAGAAATAGATTTTTCTCCAGTTATTCCTGAATTAAAAAAAATAAATGACAAAACACAGATAGATGTCAGATACTGCCTTATTTCTCCTTTTGCATATGCACATATTTATTGGGATCCTAAAATTTATGAATTAGTTTATGAGATTGAAGAACCAATACTTAACAAAGAAGAAGAAGAATATAAAGAGCAATTAATTTCTGCCATGAGAAATATTATTAATTATGAAAGCATTGTTGAAAAAAATCAAGCAGAATTATTAAAATATATTGAAAATAGATTAAAAATTTTAGCAGTTGAATTAGGCATAAATTTTTCTTATGAAAGCTATAAAAAAATATTTTATTATCTTTGCAGGGATTTTATGGGATTTAATGAAACAGAGCCATTATTAAGAGATTATTTTGTAGAAGATATTGAATGCAATGGCATTGGCACTCCTGTTTATATTGTTCACAGGGTTTATAGAAACTTAAAAACAAATTTAATTTTTAAAAATATTATTCCTCTTGAAAGTTTTGTGGAAAAACTTGCCCAGAGATGCGGCAAGTATATTTCATATGCCCAGCCTATTTTAGACGGAAGCCTTCCTGATGGAAGCAGGGTTAATGCTACTTATACAAAAGACATTGCAAGCAAGGGTCCAACTTTTACAATAAGGAAATTCACAAAAACTCCCTGGACTCCTCCTCAATTAATAGCATTTAAAACACTAAGCCCGGAAATGCTGGCATATCTTTGGTTATTGGTGCAGTATAAAATGAATATTTTAATTACAGGAGGAACAGCGTCAGGTAAAACAACTTTGCTAAATGCAATGGCTTTTTTTATCCCTCCAGAATCAAGAGTAGTAAGTATTGAAGATAGTGTAACAGGAGATTCAAAACTCATAATCAAAGAAAATGAAAAAGTAAAGAATATTACAATTAAAGAATTCGTAGATAAAAAAATAAATGCCGAGGTAATGAGTCTTGATAAAAATGGAAAAATAATTTTTACCATGCCTTCAAATTATATTAAACACACTGTTAAAAAAGATATATATGAGGTTTTAACTGCAACAGGAAGAAAAATAAAAGTAACACAGGATCACTCTCTTTTTTCATTGGGAGAAAAAGGACTAAAAAACATAAAACCGACTGAATTAGAACAGGGAAAATCTTTTATTGCTGTTCCAAGAACTCTTCCTATTAAAGGAACTAAAATAAATGAAATAAACTTGATGGAAAATCTCCTGGTTTTTGAAAATGATTTTTTGCAAGGAGAATCTCTTAAAAGCTTGTTTGAGAAATACAACAAAGATGATTTGGGCGTGGCTAAAGAAAGATATAGATGGTGGAAGAAAAATAATCTTATAAAAATCAAAGAATTTATGAAATTAAATGTAAATTTCTCTTATGAAGAATTAAAAAATTTAAGAATAAAAAGCAGAAATACTTCTTCTATTCCTGTAATTTTCAAAATTGAGAAGGAATTTTTGGAGTTTTGCGGGTTATGGCTTGGAGATGGAAGTTATGATAATAGAAATAAAAATGTAGTGATTATTTCAAATCAGGATAAAGAATGCAGGGATGTATTTAAAATAATTGCAAAATACCTTGAGTCTAATTATTCTGCTATGAATGATGGAAATGTTTCACTAAGACTGCACAGCACTGTTTTTTATAAATTAATGAAAAATGTTTTAAAATTTGACGGATATTCAAATACTAAAAAAATTCCTGATTTTATTTTTAATTTATCAAATGAACAGATTAAGCATTTTATAAGGGGATATTTTAGTGCAGACGGTACAGTAAAAACAAATGAAATTAGCTGTTCATCGCAGAGTTATTCTCTTCTTGAAGATTTGCAAACATTATTTTTAAGATTAAATATAATTTCAAGGATAAACGATTTTGCAAGAAAAGACAAATGCATTAACATGTCTGTTTCTTCTTCTGAAAATATTGAAAAATTCAAGGAAATAGGTTTTTTGCAGGACAGAAAAAATTTAAAAATGAATTTGTTGAATAAAAAAGCACACCATACATGTTCTGATGTAATCCCATTAAGCACAGCAAAAATGCATGAATTAAATGAAATATCTGAAACAAAACTGTCTTATCCATATTTGAAGGGGATGCAAAATATTGGAAGAAATTATATGCAAAAAATTGCTCCAGTTAATTCAGAATTTAATGATTTATCTCATTCAGATATTTTATGGGATATGGTAAAAAGTGTGAAAAAAGTTAGTTCTAAAGAAATAGAGGTATTTGATTTAAGTATACCAAAACATGAAAAATTTTTATGCAATAATATTTTTGTTCATAATACAAGAGAATTAAATTTGCCAAGAGAAAACTGGCTTCCGAGTGTTGTGAGGGGGGCAACAGGCTTGGGCAATGTAGGGGAGGTGGATTTATTTACCTTGCTAAGAAGTTCATTCAGGCAAAACCCCGATTATGTGATTGTGGGTGAAGTCAGGGGTAAAGAAGCTTATGTTTTATTCCAGGGCATGGCTTCGGGGCACTCATCAATAAGCACAATTCATGCTGATTCAGTAGATACTGTTATAAAAAGATTAGAAACCCCCCCAATAGAATTATCTCCCACACTGTTAAATGTCCTTGATTGTGTCTGCATTATGACTCATGCTATTGTAAAGAAACAGGAAACAAGAAAACTTAAAGAAATTGTGGAATTAATAAATGTGACTAATGAGGGAATTGCCCTGACAAATACACCCTATATGTGGAATCCGGCAGATGATGAATTTTATTTTAAAAAAAATAGCAAGATTTTTGAAAAAATTGCAAAAAGATATGGAATGAATGTTGGGGAATTAAACATGGAATTCAGAAAAAGAGTTCAATTATTATATAACCTCTACAGGCAAAAAGTTTTTGGATTTGAAGAAGTTCAGGATATTATTAACCAGTATTACAAAAAACCAGAAGAGGTTTTAAGAAAGTTTGGGGTTCAGTGAGGATAAATAATTATTTTTATTGAGGAAAAATAATATAAAGGTAGAAATTTTAAATAATAAATAAAAGAGGATATAATATGGATGAACAAATAAATAATTCTAATAATAATACAATTAAACTAATTTTAATAATTTTTGGAATAATTCTTGTCATTGGTGTTATTACAGGAACGTGGATTTATTTTTCTAAACAATCAATTGGCGAATGCGGTGATGGAGTTTGTGAAGAAGGAGAAAATGAAGAGAATTGTGCAGAGGATTGCGAAGAATTAATAGCTTCTTGTGGCAATGGTATTTGTGAAATGGGAGAAAATATAGAAAACTGTCAGCAGGATTGTTTTGTTACAGGATTTAATGGGGACAATTTTGGAGGAGATTTATTATGGTATGGAGTAGGTGAATGGAGAACAACTCCAGAAACATTGAACGCGTTTCAAAATATATTTAATGATGTTGGAATGGAAATTGCAAGATTTGATATTTATTGGGGAACAATAGAACTACAAAAGGGAGTGTATGATTGGACACTAGCCGATGAACTTCTTAGTACAATAGATAACAACATACCTGTGCTTTTTACAGTGTATTCAACTAGCGAGTGGGGTTCAGAGTATAATAAATACAGAGAGCTTATATCTAAATATTACGGAAATGAGAACGACCCGCAAATATACAACAGACCTCCTTCTTCAATCCCAATAAATATGGATGATTATATGGACTTTCTTGATGTTCTTGTTAATAGATATAAAGATAGGGTTAAGTATTGGATGATAGAAAATGAGGTTCATAGCGCGACCGATCCTTATGAACGGGATATTAAAATTCAATTGCCTTTCGGGTTGCCCTTAGTAAGTCATTTTTGGCTTGGAACAAAAGAAGAGTATGTTGATTTATTAAAAAATAGTTATCTTAAAATAAAGCAAATAGACCCCAACATGACCGTGATGGCAACTAATTTCATGAAACATGAAACAAACGAAGAATTTACAGATTATATTTTAGAGAACTGCGGGGACTACACTGATATATTAGCTCTTAATTTGTATAAATGTCCCGAAGATGATATCGGTAGAATAATAGAGATGAAGGCAAAAATGAATTCTTTTGGATACGATAAGCCGATTTGGGTAACGGAGCATGGGGAAATAGACATTGCGTGCCATACTGAAGCAATATTTAAACAGTCTTTTAATTCTTCAGAAGAACTTAAATTACAATCAGAAGAGATTATTAAAAGACAAGTGCTTGCTTTTTCCGCAGGCGTTAAAAAAATATTTCTTTTAACTCTTAACAAGCAAAATGAAGAATGGGATGCAACGAGTAAATTTGAACATATGTCTTTGACATTAGACAACAAGGGAGATGAAAAAAAGCCAGGATTTTATACAAATAAACTTTTGATAGAAAAGCTTAAGGATTTTGTATCTGTGGAAAAAATTGATTTTGGAATTTATAGATTTAGATTTGCAGATAGGAATTCTGTTTATATATTATGGTCAGATACAGATAAAACAGTCGATTTAAGCCAATATATCTCTTCGTCAAATGTTCAGGTAACTCATATAATTGAAGAATTGGGGCAGACAAAACCTGAAACAGAAATTATGTTTACGACAGCGATTCCTGTTAGCGAGAGCCCTGTTTTTGTTGAGGAAAAATAATATAAAGGATAAAAATTTAATAATTAAAAGAGATTAATAATATGAACAAAAAAACAATTTTAATCGTCGTAGGAATGATTCTTGTCATTGGAATTGGCGTATTAGCTTTTATTTTTTTAAACAATCCAGAACCAGTTGAAAAATGCGGTGATGGGATTTGTGATGAGAAAGAAAAGCAAAAAGGAATTTGTCTTAAAGACTGCGAAGAAAAAACATCTTGCAAAGATTTATGCGGGGATGGAATCTGTCAGGAAATAGTTTGCATGGCGATTGGCTGTCCTTGTTCAGAGAGTATTGGTAGTTGTCCAAGGGACTGCGAACAAGAAAAGAAAAAAACATGTTCACAATTAAACGGAACCATCTGCTCTTCTTCCCAAACTTGTTCCGGCTCATGGCTTGATGCGAGTGATAGCGCGATGTGTTGTAGCGGGGGGTGTGGGGGTTCAACAAGTTTAGATTATGAAGATTCTCCTTTTGGCGCACATGGAACATATAATGCTTTAGATGAAATAGGTGTTAAGTACAAGAGAAACGCGGGATCATCTGGACTAGTATGGGATATAGTAAACCCAAGTTATAATGGTGCCTATGATTGGGATGATCTAAAAGAACATGTAGGAATTGCTAAATCAAAGAACTTAACACTTATAGTTAATATAAAATCATACAACAAAAACGATCAATACTGTCATACAGATCGAGTTTGTGAAAGACCGGATAAAGGATGCAGATATAGCCCATGCAACTGGAATAAGTATGAAGAATTTCTCACAAGATCAATTCAGGAATTCAAAGATGATATTAAGTATTGGCAAATTGAGAATGAACCAGACGAAGGCGCTGGATATTATTCTGGAACTGCAGAAGAATATGCTCTACTTCTTAAAAAATCATATGATATTATTATTGATAATTGTCCTGACTGTAAAGTCTTAATAGCTGGAATAGCAGGAGACAAACAAGATAAAATTCAGTATTATGAGAATATTATGGATGAACTCCAAAGCATTTGTCCAGAAACTGGTTGCTTTGACATATTTGATGGGCATACTAGTGGGTATTTGAATATTGAAGAGATATATAAAAAATATGAAAATGTCTTAAGAAAATGGGATAAACCAATATGGAGCACAGAATTTGGTCCATTAAATCCACAAAACCAAATTTGTGAAATACCTGGGGATATTGGAGATACTTTAATTAAGTCTTATGTATCTGCACTCAATGCGGGATTTGAAAAATTATTCTGGAGAGTGAGCGAATGCCCAAGTTGGATAACCAACAAAGATGGTGAAGAAACTGCTACTTATTATGCTTATCAAACTTTAATCAACAAATTAGAAGGATTTAGTTCATTAGAGAAATTGGATGATGAACAATATAAGTTCAGCTTTTCAGATAAAAATCCAGTATATATTTTATGGTGCAGTACTGGAAGTTGTTCTTTGCCTTTGGAAATAAGCGGAATGATTAAGGTAACTGATTATTTAGGCAATGAAATAGAGAAGGATGCAAATCAAATTGTATTAACTGAGAGTCCTGTTTTTGTTGAAGAAAAATAATATGAACAAAAAAACAATCTTAATCATCATGGGGATTGCTCTTGTAGTAGTCGCTGTCGGGGTTTGGCTGTCTTTGCAGGAAGAGCAAATCTCTTGCAACAACAATTTAGATTGCCCAACTCAAATGGAATGCGAAGATAGTACTTGTGTTAGCGTAGGATGCGTGGAAGAGGGAGGCATGATTCCTGGGGCGGTTTCTCCAGAGTATAGAGAACGAACGGCGACGGAGTGTTGCGCTGGATTAAAAGGCGTAAATTATTTCAGAAATTATGACGCGGATTGCAATCCCGCCCCATTAGCGGGTGGTCCAGCGGGGGTCTGTTCCGATTGCGGCAATGGAGTTTGCGAAGAGTGGGAGAGTAAATGTAATTGTCCTGAAGATTGCGAGAAGCCCAGTATAGGATGTAAAAACGAAAATGAATTCTGCGGAGGAATTGCCGGAATAGAATGCTGTTCGGGTTTGACTTGCGAGTATGACGGAGATTATCCTGACGCTGGAGGTGTTTGCGCGAAAGAATCAGTTTTTGATTTTGATGATTCTCCTTTTGGTTTTCATCCTGGAAGTGCCAATAATTATGCCTATATTCAAGACATGGATGCTGTGTGGAGCAGAGAAGGAACATATATTATATGGGATTGGGTGGATGTGGAACGAAACAGCAATTTTAAATTTACTGATGCCACAGCACCACCTAAAGAGGGAGTTCCAAACTCAGGCGGACAGGTAAATTATGATGCTTTAAGATTAAATACTCCTGTAGGTATTAATATCATGACTAATGTTTGCCCATTTAGAGAAAATGATGTATTTGTAAACTCGCAAGAAAAAGATATATATTATAATTTTGTAAAAAAAATGGTTGAACGATATGATGGAGATGATAATCTTGGTTGCACTTTAGCTGCCCCTGATTGCTACAATCTCGGAGACAATGATTATCCAAGTAAAGAAATAATAGACAAATTTGAAACAAACCCAATCAAATACTGGCAAGTATGCAACCAAATAACAGATATCTGCGATGAAAAAGATTGTAGAGAAACCTATGCTGCAAAATATGCTGAAGTTCAAAAAATGACATATCAAGCAGTAAAAGAAGCTGATAAGACAGCAAATGTGTTAATCGCTGGAGACTCGGGTAAAGAACTTTATCCTAAAGTATTTGAATACTTGAATGGGGATTATATTGATATCGTTGATTTTCACCGCTTTGGGACAAAAGACAACTATGATCCTAAAAATGATTTCAATTATCTCAAAGCAAGTTTGCAAAGCGCTGGATTTAACCTCAATGAGTTGAAATTTTGGATAACCGAGACAGGAACTTATTCCGGAGATCCTTCTCAGCATGTGACTGGCAAACAGGAGTTGCTGTATCAGTCAGAAAAACAACAAGCAAGCGGTTTATTAAAAAGATATGTTTCTGCGTTGTCATATAAAATTGAAAAAATATTTTGGGCGTGGAATATAGTTGAGGGCTTTAAAAGAGATTGCGGAATTTTTGACTACACAGGACTTGTCTATGATGGATGTGATTGTAATGAAAATGGTAAATATGTTTGTGAGAAAGGTATTGGTTATGACCTCGGACAAGGTGTTAAGAAGCTTTCCTACTACACCTACAAACTAATGGTTGAAAAACTGGAGGGTTCGGATTGGGACAATATCCAAACAATTCAAGAATCAGATAATGTTTATATTTACAAATTCACGAAAAATGGCGAGCCTGTCTGGGTCGCGTGGTGGGATTATTTTGACGACACTGGAAGCAGTAAAACAATTTCATTAGATGTTGGCAGTATTAATTCAGTTAAAATCACTAAAGCTGTTCCCAATGCTGAAGACGGCTCTAAAATAGATGCGAATGACTATCCTGATTTTTTTAATACAGAAACAAAAACAGTGAGTGGTGGCAAAGTTGAAATAACTCTTGGTGAAAGCCCTGTGTTTGTTGAGGGGAAATAATATAAAGGTAGAAATTTTAAATAATAAATAAAAGAGGATATAATATGGATGAACAAATAAATAATTCTAATAATAATACAATTAAACTAATTTTAATTATCACAGGAATTTTTCTTGTCATTGGAATTGGCGTATTAGCTTTTATTTTTTTAAACAATCCAGAACCAGTTGAAAAATGCGGTGATGGGATTTGTCAGGAAAAAGAAAGAGCAAATCCAAAATTATGCAGAGAAGATTGCGAGAAGCCCAGTATAGAATGCAAAAATGAAAATGATTTTTGCGGGGGCATCGCTGGAATAAAATGCTGTTCTGGACTAACTTGCGAGTATGATGGAGATTATCCTGACGCAGGAGGCGTTTGCGTGGAAGAAGAGGATGCTCAAAAAACATGCTCTAAATTTGAAGGCAATATCTGTTTATCATCGGAAACCTGCTCTGGCTCATGGTTGGACGCAAGTGATAGCGAGAGGTGTTGTGATGGGGGGTGTGGAGAATCTAAAGGATCTGAAATAGGTTTCATAGGGTGCTCAATATCCCATAACGCAGTTGTCGGTTATCAGGCATTGGGAGGAAATGATTTTTGGATTATTGAAAGGGGTGACGAGACCAGCTATAGTGGGGGAAGTGTATCTGCGTGGTACAATCAATTAAATAAAGGTGATTATAGAAAAGATTATTGGAGCATATTTGAAAAACACATAAATGAAAATCCAAACACAAAGAAAATTTGGTGGGAACTCTGCAGTTCCGGAACAGATGCAGAACTTGAATATGCTGATATAATAAATATATTAGAAGAGATAAAAAGAAAAGCGCCGGGTATTGAGATATATGCAACCCCTATGCCTGTATTCTTAGATACTTCTTCAGGTATTTGTGTAGATAACAATGGTCCGCAGATAATAAGGGGTTTTGTTGACAGAATGATTGAAGAGGGCTGGGTAGAAGCAGGTCCAATATTAACCTATTTGGAGGGAGCACAAACCTTGCCAGATGGATGCCATGCCAATGAAGGAGGTCAGGCAATCTGGGGACAGGAACTGATGGATTTTTTTGATGGAGGGAACAGTAACAATATTCCTTATTCTTTCTTTTCTGTTCATTGTGAAGAGGATACAAATCCCACAACATATTATCCTTATTTGAAAGAATTAGTAAACACAGCAGATTCGTATAGTATTCCATTAACTATCATGTTTAATCCAAGCTGGATTAATTATATATTGGAAGATCAATCAAAAATTGATGAAATTCATTCATGGCAGGCAAATGGTCATGAGATAGCCCTGCATCATCACGGTCCTTCGCATGGTGGTTGGAATGGGTATTCTAATATGCCCAAAGAAGAAGCAGAAGCACTGCACAAACAATGGAACCCCCATTCCAGAAAGACGTATAAAGGAACAGTAGATGATTATTTTTCAAAGCTTAAAGAACTGGCTTACCCATATGAAGTAAAGTCAGGAACAGTAACAGACAAATGGACAGATATGCCAGAAGAGCAGATTTATGATGCAGAGGGACGCGCAGAGGGAAGAACATCTAAAGCTGTAACAAATATCTATAATAACCATACTACATACAGGATAAACTTAAGAGCGGGCTATGGAGACCTTTCATCCAAATGCAAGGAAGAATATAATTCATTGGATTCTTATGATATTTATGGGCCAGGAGGCCATGTAATAGATTTTGCAAAGAATCCTGAAGTTGCTGAAAGCTGGTTTAAGTTTTTATATGAAAAAGACAACAAAGGCGCCAAAAGAAAAACAATTGCAGGAATAATGGAAGATTATGTGCTTCCAAATGATTTGGTTATTTATGAAAAATGTGGCAATACTATATGCGACAGTCTGGAACATGATGATGATCTCTGCCCAGATGATTGTGAGGGGTGTGAAGAAGTTTACAGAGGATGTGAGTTTGGAGACCCAACACAAATATATTTGATGGGATCATAATATGAACAAAAAAACAATTTTAATCGTCGTAGGAATGATTCTTGTCATTGGAATTGGCGTATTAGCTTTTATTTTTTTAAACAATCCAGAACCAGTTGAAAAATGCGGTGATGGGATTTGTGATGAGAAAGAAAAGCAAAAAGGAATTTGTCTTAAAGACTGCGAAGAAAAAACATCTTGCAAAGATTTATGCGGGGATGGAATCTGTCAGGAAATAGTTTGCATGGCGATTGGCTGTCCTTGTTCAGAGAGTATTGGTAGTTGTCCAAGGGACTGCGAACAAGAAATTGAAGAAATTACATTAATAAATACTATAAATTTGGGAGATAATGTTGCTCGACCAGAAATTGTCGCGACAGATGATTACATATTTATAGTTTATCTTGATATATCTGATCAAAGTTTCAAAGTAAACATATATTCAAAAGATTTTAGTTCAAAGATTTCGGAAAAAGTTATCGCTTCAAAAAATTCAGAATATGGTATATGTACGGACATTAGGATTGATTCAGACGGAGAATACCTATATGCCTTTTATGAACACGTTAATGTCGCGACTGATTCCAGTTATTTGTTTGGTAAAAAATATCGATTAAATAACAATTTTGATTTAGTGGCAGAAACTGGGTTGGTTTCGACAAGTGTTCAATTTAAATTAGCCCAGAATGGAGATGAGTTTCTTGATGATCCGATGGTGCTTGTCACAGAAAATGTGGTTTTTGCGATAACAAGATATATGGATAATCTTGGAACAAGCGGTCAAACAATCTATAGGGTTTATAAATATACAAAAGATTTAGTAAAAATAGAAGAATTTAATTTGGATCTTTCTGGTGTAGCAGATGGCGGATCAAGACAGGCAAGCATAAAAGAAATTGGAGGATATTATTATATGATATTGCCAACCAGTGTTGGAGCAAAGGATATAACTAGCAAGATTGACAATCTCGCTCCATCAGATATTTTAATGGTTAAATTGAATAATAACTGGCAAATAATTGATTCAAAAATAATATCTGCAGACAAGGATGTAATTGAAAATTATGTAATGGGCTTTGATTTTGACGACGAGTATTTTTATATAGGATACAAACATATTCCACAGCCAATTTCGACAATGACAGGAATGCTTAAAATTTATGACAAAGAGTTTAATTTAGTGATTGAGGAAGAAGTGAAAACAATTATCCCAGATAAAAATCTTCCTGATAATATACGTATGTCATTGGAAGTTTCTGATGATAAAATATATTATTCTATGGATAATGAAGTTTTTATTTATGAAATAGATTATGAAACAAATTATGAAGATTCGCCTTTTGGGATTTCAATTGCAGGTTTTTTAGCTAAAGATTATTCACAATCGCTAGAATATATGGAAGAAGCTGGTGCCGGTACTGTGCGGTTTATGGCTAATCCATCTTGGGGCAGTTTGTCATGGCAAAATGTTGAATATGAAAAAGGTAAGTTTGATTGGTCTGAACCCGATGAGCATTATCTGAAAGCTAAAGAACACAAATTGGATATTATGGTTAATATCTATCCAGATACTCCCAAGTGGAATCCAAACTATGACGATAATGTGATTATGCAATACCCAGGTGATATGGATGCATATTTGGATTTCATCAAAAAAGCGGCTGAGCGGTATGATGGTGATGGCATTCAGGATGCTCCCGGCTCCCCTGTAGTTAATTCGTGGATCTTAGGAACTGAAATGTGGCGGGGGGAAGGATGGACAGATACCAATAGTGGCAAAAAGTGGTGGGACGGAACACCTGAAGAATATGCCACCCTTTTTGTTGAAACTTATAAAGCAATAAAAATCGCAAACTCTGATGCTGTTCTGAAAATGGCTGGCTCCAACCCCCTACTTGACGAAGAAGAGGGAACTGATTATGAAGATGCTGTTTACAAAGAGTTAAGAAAGTTGATCCAAGATATTCCTAATTTTTCCTTTGCGTATTCTTTGCATTTTTATCCTGGTGATAAAAGAGATTTTGAAGCATACACTCATGCTATAGATCTTGCTCGTGAAGTTCTTGATGGGAATAACTTTTATAATGTTCCAATTACAATAACTGATACGGCTTGTTTTTTATCTAAGGAGGATTCGTCAAAAGAAGAAAATACAGCAAAACACATTATTAAAACTTATGTTGTTGGATTAGCTCATGATGTAAAAAATATTGTTTGGGCGCAATTGAGTGATGGCAATGATGAAGCTTATGGTAAAAGGTTTGAAGCTGGATTGATTAGCAATCCAAGTATGAGCAATCAAGATAAGAATCATTACAAAAATCTTGGTTTTTACACCTACAAACTAATGGTTGAAAAACTTGAAGGAAGCGACTGGGACAATATCCAGACAATCCAGGAATCAGATAATGTTTATGTTTACAAATTTATAAAAAACGGCGAACCTGTCTGGGTCGCGTGGTGGGATTATTTTGATGACACCACAAGTAGCAAAACAATTTCAGTAGATGTCGGCGATATTAATTCAGTCAAAATCACCGAAGCTGTGCCAAAATATGAATCAGGGAAAGAAGTTACAGATTATAATACCGCTTTTAATACCGAGACAAAAACAGTGAGTGGTGGAAAGGTTGAAATAATTCTTGGTGAGATTCCGGTTTTTGTTGAAGGAAATTAATATAAAGGATAAAAATTTAAATAATTAAAGGAAGAAAATACTATGAACAAAAAAACAATTTTAATTATTGGAGGAATAATCATTATAATTGGAATTATCGGAGGAGTTTTGTTCTTTTTGCAAAAATCCGCAGAACCTGATATTCCTTACTATTTCATTGCTATTCATAATGAGCCTTGGCATGAACCAAGCCACACAGAAGGAGGTGAAGAAAGAATAGCAAAAGAATACTTAGTGCTGGAAGAAATAGTTGATAAGGCTGACCAGTATAATATTAAATTAACTTTAATGTTCACTGCTCAATGGTCTGATTATATTGTTACTCATAATAAACTTGAAAAAATTTCAGAATGGGAAAAAAATGGACATGAAATTGCCCAACATCATCATAGTGTTAATCATGGCAATTGGGATGGTTATACGGATTATCCTGAAGACGTGGCTATTGAAAAAAGGAAAAAAACAAAACCCCTAAAATATGAATCCTATCTTGGCACGCTGGATGATTTTATGAATAAAGTAAAAAGGCTTAATCCCGATCTCAATTCAGGCTGTTCTAATGCAAAAAATGATAATCTTTCTATGCCTGATGAAATTATTTATGATACCTGTTCGGGATATGCGAATTTTGGCGAAACGCAGAAACTCTCAGATATCAATCCTGGAAAAGGGCGAAATGATTATATTTTATCTTTTGATGTTAATGGTATTAAAAGATATTGGCTTGCTCATTATCAAATATATAAAGATGTTGAATTAGCTAAAAATGCTTATGATAATTTAACAAGTAGTCAGGCATATGGAGTTGTCATTCATAGTTTTGAAGATGAGGCTGAAAAATTGTATGAATTTATGCAATTTCTTTATGAGAAAGATCCCTCAGCCAATAGAAGTAAAACTGTCAGCGAGATAATTGAAGATAGGTTATTGCCTGAAAAAACAATCCTTAAAAAACTAATCGATGAAAAAACACAAATCCCATACTCTTCAAAAAAACAAGGCATGTGTGGAGATTTTATTTGCGATGAGTTTGAAGAAAAAAATAATGTCTGCCCAGAAGATTGCAATTAAAATTTAGAGAAAAACACAATGAACAAAAAACTATTACTAATTTCAATTAGCAGCATTTTAACATTAGCTTTGCTGATATTTTTTGTGGTGGTTGGTTGGGAGGTTTTTGTTGGAGAAGAAATAACGCAATCTGTTGTGACAGATAAATGCGGTGATGGGGGGTGTGGAGAATATGACAGTTTACAAATAAACTTAATAGATCAGATTAATTTAGGAGACAATGTTGCTCGACCAGAGTTAATTGTCACAGAAGACAGGATATTTGTGATTTATATGAACACTTTAAGCCATAGTTTTCAAGTTATGATATATTCAAAAGATTTTAATTCAAAGATTTCGGAAAAAATCATAGACCTGCAAGATTCAAAATACGGAATATGTACAGATATCAGAGTTGATTCTGATGGAGAATATTTATATACATTTTATGAACACGCTAATATCGCGACTGATTCCAGTTATTTGTTTGGTAAAAAATATAGATTAAACGATAATTTTGATTTAATAGCAGAAACAGGGTTGGTTTCGACAAGTGTTCAATTTAAATTAGCCCAGAAAGGGGATGAGTTTCTTGATGACCCGATGGTGCTTGTCACAGAAAATGCAGTTTTTGCGATAACCAGATATATGGATAATCTTGGAGCAAGCGGTCAAACTATTTATAAAATTTATAAATATACAAAAGATTTAGTAAAAATAGAAGAATTTGATTTGGATCTTTCTGGTGTGGCAGATGGCGGAGCAAGGCAGGCAAGCATAAAAGAAGCCGGAGGATATTATTATATGATATTGCCAACTAGTGTTGGCGCAGAGGATATAACTAGCAAAATTGATAATCTCGTTCCAGCAGATATCTTAATGGTTAAGTTGAATAATAACTGGCAAATAATTGATTCAAAAATAATATCTGCAGAAAAGGATGTAACTGAAACTTATGCAACAGGCTTTGATTTTGACGGCGAGTATTTTTATACGGGCTATAAATATATTCCGCAACCAATTTCAACAATGTCAGGAATGCTTAAAATTTATGACAAAGAATTTAGTTTAGTGATTGAGGAAGAAGTGAAAACAATTATCCCAGATAAAAATCTTCCTGATAATATACGTATGTCATTGGAAGTTTCTGATGATAAAATATATTATTCTATGGATAATGAAGTTTTTATTTATGAAATAGATTATGAAATAGATTATGAGGATTCCCCTTTTGGGATTCAAGCTCCTTATAGTTCACTTGGAGAAATTCCGCAAGAAAAAAATTTTCTTGAAGTGAATAACCTTATTTCGGATATAGGTGCAAAATGGATTCGTATGTTAGTGCCAGAACTAGAAAAGACAAAAGAATTTTCTCATGAGTTTAATATTATTGCAGGTATCTCTTCTCCAGAGTATCCAAATAATATGGTTCAACATATAACAAAAACTAAAAAGATTGTTTCATTATATAAAGATGATGTACAAGCGTGGATGATTATCAATGAAGCGGATTTGAATTGGAAAGATACAGATGAAAATTATGCAAAATATGTAATTGAAACTTCAAAAGCTATCAAATCAGTATCACCTGATGCAAAAATTGCCATATCTTTTGCTGGATTAGAAGGTGAAGAACATGGATTTAGCGCTACTGAGCTTTTAGATTCTGCGCTAGAAAATAATATTGGTTCACATTTTGATATCTTAGATTTTCATTTTCAAGGATCTAAAGGGAAATACAAAGAAGTATTAAACTATGTTTCAAAATATAATCAAATTTTAAGCAAACATGGTATAAATAAAAAGTCACTTTGGATAACAGAATATGGAACATATTCAGGAGATCCTCAGGAGGAATGTTCACAATGGTGGGTAGAAGGTCCTCAAAGTGAAAAAGAGCATGCATCTGAGTTAATAAAAAGATATATTTATGGAATTTCTTTGAATATAGATAAAATGTTTTGGACAGGAATTACTGAATGGAATAAAGAATATCAAGGTTTTGGTCTATGTAGCGATGCCTACCCCTATAAGCAGTACTTTAATTATGTTGGTCTTATTAATACTCCAACACAAGCTGATAGCTCTTCTCACAAAAAACTTGCATATTTTTCCTATAAATTTATGACAGAAAAACTCGAAGGTTCTGACTGGGATAATGTTCAGACATTTCAAGAATTAGACAATGTTTATATTTACAAATTCACAAAAAATAACGAGCCGATTTGGGTGGCATGGTGGGATTATTTTGATGATACAGGAACAAGTAAAACAATTTCATTGGATGTTGGAAATATCAATTCAGCTAAAATCACTGAAGCAGTTCCCGATGCTGAAGACGGCTCTAAAATAGATGCGAATGATTATCCTGATTTTTTTAAGACAGAAACAAAAACAGTGAGTGGTGGCAAAGTTGAAATAACTCTTGGTGAAAGCCCTGTGTTTGTTGAGGGGAAATAATATAAAGGATAAAAATTTAATAATAAAAAGAGATGAAACTATATGGACGAACAACAGAACAATTATATTAATAATACAATTAAACTAATTTTAATAATTTTTGGAATAATTCTTGTCATTGGTGTTATTACAGGAACGTGGATTTATTTGCAAAAGTTTACTATATCTAATATTCCCTATTATTTTATCGCTATTCATAATGAACCATATCACGATGAATCAGGAGGGACAGAAAAAATAGAAGCAAGTTACCTTCTCCTGAAGCAAATGATAGAAAAAGCAGATGAATATAATATTAAACTTACACTAATGTTCACTGCTCAATGGGCAGACTATATTTCTGAAAGCCCTGAAAGAGTGGCTGATCTTGAATCTTGGAAAAAACAGGGGCATGAGATAGCAGCCCATCATCACAGTATTTATCATGGGAATTGGGATGGTTATACTGATTATACAGAAGAAGAGGCTATTGCTCAAAGAATAAAACAGGGTAAAATATCTGAAAAGTATTTAGGAACATTAACAGATTATATCAACAAATTAAAAAAAATAAATCCCGATATAAAATCAGGTTGTGTTAATGATGAACATGATAAGAAAGTTATGCCCGATGAAATTGTTTATGACACCTGCTCTGGTTTTGCAAATTTTGGCGAATTAGGTCAACTTTTTGGAGATAGTAATTCTCCAGAAAAAGGTAATAATGAATATATAACTGTTGGAGAATATAAAAACATTCAGAGAAAATGGCTTGCGCATTATCAGATAACTACAGATGAACGTCAAAATTCAGCCCAGGTAGTATTTAGTTCAATGAATTCAGGGGTTTATGGAGCAGTAACCCATAGCATTCAAAATCAGGCAGAATCGTATTACAAATTTCTTGAATTTTTACATTCAAAAGATTTAGCAGGAGAAAAAAGCAGGACTATTAGTGAGATAATTGAATCAAAGTTGTTGCCTGAAAAATTAATTTCTGAAAAGTTGATCAACAAAAAAACACAAACTCCTTATTCTTCAAAAAAACAAGGCATGTGCGGGGATTTTATTTGTGATGAAATAGAGAAAGCAAATTCAAATTTATGCAGAGAAGATTGTGAGAATAATATCCCATACTATTTTATTGCAATACATAATGAACCTAGAGTAGAAGATCTTGAAGAAAATTATCAAACACTAAAAACATTAGTTCTTAAAGCCAATAATTATGGGATGAAACTTACACTAATGTTCACTTCTCCGTGGGTGGATTTCTTATTGGAAGATCCAATAAGAAAAGAAGAATTAGAAAAATGGAAACAAAAAGGTCATGAAATTGCTGCTCATCATCACGGGTATGGAGTCTATGTTTGGGATGGTTATTCATATGAATCTGAAGCAGACGCTTTAGCTTCAAGAGAAGAAGCGTGTAAAGATAAGCCGTGTAGAGAAAATATATCTTATAATGGAGATATGGAAGATTATATGATAAAATTAAAACAACTTAATTTAGAGATAAAATCAGGATGTCTGAATGAAGAAAGGGAAAAGGATAGTTTGCCAAATGCAATTATCTATCCAACATGTAGTGGTTTTGCAAATTTTGGTACGCCTGGAACATATTCAATTGATTTAAATCAGGAAAAAGGAAGAAATGATTTTATCACTTTAGAAACTATAAATAAAATAGAAAGAAAATGGCTAGCACATACAGCATTATTAAAAGAAGGGACTGTACAAGGCGCAAAAGATGTTTTTTGGACAATGAATTCTCAGCAAGTATATGGTACTGCTTCACATAGTGTAAGTCTTCCGCTTGATAAACAAGCCGAGTATATCTTAGAATTCATGGACTTTTTGCATGAACAAGACCCAACCGGAGAAAAAAGCAGAACTGTTACTGAAATTATCGAATCTAATTTATTGCCAGAAAAAGAAATTGAAATTTATGTGAAATAATATGAACAAAAAAACAATTTTAATTATCACAGGAATTTTTCTTGTCATTGGAATTGGCGTATTAGCTTTTATTTTTTTAAACAATCCAGAACCAGTTGAAAAATGCGGTGATGGAATTTGCGATGAGAAAGAAAAACAAAAAAATATTTGTCCGCAAGATTGTAAATCTGCTGTAAAAGGATGTAAAAACGAAAATGAATTCTGCGGAGGAATTGCCGGAATAAAATGCTGTTCGGGTTTGACTTGCGAATATGACGGAGATTATCCTGACGCTGGAGGTGTTTGCGCGAAAGGCGGAGATGCTCAAAAATCATGCTCCAAACTCGGCGGAAATATTTGCTCTTCTTCCCAAACTTGTTCCGGCTCATGGCTTGATGCGAGTGATAGCGCGATGTGTTGTAGCGGGGGGTGTGGGGAATCAGAACATTCTGATGATTTTATTTCTGGTTTTAAACTTCAAAACACTGAAAATATTAGAGAATTAAATGAAATAACATTTAGTTTAGCTAAAGAATTGGGTCTTGATTATGTTTTAGTCCCAGTGACCTTTCCAAGAAATGGAGATGTCAACAATATTGATTGGTCATTAAGATTAGATTATTACTATATTTTTGAGCTTTCAGAAAAATATGATGTTTCTGTGTACCCATCCTTTTTTAAGTTAGGCGGCGAAGATGATAAAAATCCAGACAAGTATGCTGAATTCGTAATTTCCTTTTTGGATGAATTTTATATAGATGAGAACATCAAGCATATTGAATTTCAAAATGAGCCAACAAAAGATTATGATGGAAAAGATAGCGCGCGTTTTGAGGGAACGCCAACAGATTTAGCAATGTCAAATATTGCCACCTACAATAAAGTCAAAGCAAAATATCCCGCTATTCAAGTTGGAACCCCCGGCTTTATGGCGGCTGCGGTTAATTCTGACGAGAATATTATGATGAATGAATATTATGATGAATATCTCAAGGCAGGAGCAAAATTTGATGTCTTTAATCTGCATCAGTATCCGAAAATAAGCAGCTATTTGCAAACAAAAGAAGATTTAAATGTAAAATACAATTTTATGTCTGAATATGAAATCCTAAAAACCTACAGAAAAATGTTGAATGACTATGGATTCAATGATAAACCTATTCTTGTTACGGAAGGTAATACGGCAATGCCTTATGAAGACGGAAGTCTTAATTGGATCAGTGATGATGAGGCTAAAATACTGCTTGCTGAGAGATATGTAACTACCTTAAGCCAAAGCAAGGACAACCAAGTTATTGGTTCAATGATATCCAGTATTGAATCTGACAGCAGTACTGCGTTATTTCAATACAACAAAGAAACAACTGAATATTCTACTACTGAAAAATTTGAATTTTACAAGAAATTATTGGACTTTTTTGAAATATATCCTTTATATTCAAAACATATTTCCGGAAGCATTAATTCAAATAATGTCTGGGTTGAAGAATTTAAAAATAGCGAAGGCGATAATGCTTGGGTTGCATTCTGTCCCTTTTTATTTAAAGCTGAAGCGCAAAGTGATGAGATTAGAAAAGCAATAGCTTATGAAAAATCTATCGTTTTCCCGCAAGATGTAACATTTGATGTGGGTAATATTAAATCTGTAAAAATTTCAACCTTGTCTGATAGTTGGACAGTGGAAGCTGTAAATGGAAAAGTCAGTTTTAGTTTAGGTAAAGAACCTGTTTTTATCGAGGAAAAATAGTTAAGATGAATTATATGAACAAAAAACTCCTATTAATCTCAATCAGCAGTATCCTAACTTTAGCTTTGCTGATATTTTTTGTGGTGGTTAGTTGGGAGGTTTTTGTAAAGGATAAAGTTTCCTTGCCGACTGCGGAGGAAACAAAGCAAACTTGTTCTGAACAAAATGGCAATATCTGTTTATCGTCGGAAACCTGTTCTGGCTCGTGGCTTGATGCGAGTGATAGTGAAATATGTTGTGATGGGGAGTGTATAACTTCAATTATTGATTATGAGGATTCGCCTTTTGGAATCATGGCTGTTTTTGATTCAACAACTCTTACAAATATAAATACTTCAGATACAAAGCATTGGGCAGGAGATCATTTCAGTAATCTTGGCGCAAAATGGTCGCGAGGAGCAGGAGAACTAATTACTTGGGTAGATATGGAACCAGTATTGGGGCAAGGTTATGACTGGAGCAGATCAGATAAAGCTCTTTCAGATGTTTTTAAAAACACGGAAGCTGATTTTAATTATATATCTTGGATTAATCCTACAAGAGTACCCAAAGGATCCAGGGGAAGTATAGACATAGATTCTTCTAACGAAGAATCGTTTAAGAATTTTGTCAAAGCTTTTGTTGAGAGATATGATGGAGACGGACATTATGATTATTGCGATGCCACCAATTATAATTCTGCGTGTAATCCGGTTATAAAGGTAAAATATTGGCAGGCAGAAGGAGAACCATTCCCCCATGTTTGGGAGGATTATGGAGGAACAATTGATGGTTATGTTAGGTTTGTTGAGCTTTTATCTCAATCTGCAAAAGAAGCAGACCCTGATGCAAAGATTGTCTTAGGCGCATGCACAGTAAAAACTCAAGAACAAGCAGATATATTTGAAAGTTTAATTTCAAAAATGAAAAACAAAAATTTGTTTGAGTATGCAGATACTCATTATTGGGAAGATGATTACAATATCCCCGTAAGTTATATGAAGGATATTTTAAACTCAAATGGATATCCTGATGTTAAAATAGTGTCTTTAGAATATGGAACTTACACAGGCAGGAGTTCGTCAGAAAAAGATCAGGCATTTTATCTAATAAAAGGTTATGTTTCTAATTTAGCAAATGGGCTTTCTTTGATTAACTGGAATAATCTTGTAGAGTGGGATAATTATGGAGGAAATCCTAAAAGTATCTATAATTATATGGGTCTTATTGCTGATGGATTAAATGAAGACATTGTTCCTGCTGGCACCCCAAGATTATCCTACCACACCTACAAACTAATGGTAGAAAAACTGGAGGGTTCGGATTGGGATAATATACAAACAATCCAGGAGTCAAACAATGTTTATGTTTACAAATTTATTAAAAAAGATTCTGGCGAGCCTGTCTGGGTTGTATGGTGGGATTATTTTGACGACACTGGAAGCAGTAAAACAATTTCATTAGATGTTGGCAGTATTAGTTCAGTTAAAATCACCGAAGCTGTGCCTAATGCTGAATCAGGAGCTGATTTAGACGAGAATAATTATCCTGATTTCTTTAATACAGAAACAAAAACAGCAAGTGGTGGCAAAGTTGAAATAACTCTTGGTGAAAGCCCTGTGTTTGTTGAGGGGAAATACTTCAAGGTTGAAAATTAATTATTTATTTCTCAACAAATAATCAGCCAAAGCTGTTGTAAACAATTCTTCAACTTCATGAGGATTTCCAGCATAATTAATCCCAGCAATTTCATAAACAAAATCATCGCCTATTAAATCATCTATTAAGTTTGAAACATCTTTTTTATTCACAGATAATTCTTTATTTGCCCTGTCTAAAATTTTTAGTCTTGTCTGATGGGGCATTAAAGCCATTCTTCCTATATTCCTGGAAATCTCATAATATGCCTTAAAATCATTTTTTAAATTTAATGCTGGAGCAGAATTAATCATTTTATTTTCCATCTTCTTTAATTTCAGGTTTTTCCTCTGTCTTGGACTTGCACTGGTCTGGAAAGATTTCTGCAAGCTGCTTAGAACCTTGTTTAAGAACATTAAGATTAATCTGTGAAATTGCATCAGATATAATTTTTCCTCTTACTGTTTTTCTTAATCTAAGCCCTTTTGGCCTATTTCTTCCCATTTTCTTTTTGCCTTCTTTTCTTGGCTTTTTTTTCATTGCTTTGCCATAAGTCAAAAGAACTTTTTTTAATCCAATGCCATCAACATCTTTAAATGCAGTAAATCCTGCCTTGTCACTTGCTCCAGTAATTTCGAATTCATATCCTTCTAATTCTGGTGAAACATCTTTTCCAGTTATCTTGTCATGAAGCTCTTTTCCATTTAATGCTCCACTTTCTGTTTCTAATTTAAATGTCTTTCCTGATTTTTCTGATATGTTTATTTTAAAAACCATAAATAATTGTAATTAAGTTAGCTTAAAAAGGTTTTGATTGGTGGGGGGGATTGCTGAGATGAGGGGGAGGATTTTGAATATAACAAAAGAAATTTGGGAATTTTCCTATCCAAGACACATTCCCCATCAACCTTATTAAATGGCTAAAACAACCTAAATTTCAGTTTCATAAAAAAGGTGTGCTTTAAGATAATTATTTAAATTAAAAGCTTCTTTTTATTGTATTATGAAAATTATCGCTATTGGGGTGGTGAATTGAAATATGGTGAAACTTTTAAAATTGACAAAGAAATAGTTAATCTCACAAAAAAAAAGTTACCAAAAGCTTTGTTTATACCAACTGCAAGTGGAGATTCTGAAAAATATTTTGATATATTTAAGCAAATTTATGGTAAAAAGTTGGGATGTAAAGTTGAGGTTCTTTATTTAATCAAAGATAAATTAAGTAAAAATGATATTAATGAAAAAATTTTATCATCAGATTTGATTTATATTGGTGGTGGGAACACCAACAAGCTGCTTGATGTCTGGAAAAAAAAAGAGATTGATAAAATTTTGAAAAAAGCAGGTAATAAAGGAATTATCTTATCGGGGTTGAGTGCAGGAGCATATTGTTGGTCTAATAAAAGCTTAAGTTCTAGTAAGGAACAAATTTATAATGGTTTAGAATTTATAAAATTAAATTTTGTATGTCATTATTCTAAAAAAAATAAAGAAATTGTATTTAAGAATTTAAAAAAATTAAAGAAACCAATAGTTGCACTGGAAAATAATTCAGCAATAGAAATCATTGGGGACAAATATCGCATTCTAACTTCTTCAAAAAATGCTAAAGCATATAAGTTATATTTAGATAATGATAATATTCTTGAAAAGAAATTGCAAGTAGATAATAAATTTCGCAAAGTCAAAAGTTTGTTATAAAAAACATCATTAAGTTTGTTACTAATTTTCAAATCAGCAATTTTACTTTTCAAACAGTTATTCTTTTAAATCACCAATAACTAAATAAAATATGGCAAATTCAAAAAAAATCCTAACGATAATTTTATTTTTAGGTTTAATTCTGTTGGTTATTGTTGGGTGTATCATACACAAAAAGCCATTAACGCCAGTTGTTTGCGGTGATGGTATTTGCGGGAGTAGAGAAACTGCTGTCAGCTGCCCATCAAACTGTCAGACTATTGCAAGTAGCTGCAAAAAATGGAATCCGGGTCACTATATTTTACTCACTTCAGAAGAAGACATTGATGAAATAGAATTAATTTTATCTAATCCCTTGAATTATATTACTGGACTTCAAATTTACTTTACATGGAGACAGCTTGAAACTGAAAAAGATGTTTATGATTTTTCTAAAATTGACGAGATGCTTGAGCTTGTGGGAAAATATAACAAGCATTTATTTGTGCAAGTTTCAGACAGAACATTTAAAATAGACGAAAAACCAGTTCCAAATTATCTATATGAAAATCCAATATATAATGGAGGTGTTGAGCCATTTATCTCAGGAAAAGGTTCTGTCTCAAGAATATGGGACCCAAATGTAAATGAAAGATTTAACCTGCTTATATTAGAATTAGGAAAAAAATTTGACAACAAAGAAAATTTTGAAGGAATCGCTTTTGAGGAAAGCGCGCTTGATATTGACACTATAACAGCATATAGCTATTCTATCGAAAAATTGGTTGATGGAGTGATATCAAGAATAGATACAGCTGCTTTAGTTTTTTCTAATTCTGTTGTTATACAATATATGAATTATGGTCCGCCTGAATTTGTTAATCTTTTTGAATATTTTTATTTAACAGGAGTTGGCATGGGTGGTCCTGATCTTGTGCCTGATGAAGGAAGATTTTCTGAAAAACAAAGAATACCTGCTTATGATTATTACCCTTTATATGCAGGAAAAATGCCTTTGGGCACAGCTGTTCAAACACCTAATTTAATGAAAGATGAAAGAAATGAGAAAGGAATTTTTACTCTGGATGGATTTTGGGATATGGGTTTGAATACATTAAAACTAAATTATATTTTCTGGTCTTTTGCTGAACAACCCTGGCACAAATTCAGGTTTACAAATGATATTTTACCATATATTAATGAAAGAGAAGGAAAGATTAATGATGGTTGTCCTGAGAATAGACAAAATAAATAAAATAACAGATAATTGCCTTTTAAACTTCTTTCTAATAAATGCTTGGGGTTTCAAGTTCCACTTTTTAAATAGTTATTATTGCAAATGCATGCAATTATCTGATACTTACACTCACTAATGCTCACAGATTATGTTATATCATTAAATAACAAAAATCAATGTTCTCACAAAAAATAACAAATCTTTAAAAATTAAATATGCTTAAATAAAATATGGCGATAAAACCTGTTTGCGAGAAATGCAAAAATGAGCTGGAGGATTTTGGAGGAATTTTATTAAGCCCGCCAGATGAAAATGAGAAAGTGAAAAAATCTCACTTATGCAAAAGTTGTTATGAAAAGATTATTAATGAGATAAAAGAAAGTTCTTAGATTATTTTTATGCTCACATACCCCAGTCAGCTTTTATTTTTCTCTGGATTTCAGCTATTTCCTGAAGAAGCTTTATTTCATTTGAAGTAAGCAAATCCTTATTTTTCTTGAAATTTTTAAACTGGGAAGAAGAGATATTTGAATAAAGAAATTCTTTATGTTTTAATTGCCTTTCAAAATTAACTCCTGGAATTGAAATTGCCACTTCCATGTTTTCTTTTGCCTCTGGAACAGATTTATTTTCTGACTGGATATTTTTTACCCTGCCTATTTTTTCTACTTTGTCATTTATTAAATTTAAATTAGAAATTAATTTTCCTGCTTCTATTCTTACACCAAAAATTGCAGGCTTGGTGTTTCTAAAAACATATTGAGGAAGAATTTTTAATTTGCACAAAGTTGTCAAACCCATCAGTCTTTGCTTTTCTATTTCTTTTCTCTTGCTTGCCCTGAATTCCACAATATTTTCAATTAATTTATAAATCACATCATCAGTTAAAATCCTGATTTTTCCCTTAATTGCCCCGGCATCTTCCTCCACAGAAACATTAAAACCAACAATTGCTGCATCAAGCTCATTTATTTCCAGATTAGCTTTTGCAGAAATTATGTCTGTTTTACTAATATTGCCTATGCCTGCTTTTACAACAGAGATATTTTGCTGCTTAAGCAAAACAAGAAGAGCCTCTAAACTTCCCAATGAATCTGCTTTGGCAATAATCCCGTGCTTGTCTGTTTTTATGTTTTCTGAAATTTCTTTTTTGAATTTTTGTTCTATTTCCTCTTTATTATTTTTGTAAATAACAAAAGGCATTCCAGGAAGAATATTTTCTTTTGACACTAACTGTATTCTTAATCCAGTAGATGCATGAACCTTATTTTTAGGTTTAAATTTAGGACTTAATGGCATTATTTCTTCAAGAATTCTTATTTTTGTTATGATTGGTGTTGCCTCAAAACTTGCAACAGCTATTTCATCATTTTTTGAAAGCTCCCCATCATATAAAATCGCTTCTATATAATTTGTTGATTTTTCTTTTTTTATTTCTAGCATAACCCCTTTGGCGTCTTTGCCCAAGGTTAATTTATTTGCAAGGTATTTCTGGCTCACCCCGCAAAGCATCATTATTAATTCAGGTATTCCTTCTTTTGTTTTTGCAGAGCAGGGAATTAAGGCAATTTTTTTTGTAAAATCATTTATGTTAAAAAATAAATCAGCATCAAATCCATAGCTGTTTAATGAGCCAATCAAAGTCATGTATCGTTCATCAAAAATTTGCTTTATTTTTAATGGTTGCATTTCAATGCTTTTTTGCAATCCACTGTCTAATTTTCTCCATCCAGAAATATTATCTATTTTATTCAGGGCAATTATAAAAGGTGTCTTGTTTAATTTTAAAATATTAATCACTTCTGCTGTCTGGGGTTTTATGCCGTCATTAATATCAATTACTAAAACAGCTAAATCTGCCAAACTTCCTCCTCTTTTTCTAAGATTTGTAAATGCAGCATGTCCAGGAGTATCAATTAAAAGAAAGCCGGGAATGTCTAATTTTATTCCAGATTTTTCAATTAAAGGGCATGCTTTTTTTAACTGCTCAATTGGATAAGAAGTAAATGAAATTTTCTGGGTAATTCCTCCTTTTTCACCTTCCTGGACATGGGTTCCTCTAAGGGCATCTGCTAAACTTGTCTTTCCATGGTCTACATGACCGCAAACTGTCACAATTGGCTGTCTGATTTTCATATGTTTTGTAACACAGATTTGTTTTTAAAGATTAGTATTGAGAAAAGATTATGGATAACTTAACAGATTCTCAATTAGAAATTTTATCAAAAATGTATGATTTGGATGGAAAAGCAAATATGAATGATTTAACAAATAATGGAGTTAATTTAAATATTCTTGGCTGGGATGATGAAATGAGATATCTTTTCAGAGAGAAATTATTAGAAATAGATGGACCAAGTTATAAATTAACTTCTTTAGGAATAGAATCTTATGAAAATCATAAATAAGATGAGAAAAACAGGAATTTAAAGTTTTTGAGATAAAATGTTGGTGATATCTTAAGAAATATTTTAAAAATAAAAAGCTGATAATACTATGCGACACCATCGTAAAGTATCCCTATTATCTATGCGACACCATCGTAAAGTTTATACTATGATACATTTTATAAAATTAAATAATTTATAAATAAAAAGTAATCAAATTCATGATGAATCTTTAAGAAAGATTAAAAATATAAAGACAGATTTATTAATTAAATTATGAAAAAAGAATTCATTAAAGAAACAGCAAGAGATATTATTGCATTGGGGGGAGTTCCATTTTTTATTCTTGTTCTTGTAAGAGTTGCAATACTTTCAAAACCAGATTTTCTTTTGCAATTCTTGTTGGCAGGAGTGATTTTTTTACTGATTAATTTTTTAGTTAAAACAAATTTATATTCTGGGTTAGGATTAATTATCCTGATATTCACAAGCTTGTATTATAATGATTTAAAATTCAGTATTTTTGCAAGCCTGGTTTATGTTGGACTAATTTCTTCTTTAGTTTATTTAAAATCAAATAAAAAAGAAATAATTAAGGGTGTTTTATTGGGTGTTTTAAGCAGCGCTATTAGTTATTATCTTGTTAAGGTGATTTTTTATGAATAAATTTACAATCAAAGAAGTGCAGGAAAAATATGATTTAGAATTAGATAAAGTTATTTCTCAGATAAAAAAATCCAGGGCTAAACTGGTTTTATTGCAGTTTCCAGACGGGCTTAAACAATATGCAATTACCATAGTTGATTATCTTAGTGAGAAAACAAGTGCAGGGTTTCTAATATGGCTTGAAAGCTGTTTTGGGGCTTGTGACACTCCAGTTGGTTTAGAAAAATTAAAACCTAAAATAGATTTAGTTATCCAGTTCGGGCATAATCAGTTGATGCCAAGATTCTAGGTTGAGGCAATATAATACTCACAAGATATAAAGTTATTAATAAAACCCCTGAATAATCCATTATTAATTAAATAATTATTAAGCGAACAAAGTGAGCAATTTCAAATCAATAAAATTACAAACAAAAACTCAATAAATCTTAATCCTTAAATTTTATCTCGTCTTTTGGTCTTTGAATTTTTTTGAATTTTACTCCGCATTTTTCTAAAAATTCTATCGAGCCTTTTGCCCCAGCATAATCACTATAAGTAATTACTTCTTTTATTCCTGCATTAACAATTTCCTTTGCACACATCCTGCAGGGAATTGTTGTGCAGTATAGTGTTGCACCTTCTGTATTTATCCCGTGCAATGCTGCCTGAATAATTGCGTTTTGTTCTGCATGAACTGCCCTGCATTCTTCAGAACCAAATCCTGATTCAAGATTTAATTCATTTTTCCTGCATCCAAGATTAAGGCAATCCTCCTGCCCTTTTACAGCTCCGTTATAACCTGTTGCTATAATTCTCTTATTTTTAACAATAATTGCTCCCACATTATGCCTGAGACATGTGCTTCTTTCAGCAACAACAGAAGTTATCTTCATAAAATATTCCTCCCATAAAGGCCTTATAGTTTCTATTATTGCTTTAATTGTTTCAGCTTTTTTTTCAATTTGTTCCATAGGTTGAAATCTTTTTTCATCTATTTTATCTACAATATCCTGATAAATTTCCCTTATTTTTTTATTTAATTCTTCAAATGTTTTATTATTATAAATAATATAATCAGCCATATCAATACACTCACTTAAGTTCTGCTTATTTGGATCTGTTGAAAACATTTCACGTTTTTCATTTTCCATGAACTCTTCATAAGAAACATTATCTGTTTCAGTTTGCCTGATTAAAATTCTTGAATATCTTGTTTTAGAATCAGCATCAACTGCAATTAAATACCCTCCTAATTCTTTTATTTTATGTGCTTCTCCTGGTGTTCTAATGCTTTCTATGACTGCATTTCCTCCTTGTTCCTGAGCTTGTTCATAAAGTGCTTCAATAATATAACTTGGAGAATTTATCTCTCTTAATTGATTTGCAACTATAACCATATTATCCCTATTCACTGGCAATCCTCTTTTTTTTATTTCATCTGTTAAAAATTCTCTTACAGAATAATGTTTAAAACCAGTGTGTTTGAGAAAATCAACAATTGTGCCTTTTCCAGCACCAAGAGTTCCTGTTATTCCGATTATCATAAAAATATAACAAAAAGATTATTTTTAAGAATTTGGATAGTGGGTTATAACCAACCCATTAATAAGGCAAAACCAACCCCAAACAATAAAATCCCTGCAATTAAATGAAGAATTTTTATATTTGCTTCTTTCCATCCTGAAACATCTTCAACTCTTGCAAAACCAAGATAAACTGCAAAGGTTATAATTAGCATTGGAAATATAAAAACCAGATTATAATATAAAAGCCAGGGAATTGATTGGGTAAAACCACAACCTGTTTCTGCTAATTTGTTCATTGCAGTCACTAATGGCATTATTGTGCAAGGCAGTAAAAACAATGTCACTAAAAGCCCTGTAACAAACGCCCCTTTAGGAGTAGTAATCTGATTTATAAGTTTTTTAACTTTAGGCCTCATAAAAATAGGCATTTCTGTTGCAAAACTTCCTTTTCTATATATAAAATAATCTTTAATATTCAAGGCTCCAATAATCATGATAAGAATAATTAAACCATTATAAACATAAGGAGAGACAGAACTAACTTGTTCTGTAATTGAATTAAAAAACTGAAATAAAATAGCCCCATAAATAAAATACATAGTATAGACTGCGGATACAAATGCCAGTCCTGAATAAAGCACTTTTTTTCTTTGTCCGGGATTCTGAATCAAAATAGTGGTAAGAACCATTGTCAAAACAGCTAATGCACAAACATTTATAGCATCAGCCAAAGCAAGTCCGGTTATAGTTGCGCACAGATTAATATCCATTTTAACATCCTGCAAGTTCTTTTAATTCTTCCAAACTCTGCACCCCCAAATATTTATTCTCATTTATAATCCAGGTAGGGGTTGCTGATATTTCTTTTTTAATACATTCATCTTTTTCATAAAAACAATCTATTACATTGAGATATTTATAATTTTCATTAAACATTTTTTCCTGGGTTTCACAAGCATGACATCCTAGCTGAACATATAGTTCTGAATTTTTTCCAATGCATTTTGCATCTTCTTCTGAAATACTTGAAGCAGATGTGTTTAATATAATAATTGAAAACATAATTATTAAAACAATTATCAAAACTGATATCCAATTTCTTTTATCCATTAAATAAAATAGAAAATTGTTTTTTTAAATGTTTTTAAATGAGTTAAAAGTTTGGTTTTGAGAAAAATAGTTAAAATAAGTATTTAATAGGTGTTTAATAGGTGTAATAAGAATAACACAAATATTTTTAATCATTAAAACTATCATATAATATACTCCCATAATAACTATGAAAGAAAATTATTTGGAATTAAACAGTATAATGGATTTGAATCTTTCTCTTGATTCAAAAATAATTCTGCTCTGGCAGAAAAAAGGATGGGGGTTTTATCCAGATATTGCAAAAAGAAAAAATTTGGAAACAACTATTGAAAAAGGAAGAGCTAAAAGTTTTTTAGAATTGGGTGTTCCATATTTAATTCTCCCACTAGTTAATAATGATAAAAATTACAAGCAAGTGCATGCTGCAATGAAAAATATGAGACAAGTTCCAAGTTGCGCTGAATTATATTTTGAAGGAAATTCTGCTTATTTTAATTATGATAAAACTTATCCCTTAAAATCCATGATTTTTGACGGAAACATGACATTAGTTTTAGATAAAAGATTTTATGGGGGAAGGGTTTTAAAAAAAGCCAATCTTAACACTAAATTTTCTGATATTCATATTGATTTTAAATTAGTCCCAACTGTTTCAATTCATTGCATTAATAATTATGAAGAAAAAGATATAATGGATGATTTTAGTGATTTGGTGAGTTTTACAGAATTTCCTTAATTAATAATCTGGTAAGTTTTCTTTATCCCCTGGTTTTGTCAGGGTTGCCTGGCCTTTTTTTGGTGCTGGAGCTACTTTGCCCTCGTCAGAGGGTACACCCTCGGGTGCTGGTTCTTCAGGCATAGTCATATCTTCTTCAGAAATTGAGTTTATCATTTCCTTAAGTTTTGGAAAATCAGCTGACTGGATTCTTACTCCTGCTTTTGTAAAACCAGTATATCTCTCACTTGTAACAAATTCTCTTATTGTTAGTCCTCTTCTGCCTCCAAAATCATCAATTCTGACTAAAATCTCTGTAGTATCATTCTTAGTTATTTTCCCAATGTCTTTTTCCATATTAAGTTTTATTTTTCCTTATTTTTAAATATTTGTGTTAAACAACTTTAGCTTTAATTATCTTAATTTCTTCAAGTGGCTTGTCATTTGCATCTGTTTTTACTTTTCCAATTTTATCCACAACATCCATTCCTTTAATTACTTTTCCAAAAACAGGATGCTTGCCATCAAGAAAATTATTATTTACAAGGTTAATAAAAAACTGGCTTCCTCCAGTATTAGGACCTGAATTTGCCATTGAAATTGTGCCTCTGTTATTTTTATCTAATTCGGTTTTTGTAAATTCATCCTTGATTTTATAACCTGGTCCGCCACCCCCTGTGCCAGTTGGGTCTCCGCCCTGAATCATAAATCCATCAATAACCCTGTGAAAAATTACTCCGTCATAAAAACCCTGCTCAACAAGTTTTTGAAAATTACCAGCTGTAACAGGCATTTCATCATATAATTCAATAATTATGTTTCCTTTGTTTGTTTCAAGTAAAATTTGAGTTTTATCCATTTGAACTGTATCTCCTGTAATTGAACTTTTATACATTACTCCAATTATAATTGAAACAAAAATTAAAGCAGTTATAAATATTGTTATTTTTTTGTTCATGATATAGATTAGAAAATTGTTTTTTTAAATGTTTTTGAAATTTTTTTTATGTAAAATAGTATGTAAGATATTTAACTATCTGTAAATTGTCTATGAAAACTTACTCCCCAAAAAATAATTTTTTAAACCAATTAAGAATTTTCTTAATTAGTCCTTCGCTTATGCATTCCCCAGAAATACAAACATTGCTCTTACATTCGAAGTTGTTTTCGCATTCGGCGGATACTTTTTTCTGTTTTTCCCATTCCTTATTATACGAACAATAATTCCCATCTTTTCTTAAACTAATTAATTCGCATTCAACATCACTTAAACTACAATCTTCTGGACAGTTGCACTTATCTTCTCCATATTCATTTTCACATTCACCATTCCCACAAGGAGCACAAATAGGTGCTCCCACACAACTATTATCCTCTTCAGTGCACCAACATCTTCCATCTTCTAATTCAGAACCAAAAATAGATTTTAAATCTCCACAACATTTTTCTGTACCAGGATAATATGCTTTTCCTGGCTCTAAAATACATGTTTTTATATTATCTGTTTCCTCTAAACAGGCTCCATTTTTACATTCATTTGGGCATTTGATGAATTCTCGTGCATCAATAAAGCTGTCTTGATATTCACTGCAATACCCTTCAAGTACATAACAATTACTACCATTGCATGAAAGAAGACCCTGAAGATATTCTGCTCCATTTTCCGATTGCCTTTCTTCAATTTTTATGGCACAAGAATCGCTTGTAATATGAATAATAATTCCATCATCTCCCTTGAAAGTAGCACTTCCTTCTGTGTAAATGTCTTTACCCCCATCATCATCCATACATCCAGCATTAACTAATCCACTAACTACTAATAAGAAAATTAAACTAATAAACACCTCTCTTTTCATATTTTCATTAATAAATTATCATTTAAATAGTTATTGAATTTCTTCTAAATAAGCTTTTTTAACAGCTTCTGCAATAGCGGGAACAACTGATTTATCCAAGGGGTTTGGAAGTATTTTATTTATTTCAGGTTTAATAAGATTAGCCAGTGCTTTTGCAGCAGCAAGTTTCATTTTATCTGTAATTCTTTTTGCCCTTATATCCAAAGCTCCTCTGAAAATCCCTGGAAAAGCCAGAACATTGTTAATCTGGTTGGGAAAATCACTTCTTCCAGTAGCAATAATAAAAGCCCCTGCCTGTTGAGCAACATCTGGCATAACTTCTGGAACAGGATTAGCAAGAGCAAAAATAATTGGGTTATTATTCATGGATTGAATCATTTCTTTATTCAGTAAATTTGCAACACTAACTCCAATAAAAACATCAGCTCCGACCAAGGCATGATTTAAATCTCCTTGGATATTTGCATAATTAGTTACTTCAGCTATTTGCTTTTTTATTTGATTTAAATTATCTCTTTGCTTGTGAATAATTCCCTTGCTGTCAATCATTGTTATTTTTTTAAAACCATCTTTTAAAAGAAGTTTTGCAACAGCAATGCCTGCAGCACCAGAACCATTGATAATGATTTTAACATCTTGTTTTTCAGAACCTCTTAATTTTAATGCATTTGTTAAGCCTGCCAAAACAACAACAGCAGTTCCGTGCTGGTCATCATGCATAACAGGAATTCCTAAATCCTGCAACCTTGATTCAATCTCAAAACATTCTGGAGCCTTGAAATCCTCTAAATTAATTCCTCCAAAAACAGGGGAAATATTTTTTATTGTTTCAATTGTTTTTTCAGTATTTTGCTCTTTCAGGCAAATTGGAAAAGCATCAATATTTGCGAACTCCTTAAATAAAATTGCTTTGCCTTCCATAACTGGCATGGCAGCCTCTGCCCCGATATTTCCCAATCCTAAAACAGCAGTTCCGTCACTAATCACAGCCACGCTATTTCCCTTAAAAGTATAATCATAAATTTTATTTTTGTCTTCAGCAATTTTTCTTGAAACTTCTGCAACTCCAGGTGTATAAGCCAGAGATAAATCCTCTTTGTTTTCTAATTTAACTTTTGACTTAATCTCAATCTTGCCTTTATTTTTTTTATGCATTTCCAATGATTTTTCATTGTAGTCAATTATTTCTTCCATTTTATAATTAATTTTTATAATTCATAAAACTCAATCAGATTTATAATAGTTTGGGATAAGGGGCTGGATTTTTTCTTTAATTTGGGAAAAAACTTCTTGTTTGCAGGGATTTCCATTTATTCTTATAATTTTGCCAAACAAAGATTCATCATTTTTTGAAAGATTGTATAAATAATTATATTGATTAATTAATTTCTTTGTAAATATTTCATCTCTTTCAAATTTTTCCAAAGAATCTCCTCTTTTTAATATTCTTTTTCTTGCATTTTCAAAATCAACATCTAAAAAAATAGTGAAATCAGGATTAATAATTTTGTTTGATTTATGGGTATTTATTATTATTTCAAAAGCAATTCCTTGAATTTTTTGATATGCATATGTGGATAAGTGATATCTGTCACACAAGACAATTCCACCAATATTTAACATAGGTTTTATTAATTTTTCCTGATGATTTTTTCTATCCTTAACATAAAGCTCCATCATTTTTTGACCATCAGAATAAGCATCTTTTTCCTCATTTAATTTTCTTTTAATTTCTTTGCTTTTCCAGGGCTCATGGGTTGTTAAAACATCATTATATTTGGACAAACTTTTTAAATAATCATGTAAAAAATTTATCTGAGTAGTTGTTCCGCTTCCATCAATTCCCTCTAGAACTATAAATAAACCTCTTTTTAACATTTTATTTAAATCTTACTATCTATATTATTTTCCTGCATTGTTCTTAATTTTGCTAATTCCCAAATATAGTCATAAAGATGCAATCCTTTACTTGCTGCAATTATTTCTCCATCTTTAACACCTATTTCTTCAGCCATATATTCTTTTAACATCTGGATTGCACCAAGATTTGCAGGCAAACCTCCCCATAAATCCCAGCTTCTAAAATAAACCATAAAATGAAGTTTCCCATATCTAACTCTTGTATCAATGCCCCTTAAACAAGGAGGGTCTTTTAAATTAATAGAATCAGGGTCTCCAACAGTCATATATGCCTGATTTGTTCCATGCCCATCTTCTTTATACATCCTGATAACCTCTGCTATTTGAGGTTCTAAATACTGCCCATATGTGTAATCCTCATTAGGTTGTTTTTCAGAAGTCATTAAATATGGAAGATATTCTTCTAAATATCCTTCAGCCACAGGATTTGGTATGCCTAATGAAACAGGAATGTCAGGAAGAAGTGGACGTATTCCAGGATATTTTATGTGCATAGTAACATAATCAAACTCAAGTCTTTCTTGTCCTTCAAAACTTCCCCTATCTACTTTATATTTATGTCCATTAGTGATTATGCTATGAACACTTTGAAACCATGCATCTGGAAGATCTCTCGCTTTAATACTTACAGTTTCCAAACCACTCTTTTTTTGTTCATTCATAAAAAGAAATAATATAATCAATTTATAAAGAAATATATTCAAAAAAATATATTATAAAATTAATCCCAGAATCAGTATCTACGCAAGTAGATACATTTAGATAATTTTAATTACTAAAAAGACCACCAACTTCTATTGAATAAAAAGGAGGTGGTCAATATGAATAAATCTAATTTGAATATAAATCCTTTGGTGTCAGAAATTGCTGGATTATTTCCTTGCGGAAAAAACTCCACATACAAAAGTCCTGACATTACCTGTCGATTAATTAATTCAGCTTTAGAAAACCAAAGTTTGGAAGCCATGTATAAACTTGAAGGGAATTTTTCTGCAGACAGAATGTTAAATAAACTACATGAAATTTCCAAAGAACAAACTGAAAATTTAATGGACAACTCCAATCAAAAACTAAAATTGCCAAAAAGAGTAAATTTAGCAATAGATTTTCATAACAAAAAATTCTATGGAAACAAAAACCATTTTGAAATTATGGGCTCAAAGGGTGGAAAATATGTTAAAAAATATATTGAAGCAAGTTTGACAAATCCAAAATACTTTATTTCAGCTTACCCAGTTAATCAAATTACAAATAACAAAATTAAGTTAATTGATAAAATCCTCGACGGATTTTATGAAAAATATGATAGTAAGATTCATTTAATTTTAATTGATAGAGAATTTTTTTCAAAAAAAGTTGTGGAGTATTTTTGCAGCAATAATTTAAAATTTATTATGCCTGCAAAAAAAGATTCTGCAATTAAAAAATTAGTTGAGCAATTTAAATTGGGAAAAATTAAAAATAAAGTGAGGTATAAGTTTGGAGAATGTTTTGTCAATTTGCTTTTTTTGAAAGTTGAGGAAGAGGTTTATGTTTTTATGACGAATACAAAATATTCTCCATTGAAAGCAGCTTTGTTATACAAAAAGAGGTGGCAGATTGAAACTAATTTTAGGGAACAGAATAATTTTTTGTTCAAAACAAAAACACTAAATTTTGCAATAAGATATTTTGCTTTTGTTTTAGCAGGATTATTGTTTAATTTGTGGCAAATGAGCAGAAATGGAAAGATAGAAAGTTATTTGTTTAAGAAAAAATTGAAGGATATTATTTTGGTTGAGTTTTCAGAATTAATTATTTTTTGTAAGGGGATTGGTTAGTTGCGTAGATACTGAGAATTTATCAATTCCATTATTTATAGTATAATGAATCTCATGCCAATCTTCAACTGATTTTATAAGTCCTTTATCTTCTTCTGTTCCAAGTTTATATTTTTTATTCCAGGGTTGCTTAAATAAAATTGTTTTAATTCCTTTTTTTGCCAAATCCAAGCAAGTTTCATAGCAATCTTCAACTATAAAATCCAGTCCAAGTTCTTTTATGGGTATTGATTTATCTCTTTCCTGAATTAAATCATCAAATAAAACCCCATTATCAAAAAACCAAGTTTCTGTATCTTGCATTACTCCATCATATTGGTCTCTTGCAGTAATAATGGGAATGTAATTATCCTGAAAAAGTTCATTAATCAATTTAACACTATTTTTAATTGGTGATAGATTCATATAAAATTGATTATTCAAATAATTTTTTAATTCAGAATCAGGAAGCCCGAGATTAGCCATGCTGTATTCTGTTATTTCACTTTGTGAAACAGACCGGTTGTTTATCTTGGATAAAATCTTTGCAAAAGCAGAACCTGTATCAGTAAGAACCCCATCAGCATCACATGCAAACCTATTTTTTATTCTTACCATATTTTTTTATTAAAAATATAATATTTACAATTTTTTATTATGTAAAATAATGTTTATAAAGAATTATATAATAAACTGCGCTAATCTTTCATCTCTATTTTAATATTAACATTCTGGGGAATTTGCATTTTCATAATATGATGAAGAACTTTTTCATTTGCAGGCAAATCAATAAGTCTTTTATGAATTCTCATCTCATATCTGTCAAAGGTTGCTGTTCCATCTCCGCAAGGAGATTTTCTTGTAGTTATCTTAAGTTTTTTTGTAGGCAAAGGCACTGGCCCTCTTATAGTAATTCCGGATTTTTTAGCAATATTTTGAATTGATTCACAAATATTATTAAGCATTTTAATATCAGTACTATTAAATTTAATTCTTACTTTTGCCATAAGATAATGTCTGAATCTTAGTTTAAAAAAGTTTCTCTCTTGAAATTGAAACATTTTTATAGTATAATATTTTAAAAATATAAAAGAGGAAGATGGAACAGGTATTTATTCAGCTTGCTATTATACTTTCAATAGCATTTATTGTGTCATATATAGTAAGAATCTTCAAGCAACCGCTTGTTATTGGATATATTATCGCTGGAATAATAGCAGCAGCTGTCATTGAATTTGAAATTATTGAATTTGGAGCTTCAACAGAAGTCATTAATGTTTTCTCACAATTTGGAATTGCATTTCTGTTGTTTATTGTTGGACTGCACTTAAACCCAAAAGTCATTAAAGAAATTGGAGGTTCATCCCTTATTATTGGATTGTGCCAGATGTTACTAACATTTTTGCTGGGATTTTTCACTTCATATAGCTTATTAGGATTTGAGATTATACCCTCAATTTATATTGGAATTGCACTTGCTTTTAGCAGCACAATTATTATCATGAAACTTCTTTCAGATAAAAGGCAATTAGATTCTTTATATGGAAAAATCTCTATTGGGGTTTTAATTATTCAGGATTTAGTTGCAGCAGGAGTTTTGATGTTTATTTCATCAATGGGAAATGGAACAAGCTTTAGTTCTTTTGCAATTCAGGGCTTATTGTGCGGAAGCGGGTTAATAATTTTTTTATTTTTAGTGGGATTTTTTATACTTCCTCCAATAACAAAAAATATTGCAAGGTCGCAGGAATTATTATTTTTATTTTCAATTTGCTGGTGTTTTTTAATCGGGGTTTTATTTGATTTTCTTGGATTTTCAATTGAATTAGGAGCCTTAGTTGCAGGAGTTGTTTTGTCTATTTCGCCCTATAGCCTGGAAATCAGTTCTAAAATAAGACCACTAAGAGATTTTTTCCTAATAATCTTTTTTATCATTCTTGGACTTAATATCCAGATTTCAAATATAAGTTCAGTATTAACTAATGCGCTTATTCTTTCAATAATTGCATTGATTTTCAAACCAGTAATTTTAATGAGTTTCATGGCCTTATTTGGATACACAAAAAGAACAAATTTTTTAGTTGGAATTACTCTTGCACAAATATCAGAATTTTCCCTGATTGTCTTGGCAGCAGGAGTTGCAATGGGGCACATAACTACAGAAATTTTATCAACTTTAACTCTTGCAGGAATAATAACAATAACTCTATCCACTTATATGATTAATTACTCAAATGAGTTTTATAAAAAAATGTCTGGAATTGTATCTATTTTTGAAAGAAAAAAAATAAAAAAAGAAAGAAAAATTCAAAAAGAGTATGATGCAATTTTATTTGGCTATAATAGGATTGGTTTTGGAATCTTGAACTCTTTAAAAAGAATTAAAAAAAGATATCTTGTTGTGGATTTTAATCCAGATACAATCTATAATCTGGGTAAATTCAGAATACCTTGCTTATACGGGGATATTGATGATGCTGAATTATTAAAAGAACTTCCTTTGGATAAATTAAAACTTGCTGTATCAACAATACCTGATTTTGAAACAAACATGCTTTTAATAGAAACAATAAGAATAGTAAATCCAGAAGCAGTAATAATCGTCAGGGCGCACCAGATAGATAGTGCTCTTAAATTATATGGAAAAGGAGCTAATTATGTTTTAACACCTCATTTTTTAGGGGGAGAGTATGTTGCAAAAATGATTGAAAATTTAAAAATAAATGGGAAAAAATATGATGAAGAAAAAATTAAACATATTAAAGATTTAACAAAAATGCTTGAAAAAGGACATGAACATCCGGAAGTGGAGAGAAATTAAACTGAAAAATTATTCTATCAAACTTTAAAAACTCTTTTTTCCTTGATTTATTTATGGAAAAGAGGAAACAAGAAAGAACTTTAAAAAATATTTTTTATACAATTCTTATTGCTTTTGGGATTGTTTGTTTTTGGAGGGGGGTTTGGGGGCTTATGGATTTATATTTATTTCCAGGCAATCATGCACTAAGTTTTTCAATATCTATTTTAATTGGAATTTTAATACTTTATTTAACTAAAAATTTACTTGACAAATTAACATGAAACACAATCTAAAAATTACTGCAATTCTTTTGACAATGTTTGTTGTAACTCAATTTATTGGCTTAGCTGTTTTAAAAGCAGATGTATTTTATTTTGAACAGGAAATTGAAGGCAAGATGGAAAAAGTTGTAAACCCATATTTGTTTTGGATTGCTCCTCCAGAAGTTAAAACTCAAAAAGATTCTTTTAGCATGCTCGGAAGTTTAATTATGGCTTTTATTATTGCCATTACTTTATTATTTTTCCTGACTAAATTTAAAATAGAATTTTTTCTAAAAGCATGGTTTTTCATGGTGGTTGTTATAGCTCTTTTTTTAACTTTTTATGCATTTGAAAAACTAGTTCCTTTTGTTATTCATCCTATTGCAGCAATAATAATTCCATTAATTTTTGCTTCAATTCTGGGTTTTATTAAGATATTCAGAAGAAACTTTTTAATTCATAATTTTACTGAATTGCTTATTTATCCTGGAATTGCTGCAGTTTTTGTTCCTATTTTGAATTTATGGACAATAATTATTTTATTAATTATTATTTCAATTTATGATATGTGGGCTGTCTGGCATTCAGGAATTATGCAAAAAATGGCTAAATATCAGATTAACAAATTAAATATTTTTTCAGGATTTTTTGTTCCTTATGTTTCAAAAAAATTAAAGATAAAAATAAAATTAATGAAACAAACACTAAAAAAATCAGAGTTAAAAAAGAAAAAAATTAAGATTAATGTGGCTATTTTAGGCGGGGGGGATGTTATCTTCCCGATAATCACTGCAGGGGTAATGATGAAATTATTTGGAATATGGCATGCATTATTTGTTATTGCAGGAGCAACACTAGGACTGACATATTTATTCTTTTTTTCAGAAAAAAAGAAGTTTTACCCTGCAATGCCTTTTATCACAGCAGGAATATTTATTGGAATGATTTTGAGTTATATTCTTTTGTAATAGTTGTTAATTATTTTTTTAAAGGATCTCCAATATAAAGAACATAATTTCCTTTTTTTTGGTCTGGAAGATATTTATTTGCTACTTCTAAAATTCTTTCTGGAGTAACTTTATCATAACCTTCCATAAATATTTCAGGTGTAAAACCTTTATCTAATTTCATTTCAATAGCAGAAATGTGCCCCTCATTAGACTCAAAAGTCTTAGCAATGTTATATTTAGCACTTCTCTTAATTCTATCTACAGTTTTATCAGGAACTCTTTGAGTTTTAATTCTTTCAATTTCTCCAAAAAGAATATCCACTGCCTCATCAATTCTATTCGCTGGGACATTAGCATTGGCATTAAATTCTCCGCAATTATAATCTCCGCTATAAGATGTACTCACATTATATGCTAATCCTTTTTTTAATCCCATATTTTGAAATAAGAAAGAGTTTGTATCTCCTCCAAGAATTTGCGACATTGTTCTTAATGCATATTCATCTTGATGTGGCTCTGCAGGACATGTAGAAGCTAAAAGTATTTGTGCTGAACTTTCTTCTGGATTATCTGCATTATATCTTTCTGGTGCAGATCTATGAATAACTTTTTTCCCCTGTATGGGTTTTATTTCTGGAAATATTTTTCTTGTATTCTCTCCTTTAGGCATAGCTCCAAAATATTGATGGACAAGATATTCAATATTTTTTGGCAAGCCTCCAACAATAACAAGATCCATATTATTTGGATGAAATCCTCTTGAGTGAAATCCACTAATTTTTGCAAAATCTGCATTTTTTACAACTTCTTCTTTTCCAAGAGTAAATTTTCCTTTTGGATGTCCTCTATAGAATATTGCATTAAATTTTTGATTAGCATAATGGGTGGGATTGCTTTTAGTATCAGAGATTTCACTTAAAACTCTTCCTCTTTCCCCATCTACCCTTTCTTTATCAAATCTTGGTCTTAATGTATGATCTGAAGTATAGTCTAGCCATGTTTCTAAATCTTTTGTTAACATTTGTCCCACAAAAAAAGTTCTCCCGAGATTTGTAAATGCATTAAAATATCCGAAAGAACCTCTAATATCGTCTGCAGTTAGTGTATCATATTTTTGACTTCCACCAGAAACTAAACAATGTTCTAAAAAATGAGCCATTCCCTCTTCCCCTTCTCTTTCATGAGAAGATCCAAAATTAACTCTTAATTTACTTGCAATTGTTTGAGTTGGAGTATTTTGTAAAGCTACGACTAAACCATTCTCTAATTCATATTGCCTATATTTTCCGTTAATAACTGGCATAAAAAACTAAGGGATATTACTCTTATAAACTTTGCCGTATTGTTCTCACTTAGTAAAAGTAACAAAATAGGAAGATTTATAAATAAGGCTTTCTAAAGAGTTTTATGAAACTAAAAGCAATAATTGGAAGAGAGCCCGAAAGAATAAATGGGTTAAAAAACCTTTTGAAAGCAATTGTTTTAAATAAAGGCGATGATGAAATCAACAAAGCAGCAGATAAGTTCTGTGGATTGATAAAATTAGGTGATGTATTAGATGTAATATCTCATCTAGATAAAGAATACACTATTCAAGAATTTTATCTAACTGATGAAAATCATATTGGTTTTAATAAAGAATCACAACCATTAAAATCTGATAAAGGGAAAAACTTATACTTTCATCTTAATAATGTGAACAATCCAGATGAAATTAAGAGTTATCTGACAACTAAAGGATTTCATTTAAAACATACTAAATTAAGGAGTGCAAAATGCTGGTAAAACAAGAATTAATAAATAAAATTAAGGATTATTTTGACCTTAATATTTATGAAACAAAAGTCTGGTTAGCTTTGCTTGGAAAAGGTGTTGCTTCTGCAGGCGAAGTTGCTGAAATATCTGGGGTTCCAAGAAGCAGAACCTATGATGTTCTGGAAAGTTTGGAGAAAAAAGGATTTGCAATGGTTAAAATCGGAAAACCAGTTAAATATTTGGGCATTAAACCAAATACTATTCTTGAAAAATTAAAAAACAATGTGAGAAAAGAAGCAGAAGATAAAGTTGTTAGTTTATTAAATTTAAAAAATACAGAAGAATTTTCAAATATTGAAGAACTATACAAGCAAGGAATTTCTCCTATGAAAAGAGAAGATTTATCTGCTTCATTAAAAGGCAAGTCAAATATTTCAAATTATCTTAAAGAAGTTATTCAAAATGCTGAAAAAGAAGTTATAATTTGCACAAACGCCGGGGAAGTGAATGATAAAAAGAAATTATTCAGGCAAACTTTTGAAATTTTGAAAAAAGGGAATATAAAAATTAAATTTGCACTATCTGGAGATGAAGATTTAATTAAAGCAATAAACAAAGAACTTGATGTAAAAGCAAAAAAAGTAGAGATTGACACTAAATTCTTTATTATAGACAGAAAAGAAATTTTATTTTATTTATCCAAAGATTCAAATGATGAAGATGTTGCAATCTGGATTAATTCTGAATTTTTCTCACAAGCTTTTGCTGCTTTATTTGATAAGGCTCTTGGAGGAAAATAGAAGATGAAACAGAGGTTATCCACACTTCTTCTACTACTACCATTAACAGCATTAATGATTTCTTCATGTGCATCTGGTTATAATCCTTATTCTACAAATTTAAGAAGAATCAGAGAAAAGCCAAATATTCAGGGAGTATTTGATTGCAAAAACAAAGCAGTTGAAGATAGTAATTATCTCAATGAAAGAGGAATTCAATCAAACATAATTTATGGAAAAATAAATAATGGATTTCATTGCTGGGAAGAGCTTTATGATCCAAAGGCAAATGAAACATATGTAAGAGATTCAACCTGGTGGGTTGGAAGTAAACTCATAAATCAGTGTCTTGAAAGAAAAAACGCAAGGTGGCTTAAATTTAAAAAAGGGGCTACAGTAGAAGACATAAAAAAATTCAATAACATAGAAGAAATCTATGGAGATAATGTCCCTTTTCCTTATCTAAATTCATTTAAAGCGAAAATGAGGTCTCAAGAAAATGATTAAAAAAGTTGAACTTAAAGACATAATGAATAAAATAAATTATGATGCAACTCCTGATTTTCAATATACCTCAATGCTCTTTCAAAATCACTAAACTCACAATCTTGCTTGTCATTGAATTTCACAGTTTCTCTTGCAAAATTATTCGCCACACCCAGCACAAAAATATCCATCATTCCAAAACTCTCCTCAGGATATCTTTTTCTAAAGTTAGGGCAAAGCCTAAACAAGATATATGAAGAAAGCCATTTTATTATCTGCATCAGCTTTGAATCTGAAATTGTCCTCAGACAATCTACAATCATATGTGCATGTTCATTCAAAACTTTCAAGATGACAATTTCAATTTTCCACCTCTTACATGCTTCTTCAATTGAAACTTGGCAAAAAGTTTTCAGCTTATTTTGTTTCAACATTTGATATCTATATTTAGTTGTTATCTGAATTGATTTCAGATTATTGCCTACAGAAATTCCATAAGATTTGTATTGATTTATTTCAATTTTTGCAGAGCTACTGCTAAATGTTAACTGAATTTCCATTTTTCTTGCCTCCGAAAGGTTTATTTAGATTAAGCCAGTTCTAACTAAAACGAAGTTTCAGTGAGCTAACAACCAGCTCACTTTTTATAATCAAGTTAGAAATAAATATTTAGCGGTAAATAGACGCAATTCATCTGTCCCTTAAAAGGAGACGGATTTCTTGCTAAACTTTAAAAATAAAATCTTCATATTGTTCCACAGGAATTTTTATTGAATAACTTCCTGTTTTTCTTTTAGACAAACCATCACCAACAACATTAACACCTTCATTAATAACAATTCCGCTTGATTCAGCAATAAAATCTTTTAAATTATTTTGAGAAGTTTCAAATTTTCCTCTTTTTACTTCAATAGAACTTGATACTGTTCTTGTGATTTTTCTTTCATCTGATTCTGGTGCAAAATCCTCTCCTATATATCTTTGAGAAGAAACACTTTCTGCATAACCCATGCTATAATCCACACCAACAGAGGGTAATCCTCCATATGTTGTGGAAAGACTCAATATCTCAGAACCAGAATTAACAATTAAAATAATCACAATTAACCCAACAATAATTAGCCAGTTTTCTTTTAATGTTTTTATTTGATTGGATATTGCCATATAATTTAGTATTAAAATCTGTTTAAATATCTTATTAAAAGTTTAATTTATGAATAAAAGATTATTTTGAATAATTTCAAGATTTTATTGTGAAGATAATTTTAAAAACACTAAATTAATAAATTATTCATTATGGCAATTTCAAAAAAATGTTTTTAACAAAAAGGATTTGCCAGTCCACTCAATGTGATAAAAATGGGTATTGGACAACAGTTCTTGCAGCTGCAGTATTTATATTATAAAACACTTGATATTAATTATTAACAATAAATTATTTTATAAAAAAGATTATTCTCGTTCACTCGCCTAAATAAGCTTCTAAAACCTTTTCCCTTAATCTCTTATCATAAACTTTTAAATATTTCCTTAATTTCTTTTCATTGATTCTCTCACAGAATTTCTTTAAAACATCTTTATTAATTTTTTGTTTAAATAAAAACATATCAATAAAAGTCTTTTCCAAATCTGAATAAGGAAGACAAAATCCTCCATCATCCAAATAATTAATCCCAAACATAAATTTTTTCTTTGTGCTTCTAATCAAAACATTCCCATTAAGAATTTTTCTAATGCCCATCCTGACTTTTTTTGGAGTTATTATTGTCGGAATTGTTTCTTGTTCCCATAAACCATAAAAGCTTAAAGCAGATTGTAAACCCAGATAAGCAGAAAAGCACAAAACAATCAAACTGTTATCATTATATTTTGTATAATATCCTTTTGTAATTTTTTTTATTTCCCCAGATTTCAAAAAATTATGAACAATAAGTTTTGCATAATTACTTTTAGAGTTTTTTCTTTTAAATCGAACAATCCTTTCTATAGACCCAAAATTTACAACAAGGCTCTTCTCAAATAAATCTCTTATTCTCTCTAAATGTTTGGATTTTCCCATTTTCTTTTTATATATTCTTTTAACTCATTAAATTTAGGGACAATTCCTTCCAAAAGAAGGACTTTAAGATCTTCCACATCCTCTGGAATATCGCAATCATTAATTACTTTTTTTATATTTTTATCAATCAAAGAGACATTATCAACCAGCCTCATTAAGAAAAAAATATCATAAATATCCCTGATTTTTTTTCTACTAAGATAGGCATTAATTTTTTCATTTAATAATTGCTCAACAGCTAAACCATAAATAGAAATAAGAGTCCCATCCACTTTTTCATAATCTAAAAGAACTCCCCTAATATTCTGAAAAGTAGCTTCTAATCTTACTGAAGCTCTATTATACATTAGCTCTGAATAAACACTTCTGTCAGAAATTTTTTTCTTTTTAATCTCAAAACCTTTATTTTCTAAATTTTGAAATAATTTCTCTATCAAATCTATTTTTTTGGGAAAATAAAAATCCAAATCTTCAGAAAATCTTTTTCCGCTATAACATCTCCAGATGCAAGTTCCACCATGAAAAACCGTGGAGGGAATTATCTTAATAGTCTCCTCAATAAGAATGTCTTGAGCAACAGCTATATTTTTGTGCAATTCTTTCTTTATCCTAGAAATTAATGGAAGTTTCATAAAAGTAACAAAAGTTATACATTTATATATCTTTCGTTATTCGTCCAAATACCGCAAAATATCAATATTCCAAAACCATAACAATCAAAAATCATAGCAGGGGCGGGATTTGAACCACGCGACCTCCGGGTTTCCTATGCATTAGCGTAGGAATGAAAATCCTACAGATCTACTTATGGGCCCGACGAGCACTCCAGACTGCTCCACCCTGCTGTATTTGAGAGATATAAAATACTTTTAAACTTAACGGAACCCTGTTTTTATATAAAAATTCTGAAATTTAAAAGAAAAATTATTGAACTTTAAAGGGTAAAAGCATAGTTTTAAAATTCTTTAAAACAACTACTAATAAGATAAAGCAGATAGTTTCAACAAATAATGAATAAATTAAAAAAAGAAATTACTTAAAAACTAAAATCTTCTCTTTAAACAATGGTAGAATTAAATACTAAAAGATTAATTTTAAAGGATTTAGTTAAAGAAGACTTCTCTGAATTATCTATTCAAGGAAATTGTAAAGACATACATAGATTTAATTGGTATATCCCATTCCCGTTTACCCAAAAAGATGCAAAAGAGTTAATTAAAAATAGAATTAAAGATATTGGACCAAAAAGAAAATTTTATGAATTAGCTGTAGTTTATGAAAAGAAAATTATTGGAATAGTAAGTTTTTATGATATAAATTTAATTGATAAAAAAGCCAAAATTGGTTATTGGATTGGGAAAGATTATCGAAAAAAAGGATTCGCTCTTGAATCAGTAAAAGAAATTATTAGATTTGGATTTGAAGAATTACTATTAAATAAAATCTCTGCAAGTGTTATGAGACAAAATCAAAAATCCAAAAATCTTCTTTTGAAATTTAATTTTAAGAAAATAGGAACTAAAAAGCAAGATAAATTAATTGAAGGAAAATTGCATGATGTTTGTTTATTTGAATTACTAAAGGGAGAATATAAATGACACACCTAAACTTAAAAAATGCAACACCTAATGAAAAAGGCAAAACATTAGTTTTTCTTGTGAGGCATGGGGATAGAATGCACATTCCTGAAAATTCAAACTTGGGCTTGCAAATTCCTGGTCCAGGTTTAAGCGCTTTAGGAAAAAAACAAGCAAAAACAATTGCAATGAAATTTTCTAAAATAAAAAAAGAAATTGATATTTTATATTCAAGTAACATGACAAGATCAATTGAAACTGCAAAAGAAATTGGAAAAAAGATTAATCAAAAACCAATAGTTTGCAATGGGATTAGTGAATTTAATAAATGCCTTTGGGAAAAAAAGATATATCATAAACATTTTTGGACAAATTATAAATTACATAAAATTTCATTAAAAAAATTTGATGAAATCCTTGCAAAAAACAGGGAAAAACTTATAGTTATTGTAGCACATGGAAATGTAATCAAAGGCATAATTGGAAAAAAACTTGGACTAAACATGAATCAAATCAAAAAATTTGGATATAATAATTGTGCAGTAACCCTTGCAAGATTTAAAGGAAAAAAATTAGATTATATTTATTATCTTAATAATAAAGAAGTTGTTACAAGGTAAAATTGTTTTTATCTAGCAGAAAAAAAGAATTTTTAATTTAGATAAAAACTTCTCTAACTTTTTTGTTTAATCCAATATAAGATTCAATTATTTCTTCTCTTTGTTTTTTTAAAATTCCTTGTTTTCTTCTAAATTTTTCTAATGGAAATGCTTTTTCTGGATGAAAATATTCATTATCTACTGTTCTTACAGCTTTTGGTACTAATAATCCTGTTTCCTTAGACTTGCTCCATATATTTTCCAAACCCCCTCTTAAAACAGAATCTAAAATTCCAAGTGTAACATCAAGAGTTATCTTCTGATATGTTCCAAACCGGCTGTCTCCAATATGCCCTGTATTAAGCAAATAACAATTTATATCATTTCTTTTTATAATATCATAAAATAAATTTGCATGTTCTGCCCTATTCCCTGCTATAAAAGGATCATAAAAAAATTCATTTACTATTTTTCCTGCTAATTCTGGATTTCCTGCAGAAGATTCTGTTGACTGCCCTAAAACCATATATGCTGTTGCTTCCTCTGCAGAGAGTTTTGCAATTGCTGGAATTATCTCTCCCCTAGTTATAATAAATAAATTATCCACTTTATCAACATTAATATTTTTGCTTGCATGCATAACATCCCTTCTTTCAAGCACAGCCCTCCCATTTGCAGTTAGGCTTAAATTATAAAAATTAGGGACCCCCTTTTCATCTATGTAAACATTTTCAAAAAATGTGTTTGGCTTCAATGCCCCGTAATATACTTCCATTTGTTCTCTTGGATTTATTCTCTCTGTTTTTGCAAAAATAGCTTTGGCTTCAAAACCTTTAAATGCACCATCCCCATATAGGGTTCCGCCATCATCTTGAATAAGCCATGAAACTTCTCCTCTTTTTTTTGCTAAAACTTTGCAGGTTAGACTTGTTTTTCCATTTGCGCTTAATGCAACGAATAATGAACTTTGTTTTTTAAATCCGCCATCTGCTTTTTCAAGCACATCTTCTCTGCAACCTGCATGTAAAAATATTGCATTGCCATTTAGTTTTGCTCTATAATTTTCTCCTGCAAAAACTCCTTTTTTCCATTCTCCAAAATAATTCCCGTTTCTGACAATTTTAACAAGCCTTCCTTCAGGAGAATGTGCAAGTCTTATTGTAATATCTTTTTGATTAAGCTTTTTTGTTTTATTTCTTTCATATGCATCATCAAAAAACATTAAAATTTGATATATTGGTTTTTTTAAATGTGAAGATTGTTTGAATAATTTCAAACCACTATAAGCTAAATGTGCAAATTTACAGGGCACAATTAACCTTGCAGTTGTTCCGCTTGAACCATCTTCCACAACAACATCTATGCTTACCAGCTGCTCTTTTGAAAGACTTTCTTTTGCTTGTAGCAATAATACATCATCATATTTTCCAAATGTAGAATCAATATTATTTGTGGTAAAAATAGCTGCTCTTGATTTTGGCTCTGATTCACAAGATAAACTTCCATATTTTGTTTGTTTAATTTCTGGCTCCTCTAATACCATTTTTCTTAAGTCAGAACTCAGCGGATTTTCAATTAATCTTTCCTGTTTCCTTGCAGTGAGATAAACTTCATTTGCTGTTTGAAGAAATTTCTGGAAATATTTTTCTGTCATTTTTAATTTAATTGAAAAAGGCAAACAATATTTAAATATTTAGAGACTTAAACACATATTGTAGCTGTCTTAATTCTGAGAATTAGCTGCTCTCACAATCAACAACAATACCAACACCTTTTGTTTAATATAGAAATCCATAAATTTCCAAGAGAAGACTCTCCTTCTGTAATCTTTTGTATTTTATTTCCAGTATTTTCTTTGTCATACCAAACTAAAATAAAATGGCATAATCACAATTTTTTATTATTAAAAAAATTTAAGTTTATCGTTTAAAATAATAACTATTTCTTTTTCTTATTTTTTTTAGACTTAGCAAGCTTGATTAATTTTTTAATTTTAGAATCTTTACTTTTTTTACTTGGAGATCTACAACTTATTTTAACTTGTTTCTTTTTAACCTTCTTTTTTATTTGTTTTTTCTTTACCATTTTCTCTTTTGATGATTAGGGCTCGGTGAGGAAAGTGCCATAAACAAATGTTGAAATCAATCTTAACCTACCAACTTGTTTTAATGGTTATCTTCCTCGCGCTGTAAATAAGCTTAAAAAGTACAGGTTTCGTGCAGTGAGATATAGCCCTTCCACCGCATTAATAGCTGAGCACTTAACAGAGGCTTTAACAGTCACATCCTTTCCAGGACAACCGATACTAAAATGTAAGATAAGTGATTATTTAAAGGTATGTTATTATTTTAAAAAGACTAATTATTTTAAATATTTCTTCAAAATCCTTATTCTAAATCAAAAACTATGATAAAAATTAAGCTAAAAAGCCCAAAATAAATAAGTTACTATGTTTTCTTCTGTCATACAAAAAAATTAGAATCATATTTTCTTCTTGTGAAGAATACATATTTTACATGCCTTGAAATGCTTTTTTGTAAAAAAAGCTTGACTATTGTTACTAATTTTAAATTTCTTTTTTATTAGTTTGCCTAATCTGCAAGACCTTGCGTGAAACCTTTTTGCCTGGCTTGAACCAATATAATTAAAATGAGGAATATTAAGTTTTTTTCTGCTCTTTTCTATATAGACATTTCTATCCCTGTATACCGGAACTTCTACTCTTTGGATTACTGGTTTTTCCACAACTTTTATTGTCTGATTTTCTACTGGAATCTGAATCGGCACTTTTACTTCTCTAATTACCTCAATTGGCTTTTCTATTTCTCTGATTATTTCATGTATTACTGGTCTGTCTATGTATACTGACTTTTCTATTTCTGCTGCTTTTTGAATATAAAATTCATCTCCAACAAGGAATAGAGCAAAAACCCCATAAAAAGTTGTTAGCATCCATGACATTACTAAATTTTCAACTATCTCAAATTTAAGAACAAGGCTGGTTATTATTGCAAATAAAACTACTAGTGCTCCTACAAGTATTGCTATTAGAGTTTTCTTATTTTTGTCTCTAAGTTTAAAATTTTCCATACCAAATAGAGTGAAACAAATTATATAAATCTTTCTAGATGTTATTACTTAGAAGTTACATCAATATAAAGGTTAACGCCCTAATAATTACTTAATTTAAGAATTAACTGTTATTATCTCTTTATTAGAATTCAAATTTTATTTCTTTTTGCAGTGAGGACATCTATTATAATCTACACTATAGCGTTTTTTGCAAAAACGGCATCTTATCATCTTTTCTTCTGGCTCTTTTTTTGCATGCTCTGATTCAACTTTAGACTTTGCTTTAGATTGTGTAGAATCAGCAGTTGAGTCAGTGAATGATGAAAGCACATTATCAGTGCCTTTAGCCAATGCAATAATATTAACCACCACCATAAAAGCCCCAAATATCATAAAGCCAAAGCCCATCATCTTGCCATTTGGATCGCTTAATGAAGCTTCACCTATAAAAAAACCAATCATTGGAAAAAACACTAGTCCTATTCCTATAAGAAGCCCGATAATTGGTCCTGGTTTTACCATTTTTTGTTATAATTTATTTAACTTTTGCACTTTTTAAATCTTCTTGCAATGAGGACATCCATTATATTCTGCAGAGTATGATTTTTTACAAAACCTGCATTTTACTTTTCTCTTCCTTTTATTCTCACTACTATCTTCTGCTTTGACAGGGGATTTTGAGGTTTTCAAATTAAATCCATTTATATTACTATTTTTTGAATTCTTTGCCCAAATAATGCATATAATTGAGATAATCATGCATAACAAGGGAGACTGGGTAAAATAATAAGCAAATAAATTTCCTAAAATTAAAACAATCAGGCAAAGAGTATTGTTCTTCTTTATAGCCAATGAAGCTGCCACAATCATAAAAAGAATTGTAACTCCATTAACTATCCATTGAACTAATGCACTTGCAGATTGAATATCCATATGAATTAATATATATTGTCCTATTTATCAATGTTTTGTTGTCATAACTTGCAAGGTTCTAAAATAAAATGCCCCCACGAGATAATTAACCTTAGGTTAAGGTTCTCCCGCTAAAAATGGAAGTTTTATCTGTGATAACAAAAAATAGGGTTTTAAAGTTAGTCTAATCCAAGGCTAATTTTAATAGCTAAATCTACTTTATTCATAAGATAAACATCAAGAGCACTAATTCTTTTAATAATCCTCGCTTTGTCTATTGTTCTTATTTGATTTAGCAATACTGTAGAATCATTATTTAATTTTGATTCTTCTTTAAGGATTGTTGCATTGGTAGGGAATTCTTTAGAGAATTTTTTAGATGTAATGGGAGCTATAATTGTAGTTGGCGAGAATTTATTCCCCCCATCATTTTGTATAATTAGAACTGGTCTGATACCTCCTTGTTCACTTCCTTTCACGGGTTCTAAACCTGCTAGAACTATATCTCCTCTTTTGATTTCCATTTTAACATTATTTCATACCTTTAAGATGCTTCACTGGAATTAACTCTTCACACTCAAAATCTAATGTTGCATCTGTTGCTTCCCATTCTTTAGTAATTCTTAGACTTTCTTCTGCCATTTCTTTATAACCTTCAATAAGCAATTGTTCTTGTTCTCTCCTGCATTTTTCAGCAGTTTTCATTAAGCTTAAAATTACTTGTTCATAAGTTTCTTTGTTAGATTTTAATTTGCCCAAAGCACTTTTCACATTTTCATTCAATTGAATTGTTGTTACCATAGAACTATAGAATAACTATAGTTTATATATCTTTCGGTCTTTTCACGATTACTTAATCCTAAGAATTAGCTTAACAATGTTTTCCTCTGCGATATGAAATTTTTCTCCAATAATAAGAATTATTTTTTAGGTTTCCAACGCAGAATCTTATCAACGAATAGATACAAGAATAGTATTATCAATAATAAACTAAAAAATGCACTTAAAAAAGAACCCATTCTTATATTTGCTGAACCAATTGGAAGCACTATATCTTCCCATGTTGCAACTTTACTAGAAATTAACGGCCTAAGAAGCGGCAAAACAATGTCATTGATGATTGATTGTATAAAATTTAAAGCAGCCATACCTATAATAAATGCTACTGAAATAGATATGATTCTATATTCTCTAAGAAATTCTGTGAATCATTTAAAGATTGCCATGATTATTTTAATTCTTATTACTTTATAAATTTGTAGTTCAAATCCCCACAGCCTTGCACCAAAAAGCTCGCTAGTTATTCGGTTTATGTAAGAGAGTTAATCCTAAGGATTAACGCCCCCACGATTAATAAACATCAGATTTAAGGTAATTGAGGCGTTGTCCGAAAAGAGATAAATTCTGATTTGAAAAATAAAAAAATTCAAACTTTTTTGAGAAGATGAATCTGAATTTTTTAGATTCATTCTAATATTATATAAAATAACATGCCAACCAAATTCT
>Ga0180732_1000207_pt1 | contig 56621 bp, 55 predicted proteins | sample KR11_01MetaG_FD_148674 | JGI IMG/M metagenome (GOLD analysis project Ga0180732, IMG submission 148674) | Groundwater microbial communities from the Olkiluoto Island deep subsurface site, Finland - KR11_0.1 MetaG | ecosystem: Environmental > Aquatic > Deep subsurface > Groundwater | place... | reverse complement strand
CACTTAAAGGAGTCCGGTTGATAAACATAGTGAATGCATTTTGGGCTGCATCTACTGAAGATTTAATGAAAATTGCCATTTGATTTTCTTGTTTTTTATCACAGAAGTTCAGGAGTAAGGTACTAACGCTGTCGGAAAATGCGTCAGAGCAAATATGGGCCAAACTCCGTTTATGGGAAAATTCCAAACAGGATCAACATTGCAAAACAAAGCGAACAGAAAACTTCTCAAAAAACCTATTCCAGAATACCAAGATAATTAAAGGTGGGGAGCTTGGCCACCCGGCCCACACCGGTGAGCCTCTCGGCCAGGGCCAGTATATCCTGTTGACTGGTAGAAAGATTGCTGAGATCAACCACCACATAATCAAGCCCCATATCCTGTAACTCTCCGAGATAAGGGAGTAGCGAGAAGGGACGGCAGGGCACGGTCTTGACCAATCCGTCTTTCTTGTGCATGGTAAAAGACTCCCCTTTGGGGCTGACCAGAACGCGATCATACTGAAAATGACGCGCCGCAAGCCTGGCTGTAAACAGAGCCGGAGCTCCGTAGACGGTCAGGCCCTTGCGGATACGCTGGGAATTGGTCCGACTGCCTTTGACAATATCCGCAAGCAGGCCCCTATCTGCCTCAATGGAGAGCTGGGCTGCTTCCGCCCCCAGATGCTCGACCGCGGCCAAGGCCTGATTATTCATAAGGCTGATAGTATAGTCACAGGACAAATGGACCCTCTCCCCTTGAAACATCCAGGCTTGGCTGATGTGGCCGATCTGAAAACTTTTAAAACCGGAACGCATGAGGATGGTGAGCTGTTTCTGGACCTGGGCCAGCTCTGACTCAAAGAGGATAGGCGGCAAGCACCAGGTTATATTGCGTATTCCCTGCCCCATATAGCGCTTAATCTGCCCAACCTGGCTGACCGTCGTTTTATCAACAGGCACCAGAAAACGGTCAGGGGTAAATGGCAGACGCTCCTGTAACAACTTAAGGGAATCGGTCTTCAACCACCATTCCAGAGGCAATTTTACCTTGACCGCCCCGCTTTTCCGCTGCGCGGCCCGCGATCTGCCATCGCTCTTTCCTCTCTTGTCAGCGGGCAGCAGCAGCCTTGCATCCTTTTTTTCCGTCAAACAGACCTCTCCGCGGATGGCCGTAATGCGTCCCCGCTGGGTATCCTGGACCTGAACGACAAGGTCTTTCATTTGCCCGATCGCAGGGAATCCGAATTCGAGATCAGTGACCTGCTGCCTGTTGCGCACATCCACCTTGTAGAGATCGATCATCCTTGCCCCTGGCGGGACAAGATCGGCAGGTATGCCAATCTGCACCTTGTCCCCGGTCAGGGCCTGCTCTACAGGATCCTTGCCTTTAAACATCTCCTGCAGGGTGAAACTGTGCCGCTCCCCTGATGTCTCAAGATGCAGACGCAACCGGTCTCCAACCTCCAGCTCTCCCTTCAGGGTCAGACTGCCATAGAGTCCATTCTTCCGCTGCTTCACCCCATCCAACCGGCCAAGATGCATTCCGACATTCCCGGAATGATAAGGGGTAATCGCTTCCACTGGTTGCGGCGACTGAAAATAGCCGGGGGTGACCTTGCGGCTCATGGCCTGTTCCACCAGCTGCCCGGCCTTTCTCAACACAGAGGGAAAGCTGGCCGCATCGGCATCAATCACCATCCTGTAGGCCTGAACTACGTGGGAGACATAGTGGGCTGTGCGCAGCCTCCCTTCAATCTTCAGAGAGGCGACACCGGCCTCAGCAAGCCAGGGTACGGCCTCGAGCCCGCCCAGATCATTCATGGAAAAGAGATAACCACCCTTGCCGCCAGATACTTCCCTGCTGCCCTTTTTCCCGCCTTTCGTTCCACTTTTAATTCCACCTTTTGCCGCCCAGGTGTACTGGCGCCGGCAGGGCTGGACACAGCGGCCACGCAGACCGCTCTTGCCGCCGAGAAAGGAGGAAAAAAGACAGAGGCCAGAATAGGAAAAGCACATGGCCCCATGGACAAAGACCTCTATCTCGGTCTCGGTCTTTTTACAGATAGCGCTGATCTCTTTTATGGTCAGCTCACGGGCAAGCACCACACGCTCAAAGCCCATATCGGAAAAGGAACGAACCACATCGGAATTGTGAGCAGCCATGAGGGTGGAGGCATGGAGGGTGAGAGCGGGGAAATAGGCCTGTACCAGTTTGATCACTCCCAGATCCTGAACAATGAGGGCATTAGGCTTCAGCTCTTCGAGGATGGCCAGGGTTTCAATCACCTGGGGCAGATCCTGTTCCCTGACCAGACTGTTGGCGGCAAGGTAGAACTTCAGCCCATGCTCACGACAGTAGTGGATCATGGCAGCGATCTCTTCCAGACGGAGGTCACGGGCCAGGTTTCTGGCGTTCAGACCAGGGGCGCCGACATAAACGGCATCAGCACCGGCTTGAACAGCAGCCCGGAAGGACTCCATATTGCCGGCAGGGGCGAGTAATTCCATAACAACACAACCGGGTTGGCCCGGCCTTTATTTTTAAAGTAACCTTCTCTTGAGAAGAAGGTGGATAACCAATAGTCTTTTAGACTGTGAACTCAACACCCACAATCTCAGCAACTGGATTTATCTAGGAGCCGTTACGAAATAACCATTGTATTTCAGAATAGTTCGAGACAGGTCCTTACGCAGAGTAGAGACGACTAGTGTCATTTACCCCAGAGATGGATGAAAAGCGATAGCCGACTTTGGCTATTTAGATGACCACATTATTTTTTAATAGCGGCATGGGAGAGGTCTAGATATTCCTCTGGATCACCACTTCATCGCGGCCGCCATGTTCCTTGAGTAATACCTGGATGCGTTCGTAGGGCTGAACCGTTGTCTGCATGCCTGTATAATCGGCCTGAATGGGAAGCTCACGGCCAGTCCGGCCAACCAGCACCGCCAATTGAATGGAGTGAGGGCGCCCATAATCCATAATGGCATCCATGGCCGCCCTGATGGTGCGGCCGGTGTAAAGGACATCATCCACGAGAATCAGCCTTCTTCCCTCAACAGTAAAGGAGATATCAGTGGTGCGGACCACTGGATTCTGGGAGATCAGACTCCAATCATCACGGTAAAGGGTGATATCAAGGCTGCCGGAAGGGATTTCCACTCCCTCCTGTTCCTGGATAATCTTTCTGATCCGCTCTGCCAGATCCACACCGCAGGTATGGATACCGACAATGGCCAGATCAGCAACAGAATGGTTACGTTCAAGGATCTGCAGAGCAATTCTTTTCAGGGCCAGGTCCATCTCCTGGGCCGTGAGGATGATGCGCGACTCATTACTCATGCCTGCACCCTCTTCCAGAAAAAATCGATCCCTTTTTCATTGACCCGGTTCAGGGCCTCGGGAAATGCCTCGCACTCTGCGGCAAAGACATTGGCCGCAATACTCTCAGGGGTATCATCATAATCAAGGTCAACACTCTTCTGGACTATGATCGGCCCTTCATCATAGACTTCACTGGCAAAATGGACGGTGCAGCCACTGACCAGACACCCCCGTTCCTTGACCGCCCGATGCACCCGAGAGCCGTAAAAGCCATCCCCGCAAAAGGACGGAATCAATGAAGGGTGGATATTTATCACCGACCTGGCCAGGGCCGGTGGAGGCTCATAGAGTTTCAAAAACCCGGCCAGACAGATAATATCTATCGGATAATCCTTCAATAGTGTGTTGATGGCCTCATTTTTGGCGGCATAAAAGGCGGGATAGCCATAGTTTTCCGCCTTACTTAAACCCAGCGCGTCTTTGACATTGGAAACAACCACCTGAATTTCCGCATCAAGTGTGCCACTAACAATACGCTCGTGAAAATTATCAAGGGTTTTGCCGCTTCCCGATAAAAGAACCGCAATCTTCAACATTTTTTAGTCCTTCCCAGCAAAATAAGGGTTGCTCTCCACGTCAACCTTGTCCAGCCAAGCAGAGATCGCGGTATCATATTTGGAGGTCAGGGAAAAGACCTTGGCCGCCAGACGGAATCTGGTTTTAAGCGTAGTGTTTCCCTGCTCCTTGATCTCCTTTAATACCTGTGGATAGTCAGCAGGATCAACAATCACAGTGACATCATGGAAGTTCTTGGCCGAGGCCCGCAACATCGTGGGGCCGCCGATATCAATATTCTCGATAGCATCAGCCAGCGAGCAGTTGGGATCGGCAATGGTCTTTTCAAAGGCATAGAGATTCACGGCAATGAGATCAATGGGTTTCAGGTCATGCTCCACACACTGCCTCTGGTGTTCGGCATTATCCCTCTGGTTAAGGATACCGCCATGAACCTTTGGATGCAGGGTCTTGACCCGGCCATCAAGCATTTCAGGGAATCCGGTGAACTCTGACACGTCTTTGACAGGTATCCCAGCCTCTCGTATCTTTTTGGCGGTGCCGCCGGTGGAAAGGAGCTCCACTCCAAGATCGGCCAACTCTCTGGCAAATCCCTCAATCCCTGATTTATCGGTCAGACTGATCAACGCTCGTGTAATCTTGTTCATGGTCAACTCCTTTTCTGATATATCTTCAAAAGTTATTTTTTTCTTTTCAGTGAGTTATTCTATCTCATTCTTGCGGATAAATTCTCTGATCTTCCGCCTGTCCCTCTTGCCGGGTCTTTTGTCAGGCAGAGTCTGACCGGCGGCCAGCAGAGAGCGCATCCTAGCCGTCTCCTGACGCAACTGCACGGATTCCTCGGATTCCTCATACAGCAGTCGTGCCTCGACCGCAGGACGCCGACACGAGGAAAGACCAAGAACGGTTATGGTAAACTCAACCTCACCACGCCTGATCCGCAGGACATCACCAATCTGCACAATCCGCGAAGATCTGGCTCGATTGCCATTCACCTGCACTTTACCGCCGCTAACCGCCTGTGCAGCCAGGCTTCTGGTCTTGAAAAATCTGGCAGCCCAGAGCCACTTGTCAATCCGCACCTGCAAGTCTGTCTCTGTCACTTCAGTCATCCCTCGCGCACTCAACACTGCCATTATTGGGCACTGAATAGTCCTATCACAAAAAAGAAGTTTACACCGAATCAGTGGGAAACGCATGAAAAAAGACATTTTTCGTTCCTAAGCCGCTGTAAAAAAACAACATAGCCGTTTAATTTCTCGGGACGGCATAAGGAGCCGTAACGAAACAGATATAAATGGCCATGTTATTTCGTAACGGCTCCTAAACAACCGCTGAATTTCCGCATTGTCGAACAGGAGAAAAAAGAGTAAAAAGAAAATTTTGTTCGTTTGGATACAGCCGCATATTAAACTTACGACTTTCTTGGACAAGTCATACTAAACTATAGCTCTGTCATTTCGGCCGACAGGAAGAAATCTTTTCCTGTACCGATTGCATTAATATTTCTCCCTACTGGTCGAAATGACAGGTCAGATAATCCTGACAGCTTTCGAGACTCTAGCAAGAGCCTCATTTTTTTCATTTTCTTATCAACACAGGAATTTCCATGCTTGTAAAAGACCTTCTTGCTCAACACAAAACTACCTTCAGCTTTGAATTCTTTCCACCAAAGGAAGACGCTGCCGCCGATCGCCTTCTGGCTACCATCGCCAACCTTATGCCGCTAGCGCCTTCCTATGTGAGTGTAACCTACGGTGCTGGCGGCACCACCCGGCATCGCACCCATGACCTGGTGGTCAGAATCAAAAAAGAGACCAACATCTCCGTGGTTTCTCATCTCACCTGCGTCGGTTCAAGCCGACAGGAGATGCATGGGATTCTGGAAAAATACCGAGAGGCAGGAGTTCACAATATCCTCGCCCTGCGCGGTGACCCGCCTAAGGGGATGGCAAATTTTGTGCAGCCGGAAGATGGCTTCTACTACGCCGCAGACCTGGTTGCCTATATCAAAAAGTATTTCCCGGAAATGTGCGTCGGTGTGGCCGGATTTCCAGAGGGCCATCCCAGCACACCCAATCGCCTGCAGGAAATCGACTATCTGAAGGCCAAGGTCGATGCCGGGGCAGATTATATTGTCACCCAGCTCTTTTTTGATAACCGTGATTTTTATGACTATTGTGAACGCTGCGAACTGGCAGGTATCCATGTACCAAATATCGCCGGGATCATGCCGGTGACCACCAAAAACGGCCTGATCCGTACCGCCGAGCTTGCGGGTGGTGCCCACATTCCTGCCCGTCTGCTGAAGGCGGTTTATCGTGCTGAAAATGATGAATACGTGGAGAAAGTTGGCATTCACTGGGCAACTGAACAGATCCGGGATCTGCTGGATCACGATGTTCGCGGTGTCCAGTTCTTCACCCTGAACTGCTCAACCGCCACCCAGGAGATCTACAAATCCCTGGGGGTCAAGAATTCCCAGCAGCTAAGGGATTAGCCTGATGGCCGCTCCCATAAATATCGAGGCCGTCGGCATCAAGGATATCCAGCTTCCGGTTCGTATCCGTGAAAAAAACGGCGGCCTGCAGAACACCGTGGCCACGGTCAGCATGCAGGCACGCATGCCTGGCCCCTACAGAGAAAGCTGCGTCACCGTTTTCACCACCGCCCTCAACAAATACATGGACGAAATGAGCGTAACCATCTTTTCCAATCTGCTGGAAGAGATCAGAGAAGCACTCAAGGCCGAATCCGCCAGCATTGTCATGTCCTTTCCCTATTTTATCGAAAAGAAGGCCCCGGTAACAGGAACCCGCAGCCTCATGGAGTACAATTGCACCTTTACCGGCTCTGTAGGCAGTGAGAAGGAGGAAGAAGACTTTATCCTCTCGGTGCTGGTTCCGGTTACCACTCTCTGTCCCTGTTCAAAGGAGATCAGTGCTGTTGGGGCCCATAATCAGCGGGCGGAAGTGAGCCTCAATGTGAAATTCAGTAAGTTTATCTGGGTGGAAGAACTAATCGATATGGTAGAAGAATCAGCATCCTGCCCCGTCTATGCCCTGCTCAAACGGCCCGACGAGAAATATGTAACTGAACAGGCTTACAACAATCCTATGTTTGTGGAGGATGTGGTGCGCAAGGTGGCGGTCGCCGCCCTGGCCCACCCCGACATCACCTGGTTTTCCGCAGGTGTGGAAAGCTTTGAATCCATCCACAAGCACAGCGCCTACGCCTATGTGGACAGTGAGGATGTGCGCTGACCAATAGCATGGTCTAGTGTCGCCCGCGAAATGGACGCCCCCGGCGGAAGTGCCCTTAGGGTATGAATGAAAAGTAACCGTTGAAAAGGGAAATGAGCGTTCTGAAAGTCGGCAAGAAATTATACAATCAGCAGATTCCGTAGACATCCACCATATCCAAAAACATTACCTCTCGAATCAGGTGGTGATGAGCTCAAACCTGAGAAATTCAAGTATGCTTGACCGATGCCGGTCTCTCTTCCATACAACACTACCCTGCCCGCTCCTTCAAACGTTATCCTTTTCTCTCCTGTAAGAAATTTCCTATGCGGTAACAAGAATTCTCATACTTGCTTTATCCATCACTTGGTCATAGGATGAATAAAGATTTACAACATGTTGCTTACTTGGGGCAGGAGAGATGACATCCTATCTCTTCATCTGGAGAGCGTTGTTCGGAGCGGCCGACGGTTTCAAGATCGACATGCACCTGAGAGTCACCGTTGTTATTCAAAAACTGAAGCCGAAAATTGCCAAAGTCGTTCTAGCCTGCAGCCTGCTGATCATTCTTGGCTATCTTGTCGCCCTGATTGTCTGGGGCTATAACTTCTGCGTCTTCAACTACGAATCCGTGCAACGTCAGGCATGGAAGAAAAAGCTGATGCCGATCTACCCGGAATCCTTTAATTTCCCTGCCTGAACAAAAGTAAGAAAAGATAGAAACAGAAGAGTATTAAAGCGTTTTTTCCACATGCGGAATGGATCCAGAAAATTTTTACATATTCGAGGAACGAGACAATGACAGAAAATTTTTATCATTTTGAATATGACCAATATGGGAATACCAAAGCAATCAATATAGCTGCCCGAGGCATGAGCATCCAGGCCAACAATTTTACCAACAAGGGCACTTCCTTTTCCGAAGCAGAACGCGACCAACTGCAACTTTCAGGTCTTCTTCCTCCGGCTGTGCGCCCTCTGGAAAGCCAAGTAAAAAACTCCTTGAATATCATCCGCAATAAAGCGACTGATATTGAGAAATTTATCTATGTCCGCTCCCTCTATGATCGTAATGCAACCCTCGCCCATGCCATCATCGCTGAAGACCTGGAACACTTGATGCCCATCATCTACACGCCGACAGTTGGCATTGCCTGTCAGAAGTATTCCTCTATGTTTCGCATGGCAAACGGCCTCCATTTCTATCCCGGCAACATTGATCATGCCGAAGAAATTCTCGAGGTGTATGGCGCCCATGACATCAGAGTAGCGGTAGTGACCGACAACCAGGGTATCCTCGGTATTGGGGATCAAGGTGCCGGCGGTATTGCCATCTGTCTCGGCAAACTCATGCTCTATACCCAGGGAGCAGGAATCGCTCCCTGGCACTGCCTCCCCATATCACTGGATGTGGGAACCAACAATAAAGAGCTCCTCGATGATCCCGACTACCTCGGCTGGCGCCACCCACGTCTTGAAGGTGATGATTATATTAAGTTTGTGCAGCGCTTTGCCAGGGCATTCAAGACGGTATATCCCAATGCCCTCTGCCAGTGGGAGGACTTTTCAAAACAGAATGCCTTTGCCATCCGCGATGCCTATCTTCATGACCTGATCTCTTTCAACGATGATATCCAGGGAACAGGTGCCATTACTCTGGCCGCCATCCTCACTGCCTTGAAAATAAAACAAGAGGCCCTTAAAGATCAAGTTTTTCTTATTCATGGGGCAGGAGCGGGCGGGGTTGGTGTTGCCGAGCAGATTGAGACAGCACTTCTGGCCGATGGCCTCAGCCCGGAAGAGGCCAGGGCAAGAATTTTTGCCTTGGACAGCCGTGGTGTTCTCACCACCGATCGCAGCCTGGAGCCCTATAAAGGAAAATTCGCCAAAGATCCTCATTCTCTGACCTGGCTGAAGAACAAGGAAGATAATACCCTCCTCAATGCAGTTATCAACGAAAAGGTTACCGTCCTCATCGGTACCTCCGGTCGGGCAGGATGTTTTACCGAGGAAGTGGTCAAGGCAACACTTGCCAACACAGACAGGCCTGTCATTTTTCCATTAAGCAACCCGACGACCTACGCCGAAGCCTTGCCGGAAGACATCCATCGCTGGACCGACGGAAAGGCCTTGATCGCTACCGGCAGTCCATTTCCCCCCGTTAATGGAACACGTATTGGTCAGTGTAATAATGTCTTCATTTTTCCGGGCGTGGGATTGGGGATACTTGCCTCAGGCACCCGAGAGGTTCTTCCCTCCTTTTTTACGGCTGCTGCCAGAGCTGTCGCAAAGATGGTTTCTCAAGAAGATCGAGATAAAGGGATCTTGACACCACCGGTATCGGATCTGCGCAAGGTTTGCCTGCAGGTTGCCGTGGCAGTCGGCAAAACAGCTATTACAGATGGTGTCAGTGGCCTCTGCGTTTACAGTCAATTTCAGCATAACAATGATCCGCAACGCTTGGCAACCCTTGTTGAAAAAATGCAGTGGCGACCAACCTATTTGCCGTTAGAGGCTAAAAAACCAGTTTAACTTTGAAAGAAGTAACTGATCAGCACAAATAAGTCTTGATAACCATAAGCAGCTCTTTTATAAAAAATGTTATCCTGCAGAGACGCTGAGTCGCTGAGAAAATCTTTTTCTGTTCCTCTCTGCGCCTCAGCGTCTCTGCTGGAAGTTGGGTTTTGATCTCGCATAAAACCCCTGCTGCTAGCAGCAATGTCATTCTGGCTTCTCTTTTGTCGACGGGGTTGCGCCCATCATTTCACACCGAGGTAAAAATGTCCTGGATTCTTACGGTACTCAGCTCTTCCATCGGCAAAAAATATATCATGGCAGTCTCCGGAGCCTGCCTCTCTTTTTTCCTCCTTGCCCATCTCATCGGCAATTCCGTCTCTTTCTGGGGCAAAGAGGCATATAACTCCTATGCCAGCCATCTCCATTCCCTCGGCTTTCTCATTTATATCCTGGAGATCCTCCTGCTTCTTCTCTTTCTGGTCCATATCGTAATGGGCATTACCTTGTTTATTGAAAACCTTTCCGCCCGGCCTAACCGATATGCAGTTAAGGAAAAAGAGCGTAACTGGAGCGCCTCCACCATGCCGTATACCGGGATTCTGATCCTGCTATTCCTTGTGGTACATCTCGTAAACTTCCATTTTATCACCAAGACGGTCTCCACCGCCGAACTGGTCAAAACCACCCTGAGCAATCCACTCATTGCCTCCTTTTATCTCTTGTCACTCAGCGGACTCACCCTGCATGCCAGTCACGGATTCTGGAGCCTTTTTCAATCCCTGGGGATCAATCACCAGAAATACAACAAATTATTACAACTCGGCGGTCTGGCCATGGCCGTTATCATTGGTACAACCTTCATTTTGATTCCCCTTCTGATTGTGACTACTGATTCTTTTCTCCAATGAAACAAGCGCCGCTGCAGGCGGACAGAGTCGCTCACTTATCGACCAAAGGACATTATGCAACTCGATCACCGTATACCATCAGGCCCCTTGACCGAAAAATGGGACCGCTTCCGTTTCGAGACCAAGCTGATCAATCCAGCCAACAAACGAAAATTTGAGATCATCGTCGTCGGTGCAGGTCTGGCAGGGGCTTCGGCTTCAGCAACACTTGGCGAACTAGGATACAACGTCAAAACATTCTGCATTCAGGACAGCCCCCGACGCGGCCACAGTATAGCTGCCCAGGGTGGGATCAACGCTGCCAAAAACTGCCAGAACGACGGCGACAGTATCTGGCGTCTCTTTTACGATACTATCAAAGGCGGCGACTTTCGGGCACGAGAAGCCAATGTCTACCGCCTGGCTCAGATCAGCAACCAGATCATCGACCAGTGCGTGGCCCAGGGAGTGCCTTTTGCCCGGGAATACGGTGGTCTGTTGGCCAATCGTTCCTTTGGCGGTGCCCAGGTCTCACGAACTTTTTATGCTAGGGGCCAGACCGGTCAGCAACTTCTGCTCGGCGCCTACAGTGCTATGATGCGTCAAGTCAAGACCGGCAAGGTAACCCTCCATCCCCGTTCCGAGATGATGGACCTGGTGGTCATCAACGGTCAGGCGCGAGGGATCGTCACCCGTAATCTGATTACCGGGGCTATTGACTCCCACGCCGCCGATGCCGTAGTCCTGGCCACCGGCGGCTACGGCAATGCCTATTACCTTTCCACCAATGCCATGGCCTCCAATGTCACCGCCACCTGGCGCGCCTATAAACGTGGCGCTGCTTTTGCCAACCCCTGTTTTGTACAGATCCACCCGACCTGTATCCCCGTGCACGGCACTTATCAGTCGAAACTGACCCTGATGAGCGAGAGCCTGCGCAACGACGGCCGGGTCTGGGTGCCGACCCGTAGCGGAGACAAGCGTCCACCGACCGAGATCCCGGAGGCGGAACGGGACTATTATCTTGAAAAGAAATATCCTAGTTTCGGCAACCTGGTTCCCAGGGATGTCGCCTCCAGAAATGCCAAAGAGCAGTGCGACCAGGGCAAAGGCGTCGGCGACACAGGACTTGCGGTCTATCTCGATTTTGCCGATGCCATCAACCGCCTTGGTGAAGCAGCCATCCGCCAGAAGTATGGCAATCTCTTCGATATGTATGAAAAAATCACCGGTCAGGATCCGGTAAAAGAGCCCATGACCATCTATCCCGCGGTTCACTACACCATGGGAGGGCTCTGGGTTGATTATCACCTGATGAGCACGGTTCCCGGACTTTTTGTTCTAGGCGAGGCCAATTTCTCCGATCATGGCGCCAATCGCCTTGGAGCCAGCGCCCTCATGCAGGGTCTGGCCGATGGCTATTTCGTTCTGCCCGCCACCATCAGCTCTCATTTTGCCAAATCTGCCCTGGTGCCGATCACCACCAGTCATCCTGCCTTCACTGAGGCCATAGACACGACAAAAGGCCGCATTCAGCGACTCCTCTCTATCAACGGTAAGCGGACACCTGATGACTTCCACCGGGAACTTGGTCTTCTGCTCTGGGACCACTGCGGCATGGCCCGCAACGAGGCCGGACTCAAGTTGGCGCTGGACCGTCTGTCGGAACTCAGGGAAAAGTTCTGGCACAATCTCAAGGTCACCGGCAGTGGTGCGGACCTCAATCAAACTTTGGAGAGAGCCGGACGAGTGGCCGATTTCATCGAATTTGCCGAGGTTATGATCCTTGATGCACTGTCCCGACAGGAATCATGCGGCTGTCACTTTCGTGAAGAGAGCCAGACCGCAGAGCATGAGGCCAAGCGTATAGACGACACCTACTCCCATGTTTCGGCATGGCAATACCAGGGTGAAGACCAGACACCCACACTGCACAAAGAACCTTTGGTTTTTGAAAACATCCAGCTCAGTCAAAGGAGTTACAAGTGAACATTATTCACCTGACCCTCAAAATCTGGCGACAGACCGGACCGGAGTCCAAAGGGTCGTTCAAAACATACGAATCAGGTCCGATTACCACCGCCATGTCCTTTCTCGAGATGCTCGATGTCTTAAACGAGCGGCTCATCCTCAGCGGTGAGGAGCCAGTAGCCTTTGACCATGATTGTCGGGAGGGCATTTGCGGAATGTGCGGCTCGGTGATCAACGGCACCCCCCATGGTCCGGAGAAAAAAACCACCCTCTGCCAGCTGCATATGCGTCATTTTAAAGACGGCGACACCTTGGTCATCGAACCGTTTCGCTCCCGGGCCTTTAAACTGGTCAAGGATCTGATTGTCGACCGCAGCCCCTTTGACGCCATCATTGCCGAGGGCGGCTATGTCTCCGTCAATACCGGCGGTACCCCTGACGCCAATGCCATCCCTATTCCGACCTTCACGGCAGAACAGGCACTCGATGCGGCTGAATGCATCGGTTGCGGAGCCTGCGTGGCCGCCTGCCCCAATGGTTCAGCCATGCTCTTTGTCGGGGCCAAGATATCCCATCTTGCCCTGCTGCCTCAGGGACAACCGGAACGAAGCAAAAGGGCACTGGCCATGGTGAAAAAAATGGATGAACTGGGATTTGGCAACTGCGGAAATGAGAAGTACTGTGAAAAGGCCTGCCCTAAAGGGATATCGATCAGCAATATTGCCCGGTTGAACCGAGAATTCATGAAGGCAGCCTTCTGTTCTGTTGAAGAATAGGCCGCGATCCCTAAATTCTAAACCTCTTTTTCGCCCATTTGGGACTCCGAAGAAGACGATAGCTGCTGGAGCGCCCTCACAATATCCTCCATCTGAAATGGTTTGGCCACTGCAGCCGAGAAGCCATATTGGCAACAATTTGCCATGATCGGGTCATTGGAATAGCCACTGGAGACAATTACCTTGGCAGCCGGATCTAGTGCCAGAAGCTCCCGCACCGCCTCCTTGCCGCCCATACCGCCGGGGATGGTCAGATCCATGATCACAAAATTGATGGGTCTATTCTCATCACGATAAGTCCGATATAAGGAGATCGCCTCCTTACCATCCTTGGCCTCCACCACCTCATACCCCAAATGAGTTAACATGGAGCTGATCACCGTCCGGACTATTTCTTCGTCATCCATGATCATGATCCTGGCATTACCACCCTCTATTGCAGCCATAACATCGGCACCTTGTACAACGCTTCGTCCCTCCGAAGAGGCTGAGACTGGAAGCAGAATAGTAAAAGTTGTTCCCTGCCCCGGCGTTGACTGCGCCCAGATATGCCCGCCATGCTTGCTGATGATGGAGTGAGTGATGGCAAGTCCCAGCCCGCTCCCCTCCTGTTTGGTGGTAAAGTAGGGATCGAAGATCTTCTCAAGCATGGCTGCCGGGATTCCGATACCCGTATCGCTGATAATGATTTTGACGAACCTGCCAGTATCAGGCAGAAAAACCCTCTTCTCGGCAAAGCCATCAACATTCTCACAGCGGACATCGATGTTCCCTCCTTCCGGCATAGCATGCATGGCATTAAGAATGATATTATGGATAACCTGACCGATTTGGCCCCTGTCAATATCCACCAGCCATAGGTCTTCAGGAATGACATATAAGCAGGCTACCGAACTGCCATGCAGCACAAATTCGGCCGACTCCCTGATGATCTCGCCGATGGAGGCTGTTTCCTTCACGGGCTCTCCACCCTTGGAGAAGGTGAGCAACTGCTGAGTGAGATCCCGGGCCCTGAGAGAGGCCTTCTCTGCTGTATGCAAAAGCTTTCGGGTCTCATCCTCCAGATGGCTGTCCAATTGGGCCAGACTGAGATTACCCATGATGGCTGCCAGGATATTATTGAAATCATGGGCTATTCCGCCTGCCAGAACCCCAACCGACTCCAGTTTTTTAATCTTCAGCCGCTCTTCCTTCATACGGGTCTCTTCGGTAACATCCCGGAAGACCAGAACAACACCAACGGTCCGGCTTTCCTTATCGCAGATTGGTGCCCCACTGTCGGCAATGTTCCGTTCCCGTCCATCTCTGGCGATAAGGAGGGTATGGTTGGCCAGTTCGATAATCCGCCCGGAAGCAAGTACCTTATCCACCGGATTTTCACAGGGCTGTCGGGTCTTCTCGTTGATAATGGTAAAGACCTCGGTAAGCGGCCTTCCTTCTGCTTCTCTCTGGCTCCAGCCGGTTAGCCGTTCGGCCACGGCATTAATCAGGACAATGCTCCCTTCGATATTGGTAGTGATGACCCCGTCGCCGATGCTGCGCAAGGTCACAGCCAGTCGTTCCTTTTCCGCAGCCATGGCGTTTCCCGCTTCCTTTCGCAGGGTAATGTCAATGGCGATTTCCATCCGTACCAGTCGCCCGTCGCTCCAGGGAATGGCCTGATCACGGCATTCATACCACCTGCCTGTTACCGTGTTCTGGAATTCCCAGAGATAAGTACCTGTCGACTTACCGACACCATCAAGAAGCCGAGGATTCGTACAGAAAGTACAGGGTCCGGCTTGACCCGACTGCAGGACCTGCCAGCAGCACTTACCCACAATGTCACCCCATACTTCCCGACCATACTGATTAACAAAGAGTAATTCAGAGCTCTCCATGTCAGCCACGTACACCAAGGCATCAAGGCTGTTTACCAGGGTACTGAAGCGTTCAATAGCTGAGTTCCTTTCCTCCTCCGCCTGCTTGCGCTCCGAAATATCCAGGAAAGTGACCACTGCCCCGGTGACTTCGCCATTTTTGCGAATGGGATAGGACCAGCATTCAACTGGAAAGCTGCTGCCATCAGCCCGCCAGAACAACTCGTTATCTGAATGGACTTCCCGTCCAAGTCGATAGCCACCATGTGCCACGCAGAGGGCAGCTGAACATGGTGAGCCATCATTCTTTGCATGATGAATGAGCTCGTGAATATTTATGCCGATAAGTTCTGCCTTAGCCTTGAATCCCATGATGCGGAGGAATGAATCATTACAGAAGCTACACCGACCTTCAAAATCAAGTCCGTATATCGCCTCGGCCGTGGAGTTAAGCAGTAACCGAATCTGCTCTTCACTGCTCCTCAAATGGGTATTTACTTCATTGACGGCAAAGGCCATTGCATTGATAGCTACGGCGATCTGGGAAAACTCATCAACCCCGGCAACTTGACTATCATCAATAACCGGTTCCTCGCAGCCCGGTTCGTACGCCGCCAGAGAGACAACAATTTTCCTCACCGGCCCGGAAAAAAAACGATTGAGGACATACTGCAGCAATAAGGTAATGACTATAAAAAAGGCTAACATCCCAGTAAGCTGCCAGACAATGCTGGTAATAATTGCCGTGGTGAGCTTTTGGGCTGGCAACTGCAGATAGACAGTCCAGCCCTCCGGTATATCCAGTTGTTCCCGCAAGGCGTAATACTTTTGCTGCTGATAGAGATAGGATTGGAGACCACGTTTGTCGGGTGCGGACATATTTTTCAGATCAAATGCCAAATTGTAACGGGTAGATACCAGTGATGAATCAGGGTGATAGACGGTAACTCCTTCGCTACTCAGGATAAAAAAAGACTGTTCTGGAAAAGCATTACCCTTTTCCAGATTCTTCAATAGCGGAACGAGGTTCATCACATCCCGTTCATAGATCAAGCGCAGTCCGTTCTTCAGCGGATATTGCAGGGCGACCACGGAGCGTTTTGAAAAGACCGACTGAAAAACCTGGGAGACCTTCCTGACCTCGTGCACATGCTCCATATGGGACGGATTAAACCCCAGATAGGTATTGAATTTTTCGGAGATCTGGACAACATGTCCTTTCCTATCCAGCACATAGTAGATATCAAGGGGATCAGAGAAACGCATTCGCTCCCGAAGAATGGCCAGTATCATCTGGTCATTACCCGCCGGCAGGGTTTTAATTAACTGTTGCAGCGAGGTATTATACTGTAGGAGTTTGCCCGGGATCAGTGATTTGATGACCTTGATCTGAGCATGCAGAACCTTGGCATATTTATTGACGTCAGTCTGATACTGGAGCCAGCCCACGATTGCCGCCGAGAAGATAAAGGAAACAATGGCAACCAGAAACAGCAGATTCCGGAGTCGAGACTGCAGGGAACGGCTGCTCATTACTTAATCTCACCACCGTTGACAAACCTGCCGTCTCTGACAATGACCTCATACACAGGCCTGACAACGTCACCGTAGTTGTCAAACTTAACTGGTCCCAAAATTGATTCGTACTCTCCTTGCAACAGAGCGATCTTCAGTGACTGGCTATCAATAGTCTTGCTTCTTTTCAGGGCATCGGCAATGATTTTAACCATTTCATAGGCGCGATCCGCACGAGCCGTGGCCGTCTTGTGGAATTTTTCATTCAACTCCTTGGAAAATCTCAGATACTCAGGGCGTTGATTTTCAGGATTGACAAAGCTGGCTAAGAAAAGCCCCTCCACGGCCGGGCCGCCGATTCGCAACAACTCCGGCGATTGTGCCCAGATAGAGGCAATGAGGGGGCCGTTAAATTTGAGTTCGCGGAGCTTCTGGGCGGCAACCGCTGTCATACTTGACTCGGTAAGCAGAAGCACAGCCTCGGGATTTGGGGCAAGCATCTCACTGGCAAGTTGTTGCCAGTCAATATTTTCAATATTTTCTTTGGACTTGATTTGCACCATGGTCACGGTGCCTTGATAGTTCTTCTGCAACTGTTCAACATAGTCCTCGACAAAATCGGCGTTTTTCATATCCATGAGGACGGAAACCGATGTTATCCCTTTTGACTTGAGCTGGGCTGCTGTTTTTACTCCATAAAGCTTGCAGTCAACGCATGTCCGAAAAAAAAGGTCATCCTTGCCTGATAATTTGGTGACGCCGGTATAGGCGGTGATCAAAAGCGTATCCTGGGAAGTAACCAGGGGGTAGGCCTTGACCGTGTTTGAAGAATAGCTGTGGCCAATAATGGCGATGACTTTCTCGGCCAAAAGCGAGGTGTCTGCCTTTAGTATGCCTTCATCGGTATTCTCGTCATCGCGAACCAGCAACATGAGCGGGCGGCCATGGATCCCTCCCTGGACGTTGATTTCATCCACTGCCAGCAGGGCACCGTTGCGGATATGCTCACCAGCCTCTCCACCCGATCCGCTCAGGTTGATGGAAAGCCCGATCTTTATGGGTTCCTCAGGCTGCGGGTTGCATGCCCCTAGCAGAACAGACAGGCTAGTCGGAAGCAACAACAGGAGATACCACAATAAAGCAGTTTTCTTTTTCATTTTGTACCCAAAAAAAACAAGAATATTCAAAATTCACATATAATCCTGCCCGAAATATTTCTCCATTACAAGTTAAAATCAGGATCTAACAACTTCGCACAATAGATTTCGCAGGTCGAAAATCAGGGTTAACCCATCCGACTCCATCCCCAGAGCACAAAGTCCCCGCAATTGGGTGCGCGCGGCGACCAAATCGGGCAGCGGATGAATGACATCAAATTCAAGTTCATGCAACTGCACCGGCACGGATACGGATACGGAACATTCGACGTCGGATTCGGGCAGGCGAATGGTCAGGAGCTGACGCTGCAAGCATGCATTATTCTGTTCCGGCAGTCCCAGTAGAGATTCAATCGCTGTATATTTCCTGCTGCCTTCACCGGGGAGCGTCCGTAAGGCATGTACTTGTCGCGCGTCCAGGGCGCAACGCTGTCCACCGACGTAGAAAGTCACTACCTCCAGCGTGCTGTTAAACACTGGAGATAACGTATGACCATGATCGCCCAGGATTTTCTGGCTCATCCCAGCCCGTGACTGTAATCGGCGAAGATACGATCCAGATCGAGCACAGTGACCGTTTTTTCATTAAACTGTACAATACCGGAAACAATCTCGCGCAGATGCTGTGGTACAGTGGTTGGCGGCTGGTGAATATTGCTCAGCAGGACATCCACCACATCAACCACCTTATCGACACGAATGGTGCTGCTCATACCGGCTCCGGACCCGAGCAGGTAGGAAGAAGATGATATATCCACAGATTCGGGCAGCTGCAATAATTCGTGTAGACTGATCACTGACTCGATATCGCCGCGAACATTGATGACACCTTGCAGTGATGTCGGGCAACCTGGCACAAAAAAAACATCGACTTGGGATAATATTTCTCTGATTTTTTCACCCTGGAAGGCAAACCATTCGCCTTGCAGCTCAAAGATAACAAGCTTTGCCGTCGGTTCATCCACATTGACAATTTCACGTTTGGCTTCGCGTTGCTGGCTCAGGACCTGGTCAAGTGTAATCTCTTGCTGGTTCATCTGCTGTCCTCCGAAATCGGCCTATTCATTATTGGCGACCACGCGATTACGTCCCTCTTCTTTGGCTTTGTACAAAGCACTATCAGCAGCTTCGCGCAGGAACTTCATATCCTTGCATTGTGGAAAGGCCGCAACTCCACCACTGAAGGAGCAGGAGAACTCAACCTCTCCCGCATTAAAACGTATCTTGGCAAAATCCTCACGCAACTGATCGATGATCTGGGCAGCAGCCCCCAGCTTAATGCCCTGCAGGATCACCGCGAATTCCTCGCCCCCATACCGTCCGACAATGTCGGAGTTACGTAACCGCTGTTGCAGGACGCGCGCCAGGGCCAGCAAAACTTGGTCACCAACCGGGTGACCATGGGTGTCGTTCACCGCCTTGAAACGGTCAACATCAATCATGGCAAAACACAGGCTCTCATTCTGGCGGCCCGCATTGGCAATGGCGTTTTCAAGCATCTGGGTGGTCGTAGAGTGGTTAAAAAGGCCGGTCAGACTATCGCGCGCCATCAACATGCGCAGTGCCCGCATGCGTTCAGCACGAATGGCCACAGCGGCAACCAGATCCTCCGGATGGATCGGCTTGGTGAGAAAGCCTTCGGCGCCTACCCGCATGGCAGAAAACTGTTTGCGCTTATCGGTTTCGCTCGACAGGAAGACAATGGGCAGCCCAAAATAGTCAGGCACCTGACGCACTAGTTTGGCAAGATCACGACCGTTACATCCGGGCATGTACATATCCATCAGTACCAAATCAGGACGAAATAGATGCAGAACTTCGAGCACCCGCTCCGGCTTGTGCACCTGAAAGGTAACCATATGCGCCTCCTGGAGGATCAGGCTGTGGTAAGCGGCAATGACCGGCTCATCATCCACTATCAGCACGCGGTAAGGCTCGGGCTTCTTCTGGACGGTCAGTTCGTCAATGGTCGTCACCATATCCAGAGCGTTGACGGGTTTGTGGAAATAGGCCTCACCACCGGCCTTGACGGCGTTAAGCCGCGCCTCGAAATCGTCGCGCGCGGAGATGAATATGGCCGGCACCGGTTGATCCTTTTCGCGTTCGATGGCTGCAAGGACATCCGTGCCGCTGACGTTGTTCGGGAAGAAGATGTCCATGATGACGAGCGACGGCCGCTTCGACATCATCGCCGTGCGGAGTTCGGCGGGATCGGTGAAGGTAACCGGATGGTAGCCGAAACATTGCAGTTGGGTAGCCAACTGTTCCACCTGCAGGGGATCGTCGTCGCAAATATAGATCCGCCTGCCTCCGTCACCCTCACTATCGTCGATGGGAGCCATTTCGAAGCGTGGAACATCATGTTCTTGAGATGACGAGGCGCCTTGCTGGCGTAAGGTTTCTGTGTTCAGGACAATACGGGCCAAGACCTCAGCCAGTTCGTCCCAAAATGGTGCTGAAACATTGAGAGGCATTTCCAGCAAACGAGCCACCAGATGTTCCCCGCTCGCCGCGATGGAACCGAGTTCCTCGAAACCAAAAGAATTACCAGTGCCCTTGATGCTGTGCAGGAAGCGATGCAAGTTCGCCGCCGTAGCTCTCTGATTCGGATCGACGCGCAACATGGCAAGATGGTGAAGGGCCTCTTCCATTCGCCCGGGCATTTGCTCAATGAACTGATCACGCAGTCGGGCAATCTTGCTGCTTAAGGAGTGACGTTGTTCATTCATGGTTATAATACTCCTGTCGTTAATATCTGGACAGGACTTCGTTTATCACCTGAGGAAGGATTTCTTCCAGGCTGAAGTCCTTGAATAGACAGGCATCAAGTTTCGGTTCCTCTGTCCGCAGACCTTCAGGATCATCGCCGGTGAGCAGAATGAAAGGTAAGGCACACCCCTGGCTGCGCAGTTCGCGGAACAAATCAATACCATTTATCAGGGGCATGTTCATATCGCTGATCACCAGATCGCAGCTGCCCTCACCCGCCAGTATTTCCATCGCCTCCACACCGTTTTCGGCCATCTGACAATTGTACCCCAGATCTTCCAGCACAGCTACGGTCATCTCCCTCGAGAAAGGATCATCATCTACTACCAGGACATGCATTATGCTTACCTCCACTATTTTTTTCCGTCGGATTGAACATGCCCAACCCGACGGCTCACCGTTTGTTATCCAAGCAGGCTGCGCAGGGTATCCACCAGACTGTTTTGATCAAAATCGCCTTTGACGATGTAGGCATCAGCACCCACCTCAATGCCGCGCCGTTTGTCTTCTTCCTTTTCCCGCGAGGTAATAATAACGATCGGCGTATCGCGGTATTCTTCTTCCTGGCGCAGCATTGAGGTCAAGGTGAAGCCGTCCATCTTAGGCATCTCCACATCGGTAAGGATGGCGTCGAATGTTCCGGCCCGCGCCTGCTGCAGGCCGTCCATACCGTCCTCAGCAAGGGTGACATGATAGCCCCATGCCTCCAGGACATCTTTCTCGATCTCCCGCGTATTGAGCGAGTCATCCACCACCAGGATCTTGTATGCAGTTCCCTGTGCCCCTGCATGATCGGCAGCCTCAGTGCGCGAGGCCTGACCCCGCGCCTGGCGCGCCAGTTCCAGCAACGCCGGCGCGTGCAACACACTTACCAATTCGTTCCTGCCGGTAATAACCATGCCGGAAACCATGGTCAACTGACACATATGCTCAGGCAGCGGCTTAATCACCATGTCGCGCTCGTCAAGCAGATCATCCACTGCCAGCGCCAGCTTTTCGTTGCGTACCCGCACCACCACCAGCAACATGCCATGATCAAACGTCCCTGCCTGAGAGCGGGTAGTTTTTCCCAGACGCTTCGGAGCATGCAGCAGATCAGCCAATGCCACGACCGGCACAAATTCGTTACGGATAATCACCGCATTACGTTCCACAACAGTGAGCATTTCTTCATGCGGCACCCGAATCAATTCGTCCACATATTGGGCGGTGAACCCAAAAGGCAGGCCATTGACATCAACCAGCAGCACGCGCATCACCGCCAGCGACAGCGGCAGACGCAGGGAGAAGGTAGTGCCCACTCCCAAGCGGGTTTCGACCGTCACCTCGCCTTGCAGGTCATCGACAATGCTCTGCTTGACCACATCCATGCCGACGCCGCGCCCGGAGATATCAGTAATGATGGCGCTGGTGCTGAAACCGGGTAGGAAGATCAAATCGACCACCTCTTGATCGCTCAAACCGGTCGCCTGGTCAGCACTGATAAATCCCTTGCGCAATGCCTTTTCACGCACGGCTTCAACCGGTACACCACCGCCGTCGTCGGCCACCTCGATCACCACCCACCCACCGTCCTGGCGTGCCGAAAGGATGACGCGTCCTTGCGGAGACTTACCGGCAGCCAGACGCACGGCAGACGTTTCCAGGCCATGGTCGATGGCATTGCGCAACAAGTGGATAACTGGCTCGCTGAGTTTGTCGATCATTTGCCGGTCGAGCTCGATCTCCGCCCCGCTCACCACGCATTCCACCTCTTTACCGACGGAGTGCGCCAGGTCGCGCACCACGCGTCCGGCCGAATCGAAGACCATGGCCAGCGGCAGCATGCGCATGATCAGCGCCTTGTCATGCAGCTCATCCATCAGCAACTCCTGGCTCTGCACATCGTCGCGCAGGGTCAGTCCAAAATGATGCAGTCGTACCCAATGCTGCTCCCAGCTTTCCGGCGAGGCATCGCGCTCGATCACACGGATATCATGCAGACGCTGGCGTAGCGTGGCATGACTGGAAACCACCTCGCCCATTAATTTGATCAGCTCGTCGAGCTTGGCAAGACGCACCCGTACAGTATCAGCCGTGTTCAACTTGGCCTGGGCCGGGAGCGTAGGTGTGGCCAAGGGAGGAGGAGTCGACTTAACAGTCAATTGCGCGCCATCACTTGCCAAATCTATGCTTGACGACTGAGTCACTGCGGCCGACAGCTCTCCTGTCGCCACTTGCGCCAGGCTGGCGCATAGTGCCTCGTTGACAGGCGGCAGAGTAGCACCATCACCACTTTTTGCCAGGGATTCTACCAGCACGGCGATGGCATCCACGCCCCGGTATAACAGGCTGCCAAGTTCCGGTCTGTAGTGCAAGCTACCGTCGCGAAGGGCGCCGAGGACATCTTCCATCTTATGGGCAGTTTCTGTGATGGCACTCAGCTTGAGCATCCGTGACGAACCCTTGATGGTATGGGCCGAGCGGAAAACGGCATTGATGTTTTCGCTATCGCCGCTATCGCGGCTCATCGCATCCAGACCCTCGCCCAGCCGTTTAATATGTTCGCGGGCTTCTTCAACGAAGCGAGAGATAAATTTTTTGATATCGAGTGCCATGCCGGGTTATTTCCGTCTTGCTATACGTCGTTGATTGCCCAATTTTCCGAGCTGGTGTTCACACAGGAAACGCAATTCAGAATGCACCATTCCCAATGGCAGCACCTTAATACCGTGGTCCGGCACCGTCGATTGAGAAAGGAGCTGTAAGACTCCACGATATTCGCGCCGGGCCTTATCAGACTCGCCGCCAGCCCGGTACAGATCGGCCAGATAATAACGTGCCAACCAACATTCATGACGGGCATAAACCGCCTGTTTGAACCAGCGTATAGCCTCCTTGACGAGATCGCGCCACTTCGCAGCGAGACCGAGCAGAACAAAGGCATCAATCGACCAAGGATCGGTTTCCAGCGCTTGTCGGGCACTGGCTTCCGCCAGTTCAAATTCCTTGCGGTTGAACTGGATATGCGCCTTCAGCAGCAGCAAAGATGTATCACCAGGATTTTGCTCGAGCTGAATGACAATCATAGCCATCGCTTCCTCGTAACGCTTTTCACGGCAGTATTGTTGCACCTCATCAACGTTAAGGCAAGGATTGAACGATGCTACTACCGGCGCCACAACTTCAGATGTCAGCAAAGAAGAGGTAACAGATGGGCTGCTCCGCACGAAGGGCAGTTCCGGTATCTCACACTGCTGCGGTGCAGCCACTTTCGACACCACATACCGGGAGAAATCGAATACCGGTGCTGCTGCCGGAACAGGAGCAGAAAACTGACCCTTGGAGAAATAAAACAACCCGTCTTCCTCGATCAGAGAAAGTACGCCGAAATCGTTGGCGATGGTTTCAGCTGTTCCGATCACCAGGTAGCCACTCTTTTTCAAGAGTGAGGCCAAATTTTGTTGAATGATGCGACGCGTCGGTGTATCAAAATAAATTGAGACATTTCGGAAAAAAATAATATCGCAACCGTGCAACGCCACGGGGAATTCCTCGGCGAACAGATTCATTTCCTGGAATTCAACCCGGTTGCGGATCTCATCCTTGAGGCGATAAACCCAGCCATCTTGGTCGAAATAGCGGGCCTTGATCTCTGGTCCGACGGCACGAAACGAAAATTCGTTGTAACACCCGGAGCGCGCCTTGGCCAGTGCCTGGGTATCAATGTCGCCCCCGGCAAAGGAGAAGAGAGACGACATGTCATCACCATATTTCTCGCGCAAGGCCATGACGAGGGAAAAAGGCTCTTCGCCGGACGAACAACCTGCGCTCAAGATCCGCAGGGGCTGGTTATCTTCGCGTTGCATCAATAAACGCGGCACCAGACGCTCAGTCAGCAGATGCAACTGCTCAACCTCGCGAAAGAAATAGGTTTCGTTGATGGTGAGCAGATTGACCAGTTCCTGGAACTCGTCGCTACTGCCTTGCAGATGGAAATAATATTCAGCACTGTTACCGAACTTCGTAACAGTGAGGCGCTGCGCCAGTACCGTGGCCAGCTTCTCCTCGCCAAGCCCTTCGAGAATCAGGCCGCAACGCTGCTTGATGAGTTTTTTAAATGGCTCCAGGTCGATGGTCATGGCTGACTCGCAACAGTGCAGGCAGATGCTATCCCGATCATTTCCCGGGCGATTGCATCGGCAGGCAGAACCTTTTGGACACTCCCGCTATCTATAGCCACCTTGTTCATCCCAAAAATCACCGAACTGGCTTCATCTTGGGCCAGTGTGGTGCCGCCCACCTTGCGGATGCATGCAATTCCCTGGGCTCCATCGCTCCCCATGCCGGTAAGGATAATGCCGACACCCTGACAGCCGTAGACCTCGGCCACGGCATTGAGCAGGGCATTGCAACTGGGGTGGTAGATAGCTGCCGGTAATTGTTCCTGCAGGGTGATGCGGCGCGATCGAGTAACCACAAGGTTGGTCTCCGATGGCGAGACATAGACTACCCCCGGAACGATAAGCTCACCCTCCTGCGCCAGACACACGCGCAGCTTGCACAAACCGGCCAGCCAGTCAGCCATGCCGCCGGCAAAACCGGCGGCTATATGCTGCGAGACCAGTATCGGGCAAGGAAAATCAGCGGGAAGCTGGGCCAGAACCAGTGCCAGAGCCTGTGGCCCCCCGAGGGAAGAGGCGATGGCAAAAATTCGTGAATAACCGACGGGGACATTATCCTGTGGCACCAGCAGGGGTGGCTGCGCAGAGGGAGACTGCGGCGCACAGACTGTCTCCTTGCCTTTCAGACGCGACCGAATGTGGGTAATCACCGAGACGCCAGCCAGCATCTTCACCTTGGCCACGAATTCTGCGGCCGCCTTTGCCTCGTATTCCGGCTTGGCAATCACTTCCAGCGCCCCGCGTGCAACCGCCTCATAGGCATTGTGAGCGTCAGCGACACTGCTCACCACCAGAATCGGCACGGCCTTGGTGGCCATGATTTCTTCAATGGCCTGCATGCCGTTCATCACCGGCATTTCAAGATCCATGGTCATCAGGTTTGGCTTCAACTCGCGCGCCAGAGTGACCGCTTCCCGGCCATTGCCCGCTTCGCCGACAATCTCAATATCATCGTCCTCCTCCAGGAAGGTACGCAGCAAGCCTCGCATCAGGCTACTGTCATCGACCAATACCACTCTGATTTTTCCCATATCGAATTCCCTTGGAGGAGCGCAGCCTAGCCTTGCTTATCGGCAAGTTTGAACTGCTGTACCGTTTTGCTCAGTTCGGCCGACATGACGGTCATATCATGACTGATCTGGGAAATACTGCCAATGGACTGGGCTGCAAGGGAACTGGCGGTAACAATCTCGCGCAACGCTACCACCACCTGGTTACTGGCTGTTTTTTGCTGTTGCGTGGAGAGGGAAATCTGCTGGGCCGCACTGGACGTTTGGCTGGCAGCATTGACCAGATCATCGAGATTATGCGCCGTCGTTGTACTGGCCTCCATACCGGAGGCAATGATAGAGCCACCCTTTTCCGACGTAATCACCAGACGACTGATAGAATCCTGAATCTCCTGAATCTTGGCCTCGATCTCGCCGGTGGAATCGGTGACGCTGTCGGCAAGACGACGGATTTCACTGGCCACCACACTGAAGCGTTTACCGGCTTCGCCAGCGCTTGAGGCCTCCAGGGCCGCGTTAAAAGCAATCAACTTGGTCTGGTCGGCAATGGCTTTGATAATTTCCATCACCTTGCTGATTTGCTTGGACTTGGCACCAAGCTCGACGATCTCCTGGAGGCTGTGCTGGTTATCGGTGCGGATATCTCCCATACGGGCAAGTACCATCTGCATTGCCTCGGAACCGCGCTTGCTGTTTTCCCATGTCTGATTGGCGATATCCACCACCGACTTGGAATGCTCGGCGATTTGGGTGGAAGAAGCGGACAATTCTTCCATGGTCGAGGTGATTTCAGCCACCGAGGAAGACATTTCCGAAGAGATGGCGACCTGGTTTTCCACCGCACCGGCAATGTCCGTGGCCGCGCCATGCACCGTCACGGAATGAGCGCCAATATTGGAGGCCAGTTCATAGAGTTGACGACGCATTTCACGGGCGGCTTCGGCGAGTTCACCAATTTCGTCGTTTCGATTTTCTGTGAGATGCTGTCCTAGATTACCTTCAGCAATAGCCTTAACAAAGTGGACAAGTCGCAAGATAGGATTACAGATATTCCGTATGACATAAAAGCTGGTGACAAGAACAATAGCCAGCAGCAAGGCCAGGTTCAAAATCAATATTTTACCGGTAACATCCCGGAAGGTGCGTGAAGTTTCTTCCTTTCTTACGGCAACAGCCGCATCAATGGAACCAGTATAGGCACCTGTCCCCACAATCCATCCCCAGGGCTCGATTTGTTTGACGAACGAAACCTTGGGCTGCAACTCATTTTCGCCATCCTTGTTCGGCTTGGGCCACAGATAATCAACATACCCCTGCCCATCTTTGGCACAGACCTCGACAAAGGCCTGAAAGAGATTCTGCCCTTTGCCCAAGGCACAATTGTATGTTGGATCATCCATTTTTTTCCCATTGAGGGAAGGTTTGATTGGATGCATGATCATGGAGGGGATTGGGCGGGAGGTGTCATTGACCCAAAAATAGCCTACCCCATTGTCGTAACGCAGCTTGGCCAGCAGGGAAAGCGCCCGTTTCTGCGCTTCGGTTTCGTTTAACTGACCTGTTTTGAAAAGTTCCCGACTTTCTAATATGATACCCTCAGCAACCTCCACCTGATTCTTCAAGGAGAGTTTGGTCGCCTCAAGTTTATTCAACCTGAATGTCTCCAGGTCTTTCAGTTCATAGGAGTGCAGCAGCGGATAGGATATAAGGGCTGAAAGCAATGCCAGCACAGAAAGGGCCGTGACCGGCAACAAGGTGAGTTTCCAACGAATCTTCATCAGGTTTCCTCTTTTTCATTAAAAAACAACAGACAGTAGTTACTGAGCCGTATCACATCAGCCACAGCGTATTACGTGCCTTCCGCCGATGCTTCCATACGACGCTTCATCTCAAACTGATCAATTGCTGACTTGACCATCCGGAACAGTTCACGATAATAGAGTCTATTGTGGCTCTTCACATACTGGTAAATGGTCTTGCGCAGGGCCTCTTCGTCCAGCCCCTGATACTTTGCCACTGCCGGGCCAAAAACCTCACTCTTCCAGTCAGGCTCCCACTCAATCTGTATAGACCTGCAATACTGATAATCTGCCATGGCCTCATTGATCATGGCGTCACGCAGATGTTCCGCCTCATGCATCTGAGTTTTCACCTTCAGCTGCGACCCTTTTCTTTTGCTCAAAAAATCGTAGATGGCATCCATAGATGGACCTTGGCGCAAAAGCTTGGCCAAATGCTTCACCTGCCGTTTACGGGCCCCACCGCTCAAGTCACGGATTGTTTTAATCTCATCCTTGACCTCGCTCTCCCCTGGAAAGACCTTCAGATCTTTATCGGTAAGTTCCGCCAGCTCCTGAGCCACGTCCTCAATCCGCTTAAATCTCCGTTTCTGTTCGGATCTGCTGATTATCTCATCCATACGCTATTGTCCCATTTTGACATAAAAAAACTGCTGAAAATCAACTCAAACCGTTATAAATAACATGGCCACCTGAATGACCGAAACGGTACGAGGAGCCGATTGTTCTTCATCCATCCATAGAGCGAACGACACTGGGCCATCCCTGGCCTGCGTAACGAAACAGCTATAAAAGGCCAGATTATTTCGTAACGGCTCCTAAATATTTTTTTAACAATACCACAAGAAGATGAAATCACCTAGCTTCCAAACGTAAGTCGATTGAATCCACCTTCAGCAAAATAGGGCCTGGTGATGTCCATCCCCTGCAGTTCAAAGATAAGAACTTCAAGAACAAGATAGACCTTAGTGTTTCTACGGATACAGGCCGTCATGGTCTCACCATGGTGACCCATGGCCGCATGAAGATGAATACGCTGTTCGTCACCTTCCCAGAACATCGAACCGCTGCCAACCACCTCACGGGCCCCATCAACCTCGACCCATACCGGATCAGGCGGCATGACAGGCTCCTTCGGCCCGGTCACAACTCCTGCCTGCCGCAGACCGCCAAGAATCTGAAACCAACAGGACCGCAGATCCTCCTTCCTGAACAGCTCCTGCAATCCCTCCAGCAAATCATCACCTTGATCAAAGCGGGCCATAATCACCCGTCCAAGCGATCCTGTTTTATATTCCATTTTTTTCTCCCTGCCCTCTTGTTTATATCCCTATTCCCTATTATTCCCTGCCTCATCCCTCAACAAAACAGCCAGAGCCGTCTGTCGCCGAACCGTGTCCACATTCCTGACCGCCATGGAGAATGCCTGCCGGGTTCCCACAAAGACAGCCAGTTTCCTCGCCCTTGTCAAACCGGTATAAACAAGATTACGAAAAAGCATCTTGAAATGCTGGCTGACAATGGGAATAATCACACAATCGAATTCACTGCCCTGTGACTTGTGGATAGTAATAGCATAGGCCAGATCCAGTTCACTGATCTCATCCTTCTGATATTCCACCTCACGGCCACCCGCCAGAAAACGAACCACACAGGTGAGATCAAGGGTATTCACCCGGCTTATCAGCCCGATATCACCGTTGAAGACCCCAAGGTCATAATTGTTGCGGCGATGGATGACCCGGTCCCCCACCCTGAATATCCGCTCACCAAGAATCAATTGTCCCTTACTCTCAGCAGCTGGGTTGACCGCCTGCTGCAGGGTGCGATTCAGGGTTGCCGTCCCCAGACTGGCTCTGGTCATAGGCGAGAGCACCTGAATCTCGCATTCTTTACCAAAATATTTCGGAATCCATTCGGTATAAAGCCTGACAATCACCTCCTGGGCGGTCAGGCCGTAATAAAGTGATGACCAGGGATGCACCTTTTTCAGCACTGCCCGCAGTTCATCAGCGCTGTTTTCTGCAGTCTGGAGCAGGCCAAAATTCACATGGCTGTAGTGATCCGGCAGCTCGAAACCATACCGCTTCTGAGACGACAGATCATCAATGCCCGTATAAAGATGCTCCTCACCAAAATGGGCCTCAACATCGCTGGCGGATATTTTCAAATGGTCTCGCACCCTGGCAATGACTCGCAGCTGTTCTTTGGTGGCCTCGTTGGAATCAAGAAAAAGACAATCAACCTTTTCCGTCCATAAAGCAGGTTGTTTGAAAGGGGAAGGAATCTGAGGAACAATACCTTCATTAATGGCATGGGCATAACGGATAATGGAAGATTCGCCTGCCTGACGGAACACCTTATTCAGGGTAAAGAGAGGAACGACCCCGGAAGCGATCAGGTCCGCCAGCACGTTACCGGCCCCAACAGATGGCAGCTGATCGGCATCACCGATCAGAACAAGGCGCGCATCTTCAGGAATGGCGGCCAGCAAGGACGCAGTCAGACTGATATCAAGCATGGAACACTCATCGACAACCAGACAGTCGAGAGTTAACGGTTGCTCCCTGTTCCGTTTAAAACCACCGCCCTGATACTCCAGTAAACGGTGAATAGTCTTTGCCTCATCCCCTATCACCTCACCCATGCGCTGGGCCGCCCGTCCCGTGGGCGCGGCCAGAGTGACATCCAGCCCCATGGCCTGAAACAATCTGACCAGGGTTTTAGTGGTGGTGGTTTTACCACACCCCGGACCACCGGTCAGAATCGCACAGCGACAGGAGACAATACCGGCAACAGCAGCATGTTGCTCGGCGCTGAGTTGAAGATTCTGGGTGGCACTGTAGCTCTGCAGCCACTGCTCCACCTTTTTTCCATCAGTAGCAATAGGACCGCACAGCTGTCGAAACCATTCAGCACAATTCTGTTCGTCGTAATAGAGGGTCTTGGAATAATAACAGGAGACTGCGGCAGAGCCATCAATGGTAAGGAAACGGGTCTTCAGCAGGTTGTCCCGCTCCATGGTCTGAAGGTACGACTCCAGCCGGCCTGCCAGATCCATCTCAAGCAGCTCGTTAATCCGGGCCAGAATCTGTTTGCTGGTCAGAAAACAATGCCCCTGTTCACGGGAAGCCGCCAGAATATGACGGATGGCAGCAATGATCCGGACCTCGGAGTCGAGAGGAATACCAAGAGAGAGGGCAACCTTATCGGCAGAAAAAAAGCCGATTCCGTAAAAATCATCCGCCAGCCGGTAGGGATTCTCCCGGACCAGAGCAACGGCCTGATCCCCATATTTTTTATAGATACGGACGGCAAAGAGGGTGGAGATACCATGGCCCTGCAAAAAGAGCATCACCTCACGAACCGCACGGTGCTCTTCCCAGGCTGTCTTGATCCCGGCCAGTTTTTTGTGGGCAATACCCGGCACCAGAAGCAGATCCTCAATCCGACCTTCAAAGATGTCGAGGGTAGTTTTGCCGAAATGGTTGACAATCCTGCGAGCCGTCTTGGGCCCCACTCCCTTGATAAGTCCGGAACCAAGATATTTTTCCAGACCAGCCGCGGTGGCCGGTTTCTGCTCATCGGCACGTAGGGCCTTAAACTGTCTGCCATAGGAAGGATGGACCGCCCAGGAACCGAAGAATTTCATGGTCGCCCCGGCAAAAACGCGGGTCTGATGTACAGTCACCGTTACCGCATCATGTTCATTGAAACACTTCACCCGCAAAACCGACCAGCCCGTCTCATTATTATGATAGGTGACCCGTTCCACAATCCCCTGAATCTGTTCTTCAATAACGCCTTTCTGCATAAGCCCACTTTTGTATTGTCCAGGATACCAGAGGATACTTCCTCTCAATCACCTGAATCCTTGATAGCATAAATAAAAAAGAGAAGCCAGCAGAACCACCAATCCCCGTCATCACCCGACAACTAGCGGCTTTTTCCCTTGACATGGATTGCAGGAGTCCGATAAGAAGAGAACAAGCATAAGGCATAGTCTTATATGGTTATGCCCACATTACTGATTTCAACAATAATCAATCACCTGTGAGCAAACATGAGCGACACAACAGATTTTGGCTGGAACGAGACTTCGGATATCCCCCTGATCGTCAAGCTGCGAAGCGACCTGAAGGCTGCCATACTGGGCAGGAATGAAACGGTCAAAGGTGCTGTCCGCATCATCATAAGCGAATTCCCCACCAAGATCACCCAACCCATAACCTTGGAGAGCGGCAAGAAAAGCAGTCGCCCCAAACGCGATGACGAGATTAGCAACGATGAGATCGTTACCGTAATCATGGGATTATGCAAATCAGAAAAACAGACCCTGGAATTCACCGGGCAACCGACCTCCAACTATCTGCAGGTCCTGGAATCATATCTTCCCAAAATGGCCACCGAAGAAGAGATCGTGGCCTGGGCCAAGGAAAACATCGACTTGTCACATTTTAAAAGCCCGATGCAGGCTATGGGACCTATCATGAAACATTTCGGCAAGCGCGCCGACGGCAATGTAGTAAAAAAAGTTCTGGGATCAATGGCAGGATAATTTCATGGCAGATACTTCACCCATCACCCTTGAAAATGTTGCGCCGGATACCATTGACTGCGCCCTTCTCTCCCACCCCACAGGGAAAGGAAATGAACTCTTTGATGCCATTCAAGACCCGGTACTGATTGTCACCCCGGAAGGCATTATCATCGATGCCAATCTGGCCGCCATCAGCGCGGCTCATAAGACAAAAAGCCAGATTATCGGCAGGGGAATCTGCAAAATTATCCATGGCGGCAGCTCCCCCCACCTCCAATGTCCGCTGGAATCCTTTTTACGCACCTGCGCACCCAGAGTGGAAGAAACCCGCCTGCCGGGACTTTTTGGCGAATATCTATTAACCATCTCTCCGGTAAAAGATAGCGATGGCGTCATCCGCAAGATACTCCTGATTGCCCGCGAACTGACCACGGATGAACTGCGCAAGGTGGACTCCATGCGCACGGCACAACTTGCAGCCATCGGCGAACTGGCAGCAGGTGTTGCCCATGAGGTCAATAATCCCATAACCGGCATTATCAATTTCGCCCAGCTCCTGTTGGATGATAGTGAAAAAAAATCTCTCCAGGAAGAGCTCCTTACCCGGATCATCAATGAAGGCGAACGCATCGCCTCCATTATCAAGAACCTGCTCTCCTTTGCCAGGGAAGGCAACCAGGAAAATGAACCCATTGACATGATGCAGGTCATTATGGCAACCTTGTCTCTGGTCGAACATCAATTAAAAAAAGATGGCATCCAAATCAGCACTGACTTCTCCCAAGGCCCCTGTCCCATTTATGGTAACTTCCGCCAACTACAGCAGGTCATCCTCAATCTGCTGAGCAACAGCAGATTTGCCCTGAACGAGCGTTACCCAACCACTTCTCCAGATAAAAAAATCATGATCTCGTGCCACCCTGCTATTACGGAAGATAAAAAATCATGGATTCAGACAACCATTCGTGATCAAGGGACCGGGATCCCCCAAGGCATCCTGAATCGATTATTTGATCCATTTTTTACAACAAAACCTTCAGGGCAAGGCACAGGGCTCGGCCTCAGTATCAGTTTCGGCATTATCCAGGATCATGGAGGCACCATCAAAGTCAACTCGATCATGCATAAATTCACCGAGATGCTCATTCAAATCCCCACCTCAGGCTCAGACTATGCAGCACCTTGAAACAGTGGATAAAAACGCCCGCATCCTCATTGTTGACGATGAGGCAAGCATTCGTCTCACCTTTGAGATGTTTCTGGCCAGAGAAGGTTACGGTCCCATCACCACTGCCTCCACCTTTGATGAGGCACTGCTTGCCATCCGGGATCATGAATTTGATCTGATCATCAGTGACATAGTCCTGGAAGGGGCACGTGGTACTGATCTCCTGCGCAAGATTCGCGGGGCCGGCCTTCAATGCCCGGTGGTCATGGTTACCGGCTTTCCCAATCTTGATTCTGCCGCCGAGGCCGTCAGATATGGGGCCTTTGACTACGTTTCCAAACCGGTCAACAAAGAGACGCTACTCAGATTTGTCCGACATGCCTTGCGACACTGGGAACTTGAAAAAGAGAAAAAACAACTCATCAGAGAAAACGAGAGATATAAGCGCTATATGGAGGCGATCTTCAGTTCCGTTCGTGACGCTATCGTTACGATTGATAATGACATGAACATTGTCCAGCTCAACAATACTGCTAAAAATTGGATGGGCTACGATGAGTCCAATCCATTTACAAACATAAAGTCTTTGCCCGAAGACATGGGCAAAAGCTGCCTGCAGGAGGCCATGCAGGCATTGAAGAATCAGAAGGAGGTCAGAGACCATCATTTTGAATGCCGTCAAGCTGACAACAACATCCGGATGATCAGCCTGAATGCATCCCCACTCCAGGACGAACAGGATGAATTCAGCGGGGTCGTCATTGTTGCCAGGGATATAACCCTTCCTGAGCTGGATAAAAACAGCATTATACTAAATCAGTTTCACGGCTATGTTGGATCCAGCCAGGTGATGCAGAGTGTCTATAAACTCATTGAAAATGTGGGCAAGGTAGACACAGCCGTTCTGATCACCGGAGAGTCGGGAACAGGCAAGGAGCTTGCAGCCGAGGCTCTGCATGCGGAAAGTCCAAGACGGGACATGCCCCTTATTAAAGTTGATTGTGCCGCTATTACTGAAGATCTTCTGGAAAGTGAACTTTTTGGCCACAAAAAAGGCGCCTTCACCGGTGCCGACCGCGATCGCCCAGGGCGACTCCTCCAAGCCGACCATAGCACCTTATTCTTGGATGAGATCGGCGATATCTCGCCCCGAATGCAACTGCGCCTCCTCCGTTTTCTCCAAGAAAAAACCTTCACCCCTGTCGGCCAGGATACACCAATAAAAGTGGACGTTCGGGTTATTGCAGCCACCAATGTCAATCTCATCGAAAAAGTGAGGGCGGGAAACTTTCGCGAAGATTTGTACTATCGTTTAAAGGTGGTAGAGATCAATCTTCCACCGCTTCGTGATCGTAATGGAGGGATCCCCTTATTGGCGTATCACTTTCTCTCCTTGTTCCGAGATCAGCTCAAAAGAAATATTCACGGGATTTCAGATCAGGCCATGAATGCCCTTTCCTGCTATTACTGGCCTGGAAACGTCAGAGAACTCCGCCATATGATAGAAAGGGCGTGCGTTCTCTGCGAAGGCCCGATCATCTCCCTTAAGCACTTTCCTGAGGAAATCCGTTCGCAGCAGATGCAGCAAAATACCATCCCCGATCTGACGTCAGATCATACTTCGGAGCAGGCCCCACAAAGTACAACAGCTGTGAACACCAGGCTCTTGCTTCCCTATATCAGCGAAAAAGATGAACTCATTGATGCCATGAAACGGGCCAGAGGCAACAAATCCAAAGCCGCTCGTATGTTGAATGTCAACCGAAGCACCCTCTATAGGAAGATGCAACGCCTTGGGATTCAAGAAGATGAGTTTATGGAACATTCCGTACAAAACACTCCCTCTAAAATATGATCTCGAGCCCGAAATCTGGTCCGCATATTGTGGATTATTTTTTATCTCATTTATCAGCCCGCTCGTATCCATTACAGGCTTCGTCACTCATTTTTCACAAAAAAGCCTGAACCAGCCTAAACTGTCGCACATTCTTCGCAATGCGACAATATTACAACAATATTGCAACAATTCACCATAATAGCAACAATTACGCAACACATAGCAACCTGCCCCTCCACATTCCTATCACGCCCGCACAACACTGATAACTATACAAAAATAAATCAACTTAACAGCCAGTTACACGCAAAGCGACTACCCTCCCATTAAAAAAATTACTTCTGGCACGATGCATGCATAAAAGACAACAAGTACAAAGATTCACAAGATAAAAATTAACCTCAAGCCTAAGAAAAAGGGGACATCATGAAAACAACAACTCAAAATAAGACTCACGCCATCGTCAATGAAAACACCCAGACCACCCTTGAACTGCATAAAGTAGGAGCCATCGCTATTGGTATCACCTCACTTCTGATTGGCGGCTGGGCAGTTGCCTGCATGACCGCCGGCGTCATTGCCAGTGGTGGCCCCGTGGCACTTGCCACAGATTACATCAAAGCCCTTGTTGGATAAGAACCTTCATCCAAAAATAGCCAAAAAACTCTATAAAATAATCAGTTGCCAAATACTACCTTGGAGATTCCCATGAAAAACATTTCTAGCATTGACAAAAGTCGAGAAATCAGTAATACTGCCACTAATACAAGCACGGAAATCTCCAAGATAGGCATAACAGCTGTAGCCATTACAGCCGGCGTTATAGGCTGCTGGGCTTTTGCCAGTATGATTGCCGGAGCCGTCAACAGTGGTGGACCTATCGAACTTGTTGCCAGCCTTTTCACCGCAATTACCGGATAGCTCAGGATAGACAGTACCATATTACCATAAATAAACGATTCACAACCCAATACTCTTTACCCTAAAAGGAATCTCATCATGGAAGATATTGCTATCACCAAAGAACAAGTTAAAGCAACTGCTCACGACTCTGCCAGTACCGACAGCGAACTCTACAAGTTGGGAGCCTTCATTACAGCTGCCTTTGCTGGAGCCGTCGGAATCTGGAGCCTTATATGTCTCTCCAGCGCCCTGATTTCCGGAGACGGCCCTGTTGCCCTTGTTAAAAGTATGTTCTCTGCCATTGTTGGCAGCTAACAATTCGCTGCATGAAAAGACCTAAAAGCAGATACCCTTTTGATCCATTGAACTTCTCATTGCATCGTTAAAGGCCCACAGACTGGAATTACTTAGGTGCTCGAGGCAGTGAGCAATGATAAAGCCAAATAAAAACAGGAAGCCAGTGAGGTCAACCTCTCTGGCTTCCTGTTTTTGCAACTGTCGATATGAACATACCTTGAGCCAAGCCCCCTTCATTCAAAAAGTACAGTACCCACACACTCTAGCCTTGAATGATCCCAGCAACTTGGGATCACGATAACTCTCACCCCCGCAGAAAACTCCCCATGTTTTTTCAGCTCACAATTTCAAACGACAGGTATTACTTGAGACCATTGAACCCATCTGCCGGAAAAGCTCCATCAAACCCTCTATTACACTGTATTCAAAACACCAGCAGCGGATACGTCTGAAAGCGGCCACGACCTGCCCTTAAAAAGAGCCTTGCCCTATTGGTTCTCTGCCAGCAGCAGCTTTGGCTCACACAACACAAGCCAAAGCTGCTCCAAACTACAAACTATTGCGCTCCCTCCTTTGCGCGACATATACGCAACACATACGCAACAATCAAGCAACACGATACGCCAGAAGCAACAGTTACGCGACACAAAGCAGCTTTTCTGCCGACACCCCTGCCAAGGCCATACGACAGCGGCAATACATGCAAAATTCGACAGAACAACAGCAGTTAGAACAAACACTCCCTTCCCAGATAAAGAATCAACCTTGGCACGATGCATGCATTAAAGACAACAAAAACAAGGACTCAAAAAAACAAAATCAAAATGAATCTCATACTTTAATCAAAGGGGGACATCATGAAAACCACAACTCAAACCAAGACCCACGCCATCGGCAATGAGAGCACTCAACCCATCGTTGAGCTGCACAAAGCAGGAACCACTGTCGTTGGTGTCACCTCACTTTTGATTGGCGGCTGGGCAGTTGCCTGTATGACCGCAGGCGTCATTACCAGTGGCGGCCCCGTAGCTCTTGCCACAGAATATATCAAAACGATTGTTGGATAAGTACTCACAAATTAATAAGTAACGTATTGGTTACCCCATAACATCCTCTAAAAAACTACCCTGGAGATTCCCATGAAAAACTTTCCCAGCATTGATAAAATTCATGCATCCAGCACCACAGCCACCAACGTAAGCACGGAAATCTCCAAGATAGCTATCACCGCTCTTAGCATTACCGCCTGTATCATGGGTTGCTGGGCTGTTGCAAGCATGATAGCTGGAGCCGTTAACAGTGGTGGGCCGATTGGCCTTGTAGTTAATCTTTTCACAGCAATTAACGGATAGTCACAGAACGCTAACAAATAAGGTTAGATTGTGAGAGCGAAGCGAACCACAATCTGAACCGTTTGTCGGACAAGCCCGGTCACAATATATAGAAAATATCTTTTTGGGGTGTGTTGTCGGATCAGGCAGATGGAAGGTGGCGAATTTTCCGCTTCCTAAAAAACGATCTTTGAAATAGATTCTCCATATAAGGCATGCTTTCAGATGCAGAAATTGCTGTTTTTTGTGCGTAGATATCCATTGCCGAGACAATCGGATTTTTTGATAAACCAGTAATGTCGTTTCAGAGTTACATAACGAATTCTCCTTTTCAGGTTATGTGAAACAGGCTTGTTGTCTTCCCTGGGATTTTGGTATCATCGTCAGGATGATTTTCATTTTTGCACCGCATACCGGACAGGTGTTCTTTGCCCGTTCTTTCATTTGTTCGAGCTCCAGGAATGAGAATCCAGAAGTTCGTTGAAATAGTCAAGTAACTGGTCAGATGTAAGGTCGTTGATTCGGCAGTCGAAGTAGTTCCCGATACACCTGATCGCCCTGGAGTACGCCTCAATGTTCTTGGGGTGTGGTCCACCCAGTTTCAGACACTTCAGGTGTTTTTGGTAATACGTGTTGAATTGCGGATCAGTTGGCATGTTGATGTTCATTGTAACCTCCTCTTTATAATAATTGACATGAAAGGCAAATGCTCTTGCATTACCATTTTGTTTTTATTAATACAAAAACAGGTTGTTACAAACAACAAATAAAGATTTACTCGGTTTGTCTGCCGCAGAGCGGCTTCGTCCAACCAGTCGCCTCAGCTAATCAATTCATCACTAAACATTTCACCCTCAAAAGGAATCTCATCATGAAAAATACCGCAAACGCCAAAGAACAAACCAAAGCAACCGCCCACGACTCTGCCAGTACCGACAGCGAACTTTACAAACTTGGCACCATTATCACAGCTGCCTTTGCCGGCGCCGTTGGAATCTGGAGCCTTATTTGTCTCTCCAGCGCCTTGATCTCCGGGAACGGTCCTGTTGCCCTTGTTAAAAGCATGTTCTCTGCCATTGTTGGTAGCTAAGCGATCTTTGCAGATAAAGAAGCACAAAAGCTTTCTGGCTAAAGCCATGAATCCTGCTGTTGATTTGTACATTCCTTTCCCACATGGAAAAGCCAGCAGACACACAAACTAAACAGTTTGAATTTTTTGGATAAATAACAAAGTGGAACTAATACAAAAAGCCAGGGAACTCTATCTCCCTGGCTTTTTGTATGGTATGTTCTTATTTTGATATGGTATGACGGCTCAAAAACAAAGACCCATTTAAAGAAAAATAACGACCTGAGCTCATCTCCTTAATAATAAAAAAAATCCACCTAATCAAACCTGTTTATCCAAGGATATTCTGTCATGGCAATTCTCGCACGGAACCTTTTCATCTTTTTTCTTTTCACCATTTTTGCCGGCGTCTGCTATCTCATGTGGACCATTGAACACCGGCTGCAGGAAAGATCGTACAGCGAGTTCTGCTATTGCCTCAACCATCACGACATCTCTGATATGACCTTTACCGGAAACCGGGTTGTTGTTAGTCATCGTGCCGGTAAGACCAGTACTAATCCAGGTTTAACCTATGTAACCATGGTTCCGAATCCTGAAGAACTTATTCAGGAGCTCAAAGACAAGAACATCCGTATCATCTTCAACAAAGACCATTCTGAGCTGATCATACAGGGTCTTGCCCTCCTCTATATTGTCCTGCTCATACTCGTGATTGTTCTCTCACTGAACAAAATAAAAAGAGAAGGAAAAGAAAGCAAATTTGCCACGGATAAATTAATTCTCCCAGACGATGGCCATAAGGTTGTAACCTTCAAGGACGTTGCCGGTATCCCTGAAGCCCTGGAAGAGCTCCAGGAGATTGTCGCCTTCCTGAAAGACCCGACCCAATTCAGTCAGGTTGGCGCCACTATTCCCAAAGGAGTTTTGTTGCAAGGACCTCCTGGCACGGGCAAGACCCTGCTCGCTCGCGCCATTGCCGGTGAGTCGGAAGTGCCTTTTTACAGTTTCAGCGGCTCAGACTTTGTTGAAATGTTTGTTGGTGTCGGCGCCTCACGGGTAAGAGATCTCTTTAAAGAGGCCAAAAGGAATGCCCCCTGCATCGTCTTTATTGATGAAATTGATGCGGTTGGAGGAAGTCGCAGCGGAGGATCGTCTGCCAGTGGCAGTGATGAGAGGAGTCAGACCCTGAATGCCCTGCTTGTCGAGATGGATGGTTTTGGCTCATCCGACAATATTGTAGTCATGGCAGCCACCAACAGACCCGATATCCTGGACTCAGCCCTGCGCCGCCCTGGACGTTTTGATCGCCAGGTAAACATCCTGCCACCTGATATTAATGGTCGCCAGATGATCCTCACGATCCATGCAGCAAAAATTAAAATGGCCCCAGATCTTGATCTGCAACAGATTGCCCAAACGTGCCCAGGATTTACTGGAGCAGAGCTTGCCAATCTGGTCAATGAGGCCGCCCTCATGGCAGCAAGAGGGAAAAAACAGGCAGTTGACTATACAGACTTTGAGCTGGCTCGTGATCGCCTCCTGATGGGTGTAGAACGCAAAGGAATGATCATGACCGATAAAGATCGCAACATCCTTGCCTACCACGAAGCTGGACATGCCATTATTGCTAAATCCCTTCCTGATGCCGACCCACTCCATAAAATCACCATCATTCCGCGGGGAAGGGCCTTGGGACAAACCCAACAACTCGCTTTATTTGACAGGCACGCTTACTCTTATAATTATTTAAAGAATAGAATCACCATCCTGATGGGAGGCCGGGCTGCTGAAGCCCTTGCCTTCGCTCAACGCTCCACTGGCGCCCAGGGTGATATTCTCCAGGCAACTGAAATTGCAACCAATATGATCTGCAAATGGGGAATGAATGATGCCATAGGGGCGCAGGCCTTTATGATCGATGACATTGGTTTTTTAGGTGGTGTATCTCAACGTCTCCCCATGGCCGATGAGACTGCGCGATCCATTGATTATGAAATCAAGACCCTGTTGGCAACCTGCTATGAAGATGCCATGGCCATTCTCAGTCAAAAATTTTATCTCTTAAAAAACCTGGCTGGGATCTTGGTTCAGGTTGAGACTTTGGACAATGAGGAATTTGATATCATTTGTGCCTGTTCGGAAGAAAAAAAAGCTGCAGATGACATTTTCGATAAAAACGAATGCCCCACCTGTCCTGCCGCACAAAGCTGTATTCACAGTAAAATCAAAAAAAAGACACCATGTATTCTTTAAAGAAAGCTGGCTATCTAGCCTTTATCTCCGTTGCTTGCCTCCTTGCATTTGTGGTGCTTCTTGGCTTCCGTCAATACCAGCTCACTGGGCAATACAACACAATCATTACCCAGAGTGAGGAGTCCATCTTTCAATTCGCCACCTTGCGGGAACAGATTACTGCATCATTGATAGAAAATGACTGGGACAAGGTGGTTTCCGCCTCCAGAGACTTGAATGATATGAATTCATCTCTTATTCGCTTGCAGGAAAACGAGCTTATTCCAACTGAATTTAAACTTGATATGGCCAAACAGGTTGACCTCTCCGGCCTTGCGATTTCAACAAAAAACAGTATCGCAGCTGAAGACAAAATAGCCCACAGCCTCAACCTGCAGCACCAGATGCGACAACTGGCTGACTACCTTCTGCGGTTTGACCGAATCATTGTCAGTCAGATGCGGGCAAAAGTTGTTCATTTTCAAACAATCATGATTGGCGCCCTTGGCACCATCATTTGTATTATCAGTTTTTCTCTGATCCTACTCTACCAAAAGACAGTACTCCCCCTGATTCACCTCTCCGAGCAGGCAAGAGAAGATGACATTCTCACTACTGGTTTTTCCTATAATTCTGAGACCTGCACCGAAATCGCTGAGCTAACAGATACCGTCAACAAATTACTGCAACAACCCCACTCTGAACAGAGGGAGGATAACTCTCCAAAAAAACATGACGAAAAACTGGCGGCCATTATCAACGAAGGCACCAACCTATCCAATGGTATTATTAATTATGCGCAATTACTCTCTGACTCATTTCAAGAAACCACAGTAACAGTTGAAGAAAAAGACATCCTGAACAAAATAATTATAGCCGGCGAACGTGTCGCTGAAATTTTAAAAAAAATATAATACAAAAACAGTAAGATGAGAAATATATATCACTATGCACTCATTATCTTTTTGTGCAATTACAATGAATGGCAGTTTTCTTTCGAAAACCATGCACCCATAACTCCTTAAAACAAGGAGCTATTCGACACTGAATAATTCTGAGCCACCGAAGAGCATAAAACCTTTTGTGCATTTTTCTGTTGCTTAATCCCTTTACAGTTGTTTATCTTGTGCCGTTTAATTGCATTACGCCTGCTTCCTTTTTTTTACTCTCTAAGAACGCAGGTTGCATTCCACTTGGAATAAGATTCATCAGCATACTAACAAGTTATTTAAACCCATTGAATCTGGCAAAGTGCTCAGCAGTTCCTGAATCATCAGGAGCCGCTGAATCATTTCCAGCCACAACAGCTAACAGATAAAAAGAGGCAGGAGCACATCAATGAACACAAACAAAGCGTCAACTGTAAGTTTACTGGCCTTAATGGCATTCTTGGCTGCATCTCTCCTTCTGGTTAATACCAGCATGGCGGAAGAAGCATACGATGCTGACCAATATGGCCCTGAGGAACCAATCGTCTGGACTACCCCGACAGAGGCTACCTTCACCCATAAAACCCATACCATGGACGCCGGCCTTGCCTGTGACGCCTGCCATGACGAGATCTTTGCAATGGAACAGGGAGCCACTGAAAATGCAGGCGATTTCACCATGCAATCTTTTAAGGAAGGAAAATATTGCGGTAGCTGTCATGATGGCAACACTGCTTTTGATGCTACGACCCAATGCGGTTCCTGTCATTCAGCCCCCGAGACCGCAATCGTTTTTACCTATCCTGTAAAAGCAGTTTTTTTTGAGCATTCCATCCATCTTAAGAAAGGTGGCCTTGCCTGTGAGACATGTCACAAAGAAGTTTTTGCCATGAAAAAAGGGGCCATCGAAGAGGCAGAACAAACCAATGCCGACTCTGGAAACAAGAGAGAATACCTGGAAAAACTCCACAATAAATACTGCGGCACATGCCACGATGCCTCAAAGGCATTTGGTTATCTGACCCGCTGTACAGTTTGTCATATCGGCGTCAAAGGGAACGACGCCCTGCAAGGTGTCGAGCAAAAGAAAGAAGGACACGGAGAGAGTAAACACTAAGAGCATCATAACATGTGAAGAATGTGATCTGAACAGTTACGATTATTCTAAAATATTACTTAATAAGGTGAACAGATAATGGAAATTATGGTCAATATTTCAAAGAGATGGGGCTATCATGGCATTGATGCCCTGAAAAAAGCAAGCCCGGGCTATCTCATGCTCATGGGGTCTTTTGCCCTCCTTGCTTTAGCTGGAGTATCAGTAGGGTTGCACGGAATGATTGTCGGGTATCATCATATCTATGGCGTAACCCGTGAAATTTCCTGGGGCATACTCATTTCAGCCTATGTTTTTTGTGTTGTAACATCCACCGGACTGTGCATTATTTCTTCCATTGGCCATGTTTTCGGCGGAGAGGCTTTTATGCCCATTGCCAAACGCGCGGTTTTCATGTCCATTATCTTTATGCTTGGCGGATTCTGCATCATTTTCTTTGACATTGAAAACCCATTCAGGATGGCTATTTACAATGTTATTTCCCCCAACCTGAGCTCAAACATGTGGTGGATGGGAACCTTGTATGGTGCCTATCTGGTCTTTATGATCATTGAATATTATTTCCTCCTTGAGCAGAACCATAGTCTCTCCAGACTGATGGGTTTCTTTGGACTTGTTGTCGGTATTGCCGCCCATAGTAATCTGGGTGCTGTCTTTGGAATGCTGCATGGCCGCCCATTCTGGTATGGCCCCTACCTGCCCATTTATTTCATCTTCTCCGCAGCCATGTCCGGAGGTTGCGCTATCATGTTCGTTACCACCCTAGCCTGGAAGATCAACCCGGAGATCATGAATCAACGCATGGAACGCGCCATGAAGGCCATTTGTCAGGTCACCATCTTCCTGATATCCACCATCATTTTCTTCACCATCTGGAAAATCGTTACCGGTATAGTGTCCCACGAAAAGTCCATCGTTATCATGTCTCTGGTAACCGGCGATTACGCCATCAACTTCTGGTTTTTTGAGATCTTCCTCGGTATGCTTCTTCCCCTGTTTCTTCTTATTCGTTCACGGGGCAATAATTTCAACATGATCATGTGGGCCACCGGCCTCATGATGATTGGCATCTTTTTCATGCGTTACGATATTGTAATTCCAGGCCAGATGGTCTCTGTATATCACTCGCTTGGTGTCGAAGAGGCACGTGACATCCTCAAATATACACCGTCATTCCATGAAATCATGGCGGCTCTTTTTGGCCTTTCTGTTATCTGCTTCGCCTATTTTGCCGGAGAAAAGATGCTCAACGGTCATCAGCTTGAAAAACATGAAATCGTACCAGAAGGCGGATATATCTGTCCTGGTTGTGGAGCCATCCATTTTATGGAGGAAGGCGAGACAGAGGAAGAAGCCATGAGACGTCACCATAAAATCTGGTAATAACAGATACTTGCCTGAGATAATTGAAAGGAACGAATACTATGAAATTTCCTAATATAGATATGAACAAATTGAAAAATGAGGGGACCGAATCGGTTACCGTCAAAGAAAGGCGTAACTTTCTTAAGCTGGGGTTTGCCATTACCGGTGTTTATGCCAGCGGTAAGATACTCTCTCTGTCTTCCACTTATGGAGTCGCCCAGGCCTCTGAGGGCTCTGATTTTGTGGAAAAATATCCATACAACCCGCATTACAGTATGGTTATCCGTCAATCTCTCTGCATTGACTGTGAAAAATGCGTGGATGCCTGTAACAAGACTAATCATGTTCCTGAATATGGTTACAGAACCCGTATTCTCACCAGAAAGTACGTGGGGCAACTGGACAAGAAGGTAGAATTCATTCCTGTCCTCTGTAACCACTGCAACGATGCCCCCTGCGTCAGGGCATGTCCGACCAAGGCAACCTATAAGGATCCGGTCACCGGTATCGTCCGTATGGATAGCAAAAAATGCATCGGATGTAAGACATGCATGCTGGCCTGTCCTTATGATGCACGCTATTTTAGCGTAGCAAGACATGCCATTGATAAATGTGACTTCTGCTGGGACGAACGACTCTCAAAAGGTGAAACCCAGACCGGCTGTTCATCCGCCTGTCCTACCGGATCGAGAACCTTTGGCAATCTGACAGATCCAGAAAACATCGTTTTCAAACTGGTTCACCAGCTGGAAGAAAGCGTCTGGGTAATTAGGCCTGAAGATGGCACAAAACCCAATATTTTCTACATGAAAGGCAATATGGAATCTGTGGACAACATATTAAAAGGACAGAAATTTAAATATTCTGATCCTGCTAAGAGCTGATCCAGTTCTTCCATTGTTCAACAATAAAAAAAGGGCAACCCACATCGGGTTGCCCTTTTTTTATATTTTTTCTAACTGTGTTAACACCATCAGCATCCTAACCCTCCCCGTCGCCAGGAGCGCATGACACGCTGAAAGCTGTCCCAGTCTTTAATCGAGAAAAGCATCATCTTAACCATCACCCGTTCTTGTAGAATCATTTGAACCTCCTGTAAAGAAAATGAAGGTCGAGGCACAAAAAACCCCGAACCGAAGAGTTGATGGTTCCGTAACAATACGAATCCATCAAAATTCTCGACCCGGGGATGTCCCTTTGTATCCACAAGATCAGGTACTGTTACCGATAGTCCACGACGGCAACAGATCAGCCAGGTTCAAAAAGAAACATGCTGATTTTTCAGGCAGGTCTTCTGACTTCCGGATCGCTCTCCTCATGCGTCTTCCCATCATATTCCGATTACTCCCGAAGTAGACAGTGACTCAATTGCATGATTCGTCCCCGGTCACAGCGGCGGGCCCATCTTCGATTCACACGAAGTTCCCTTTTACTGTCCTGTAACGGACACCTGAAATTATATAATTAAATGTATAAAGAATAGTTAGAAAGCTGTCAATAGGAAATTAAAGAAAGCACGCTATATACTGTGGCACAATCAGGCAAACAATACAACATAAAGGACACATCCAACAATCTAACAAAAAAAAGGTTCACCCGACTAAGAACGTTGGGTGAACCTTGATTCACTAGAGATATCTATTCAGATTTTGTTATTGAGCATCACTGCCAGCAGGGGGGGCATCATCTGTGTCAGCACCATCAGGTCCGTTATTCATCATTCCACGTCCTCCAGGTCCGTTATTCATCATTCCGCGTCCTCCACCATGATGAGGCCCCATTCCCATTCCCATTCCCATACCGGGTCCCGGGCATGCACCACAGCCCATCAATCCCTGGACACCAGCGGCCTCAGCCTTGACCTGAATGGCGGCACTCAGGTCAAATATTTCACCAGCCAACTTGGCTGCCTTGGCAGAATCAGGGTTAGTCGAATGCATAAGTGCACGCTCCTCCGCACGTTTCATGACCATTTGTTTCCGCAGATCCTGGGTCTCATTATAAAATTTATCAAATTTGGCCTTGGAAGCCGCATCCAACTGACTATAGTTTGAGCCGCCCATTCCTTGACCTGGAACCATTCCCCGATTTGCAGATGCCTGTTGCAGACCAATAAATCCCATACTCACTACTAATGCAGCCACTACTAATGATTTTTTCATTTTGTACCTCCTGAAATATAAGTAATAATAAGTAACAACCTTTTCCTTAATTAATGCATCAGCCATGCCAGAACAATAAACAAACACGTAACATGCTATGTTTATAGCATAAAATCTCACAATACTCTTTGTAAAACAACTTCGAACATTATTAAAAGAGTCCCTTTTTACCCACCATTCTGCACTTCAATGCATAAATTTTACCCAATCACTTAAAAAATAAAAAAAAGACGCCTGCTCAATATGAGCAGGCGTCAAGGGGGGGAGGAGAAAAAATGAAGTTCATCACTTTCCTTTTATAATCCAAGAATTGTGCCAATATACATTGGTAATAGCCAAGTAACTAAAAAAACAAGATTTTACACCCGTCAACAAGCCTCAAGCAATAACAGGATTGCCACTTTTTTACCCACATCGTTTGTCCAATTGTATATTTTTTACCCACCATTCTTTCTTTACTCAATTTCAGGACACATCGAAAGATGGCAAGGTACAATGATTATTCTATTCGAATCCCCCCCACACCTTCCTCTATATCTTCTGTCTCTACAACTACCGAGACAAGAGGCTCTCTACGCCCTGCCTTACGTTCCGCAATACCTTCCAGATCTCTCGCCGCCTGACTTTTCAAGGAAGAACGACGCCCTGTAGCAGCTTCCTCAGTGACAGATTCACGGACAGCTTCCGCCACCTTCATCTCCAAGGGTTGTTTAAAAACAGCCATCAACCCATCCTGCAGGCCAAACAGAGATACCAACTCCCATCCTGCCTGACCAAATTCATTCAACGACTGCTCGACTTCCGCTTCATCAAGAAAAGAGCTTCCCAGCAGACCTTCCTTTTTCAGACCATATTGTATGGTTTTATACCCCCAACGCATGATATTCTGTTCACTCCTATTTTTTTATTATTATATTACAAGAGGTTACTATCAAGTAAGTTTACCATCCAACAGCATACAAACAATTATCCAAACGCAATCGAAGAACCCTTCATCGCCAGGTTTATCAACCCATCGTTCCCTCACAATCAAGCCACACGTTTTGGCAATGATTTTTTTTCAACCTCCCGATTTGCATCTTTGAGAGTAAACAACTGACATTCTATTCCGGAAGAGGATAAAACAACTTGGGCCGGATTTTGGGCAGATTTAAAATGCATAGCCCTGCAGCCATAAGGCATAGCTGGTTCATGGGTCACATAAAAGTATATACAACGCTGACAAACTGGAGTTTTAGTCATTTTTTTAATATGGTAAACATTCATTAGGTATGAATATTTCAGATGGCCTATGCATTTAACAAAAAAATCGTTAACTCCACTTTTCCATCCTTCTTTTCATGTTGTAATCTGTAAACAAATTCTCGCAAAAAAAACTGGAACCATTTTTCTCGATTCCCTGATCTTTTCCGAGACACTCTATGATTTCAGTTTATATCATTTTTTTACAAAAGAGACAAAGAAAGAGAGGGTGGCGCCAGCCATCATTGCTGTTCCTGCTACCATAAAGCCGACACCAATAGAAGCATGATCTCCTATCAGCCCAATCAGCACCGGGAACACCCCTCCCCCAAGCAAAAAGGCCGCAGGAATACAGAGTGAGACAGCAAGCGCCCCTTCTCCCTCCACTCCTAATGCCGACAGAACAGCAAACCCTGAGGGGAAAAAGCAGACAGCAAACACAGGTTGCAGGATCACTAACAGAACCAGCCATGAAAATGAGGAAACCAGACCCAGCAGCACAGTACAGAGCCCAGCAATCAACAAGACAAAGGCCATTATCGTTCTATTTCCAACCCGATCACCATACCATCCAGCAAGCAAGGGCATCATGAGGGCAGCTATCCTGGAGAATGCCAGAAAGTGACTGGCCCGCTCCGGTGTCATCCCCTGCTCTGAAACCAGGAATAGAGGCAGCATGGCATACACACCAAGGCTCGAACAGATTGCCAGCGAGAAGAGCAACACCAGAAGCCAGAACTCCGGTCGTGACAAAATATTCTGAGCACTCAAGATATCCAATGACTTTCCACGTTCATGACTGCCTCTACCGGCAATACCGTAGACCAGGCCGGCTCCAGCCATACATATCCCTAACCACATCAGGCCCTGCTGCCAGGATGAAGATATGATCATCAGGTCAGCCAGAACCGGGGCTGCAATATAACCGAGATTAGGAGCCAGTTCATGCACGGCCATCCCTCTGGCCAGATACGCAGGTTCGACCAGTCGCTTGATAGAGGCAAGTCCGGAAGGCAGATATAAACCTGCGCTCAGCCCCAGACAAAAGAGACCTATTCGCATCCAGAACAAGGTGGAGCAATAGCTCAACGCTATTAATGTAATGCCAGAGGCAATAGTTGACAGAGCAATGGTATTTTTATGATTAATGCGAGCAGAAACAAAACCGGACGAGAGGATAGAGAAGAAATAACCGCCAGAGATAAGCAGAAAGAAAGAACCAGCCTCCGCATGACCAAGACCAAATTCACCTTCTATAATTGGCAAGAGCGGAGAGAAAATGACCCTGGAAGTGAAATTCAAAAAGAACAGGCCTGCCAGAAATAGCAAACTACTGATCACCTTACTGAATGTCTGACAATGCATGACTCACCCACCGTCTCTAATTCAGTAAGTTCCTCAAAGAGGAGTAATATCTTTTTTGGGATAATCAAAAAACAGGAATCGTCCCTCTTGTTCTCTTAGCAGCTGCCAGGAGGGAAGTTCAAAGTCAATGGCCACAATTCCGCAGGTGGGAATGCTCTCAATATCGACGTCCTTGCCGTGGCCGATCAGAAAATTGGCAAATTCTGAAATCACTGGATTGTGACCAACCACCACCAGACTCTTAATCTCATCAGTGCAAAATCTGATCTCACGCAACAGGTCATCTATTGTATTGGTATAGAATCGATCATGCAGTTCTATGCTTTTTCGCGGATACTTCAGGGCGGAGGCAAAAAAATGGGCTGTCTCAAGTGCCCGCTGTGCCGGACTGCTCCAGATGGCATCTACCCTGACCTTCCTGGCAGCAAGCCTCTGTCCCATGAGCGGGGCATCACGCAAACCCCGTTTATTTAAAGGGCGCTCCTTATCTGCCAGAGACGGGTCCGCCCAACTGGATTTTGCATGGCGGACCAGATACAGGCTCTTCATAGCTGAGATCCTTTCCTCCACACCTCAAGCCACAACTGCTCATAAGCAATGGCTGCTGGAGAAGCAGGCACGGAAACCGCCACCGGCTGCCGGTAAAGACCCATCTTTTCAACGTCGGCAAGATAAGGGATTTCAATGGCAAGAAACATCTTTTTCTTACCGAATTTCGCGATAGTATCGGAGTGCATATTTTTTCGCTTGTCAACCATGGAGAAAAACGCCACCAGTTTCTTCCTGCTCACCTCAAGCTTATCCGCCAGTTTTATCAGTTGGGCAAAAGAGAGGATAGAAAGCGTGGTGGGAATAACCGGGGTTAGCACCATATCCGCCACCATGATAATATTCTCAGAAAGCAGGGTCATATTGGGAGGACAGTCAAGAATCAATACATCATACTCATCCTTGACACAGCTAAAGATTCGTTTCAGCTCTTTTGCCGACCCGCCCCGACCATCAAGGGCAATATCCAGGTTACGAAAAGAAAAATGGGCCGGTAACAGATCAAGGTTTTCAAAATCAGTCCCCCTGATAAAAGGCTCCAGATCTCCTTTCAGAAAAAGCTTCCGGTTAAAACTATCCTTTGGCCTGATACGGTAATAATAGCCTGCCGCGCCTTGAGGGTCCATATCGCAGAGCAGTGTCTTTTTTCCGCTGCGGGCACAACCATACGACAGATTGACTGCAGTAGCGGTCTTCCCCACACCTCCTTTACTTGAATAGATGGCGATAATTTTCATTGTCGATAATACCAGAATTTGAGGACAACAACGTATTAATATTCGTTAAGCCGCTTTAAAAAAATAACATGGCCATTGAAGTAACCGGAGCGGCATAAGGAGCCGTAACGAAATTGATATAAATGGCCATGTTATTTCGTAACGGCTCCTAAAGAAACAGATCAAAAAGACGCCTGTTATCCGTTGTGGTAAACTGCTTAAATCTTAGTTCAAACTCCTGACGAACACCTTTCTGTTCTTCGTGCAAATGGGTTATCAAGCCGCCTAGGGCAGCTGCTACTTGAACTGCTTTCTTTTGCTCCCCGCCAGCTAACCCTTTCTGATGCTGTCCCAGCATCCCCTGCTGCACTGAAAGGTCATTAAAGTTCCCCAGATTATCCTGCAGCTTTTTAAGAGATTTGACCAAAGAGTTCATTGCCGGTTCAGAGAACAAAGAGCGGTAAAACTCCAGCAGATAACGGAGCTTTTTTGCCTGTATCCGCAAACTATGCAGAGCACCATCGGGACTCTGAGGACTAATCTTAGCGCCACCTTTGAGAATAGACTGCAATCGCTTGCTTATAGCCTTGATTGCTACCTCTTTACATGGTTCATGACCTGCTTCCAAAGCTGATGCAATCAAAGAATCTTCCACACATCTTCGCCACCGCATCAAGAACTGTTTACAATTCCTGGACTGCAAGGCCTTTTTCATCCGTCGCAGCTCTTGTACACGCTGCCGGGACAGTTCCTGAAAAAAAACTGCCAAGCCTTCCTGCAACCCTTCCGGCAACATGGCTTGATAGCCCTTTTTCCCCAAAAGATACACATCCAGATCACGAACAGGTCCGGTAGCAATGCCGATCTCCTGCAATCCTCGCTGAAAATGATCCACATCAGCGGAAGGCAGCATTTTTTTTATGCTGCCTAACAAAGACCTCGTCCGACGCAAGGCAACCCGGAAATCATGGAGAAATTCAGTATCGATATCCTGGATAATACCTGGAACATTACGCTCCATCCCGTCAAGAAGCTGGAGAAAGATCTTTCGGGCGGCCTGAATAACGGCCTCATCCTGGTCCAGAATAATGGAGAATTGTGAACGATAGGCCAGGGGTTTTCTACCCATAGACGCAAGGGCAAGTCGCAAGGTCCTCTCTTCCGGATATCCAGCCTCAAGCCCTTGTCTCTGCAAAAGTGCCATGACTCTTGTCAGAATTTTATCATAGCCGCGCACCCCCCGCACCCGCAGAGAGCCGGCAAGAAATGTCGGTTCCCCCTCAGAGTTCGCGAGTTGATTCAGTTCAAGAGAGCCAAAAAGCACTACTTTCTGATCACGGTTAACAATCTGAAATGTTTGTGACTGTCGGGTAATCTCTACCAGAGGTAGCAGGGCACGAATCCCTGCTACTGACTGAAGCTTCTCGCCCAGAACACCATTTGCAAAGTCCAGCGGAAAGAGTTTATTCCGGACGGGCCCTTTAGCCTCAATTATGTTTTCACCACTAAAATCAGTCAAAGCATAAAAACTATCTCCCTGCCGCAGACAAATAAGCCCCTTGTCATATAAACGCCAGTCAAAGGTGTCAAGATAGCTAACAGTGTCAACCTAGAAGCCACCTTCCTGAACACTATACTTTTTAGAGAGCCCAGACAACAAAACGGCAAGTTCTGTCTGCTCCCTCAGAATATAAGTGACACTCTTTTCTTTCATTTTTTTATAGAAGTTTATGCCAGAACGCAGAGGCCCTGACGAGAATATCCTACCTCAATTGCGACGGAGCTTCGACAGTCGGCGTTAGACAACGCTAAACTACTGTTATATTAATACAAATAACAGGAGAACAAAACATTACCATACCAGCTTCCATACCCTTTTTTTACTTATTCCCAAAAATAAGCACTCATCATATCATGTTTTTTGCATAGGCGGGTTGCGGTAAGCTCTGAGATAGATGTACTACTACGAAGAAATGTATCATTTATCGTCGATCCAAGCAATTCCTTATTGCTAACAGGTTTAGCCGACAAGTTATAGTTATTTAGTCTTAACCTGAGAAGTATGCCGAATAATTCATTAGCAATTCAGACATTCATAGTAGTAAACTGATATTTATAACCAATGCGTATTGGTTCGATTCGTTGGCAATCTTAATTTTGTTCGTCTGAATAAGAAGCAATTGACCTTACCCCTAGAAACTATACCAGAATAAAGTGAGCGAATTCTGTCAAACACGGTTAGAAAAATCCTAAAAGGAGAAAATCATGCAACTGCCAGAGTATATAACTGCTGCTGAAGTAAAAAGAGTCTGCAACGAAATTGGGTTGCGTGACTGGTCCAAAATCACGGAAACATCTATCTCAGGAGAGGAAGCATCCACGATTCTCAATATTGTGAATACCAAAGGGATGAATATTCCTGTTGAGATTTTTCAAAAAGGTTTGGAAGTTGAGCTTGAACATGGAACAAGATTTGAGGATGCAAATGTAACGAACAACCACCCAATATTGACAGGCATGATCGTTATTGCACATCTTAAAGAGACTATGGACTATTATGAAAGAATCGATGTTGCTGAAATTGAAGGTGATTTACTGCAAGCAATTCTGTCTCGAAATATTGAAAAAATAGAATCAAAGTATAAAAAACTTATTGAAGCTCAAAATATACTGAATCAATCCATCGCCAACCAATTGAAATAGCGTAGTCGAATGGAACAGCTCATATTACAAATCATCGGTGTGCTGCATGGCGATATCACCAGCCGAGAGGATGCTCCCAAAAATTTCGATGAATCGGAACGAGTTGGAACACTGGAGATCTATCCTGAATACCAAGAAGGTATTGAAGGTATTGCTGCTGGTCAGATCATCGTTGTGCTTTTCTGGCTTCACAAGTCAAGTCGGGACCTTCTTAAAGTTTATCCTCGGGGTGATAGGTCAAAAGGGCTTCGTGGTGTCTTTGCTACCCGCAGTCCAGTAAGACCAAACCCCATCGCAATTTCAGAACTGAAAGTACTGGCAATCAATGGGAATCAGTTAGAGGTGTCAGGGCTGGATATTCTGGATGGTACACCCATACTTGATATAAAAAAGAAGATCAGTTGAAAAGATGCTCGTTGAAGAAATAGAGCAACAAAGCAGTGGTGCATTGGCTTCTTCTGTAACTGAGAGAAAGAAAATAATGGGTACCTTGAAAAATTAGGATTTTTATTCAAGATCAAGGCGTGAAGAAAATTTTACCGCAGGCATATATTTGATATTCCGAGGATAAAATTTTATGAACAACGCAGAGCTTGGACAAAAAGACCATTTTTCAAGATACCCTAATGTCAATCAGTCTGCTTCGTCTTTCTCGTCAGGATGGTCGGGCTTACGCAATTGGTTCATGAGATCTGCGAAAGGTGTGTGGGTGGCGGTTGATTTCTTTTCTGTATCTGAATTTTGAGTGGGCAACCATTCGGCGTCAATGGAACGAGAGTGCTCGTTGTCATGGCAGTAGATACATAGCAGCTCCCAGTTGCTGCCGTCAGGTGGATTGTTCCTGTAATTATGGTCTTTGTGATGAACTGTCAGCTCTCGTAGTTTTTTGCCGGAAAAATCACGGCCACATTTTCCACAGACCCACGGAAGGATCTTCAACGCTTGCTCTCGGTACTCTATTTTTTTCATTCTCTTTTTCCTTTAGCAGAGCCAGAAAATACTACAAAAGTGATACACTGTATCTTTTATAAGATCTATTGACTGGTTAAGATAGTGAGTTCGTATAATTTGGAAATATCTGCACCATAGCAAAGCGTAACCGCGGTGCTGACCTGCACCGTGGGCAGCGCAAGCAAGCGCAGCTTGGTTGTGATGGTCACGGTGTCAGGTCAAGCTCCTTGTTCTGGCGCAAGGCGCCAGGGCAAGGAGCTTGACGAAGTCAGCACCGCGGTTCATGGCGACGCAGTCGCCATGAACGGGGAGCTGAGGGGCCAGGCTTTTTAAACCCCATAACTCCGATAAAAAATAAAATGTCCCTGAACCGGTAGCTTTCGAAAAGGCCGCGCAGTAAGCCTGGTCCCTCTCCAGCGTTTTGTTCGGCTATATTCAATTAGTTAAGCATGCACCCCCAAATCCGTTATAATCAGATTTTTTAGTATGCTTTTTTATCTTTTTTACTAAGATGAAAGGGTTGAAGATAAGATGCGATAAAATTTTGAATCATTGTCGTCATCAATTTCAATATGAAACTTTCTTCTTCCAGTATTAGGCATAACTGGCCCTAAATGCTGGGTTCTATTGAGAATATCCTTATGTTTTACAAATGCCACAGGATCGATTTCGATTAAATTGGTAAATGAAACAGCATAGATTTTACAAATTTCAAACCATCTGTCTTTATCAGTATTGAAATAGAATGAGCCGGATATACTTCTTTTCCAAAATGGGTTTGACATATGGCCTGTATTAACACACCCAACAATCCCGGTTATAACTATTGCTTGGCTAATTTTACCACCGTCTGGAAAATACAATATTGAAATAGGGATATCGTTCATCATCGATAAAAAGAGCAATGTCCTTATTCTTTCTGTAAATAATACCTGTTGCGCAAGATCGTTTTTACTGGATTCAAACATATTACTTCTCCTATTTAATTAAACAGACTCATCCCACAAAGCCGTTCCTCAAATACTTCCCAATCCGCCATGTACTTGACCACTTCCTGATAAAAAGTTATGGAATGGTCCTTGTGCTTGATGTAGACCAGCTCATAGACAACGATATAGTCAATCAGAGTAATCGAATTTATTTGGGCAAGACCAGCGTTTTGTTGGGCACTTTCTCCATAGCCTGAGCTTCCAAAAACTAATTGAGGTGATTTCTTGCTGAAGAACCGTTAACTTGCTTTCAATATGATCGTAAAAAGGCTTTACGTTTTCTTCCGTGTGTCCCAATTTCTGGATTACCTCGCCTGGTAGCGCATCAGCTAAGCAACGGTCCCATAGCTCCACGAATTCAAGAAAGTCTTGGTAATAGGCTCTTGTATCTGCATTGGCAAGCCAGTACTTTTCAGTGAAGACTTCCAGCATTTTCCTATAAAGGGGCATCAACTCCTCGCGAAGTTGATTGTTATCGTACTCAATAATTTTCTTATAAGGGGCATAACTTTCTTCATGGTTTAGCGTCGGTTGGTGCGCCTCGGAATATGGGGCGCATAATTCTTTCCATGCCTCGCTCGCGGCCTCAGACACCTTAGCGCGAACTTCGCTCTTGGCTCTAATCCGCTTTCGATACCCTGCCATTGGCGAATAGAACTCGGATAGTTGCATTTGAATGAATCCGATCCTAGTTTCAAACGAAAACTTGCGAATACCAAATACATAAACAACCAATCCACCCACTAATGCGCTCAGAAATTGATGAAACAGTGTTTCCAATGCCTACGCTCCTTTTTATGCCGAACGAAAAAATCACCAGCTTGGCTGGTGCATTTTATTGTTGGAAATTGGAAAAGTGTCACCGTATTTCCAAGCCAATTGATATGCCCGCGGATGAATCTCGTGAAGTTTATTCACAGTCCACTCTCTGATCTTCTACGTTGTGCACACGGTGATTACCCATACGGCTTGCGATCTGACCACTGCCGACTATGACGCCCCCACCACTGAGCGGGGAAGAGTCCGAACAGTTCAATGTCGCCGTATGCCTCCAAACCAGAGTAGTCGGCAAGCCAGACTTCAGAGAACCCGTGCGATTTGAATTCCGTTTCGAGCCCATCGAATGCACCTCTGAGGTGATCGAATGTTCCATCCACGAGTTGTAGCACAAGGATGTTTTCAGATACCTTCTCCGAGTACCTTTTCGCACGAGCTTCCTCTTTCCGGTCTATCAGGTGCTGAATTGTTTCTTGCGTCTTGTAGGGATCGATATTCACCTCACCATATTGGAGGCGGTCCCAGAAGGCTACATCGCGATCTTCGGTCACCTTCGTGAGTTCGACACCTACGAATGTTCCGTTGGGGCGGGCGCAGATGAAGTCGGGGTTTTCGGTCCATAATCCGGGGATGTAGGATAGAATCTCGCAAGTAATAAACTGTCGAGCGTCAAGGAAAGGCAGGAGATCGTAAGTCTCCATCTATAGTGGACCCCAGTTTTGAGACAGTAGTTTAAGCTATACGTAACCACCAGGGACAAGACAATATGAGTGAAGCGAAGAAGAGAAAGTTCCATACTCCCGAGTTCAAAGCGAAGGTCGCTCTGGAG
>Ga0180732_1000206_pt1 | contig 56703 bp, 50 predicted proteins | sample KR11_01MetaG_FD_148674 | JGI IMG/M metagenome (GOLD analysis project Ga0180732, IMG submission 148674) | Groundwater microbial communities from the Olkiluoto Island deep subsurface site, Finland - KR11_0.1 MetaG | ecosystem: Environmental > Aquatic > Deep subsurface > Groundwater | place... | reverse complement strand
GCAAGTGGAGCCCGAGCGGCGCCCTTAATGTCACCAAGGTTCGACTGGCTTATTACTACAACGGCTTTGACGCATAGAAATGTAATCGGGAGGGCTTTTCCTCAGGTCTCCTATTGACAACGCTACCAATATTTTTAGCTATCATGCCCTTCACAAGATCATGGGAGATCGCGGAAGAGATCGCCAGGAGCAGACCAGCAGCAGTAGAGAGGGCGGCAGCAATACCACCGGCGGCCACCAGGGCAATGACCCAGTTAGGAAGCTTGGCAATTTCTGGGTTGGCAAGGACCATGATGTCGTTATCGACTTTGGTCACCTCATTGCCCTTCCAACCAAAACCAGCAAATTTGCTTTCCGCATGCTTCGCAGCAGCTGCATCCACCTTGGCCTGAGCGGCTTCCACACCTAAATTGTCTTTCTGAGCCTTAACCAGATCAGCCTGAGCAGCGCTCAGACCGCTGTCACTGTAAAACTGAATCCTGCCATCACCATTCATGTCCTTAAAACCAAGCAGGCCGGTTTTTTCCCAATTTCTCATCCACTGGGGTCGCTCTTCCAGAACCAAATTTCCTTCCGGGGAACCAATCTCTCCGGTTTGAACAGTATTCATCAGGTTCATGCGGGCCATTGCCCCAACCGCCGGGGCGGTGGTGTACAAAATGGCAATAAAAACCAGAGCCCAGCCGGCAGATGAACGGGCATCCTTAACCTTGGGCACGGTGAAAAAACGGGTGATAACATGAGGCAGACCAGCAGTTCCGATCATCAGGGACATGGTGAGCAGAAAGATATTCAGAGTACTGTCCTTCTGGGCGGTATAGGCGGAGAAGCCAAGATCCGTCACCACCTTATCAAGTTTATCAAGAAGAAAGACCCCATCGCTTCCGCTCAAGGTCGAACCCAGCCCAAGCTGCGGGATAGGATTACCGGTAAGCTGAAGAGAGATGAAAACGGCAGGAACAGTATAAGCAAAAATCAGAACCACATACTGAGCGATCTGGGTATATGTTACACCCTTCATCCCGCCGAGAACTGCGTAAACAAAAACAATACCCATACCGATCATCAGACCGGTCTCAAAAGGAATCTCCATGAAACGGGAGAAGGCCACGCCGATACCCTTCATCTGACCGATAACATAGGTCAGCGAGGCAACAATCAGACAGATGACGGCAACCAGACGGGCGGTCTGGGAATAGAAACGGTCACCGATAAATTCAGGGACCGTGAATTTACCGTACTTACGGAGATAAGGGGCCAGGAGCATGGCCAGAAGGCAGTAGCCGCCGGTCCATCCCATCAGGTAAGCAGAAGCATCATAACCGCCCATGGCCAGCATACCGGCCATTGAGATGAACGAGGCGGCAGACATCCAGTCGGCGCCTGTGGCCATGCCGTTCAAAACGGGATGAATACCCTTGCCGGCCACGTAAAACTCGCCGGTATTTTTGGCACGGGATTTAAGGGCAATAAAGAGATAAAGGGCAAAAGTCGCCCCCACCACAAGATAAGTGGTCATCATTAAATTTGTCATGTCCAGATCTCCTTACGCTTCTTCGACGTTGAATTTACGATCAAGCTGATTCATACGCCAGGCGTAGAAAAAAATCAGGACCACAAAGGTGTAGATGGAACCTTGCTGGGCAAACCAGAAGCCGAGTTGATAGCCGCCAAGACGAATAGCGTTCAACTGGTTGACAAACAGGATGCCGCACCCGAATGAAACGAAAAACCAAACAATCAAGCATCCGATGACGAGCCGGATATTTGCCTGCCAGTACTTCTGAGCATTATTCATACCACTCTCCTTTTTTAATTTTTCTCTTGTGTAAAAAAATTAATTCCAATGATGCCGCACATGCAACGAAAGCCTATATACTAACCCCAATCATTGGAGTCAACGGCTTTTCCCCTATTAATAAAACACTCCTCTTGAAAGTGCGTACGCTCTAAACTTGGTGACTTTCACTGAAAAAGTCTCTTACAGGATTGATTTCATCGACCCCATATACGAGCGAAGCTCCTCACCGATCATCTCCACACCGGTGAAACGGATCGCTTCGTTGACGGCAATAAGCTTGACGTTATCAACACCGTTATCCTTTATGGAAAGGCCCTTACCGATGACATCACTGTCAATCTTCTTCATGAAGTCAGCGAGCAGAGGCACTGCCGCGTGCGCAAACAGATAACAGCCATATTCCGCAGTATCAGAGATAACCACATTCATCTCATAGAGTTTTTTACGGGCAATAGTATTGGCAATAAGCGGCACTTCATGCAGGGACTCATAATAGGCGGATTCTTCCTTGATGCCGGCAGCAACCATGGTGTCAAAGGCCAACTCCACTCCAGTCTTCACCATGGCGATCATAAGAATACCGTGATCAAAATATTCCTGTTCGGGGATGGCTGCCGTGGTAGAAGCCGCCTTTTCAAAAGCGCTCTTGGCTGTTGCCGCCCGCCATTTCAAAAGATTGACATCATCTTTGGCCCAATCCTTCATCATCGTCTTGGAAAAATGTCCGGACATGATATCATCCATATGTTTTTCAAAAAGAGGGCGCATAATAGTCTTCAACTCCTCAGAGAGGGTGAAGGCTATGATCTTGGCCGGATTGGTCAGACGATCCATCATATTGGTGATCCCGCCATGCTTCAGGGCCTCTGTAATGGTTTCCCAGCCATTCTGAATCAGCTTGGAAGCATATGAAGCCTCGATCCCTTTTTCGATCAACTTGTCGAAACAGAGCAGTGATCCAGCCTGGAGCATACCGCAGAGGATGGTCTGCTCGCCCATGAGATCAGACTTCACTTCAGCCACAAAAGAAGATTGCAGAACACCGGCACGATCTGCTCCAGTACCGCAGGCATAAGCCTTCGCCATGTCCCAGCCTTTTCCCTGCGGGTCATTTTCACGATGGACAGCTATCAGAGTTGGTACTCCGAAACCACGCTTGTACTCTTCCCGCACCTCGGTGCCGGGAGACTTGGGGGCCACCATGATAACCGTGAGATCCTCACGGATCTGCATCCCCTCTTCAACGATATTAAATCCGTGCGAATAAGAGAGACAGGCACCCTTCTTCATCAAAGGCATGATGGCTGTAACCACCTTGGTGTGCTGTTTGTCGGGGGTCAGATTGATTACCAGATCAGCCTTGGGAATCAGTTTTTCAAAGGTGCCCACGGTAAAACCATTGGTACTGGCATTTTTGAAAGACTGCCGCTTCTCGCTGATGGCCGCTTCCCGCAAGGCATAGGAGATATCAAGTCCACTGTCCCTGAGGTTAAGCCCTTGATGCAACCCTTGAGCGCCACAGCCGACAATAACAATCTTTTTACCGAGCAAAGCCTCAACCCCATCAAACTCGGAAGAGTCCATGAATCGACACTGCCCCAGTTCCTGAAGCTGCAGACGCAACGGCAGACTGTTGAAATAGTTTTTTTCCATTATTTTCTCCTTATCTTTTTTAAAAGGTTATTTTCTTAACAAACGACCAGATGAACGAAGAGGGGGCACCTTAAGAAAAGGTGTCTTTTCAAAGCACCGTGTAGCATAGTCTTATTTTACATTGCGTCAAGTGAAGTTATCAATGATTCCCAATAAAAAAAGATAATTTCACACTCAATAGCGAAAGCTTCCCACACGTCCGGCCTGATAGATATCCTTCAAGGTCACAAGACCACCTTTCCTGAATTTCTTGAGGAAAAAAAGAAACAGATAGGCCGTCTGTATCGCATCCTCAAGGGCATCATGCGGTTTAAAAATGGGAAGATTGTACTCTTTAGCCAGATCCTCCAAGACATAACTGGCGGCATGATCGTCTTCTTGATGAAAATGACCCAGCAACACCCGGCGATAACCCTGAGCCATACGCATGGTATCAATTCCAGGATTTGACAATGTTCCACCAAGAGCCTTACGGGCTGCCCTGTTCAAAAAACCCATATCAAGCCCTACACAATGGCCCACCACGAGACTGCTGCCCGTAAACTCTATAAAAGCAGGCAGCACCTCCTCTATAGAAGGTGCCTGGGCCAATTGTTGCGGGGTGATTCTGTGGATCAGGGTGGCCCGGGTATGTTCAATATTCTCCGGCCTGACATACTGATGGAAAGTAGCCCCGAGATCAATCTGCAGATCTCTGATCAAGACCGCGCCAATGGAGATGATTTCATCCCGCTTCTGGTCTAACCCGGTCAGTTCGGTATCACAGACCACAAAGGTGTAGTCGGCAAGGGGCCTGGATTGATCAAAATTGGCAAACGCCTCCCGATTCTGCACAATGAGCGGATGAGGCGGGGAGAACCACGAGCTGGGCTTCAGAAAATTCAACATCATCGTCTCGCTAAATTGTTATTAAGAAGATGGCTAAGCCAAAAAGCGAGGCTCGCAGGTAGTCGAGCTTGCGAGACACCGAAACCTGAGGAATGCGGCGTACTGCTGGGTACACCACAATGACGAAGGATGTGCGCGCCCCGAAAGGAAGTGCCCTTGGGGTACAACGAAGTATTTGGACCTTTTGGCAACACCATCACGACACCGGATACATCTGAGCCAACACACCATACAGCCTCTCAATGACCGCAAAGGCGTCTTTCAGCATCCTGCGCTCCAGGTCGGAGAGATTCGCAGGATCGATATGGTTGTCAGGTAATATTCCGGCCTCAATCTGCTTCAATTGATGAACCAGACGCTGTTGCATCTGAAGCTCATAGGCCTCGCTTGCCGCAGACCATAAATCCCCTTGAATATGTTCTCCCTCCATCAGGGCCTTCAGACGCGCCAGGGTATTGGTCTCTTTCACCCCAAATTTCAGGGCCAGCACCCGGGCAAAATTAACAAAAGGACTCAACCCTTGACGTTTAATATCCAGACGATTTTTATGCTCCCCATTTTTTTCGACAATAAAATTCTTGAAAAAAGAAAGAGGAACTCGACTGTCCATACACTGACGAGCCATATGGAATAAAAAAAGCTCTTTCCCTACTATCCTCTTGTTTAAATGCGTGCGCAGATCTTCAGCAAGCCTCGTCTCTCCGAATCCAGCTCGAAAATCAAAAAAGATAGTGGAGTGAAGCAGCTCCTGGGGGTCAGGCGCTGCAATCCAGCGCTCAAAATATTGTTTCCACACGGAGAAAGGCTGACACCAGAGTGGATTAATGGCCATGATTTCACCGGGGCAGAGCGGATAGCCGCAGTTGACCAGATAATCAATAGCTTTGGCTGCAAAGTCCTTAAAATATGCCTCCGCCGCCTGCTTCTGGACCTCATCCACTGGATCGGCATAGAGTATGGCATTGTCCTGATCGGTCTTGAAGGTCTGCTCACGACGCCCTTCACTGCCCAGCAGCAACCAGCAGTAAGGCAGGGGTGGCGGCCCCATTTCTTTTTCCAGCAGGGCCAACATCCTTCCTAATATATGATCGTTCAGGATGGCAATCATCTGGGTAATATTTCCGGCCTTGGCCCCCTCCCCGATCAGATCCCGAATCACCTCGGGGATTTTCTGCGCCAGGGGATACAACGCGACGATCTGCTGCTGAGCACGGATCTCTTTGAATAAATAATAGGGAGAATGACCCTGCAGGAGCATGATATCATGGGAGGTGATCACCCCCACAATCCGACCTCCGCGCTCAACCGCCAGATGATGAATCCCGGTGGACATCATCTTCAGCAGTACGTCAAAACAAAGAGACTGCGAAAGTACGGTCTGCACCGGACTGCTCATGATAGTCGTAACCGGCTGACGGTAGTCCATTCCGGCGGCAACCACCTTGCTCCGCAGATCCCGGTCGGTGATAATGCCGACAATCTTTTCTTCATCGACCACATCATGAATCAGTAGACAACCCACCCGGAACTCGGACATAAGGGCGGCGGCCTCCTGAATCGTAGCCTTTTCCCCGACCTTACGCAAGCTCTTCACCAGATCACCGACCTTGATGGAGAAAAGATACAAGTCTTCATTGCTCCGCCGCGCCACCTTATGATGCCGCAGCTCATTATAAGCGGTGGTAACAATTTTTTCTGAAAAACTCTTCAGATAATAATGGGCAAAGGCTGCCTGTTTTTCGATGAGATCAAGGAAGATCTCCCGGGGCAGGAGAAAGCAAAAAGTATCCTCCACCGTCTCGATATTAAGATTGGCAGGAGTGCCGCGAATAATGGCCAAGGCCCCGACATAAGCGCCTTCCCCCCGAAAGTCCTTCAGGGTCACCTCGCCGTTGTCATCTTCAAGAAAGGCCTTGACCCCACCCCGCTGGATCAGATAGAGATGGGTCAACTCTGTGATGTCGGCGGTGAGCATCCTGGTGCCTTTGGGGAAAAAATCAATCCGGCAATGGCGGGCGATATCTCTCAGCGTATTGTCATCCAGAGTGTTAAAGGGCATGACCCCCTTGAAAAAAGAGATCGCCACATCAGGAGCAACCACATGGGCATCGGTTCCTTTAAAAATTGCCATTTTCACACTCTCTCCGCATCTCTGCCTCTCCGCGCCTGTGCGCGAAATAAGTCTTCATCCGATTTTCTTTATCCTGAAACAAACAAGGCGGAGCTTCCTCTCTGGAAAACTCCGCCTCACTTCATCGATTACCAGCAATCAGCCTTGAAAGGATCTACTTTTTAGCCAAGGCCTTTTTGCCATTAATCAGATCTTCAACCACTGACGGATCAGCCAGGGTTGAGGTGTCACCAAAGTTTTCAAAATCATTGGCGGCGATCTTTCTCAAAACCCGACGCATGATTTTGCCACTACGGGTCTTAGGCAGACCCGGCGCATACTGGATCGCATCCGGCGAGGCAATAGGCCCGATCTCGGTGCGCACATGAGCCCGCAGTTCAACCAGCAGTTCCGGAGTCTGCTCGATATTGGATTTCACGGTAACAAAGGCATAAATGGCCTGCCCCTTAATCGGATGCGGCATCCCGACAACTGCGGCCTCAGCAACTGCATGGTGAGCCACCAGGGCCGACTCGATCTCGGCAGTACCCAAACGGTGACCGGAGACGTTAATAACATCATCCAGACGTCCCATGATCCAGAAATAGCCATCCTCATCCCTGCGGGCCCCGTCTTCAGGGTCGTAAATATCCTCATAGCGGCTGAAATAAGCCTTCTTGAAGCGCTCAGGATTACCAAAGACACCGCGCAGCATGCCGGGCCAAGGTTTGCGGATAACCAGATGCCCACCTTCATTAGGGCCGGCTTCATGCCCTTCTTCCGTATAGATGGCCGCATCAATACCGGGCAGAGGCAGGGTGGCGGAACCTGGTTTCAAAGGCGTGGCATAGGGAAGCGGCGAGATCATGATCCCGCCGGTCTCAGTCTGCCACCAGGTATCGACGATGGGCAGCTTGCCCTTGCCGATATTGGCATGATACCACATCCAGGCCTCAGGGTTGATCGGCTCACCAACGGAACCAAGGATCCGCAGGCTGGAAAGGTCATAGCGCTGAGTGGGTTCCTCGCCATCCCGCATCAGGGCCCTGATCACCGTGGGGGCGGTATAGAAAATATTGACCTGGAACTTCTCCACAATCTTCCAGAAACGATCGGGACCAGGATAGGAAGGCACACCCTCAAACATCAGGGAGGTGGCACCCATGCCCAGAGGACCATAAAGGATATAGGAATGGCCGGTAACCCAGCCGATATCGGCGGTACACCAGTAGACATCATTATCCTTCATGTCAAAGACCCACTGACAGGTATGCATGACATAGGTAAGATAACCGCCGGTGGTATGAACCACGCCCTTGGGTTTGCCGGTAGAACCGGAGGTGTAGAGGATAAAGAGGATATCCTCAGCATCCATGGATTCAGGCTCACAGGTACTGGATATATCGGCGGCAGTAACCTCATCGTGCCACCAAGTGTCACGACCGTCCTGCATGTTGATCTCATTGCCGGCCCGCCGGACCACAATAACATCCTTGACGCTGTCACATTCCGCAACCGCAGCATCAGCATTTGGTTTCAGGGGAATCGTCTTGCCGGCACGAATCACGGCATCGGCGGTGATCAACACCTTGGCCTCACAATCCTGAACACGGCTCTTGAGGGCAATCGAAGAGAAACCGGCAAAGACCACAGAGTGCGTGGCGCCAATGCGGGCACAGGCCAGCAACGAGATGGCCAGCTCGGGAATCATGGGCAGATAGATAGCCACCCGGTCGCCCTTCTTTACCCCTTTTTTCCTGAGAACATTGGCCATGCGGCAGACTTCGGTATGCAACATCTGATAAGTATAGACCCGAACATCCTCTTCCGGTTCACCCTGCCAGATGATGGCAGCCTTGTTACGCCGTCCGTTGGTCAAATGGCGATCAAGACAGTTATAGGAAATATTCAACTTACCGCCCTGGAACCATTTGATCTCGGGCTTGTTGTAATCATACTCCAGGACCTTGTCCCATTTCCTGTCCCAGGTGACCAGCTCTTCGGCACGCTCCGCCCAGAAACCTTCCGGATCCTCCATAGAACGCTGATACGCAGCCTTATAGGCCTCCATGCTTCCTACATGGGCAGCATCCCGTCCTTCCTGTGGGGGCTCAAAGACACGACCTTCACTCAATAGACTGGTAATCTTATCATCATCAACACTCATTTCATGCTCCTCTATACTCTTGTTAAAAAGGTATCGCGACCCAGAAAGGCAGGTTATTTATCTCAAGATACAATGTGATCCAAAATAAATGTCCGCCTTACGGGCAAACTTAACAATCAAAGATATTTAACATACCTTAAACCCTACCCACTTTTCAAATAAAAAAGAAAATGCTTCTATACAATACTCAGCTAAATGTTCCTGGGAACCCCATAAATAGTGAACTCCCGCCTGTGTGGGAATGATATTAATTAAATGCTACGTCACTCTCACATAGCCGGGAGTTCAGGAAGGTGATAGCTGAGTTTCCTATAGAGGCACGAAAAAGAATAATCATTTTCAGAAATCGTACTCATTCAGTGAAGCATTGTTATCAGGTTCTTCACAATTTCGGCGAATAATCTTCTTATCTGCATTTCGAAGATAAGTCTAACTCTCAAAACAGAACAGGCTCTCAGCCCGTTCTTGTTACTTCTTTTCCTGAGGGTTGCTTCTGGAATATGATGACATCATCGCACAAGATCCAAAGACCAGCTCCATTAAATAATTTTCTTAAATATCAGAGACTAACAACAGATTTCTATTCCATCCCCGCGCCCACTGGCGACAATTTTTCACCGGCAGCAGCATCGAATGCTGGTTGTTTCAATCCACGCCCCCGCGCGGGGGGCGACAGATGGAGTTCCAGCACATTGGGAAGGAAGGGCTGTTTCAATCCACGCCCCCGCGCGGGGGGCGACGAGCGTGTGCCCACTCCCGCACATCTTCGGCCATGTTTCAATCCACGCCCCCGCGCGGGGGGCGACTTTCGCAGTTGAGCAAAGACAAGCTTTATTTCGATGTTTCAATCCACGCCCCCGCGCGGGGGGCGACGTAGATGGGGTGTACTCAAACGCCGGAGCTGATTTGTTTCAATCCACGCCCCCGCGCGGGGGGCGACGACACCATTGCCATGCGCCGCTACGATATCAGTTGTTTCAATCCACGCCCCCGCGCGGGGGGCGACGCTACTTTTCGTATTGTGGAGGTTTGATGATGGTTGTTTCAATCCACGCCCCCGCGCGGGGGGCGACGCTGTTACTCGCGCCAGCGAGGGCCAGTTCAGGCAGTTTCAATCCACGCCCCCGCGCGGGGGGCGACAATGTTTCCAAAAAAAGGATTTTTTTGGAATGATGTTTCCATCCACGCCCCCGCGCGGGGGGCGACAATATTATCGTCAAGGAATTTTCGCAATTTGATGTTTCAATCCACGCCCCCGCGCGGGGGGCGACCCGAATAACAAAAAGAGGCAGTGCCGGCCAGTATGTTTCAATCCACGCCCCCGCGCGGGGGGCGACATTGGCATCAACTGTATGAGGATTGGCATAGCTGTTTCAATCCACGCCCCCGCGCGGGGGGCGACATGTTGATAGTAAGGCGGTATGGTCATCTGCTGTGTTTCAATCCACGCCCCCGCGCGGGGGGCGACACCAATATCCGCCTACGCCGCTGGCATTTGGTATGTTTCAATCCACGCCCCCGCGCGGGGGGCGACTCCGAGTCATAAGAAAACCTGGAATATCGGTTTTGTTTCAATCCACGCCCCCGCGCGGGGGGCGACCACGGAGGAGCTTGATTGGCTTTATGCACTTAAAGTTTCAATCCACGCCCCCGCGCGGGGGGCGACGTCGGCAAGGGGCTGACATTTGAGCCAGGCAGTACGTTTCAATCCACGCCCCCGCGCGGGGGGCGACCCAGCCATGCCAACTACTTTTACCTTTATCCTAGGTTTCAATCCACGCCCCCGCGCGGGGGGCGACCGTACTGCAAAAAAACTTTATTATATCACTAACTAAAAACTACTTCACCGCGAAGAGATGGGTAATTCTTATCAAAGCTACATTCTCACGAAGAAAGTAAAAACTATACTACTACAAAAACAACATCTTAACTAATCTGCGAACATCTCAGAAAAACCATGTCCGCTTAGGGTTCGCGCACCTCCTTCTTTTATAGAATAAGCGGACCTTCTGGATCATAACCAGGCTTGGCCCCCACATGTTCCACCCGCCGTTTCCAATTATTGCCAAGAAAATAAAAACGCAGACTGTCCTGCGCCTCATCAATTTCGTCAATTAGTCGGGCCCGCAATGCAGACAATTGTGCAGGATCTACCAGACACTCAAAAACGGAATACTGTACCCGTTGGCCACAATTCTCACAGGCTCTGGCCACGCGCCGCAAGCGCTTACGCCCTGCCGCCGTTTCCGTCTTTACATCATAGGTTACCAACACCAGCATAACAGCCTCCTACTTCCAGAAAAAGGGCGGATACCCATCCAGATCACCCCGCAGATAACGACTCAACAACAAACTTTGCACATAGGGCAACAAACCAAGCGCAACCTTCTCATTAATAAAGGGATGCTGTAACTCTTCCTGTTTTCTCTTTTGATAGGCAATCAACACCTCCTTGCGGGTTTCATCATCCATGACCACCGCACCGGTTTCCGTGGTCTTAAATCCTTTTCCTTTGACCTGTTGGCGATTAACTAGCGAAAGAGCCAGCCGATCAGCAAGTACCGGACGCAATTCCTCCATGAGATCAAGGGCCAGACTCGGTCTTCCCGGCCGATCACGGTGCAGAAAACCAACCGCAGGATCCAGCCCCACTGTCTCCAAGGCCGAACGAACATCATGCACCAGTAGTGTGTACAAAAAAGACATCAACGCATTCATATTATCCAGCGGCGGCCTTCGATTCCGTTCCCGAAAGAAAAAGTCCTCCTTCCGGAACACAATGAGATGATCGAACACAGCAAAATAACGCCGGGCTGCGTCCCCCTCCATGCCCCGCACACTATCAAGTGATTGTTCATCCTGAAGCATTATCAGAGTGCGCCCCAGGGAATCACCTGCAGCCTTGACTTCCGCACTTGCCGCCATACCTGGATGGTCCCGCAGGGCACGGAGAAGCACGACCCGCTGATTGGCAACCTTGGCTGTGACCACGGCTCGGGCAATAGCTGCCGATTGACCGGAATCGTCAGACCTTCGGTACTGTTCCCGCCGCAAAAGCACATTTCCTGAGACCGGCCCCTCAACTCTGGCCCAGAATCTGCCGTACTCGCTCAAAAATGAGATCCTCACTCCCCGCTCGGCGCAAAGCTGCATCAGCGGTGGCGAACAGGAGATCTGGCCAAAACAGACAATGGAGGCCAAAGTATGGAGAGGTATCCGAAGCCGAGTTTCGCGCTCCACCCGAACGGCCACGGTCTCACCGTCTCGCGCCAGATAGGCGCCTTGGGTTGTCACATAAAGGGTGTTGAGCAGATGCCGCATAGCTACCTCATATTTCCTGAGCAAAGACCTTGGCCATGTACCCTTGCACGCTCCGATGCGACCCGGTTACCTTCGGCATGCAGATGGACAACATGGAACAACTCTCGCATTTTTTTTCATACCGTGCCTGGGGCGTTCGGCCACTGTTGATCAATTCATGGAGCCGCCGCGCCCCCTCCCTGGTCTTTTCCCGCAAGACCTCGTCAAGGACCACAACAAGACGCCGCCGAGGTTTCCCATAATAGATAGCCCCCTCCGACACCACCACTCCCAGCATCTCCTCAAGGCAAAGGGCCTGAGCACAGAGTTGGACCAGATCACAATCATTCTGCTTGGGCTTGCCCCGTTTGTACTCCACCGGAAATGGCCGCCAGACCGAAGCTTCACTGGGATCATCATCTCCTTCCCGATGAAACTCCACAGCATCCGCCTTGCCGGAAAGGCCGAGACGCAAGGAACGAAGCGGCAGGCCAGAGACAGTACGTATCCGTCCTCGGGACTCCCGACCAGCCTCGTCCACCCGCTCGTGCAGGATACGGCCCTCGGCAGTGAAACGGTTTTCCGCCCAGGCCTGCTCAATGTGAATGAGTGCGCACTGACGCTCACAAAACAACAGGTGCTGGAGTGCAGAAAGTGGAAGAAGTTCATCTTCGTTGAACATTATTCATCCTTGATACGCCGGGACTTCTTCGCCGCCAACCGCTTCCGGCCCTCCGGCTCGCTCAGATAATTTTCAGAAGATACAACTTTTTCTCCTGTCTCCTGTTCAAGGTTTTCCCGTGCCTCTCCGGCTATCCGACCACCTTTACGGGCTGCAGTCTTGTTCTCTCCAAAGCCCTGAGCATCATGTCTGCGGGTGATCTCGGTGGTAGCGGCCTCGCCGAGCATGGAGAAAATAAGCTCCAGATCGGTCATGTGATCGCGCAGGTTCTCCCGCTCCAGCCCCTTCAGATTCTTGTACTCCGTTGGAGTAACCCCGAAGGCAGCCTTGGAAATCTCGGCGGTGAGGATAGAGTATTCCGATTTCCCGTTGACACCCCTCTTTTGCCATTCATCGGTCAACTCGGCCCGGACGGCAATGCCGCGCATCCGCTTTTCAATCCATGCATCGGAATACCCCTTGGCCCGGTACAACGCCTTGGTCCGTTTGGTGGCCAGTTCCGGGTCTTCAATCTCCTGCACCCGCTCATAACCGACCTTGGCCAGCCAACGCTTGAAGGGCTCCGCCTTGGGCGAGGGGATCGACTGGATGATGCGGAAGATGCCTTCGGTATTGGCCATTTCCGTCTGATATTTCTTGCCGTCGGTGGACTCCAGTTTGAGTTGTCGACAAAGTGTCGACAACTCAAACTGGGTTGCCTCCAACTCCCGTTTTTTCATGCGATACCAGTAATCACGGGGCTTGTCGCTATCCGTCAAGGCTGCCACCACATCTACGACGGCAAAATGCCATTCATCGTCATGCAGAATTCTGCGGATTCCCTTGTTTTTAAAGACTATCAGTTTTGTTTCCATATCCTTTCCTTATTCCGGTACTGACGGCCTATCAATTTAGCAAATTCACTCACTACCAAGCTTTTGCAACTCCACACCCTCCAGAGGGTCAAGTTCTTCTGGTTCCAGGCCCGGTAATTTTTCCTTCAATTTACTTGAATCGTAACTCCCATCTTTTTTTTGCTCCAAAAGTTCACGTAAAGACCCATGAACTCTAGCAGAGGAATACCGACCACTTGGGCTGTTATGCTTCCACCAGATCACTTTCATAACTTCCATACTTCCTTCGGGACGAGCGGAAGAAACGTCGTTGACAAACAGTGTCTGCAAACCTTTTTTTATTTTTTCTGCATCGGTATCAGAAAAGCCGGTTTTGCTCGCAAGTTGCGTGTTGATAGCGCCATAAGATACATAAATTCCTTTATCTACCCGGTGCTTCATCCCCATCGTGTCTGAGGCCTTTTTATCCGGGTTTTTTTCGGTTTCAAGATTGACACTCTTGGTAATTTGCAGACTATCCGGTGTAATCGGTTCAAGACTAAAGGCGCTCTGAATGGTTACAGGCCCGCGGATTCCAACAGATACTGCATCGGAATTTTCTTCCGAGTTCTCGGAAGTCTTGCCTTTCTTTCCCTTAAATGCAAAAACTTGACCAAATGCCCGCACATCAAACCATTCCTTTGGGGCATTGATCCGTGTATCGTCAGATTCGATTTTCTTTTCTTCTACTTCCTTTTTCCATTTATCCGAAGCAGTCTTGAAACGGTCATTAAGCGAGCGGAATTCATCGACCCGGTTATCATCTGATTGGACAAAAATTGATTCACCCATGTCCTGCAGGCGATTTCGGATTTTCCGTTTAAGACAAACGTCTGATATTTCGCCATAACCATCATAGGTTTGCCGAGGCCTGTTGCCGTTCAAGGGGTCGCCGTTGGGGTTTGCCCTTCTTACGGAAATAATCACCGCAAAATCGATCTTGTTGCCGAGTGTTTTATGATTTGTCATTGTTGTCCTCCGTCTCTGTGTTGTCAGTCGTCTTTTTCTCGTTGTGAGCAGCCTTGCCAAGGCTATTGATATAGGCGCGTTCGTGGTAATACCCTATCAAATATGAACCATTCAACGGCGTATCCTTTTCGTACTCACCGCTTTCAAACCTATCCATAATCGCTTCAATTTCACTAAAGGCAAAGCTGCCTTTAACTGATTGAATATACGGATTCAAACAGCCATGAATCGTTTGCCACGTCCTGAACGGACGTTGAGCAAAGGCTTGCATATGCCGAATGGCCGCAGTGACAACACGGTCATTATTCTTTTTATAGAGGGCGTATTCCTCCAGTTTGTCTGCGGCACCAAGCAGCCTGCCGTACAGGTAATCGCGATCCGTCCTGTCATGTTCAATGCTCAATTTGTAGTCCTCCTTATCTCTTTGTAGATTATCTTTTCTTACCAACGCACATGCCGTTGATACGACTTGTTCAAAAGCATTGCGGTCAAATTCGCCGCCCGTTGAAATTCCCAATGGATTAGAGCCCCGTCGTACAGCCGCCACCACATAATCCTTCGGCAACAGCGCTTCGTCAAAAATACAACGGAGCAACCGTTCCCTCGCGGCTTTCTTGATTTTAGTATAACTTTCATCCTTGACAGCACGAGGTTTTCCGTGAACGGCTGCAATAATTTTATCTACGGACGGCGCGCCGACGTAAGGAACATATTTTTCGTTTTCCTTATCCCAAAATTTTTGATGCCATTTACCACCGCTGTGCCATTCGGCAATTTTTTCCAGATACTCGTTTCTGTCCAGCTCGCGATAAAATGTAATGGCTAATCGTCCGGTGGTGGCGGCATCCAGCGCAATTACCGCCGTTTTGGCATGTTGCTTCAATGTGTTACTGTATCCCAAACCAGCGAGCGTTTGTTTCAATGCGACGGCGTAATCAAAGCCTGTCTCGGCGCGAAGCTCAATCTGTATATCACTCTGGGTTGCAATCTGGGCACCTTGCAAAATTCCCCAGATGCTGTTGTCTTCAATCGGGGGCGGCAACAATTTTTCCGTGGAGCCAATCGTAAATGATAAAATAACCTGCTCGCCGCAGGAATAGCCTCGATCATTATTGATCAGATAGCGTAAAAACTGATGGGCTTTTTGCGAAGATTCATAGCCGATTGCCACGGCTTCCGAAGACTCGGCAAATTTGCCGCGAAAAGTGTAATTTGTATCGTCATTCGCCGAAACCAACTTTGCATTGCCAGAAGCATTGGAAATTTTCTTTGGGTGAGATATGGCAATGAGTTGCCCCTGCGCTCCACTGATGTAATCAATTGAAACATCATCTTTGAGCTTAGCTTGTTCTTCGAATTTCTTCTTTTCATCCCGTGATAAATCTTGTCGGTTCGCCAGCTTGGTTTCAGCCTCCCCTCGTGCATCATGCCTCTTTTTTTTCTCACTCTGATAGTATTGATGCCATGCGTTGAAGAACGTCTCGTCTTTCCAAACTTTTGCCTGTCGATTGTCAGGAATTTCAACCTGAAAAATAATATTTGTTTTATCTTTCAGGTTCATTTCCGATAAATCAGAGGCAATGCTTCTTTTTTCAACGTATTTATAAATCGCCTTGATCTGCTGTGTTGCGAATTTTGATTCAGAATAGTTTTTCAGTTGAGCAATGTAGGCATCAAATTTTTTCCCTTCCCCTTTCAAGTATCCGTATTGATCAAATACCGGATGCGAACATACATTACTTGAACGTCCCTGGCTGTCCTCCGTAACTGGAATTGTGATATTGACAAGTGGATTCCCAGGGGATTTTTTGGTTGGCTTGGACTGTTTTTCAATTTTATCGGAACGGATAAACTCCCCGTTACCATCAATAACAATTACGACAATTATATCGCTGTTATTGGATATGGAGGTTGTTGAAAGCGGATACGCTTCTTTCAACGCCTCTGCGTTTTTGTCGTAGCTTTCAGCTAAATGTTGCCAGAGTCCCATGATTATTCCTCCGATAGTAAATCCATAAGGGATTGATCGTTGCCGAGGAGAGAGAAATTCCGGTCTTTCTCAAACTCTTTCGCCGTCATCTTACGGATAAATCGTCGCAATGCAGGATCACAATTCTTCGGCATTGGAAATTCAATGAGACCGTCTTTCATTTTTGGCCGCCACAGCCGCACAAATAGTTCATCTTTTCCCGTTTCATCGGGATAGTCGTACCCGTGAAACTGTATGCCGAAATCAAGTTCGCCATAGTTTTTATAAAAACTTTCACCTTCACCGAACATACAAGGTTCGACATAGCCCTGGCATTCCCGCGTTCCGAGAAATATATCCCGCCGACCGCCTTTTATAATGCAGCGTTTGGCGATATTATGATGTTTGTTTTCATCGCGGTCACCATCAAGGTCATTGCGGTGCTCATTCCACTCAAAATGAGCAAGAACCTGATATTCTACATCCCGCAAATAGGTGTAATATGCGAGATCGTTCCCGCCGCTCATTTTGATGGGTTTGATTCCTTTGGACTCGGTCTGAATCTTCTCCATCACCCGCACTGCGTCGATATACCAGATCAATGTCGGCTTCCAATAAACGCTTTCGAGAATACCCTTGAGCGCCTGATATGTCGGAATCTGGTAAGAAAACTTCTCGCCACCCACCCGCGTAACGGGATCGGCAAACATGGCGTATCGACCTGTGATTTTGAACTCCACCGAGTTGCGTTTTTTGTCCATCTGACACCCCTTCCTCACTTTACACATTCAATAAAGAAAACATTGCCTCACGCTTCAGCCCTTGTTCTTCGGCATCGTAGTAGTCTGGACTCAACAAATAAAATGTGTCATCCACAATACTGGCCGCATGGTTGATTTCATCCCAAGTGTTTGAATACACCGAGACCGTATATTTCTGCAACTGTTTCAAAATACGCACTTTTTCTTTCGAGCTATAAGTATGTTGGAATTCATCAATAAGCTTCAAGGCATCACCATAAGGAACAACAATGCCGATCTGAGTTCCTTCAATTACAGAAAACTCATCTGCCGCCGTCCGGAAAGCACTGGGTAAGCCAGTGTAATCTTTGTTGTGACGGTTCCGATAAGCAATCGTTCCTAACGGGTTATTACTGAGCAAACTGAAAATCGTCGTCGTACCGTCTCTTGTGCTGTAATCCATTTTCTCTTGCTGCATATAAAAATAGTATTCATAAAATTGAGTGATAACTTCATCGCTCAACAGATCAGCACCCTGCTTTTCACGAAACACTCTTGACGTAACACTTTTACCCTCCTTAATTTCTGGTAGTCGAGAGAGATTTTCACCTTGGACATCGACAACAAAGACCGGCTGCGGCGTTGCGTTTTCTTTATTTCGGTTACAACGACCGGCTGCTTGGATAATACTGTCCATGCCAGCCTGCGCACGAATCACACAGTCAAACGACACATCGACACCCGCTTCAATCAGCTGCGTACTGACGCACAACGTTACCTGTTTTATTTTGGAGTCCAGATTTTTCCGTAATCTGTCAAGGACATTCAAACGGTGAGCTGGACAAAGGTCGGTCGTCAGAAATGCTTTCTCGCATTCAATCTGCCTGCATTGTTCATACACTCCCCGAACATCACCTTTGGTGTTCAGAATAACAAGCGTACTTTTCCCCTGTCCAATTTGTGCTTTCACCAACTCTGCAATCTGTTCATAATCCATCGGCAGTTGAGTTTTATTTTCAATGTTTACCCGCTCAAAGATTTTCAACTCATCAGGAGAAATGCTGACAATATCCGGCTCGTCAGATAATAAAACCGGACGCTCCGTCCTGTGAAGATGGGGTTGAGTGGCCGTGCAAAGCAGGATGGTAGTTTTTCCGAAAGTCTGCAAAAAGTTAATTGCTGCATTGAACAGATGGACGCATTTTATCGGTAACGCCTGAATTTCATCAAAGATCAGAACCGCCTCCGACATATTGTGAAACCTGCGGAGTTTTGAGGCTTTATCGCTGTAAATTGTTTCTAAAAACTGAACCATGGTGGTCAAAATAATCGGACTGTCCCAACGGGAAGCCAGCAAACGATACTCTTCCTCCCTGTCGTCCTCTTCGAATATTTCAATATTTGAATGATGTTCAAGAATCAACTCATCTGTTTTACGATACGCTTCGCATTTTCTCCGCTCTTCTTCACTTTTAGTACATCGAACATTCTTATCACATTCCGCCAATGTACATCGAATTGTCTTTGCTGTTTGGTCAAGAATCGATAGATAAGGAATAATGTAAATGATGCGTTTCAAATCATGCTCTTTGGCATGTTCCAGTGCGAATCGCAAACTTGAGAGGGTCTTCCCTCCGCCGGTTGGGACGGACAATGTATATATCCCCTGCTGCCGATTACTCCCCTGTTTACATTGCTCTGAAATACTCTTGCGGACTCTATCTATGCCGTTTTCATCTGGAAAGGACGCCAGGAGGTTTTCCAAAAGTTGAATCAAACCTTTCCAATGCGGCACCTGATCGTTGATCTCCAAGCCTGCGCTATTACATCTATCTGCATCCACAATACAGGAATAAATCACTTTCGTTAAAAGATGCAGCATGAAGTAAGGGTTTAATGTTTTCTCTTGGCTTGTCCGGCAAAAGTTCAAAATTTCTGCTTCAATATCTGCCACATTTGCTTCAATATCCGTCACATTCATATCAAGACAAAAGTTGTTAATGGCTTCATTATAATGGAGCTTATCTTCTTCTTTATTAGTTTTGATTGATAATGTCCTCTCTCCATCGCTGAGACTATCAAACAGACCGCCATGATGAGCCGCGATGATATTGCCAATTATGTCTGATATCAAATGGTTATTTATTTTTTCTTTTGCACATTTCGCCCCTTGCAAGGCGTGGATAACTTCTCCTCGTCTAACATCCTCACCTGCCAGGCTTCGTTTCAAATAATCCTGAAACATATGAGTGTATTTCCCCAGGTCATGCAGCAAACCAGACCAGTAGGCAAGATTTTCACATCCAAAAACTCTGGTAAATATTTTTGCAAGATCAGCAGTCTCTGAGAGGTGATCAAGCAGTCTCTGATTTTCACGAGCGTAATAGATCATGGTTGTCCTTTAATGAAAGTCTCCGGCGGAGCGCGAAACGCGCCATGCCGGAGACTTTCATATAATTTTTTTTCGTAACATGGCGGGGCAGGTTCACAGCATACCGTTGCAAACGGCTCGAAAGCCAACGCTCCGGCTCCGGCCCTCTCCCACTGAAAAAGATTGAGTTGCATTGTCTTCTCTTCCTTATTTCATCCTCTGGTCATTAATGAATCCGCTAAAAGTCCAGCTTTCCCTGTTGTCATTTCGACCATTGGGAGAAATCTTCACCGTACCCAGTACGTTTAGTGCCTTACAGCAAATTTTCTTGTTATTTTTTCAAAGAAATTTTGCTGTAAGGTAACTTATCCCGTTCATCGGGGTAAGAAGAAAGATTTCTCGCTGTCGCTCGAAATGACACACTTTTTTGACTTTTCTGAGTCTCGCAGACTTTACCTGCGAGATCATCATCATTCATGCTCAACGCTATCATACACCCAGGGTGGGTCAAAAGATGATCCAGTGAGCTTTGTAATTTCATTTTTTTATTTTTCATACTGCCGCAGGGCGGCAATCAATCTCTCCCTGACCTCACAACGCAGTTCATCCGGTGCAATCACCTCGACATCAGGGCCATAGCGCAGAATATCCAGCACCAGTTCGCGGGAGTCGCCATAAGGCAGGCTGAGCTGATAGGAGCCGTCAGCCAGCCAGCTTCCCTGCTGGTCAGAGTGCCATTGTTCCTCGGCCACCCAGCGGGCGCGCTGCGGGCTGAAACGCAGGATGGCGGCATGCTTCGGCGGCCCGGAAAAAATGCCGAAGGATCCGCCATAATAACTGTCAAGCTGTTCATCGGGAATGTCCATTGCCTCCTCATCACGCATGACAGGATCATGGATCCGGTCAAGAGCCAGGGTACGCAACCCATCGGCCTGATGGCACCAGGAATCGAGATACCAGTTTTCACGGTAATAGATAAGACGCTGGGGTGAGACAGTGCGGCTGGAAAGGCAATCGTTCCCCCGGTTATGATAGCGCAGATCCAGTCTGCGGCGCTGAAGGGTGGCTGAGGCAGCGGCATGAAAATTTTCTGGCAGACACACACGCGCACCAACGCTGTGAAAACGAAAACGGCGAAAAACTTCGCCGGTGGCCACATTTTTGTTCTTGAGGATCGACTCAATCCGCTGGCGGAAGAGAGAAAATTCCTGGCGGAGAAGACCAGGATGCATGCGGCTGAGCAATTCATGGACGGTGAGCAGGGCATGGAGCTCGGAAAGGCTGAACCAGAGGCCGGGCAACTCGCATTGATCACCGCCTGCCCGATCCAGAATATAGCCCTTGAGTTTCGGGTCAAAATGAACGGGTGCCGCCAGTTCTGAGCGCAGTTTCCTGATCGTCCGCTTGACCGTGGGCTGGGAACATTCCAACCGCTCCTGCAGCTCGCGCATGGTGATCGGATAGCGTCGGGAATGCAGAATGGCATGCAGCTCGTAGATGCGGTCAAACGTGTTCATTTTTCTCTCCGGCAGAGGAAAAGACGTAGAATCAGAATGATTCACTCTTGCCCATGCCATCGAAGAAAGCAACAGCTTTTATATAAAAACACAAAAAAGCAACTCGATGCGGACCTCGCACCTTGTTGCTTTTATTGAAATTTTATTCGCTTGTTGCCATAATGCGAACACTACAACATTGAAAAAAAAGGGGGGCAGCGGAGACTTGATGAAGAAGAGAAGCAGAAATCAAAGACAAAAAAAGGGGCATCCAGAATACTTCTGAATGCCCCTTTTTAAGATTATATGGCGTCCCCAACCGGATTTGAACCGGTGTTGTCGGCGTGAAAGGCCGATGTCCTGGACCTGACTAGACGATGGGGACCAGTATGAAAAATGGTGGGTCGTGCGCGACTTGAACGCGCGACTCTCTGATTAAAAGTCAGATACTCTACCAACTGAGTTAACGACCCGTAAAGGAAGGCTTTATACAAAGTCGTTCTTTATCTGTCAATAGAAAAAAACATATCTGAAGACAATCTTCATCCATTTATCACTCAGTCCGGTGTAAGTCAAGGGAATTCCACACAATCAAAAAGGAACCCGTGACAGAACCGATTGTTCTTGATCCGCAGAAAGAGATAAAGGCCATTCGGCAATTTTTGTTGTGACCATGGGAAATGAATGATGTATATTGATGTCGCTTGAGTCGCATACTGTTCTTTTTGCCAGAGTCTCGACACTGCAATGTAACAATTCTATTTCAACAACAAGTATCATTTTTCAGGCATTTGTCCTGACTATTCAGGTCTGGGAGCAGCGTTTTAATTATGGGGTTTCTTAATGGTTCGGCAAGTTTTGTCCGTTTCAGCGTGGAAGGCGATCTTCCTGAAAACTTCTGGGATTTTGCCGCGGAACGGATCACGGCATTTTCTTTCAAAGATATTGATGAAACTTACGACGAATTTTCCATCGGCTGGGTCTCCGTTCAGAACATGTTTGATTCTGATTTCAAGTTCGCCTCCTATGCCAGCGGCGACTATGTCACCCTCTCCCTGCGCATCGATGAACGCAAGGTGGCCCCGGCCATCCTGAAAAAATTTGCCCAGAAGGAAGAGGAGCGGATCAAAAAGGAAAAGCAGATCCCCAAGATCGGTCGCACTATGAAGATAGAGATCAGAGAACGGATCCAGAGCGAGCTGATGAAAAAAGCAGCGCCGATCCCCGCCGTCTATGACCTGTGCTGGAACCTGTCGGACTCGACCCTTATTTTTTTCACCACCAACAGGAAGGCGCATACTCTGCTTGAGGACCTGTTCAAAGAGACCTTCGGACTACTCATTGCCCAGCAGATTCCTTATTATATGGCTGAGCGCCTCCTGGATGAGGACGACACTCTGCGCCTTGCTGCTATTACCCCTGATATCTTTGTTTAGGAACCACCACCCCCAGCCCCCTCCTTAAAAAAGGAGGGGGTTTACGTAAAACATACAAGGAGTCGTAACGAACTGCCTCGAGATGCAGTGATTATCTCGCAACGGCTCCTCATTTTCTTTTGAACCTTCAGCCTCACCGGGCCTGGTAATGACCTTATGGATTTAGTTGACCTTATTGCAGAAAAACGATTTATCGGCCAGGAGTTTCTTACCTGGCTGTGGTGGAAAAGCGAAGAGCGCGGCGGCAGCGTTGAGCTCCCCGGCCAGGGTGATATCACCGTGGTCTTTGAAAAGCATATGCTTCTCGAATATGGCGAAGGTGAGTCCAGCGAAAAATGCATCTGCAGCGGCCTGCAAAGCGAGCTGAAAGAGGCACGCACCGGGCTGGTCATGGGCAAGAAGTTGGAGCAGGCACGAATTCAAGTGGCCCAGAATGACTATGAATGGAATTTCACCATGGCAGCCGCCGTTATGGAGTTTCGCAATGTCAAACTGCCGAAGACCGGAGCTGCCCAGGAAGGCGGAAACAGCCCTGAAGAAATAGAAGGGCTGATTCTGGAGCGCATCTTCCTCTTTGAAGAGTTGATTCGCCTGGTGCAGGCCCTTTTCCGCATGTTTCTCGAGGTACGGGTCAGCAATAACTGGAAGGATGAACTGGTCAAGATTCGCTCCTGGGTCCATACCCGGGGGCAGATGACATAAGGGTACTTTGAAAAATGGTCTTTTTACCCAATCTCTGCGTTGCTCTGAAAATTTTACCCTCGGAATATCAGCTATATGCCTGCGGTAAAATTTTCTTCACGCCTTGATCTTGAATAAAAATCCTGATTTTTCAAGGTACCCATAAAAGCATGCTCAGGAAAGATAAGTATGAAATTTGAAACTGTAATCGGGCTGGAGATCCACGCCCAGCTCAAGACCGAATCAAAGATTTTCTGCGGCTGTTCAACAAAATTCGGGGCACCACCCAACAGCCACACCTGCCCGGTGTGCCTGGGGCTACCCGGCAGCCTGCCGGTTCTTAATAAAAAGGTGGTGGAATTCGCCATCAAGATGGGCCTGGCCACTGGTTCGGACATCAATCGTATCAATCAGTTCGCCCGCAAAAACTACTTTTACCCGGATCTGCCCAAAGGCTATCAGACCTCCCAATTTGATCTCCCCATTGTTGAACATGGCGAGGTGGAGATCGAGGTGGACGGCAAAAAAAGGGTAATCGGCATCACCCGCATGCACATGGAAGAAGATGCCGGCAAACTGATCCATGACGATCGGGAACCCGTCTCCTATGTGGACCTGAATCGCACCGGAACACCGCTCCTTGAAATCGTCTCCGAGCCGGATATTCGCTCCCCGGAAGAGGCCGCGGCTTATCTACGCAAAATCCACGCCATCCTCCGCTATCTCGACATCTGCGACGGCAACATGCAGGAGGGGAGTTTCCGCTGTGACGCCAATATCTCTCTGCGCCCTGTAGGGCAGGAAAAGCTTGGCACCCGTACAGAGCTCAAGAACATGAACTCATTTCGAAATGTACAGAGTGCCCTGGAATACGAAGTACGAAGGCAGCGGGACATTCTCATGGAAGGCGGCACCATCGTCCAGGAGACCCTGCTCTGGAATCCCGACCGTAACTGCACCGAATCCATGCGCAGCAAGGACGATGCCCACGATTACCGCTATTTTCCCTGCCCTGACCTTGTCCCTGTCAGGATTGATGACGCCTGGATCGAAGAAATCCGCGCCACCCTGCCCGAGCTGCCGGAAGCGCGCAAGCTCAGGTTCATACAGGAATACGAACTGCCCGAGCATGACGCCTCGCTGCTGACCAATTCGCGGGAACTGGCCGACTATTTCGAAACAGCTGCCAAAGCCTGTAATCAGCCCAAGAAGGTATCCAACTGGATGATGACCGAACTGATGCGCGAGCTGAAGGGCGAAGAGCTCTCCACTTGCAAGGTCGGTGCCGAACAGCTGGGATCTCTGGTGAACATGGTGGAGACAGGGACCATCAGCGGCAAGATCGCCAAGACGGTTTTTCTGGAGATGATGGCAAGCGGCAAGGGACCGGAAACAGTTGTTGAGGAACAGAACCTGGGTCAGGTCTCCAATGAGAGTGAGCTCCTCACCATTGTCCGCCGGATCATTGCCGACAATCCCGGCCAGGTTACAGACTTCAAGGGAGGCAAGACCAAGCTCATGAGTTACTTTGTCGGCCAGCTGATGCAGAAAACAAAGGGGCAGGCCAATCCCGCCCTGGCCAACAAGCTGTTCACCCAGGAACTGGCAGGGTAAAGAGCCTGGTGGACAAGGAAGAGTGGCAGAAAAAGGGAGAAGGACACCGCCAGCGGCTGCGGGATCGTTTTCTGGAACGCGGCCTGGAAAGCTTCACCGATGCCGAGGTTCTGGAACTGCTGCTCACCTTCGGCACCCCACGCGCAGACTGTAAAGAGGCAGCCCGCCAGGCCTTGAACGAGTTCGGCTCCTTTGCCGCGGTCTTTGAGGCAGCCGTCCCCGCTCTCCAGAAGATCAAGGGGATCGGTCCCAAGAACAGCTTTGCCATCCACTTTGTGCAGGAGGTTGCCAGCCGCTATCTGAAAGAGCGACTGGCCGGCAAGCGCTATCTCCATTCCTCCGCCGAGGTCAGGGACTATCTGCTCCACTCCATGCGCGGCCTGAAAAAAGAGGTCTTCACTGTTATCTTTCTCGACTCTTCGCATGCCATCATCGATTCCGAGGTAGTGGCCGAGGGTACCATCAACGTCAATACCGTCTATCCCCGGGAACTGATGAACAAGGCCCTGAGTCACAATGCCGCAGCCTTGATCGTCGCCCATAACCATCCATCAGGCAGCCTCGACCCCTCTCCCCAGGATCGTCATCTGACTCGTACTCTTTGCCTGCTCTGCTCACTGATGCAGATCCAGCTCCTTGACCACCTGATCATTGGCGATGGCAGTTATTCCTTTGCCGATCATGGGCTGATGAGCGAACTGCAGCAGGAATGCCGGGAACTGGTAGAGAACCTGCACTAAAACCTGAATGACGGCCACTGATGTCCTCCCTCTATATCCACATTCCCTTTTGCCTTTCCAAGTGCCCTTACTGCTCCTTTGTCTCCTATCCGGGTATGGACAAACTCCATCAGCGCTATGTAGCCGCCCTGCTCCTTGAAGCCCAATGGCTGCACCAAAACGCTTCTGTTTCTCCCCTCTCCACCCTCTTTCTGGGAGGCGGAACCCCTACTATCTTTTCGGGCAGAGAACTGGCACAACTTGTGTCCTGCTGCCAAGAACTGTTTGCTTTTAGCGATCAAGCAGAAATCTCAATTGAGGCCAATCCCAAGACTATTAATCCGGAAAAACTGTCCCTGCTGCGTCATAGCGGCATAAACAGGCTGTCTATTGGCGTTCAATCCTTCAATGATAAAGAGCTGCAACTCCTTGGTCGCCCACATTCAGCAGAAGACGCTGCTGAGGCTGTACAATTGGCACGCGCGGCCGGCTTTGACAACATCAGCCTCGATCTGATGTATGGACTTCCCGGTCAGGACCATTATTCCTGGCAACAGACCCTTGAGCAGGCCATCTCCATTGCTCCGGATCATCTCTCACTCTATGAACTGACCGTGGAGCAAGGCACCCCGTATCATCTCCAACGGAATCAGGGGCTACTTGATCTGCCGGATGAAGAAAATATGGTGATCATGGATCAGCTCACGGCAACGCTCTGCCGGCAGGCCGGACTTGCCCAGTATGAAATATCCAATTATGCCAGGCCCGGATATGAATGCCGCCACAACATCAACTACTGGCAGAACGGTCCCTACCTGGCACTGGGTGCCGGTGCCGTTGGCTGTGTGGATGGCAGACGCCGGCAGAAGACCTGCGACCCCCGGCACTACTGTGAACAGATCGAATCCGGGCAATCAGTGGTACAGGAGGAGGAATGCCTTGAACGGACAGCATCCTTTCGGGAGACCGTGGTCATGGGGCTGCGCATGACCTGTGGGGTGTCGAAGATACAACTACAGCAGCGTTATGAAATGGATCTGGATGACTATTACGGCGACACCCTGATCCATCTTGTTAATCAGGGCCTGGTGGAGATAACCGCAAGCCATCTGCGGCTGACAGCCAGAGGCCGGAGCTTTGCCAATCAGGTAATGGCTGAACTGGTGTAAGAGAGGCAATAACAACAAATGCAGGCCTGAAGACCTTAGGGCACCCCTTAATTTATTCCTCACATAGTCAATATATATTTTTCTTTTTTCATCCTCTGCACCTCTACGCGAGATCAATATCTTTTTTCTCTGCCTGTTCCAGAGCACTGAAGTTCAAGGTTATATGCACTGTGAACAAGGGAAAAATCAAGGCCATGAGAAAAATATTAACGATGGGGATCAAACTGATAACCGCGGGCAGAATACCCAGACGAAAAGCTGAGGCGCCATGCCTGCGCAGCCAGCCGATTTTGCGGCCCAGACTCCAGCGTCGCCGTGAGGTCGGATAATCCAGGAACATAAGGGCCGAATAATAGGTGTAGAGCAGCAGGACAAGGACCTGACCAAGGAGCGGGATAAAGCTCAGGGTCAAGGCCACTACAGTGACCACCAGTCCAAAGGCACCAATCTTCACCCCCTCCACGAGATCATTCACTATCCCTTTGAAAGTAAAGGCCGCATCTTCTTCAAAGGCTTGCCCGGCATACTTTTTTTCAGCGGCACTACTCAAAAAGACATATCCTGGCGCACTCAGGGTATAGGCCAGGATAAAGGCAAGATAAAAGGCCACGATCCGGGAGATGATAAAAAAAGTCCATTTCATCACCAGCCAACCGAAGTGCTTCACCCACCCCCAGATCCCCACTGCCTCGGGTGCCTGTTGAAAAAATGCGGCTGTATGACCATCAACATAGCCCACAGTCAGCAGATAAGCGCCCCAGGTGAGCGCGAATGTCAGGAGGACCAGCAAAAAACTCCAGCCAAGAAGTTTTGGGCTGCGGAGGAGAAAAGCAATGGAGGACCCGAGAGGAATCCATTTGACAGGGGCCTGATGGGGGGGCATACTACTTGAAGATATATCCATGATAATCAACTCTATTACGATAAACGGGAAAGGCTTATTTATTAATTGCTTATGATGCTATGAATACACCAAAGAAGAAAGAAAAAACAGTCTTTATCTGTCAGAAATGCGGCTATCAGAGCCTGAAATGGTTGGGGCGCTGCTCCCAGTGTGGCGCCTGGGAATCTCTGGTTGAAGAGCTGATTACTCCAACCCGAACAGGCGCGCAGGCAAGACTCAGCACTAAGCCTGTCCCCCTGCATCTGGCCCCGGACAGCGATGAAGAGCGGATCCCCACAGGTATCGACGAACTCGACCGGGTACTGGGAGGCGGCATTGTTCCGGGCTCGGTGGTGCTCATCGGCGGTGATCCCGGGATCGGCAAATCCACCCTCCTGCTCCATCTGCTGGCCGCCATCGCCAGGCAGGATAGGCGCGTCCTCTACGTCTCGGGCGAGGAATCCGCCCATCAGATCAAACTCCGCGCCCGGCGTCTTGATGCCATGCATCCGGAAGAGTATCTGGCCTGCGAAAACAGGGTGGAGGCCATCATCGCCATGACCTGTGAGATGCGGCCGGCCCTCCTGGCCGTCGATTCCATCCAGACCCTTGTCTGTGATGATTTCCCCTCGGCAGCCGGTTCAGTGACCCAGGTCCGGGAGTCTGCCGCCCGCATTCTGGCCATGGCCAAACAGGAGAACATCCCGACTATCCTGGTGGGCCATGTGACCAAAGATGGGTCCCTGGCTGGGCCCAAGGTTCTGGAACACATGGTGGACACGGTGCTCTATTTTGAGGGTGACCGCAACCATGCCTTCCGTATCCTGCGCACCGTGAAAAATCGTTTTGGCTCCACCAATGAGATTGGAGTCTTCGAGATGAAGGAAGAGGGATTGGTACAGGTGAGCAACCCTTCCGAAATCTTTCTGGCGGAAAGGCCCTTGGATGTCCCGGGTTCCGTGGTGCTACCCAGCATTGAAGGCACCAGACCCATCCTCGTTGAGGTCCAGGCACTCGTCAGCCCCACCAATCTAGGGACCGCCCGACGAACCGCCATCGGTGCCGACCCTCAGCGTTTGTCCCTGCTCTGCGCGGTTCTTGAGAAAAAAGCCGGGCTCAATCTCTACGGCCATGATATCTTTCTCAATATTGCCGGAGGGATCCGCATCGAAGAACCGGCCCTGGACCTTGGAGTGATCTGTGCCCTGGCCTCAAGCCTCTTGAACAAATCGATCCCATCAACCACGGTGGTCTGCGGCGAGGTTGGCCTGGCAGGGGAAATCCGGGCCACGAGCCATATCGAGATGCGGGTACGGGAGGCGGAACGGCTGGGCTTTACCCGCTTTATCCTCCCACGAGGCAATCTTGAACGACTGACCTGGAAGAGCAGTATGAATCTTCATGGAGTTTCAACCATTCAGGAAGTGCTGGCGGTGATTTTTGATTGAAAAAAGTCCCTCACATTTCGCCGTAATTTTCTCATAAAAATAAGGAGCAGACCATGGATTTTAAAGAACACATCGAAACAGCATGGCAGAATACCCTGAAATTTATCGGGCCGGTTCTCATCCTGACCGTGGTACAGATTGTCGTCAGTGTCTTCAGCTTGGGAATCATGGCCCCGGTTACCATGGCCGGATATATGCAGTCACTCCTTCGGGTGCTGCGGGAAGGCAGGGAACCGGAGGTGAAAGATCTTTTCTCCGAGATGCGCTTGTTCCTGCCTCTGGCGCTCTTCAGTTTGGTGGTGATGGTAGCTCTGATTATCGGCTTTACCATGCTGGTACTCCCCGGTATTCTCATGACCGGATGCCTTGTCTTCGGCGCCATCTACATGGTTCCCCTGATGACCGACAAAAAGCTGGGCATCATGGATGCGCTCAAGGAATCATGGGAAATGGCCACAAGAGATCCCTGGACCGACCAGATTATCCTCACCCTCCTCTACCTGATTATCGTCTCAGTGGGAGGTAGTGTGATCGTGGCGGTCTTTTTCACCCAACCGCTGGCCACATTCCTTGTCCTTTCTGTCTATGAGGAACGTCTGCAAAAAAAGATTTCCCTTGCCACTCCTGTTGTACCGCCACCTCCACCGCCAGCGGAATAAAAATGCTCCCGACATCATTCTTTTCCTGCTTCTGCCATGGCGAGGACAGAGCACAACACTCTCTCCTCGCCATGCTGCTATTCAGCAAGCAATGAATCCAATTTTTCAGTGAGATAGCCTAGATGCTTGGCCTCCTCTTTGGCCAGAAAGTGAAATAACTCCCTGCTCTTTCCCACCTCACTTTTTCTGGCCAGACGGCTATAAAGATCCAAGGCCTGAGCCTCAAGCATAATCCCCAGTTGCAGGATATCTTCCAGGGAATCAAGTTGCGAATCAAAATGAGCCATGATCTGCCGGCGATCGAGCCCACCCTCCACGATCCCATCATCAGCACGCCCCTCATCGTCCTCAATGCCGCTAAAATCCTCCGGGGCAAACATGGCCACCAGCATTGCCTTATGCCCCTCTTCAAAGGCGGCTAAACGCTCAAGAAACTTTTTATTTTCCTCATTGGCAACCTTATCCATAAGACCAAGGTAGAGCTGGCGCAGCCCCTCTTCCATGGCATAGGCCATGTGAAAGACATCCGGAAAATCCCGCTCCATGAAAAACTCCAAGCCCTGCAGTTCCCCACCGCTGATTTTTTCACCTTTCCAGGCGACAATCCCACCACTCATATTATAAACCTCACTGAAACCTTCGGCCAACAAAAGTTGACAGGCGGCTTTACTGCGTACCCCGGAATGACAGTACACAAGGAGAGGTTGGTCCCGGTCCAGTTCCCCTAGCCTAGTTGTCACCTCTTTCACCGGCATGAGCAGAGCACCGGCAAGATGTCCCTGCTCATATTCCTTGGGTTGTCGCACATCAAGGATCTGATAGGTATCCCTGGGATGGACATCCATAAATTTTCTGGCCTCTTCCGGACTCATATTGGCTCCAGAGGTAAATAAACTTTTCCAGTTCATGCCATCAACTCCTCATACATTGTTTCATTATAGCCCACATAATAGCTGTTACCCACCTGTAACGCGGGCGCCCGCAGGTTTCCGCTACGGCCAAGAACATCATGCATGAGTAGATCTTTGACTGCCGGATCAGGGACATACATCTGTACCTTTTTCCCTTTCCCGACAAAGACCTTTTCAGCTCGCCTCAATCTTTCCCAAGCTGCATCGACCTGCAATGCCTCTTTCTTCGCATCAATTTCAACTACAATCTCAATCTGACCAAGAGCCTCCCGGGCCTTGCTGCACGATACTCATCCTTTCCGAAAATATGCCCATTCAATCTTCATTTGATCCACCTCATATCTAGTCGATTCAAAAATTTCAGCCCCTGATAACTACTGATTCCACCACAAGAGTAATAGCAAAACAGAAGAAATAATCAATAGCCCGGAGTAAGAAAAGAATAATCTTGCCATGTGTCAGTTATATAAGTATAAAATATGGTAAATTTATACAGGAGATTCGTCTTATCTGACTTTGGATATTAAAGTTGTAATGGTTAACCAGACTGACCGGTTTAAATAAACCACAGACATCAATCCATTGGTTTTTATTCACCACTTTTAATACATCAAAACAAGGAGGTTTTTCATGAATGGTAAATTTTGGGGCAAGATCGCAATCAGCGCCGTTATTCTCGGCCTTGGCATGTATGCTTTCAACACATTCAGCACCACTCCTATAGCCAAGATTCTCCTACCACCAGTAGAGGCCTCTGCAACTGCCCAGGATCTGAAGGACAGCGTTATTCTTTCCCGTTCCGAGATTGCGGTACAAGAGAAAGGACATCTGAACCGTGCCGCTTTTGCCATTGAGAACAACAGCAAGCACGACATAAAAAATATTAAAATTATCTGCACCGTCCTGGATAACGCTGGAGGTGAGCAGGGCAGAGATAAGTGGGTCGTTTATGACACTATCAAAGCCCATGCAAACGGGGTTTTCTCCTACACTTCAAAAATGTATGTGAGCAACAGGGCCACGTCCTCTCAATGTCGGATTGTAGATATGGAAATAGCAAAACCGCCGCTTTTTGCCATTCATCGAGGAAAAACAGAAGGTCAGGGTGGTGGTCACCAGCCAACAGAGGATGCCATGCATGGCGGTACACATAACTGATACAATCAGGGATGGTATAATCATTGCAGTTATAATAAATAAACGAATGAATTGAAATTTTTAACTGACAGTAAAACCGAACAAATACTACTTACAAGCAAGGTTGACGGATGGCTGAAGAGATAGACTTTGATGCAATTTTAAAAAAGTATCACTCAGATCCCTATGATTATGTGGATATCTGTGCGACACAAACAGGTCGGGTCAGTTTCAAGATCACTGAAGGAAGTAATGTCAACTCACCAAGTGGTGAATGGTTGCATATTCCCGGCAGTCCACTTTTTGAAATTACCAGAGAACGAAACCCCAAAATTGTAACAGCAAAGACCAATGGCACCATTTCTTCGGTGCGTACAGAACTGGAAGGACAGTTTGTGGAAGCAGGAGAAAAACTGCTGACTATCCGCCATCCCCTGAAAAAGAAAGAAGTTATTGAGAACATTCTCAAGGAAGTGCTCTATCTTTTTCCTGCTCCGGAACGGGCAAAATATTTTTTTTCCCTTGATATTCAGTCACGGATAGAAAAAAAAGGGGCACGGGCGATAACCATCAAGCCCGGCGAAGAAATCTTCACCATGTCTCTGATGAAGCGTGATACGCCTATCTATTATACCGGTGAGGCCGGTGTGATCCATTCAATTTACTTCACCCCCGGACTCTCTGTGGATCAGGGCCAACCACTCATCGGCATCTGCGCCTCAGACAAATTACCTCTGATCCAGAAAGTTATCACCAGAGTCAAGGCAGACTGGGACAAGCTGATTGAATCTGCCGCCCTGGAAGAATAGCATTGATGGCGGCAATAAATCAGCCGACCCCAGCCTCACTGCAGGAATATCTCTGGAACCACGAAAAAGCCAGCCGCAACCAGAATCCTCTGCTGCTCCCTCCTGAGAAAATTCTCCGAATTCTCCGTTACGGAGCCATTGTCGGCTCAGTGATCCAATGCCACTCCTCAATGGACAGGACCATGGATCAGGCCCGCCAATATATCACCGATCTTGAAAACTCCGGGGGATCGGTGGCCAGCGGGACCGCCATCCTTGCAGACACGCTGATTCGCCCCAAAGGCCGTTTTACACGAACCTGGCATGCCCCGGTGGGTGGACTCTGGGGCTGTTTGATTCTGGCCGACACCTTCCTGAGCAAAGCCAGAACTCTCTTGCCCCTGACTCTTGGGATATCCTGCTGTGAAGCCGTCCGTGGCCTGGGTGTCGACGATGCCTCTGTACGCTGGGTCAATGATGTCATGGTAGACGGTCGGAAGCTCGCCGGTTTCCTGGTGGAAAGCTTTCACAGCCCCCACTATGGCGAGGGCTTCCATCTGCTTGGCTTTGGCATCAACATCAACAACAGCTGTTTCCCTGCTGCCTTGACAAATTCGGCGGTATCGCTCAGTCAGATCCTGGGGAGGCCGGTGAATTTACATAACTTCACCCTTTCATTCCTAGCCAAGATGGCCTGGAATATTGGTCTCCTCTGTTATGAAGAAGAACAGGAACTACACCAAGCTTATTTTTCAGAAGAACAGAAAAATCATCTCCTGCTTGAACAGTGGAAAAATTTATCAGACACCTTGGGGAGAAGGGTCCTCTATGGGTACGACATCCAACAAAAACCCCTGTACGAGGCAATAGTGACAGGTATCAGAGCAGATGGCGCCATTGTGATGCGACTCAAGGATGGCAATGAGATCATTGAACATGGCGGGGAACTGCAATACCTGTAATCCTTCCAGCAGGATCTATCTCTCCACAATGACCATCAACCTTTCCATTGGGCGTCGCTGAGTACTTTCAAGGAGCAGATCTCCCGCTGCAGCAAATGCCGCCCATACTGATACAAAAGGGAAAGGGCCTCGCGCAGACCGGAACCAGACAGATGGAGACGATGCAAACGGTCCAGAGGTTGATTCTGGGCTGACTGAAGAATCTTAATCGTCCCCCTGGCCAGTGGCAGAGTCGCTGGCCCCCGCTCTCCCTGACAGCCCCTGCAGACGATCCCTCCCGCTCTGCTGTCAAAACCATACTCCTGAGTTGCATTAAACGGCTGGTTACAGTGCACACAACAACCGAGATTAGGCCGGTACCCTATCTGCTCATAAAATTTTATCTGAAAGAAGACAAGAACGGTCAGGGCAGGTCGCCGGGAATCCAGTGCCTGAAGTCCCCACTGCAGGAGAGAAAAGAATCCGTCATCACCCTCAAGGTCACGGGTTGCCACAAGGGTCAGTTCTCGAACAACAGTGGCAGCCAGATACAACGACATACTCTGGCGAAGACGGATAAAGCTCTCCACAAGTTCTGCCTCATTGATAAAGGCCAGATTACCACTTCGTGATTCCGTATAGCGGATAGAAAGCAAGCTGAAGAGCTCAAGCTTGTTGACAAAACGTTTTTGACTCCGCTTCGCCCCTTTGGCAATACCCGTCATCCGCCCGATATTCCGGCAGTAAAAGGTGACTATCTGGTCTGATTCGCCATGGTCCTGACAGTCAAGGACAATGGCGGCAGACTCTTTACTTGACTCGGACATGAAATCGTAACTGCTCAGGTTGTGAAACTACCGTCGCTCCTGCTCCCACATCCGCCATCTTGATTGAAAAACGGAATTACATCTTTTTAATATAGGCGGCTTCTTTAATCTTACTAACCCAGATGCCGAATTCCTCTTTCAGCTTTTCGTCATAAAGCATCTTCCTGATCTCTTCTTTCACCGATTCGTATGGGGCCTGAACCACAATTCCACCATCCTGACTGGAGAGGAGTTTAAAAAACTGATAGCCGTCAGGTGTCTCCACGACCGGACTCACTTGCCCTGGAGTTAAGGCGGTCACAACAGGCCTCATATAATCGGCCATTTCTTCTCTCTGGAATGTTCCAATATTACCACCATCTGCAGCCGAAGGAAGCTCAGAAAACTTCTTGGCAAGGGTGGAAAAATCCTGGCCGCTCTCAACAAGACTGCGTACCCGTTCTGCTCTTTTTCTGGCATCAAGCCTGGCAGCCTTATCTGTCTTTTCAGAATGACCCGAGTCTTTTTTCCAGACAAAACCCATCTGCAGGAGATAAAAACCACCCTGATCTACATGTTTAGTGTATTTGGTATCATAATAATCAAGAATCATATCATCGGTAATGATAATCTTGGACCGCACCTCATAGTTGAGAAGCTTGCTTTGGAGAATCTGATTTCTTAAATTATCACGATATACACTTTCGGTCATGCCCACGGTTTTCAACTGCTCACGAAACTGTTCGGGACTCATGTTATTACTGACAATCATCTGTTTAAGGGCAGCCTCAAGTTCGGCATCATTGACTGTCACCTTCTGTTTTACCGCCTCCTGGGCAATGAGCTTTTTATCTATAAGCCCATTCAGTACCTCTTCTCTGGCATGCCTGAGGGCGGCAGACAGTTCTCCGGCTGGCGCCTGTTCCGTGATCTTCTGAAAAAATGCTTTCCCCTCTTCATTTACCTCAGACATAGTGATCACGTCATCATTCACAACTGCGACAACCCGGTCAACCAGCTCAGCACGGCAGTTCCCTGGAAGGGAGAGAACAAGGAAAAGCAAAATGGCCGCACCCGAGAAAGACAAAAAACGCACATTGGCAACTGACATAATATTCATAAGGGGACACCTTCAATCCGAGAAAGAGAGAATAAACTGGACTCAACAACCCTGCACCTATCATTCCAAACAACCTTTACCCTGCAATTGGAACGTCAGATGGTGCGAATAAAGAAACGGCCGAAAAATCATTTATTGACAGTCCTGACATTTTTCCAGCTAATACAGCACTATAAAAGAAGCGCCGTCAGCACAATGGCTCAAAAACGGCATAAAAAAACGCAATGAAAGACTTTGACATACAATAGTGATTTTTTTAAGATTACTGAATGTACCATAAAATTTATTTTGCCACATCATCTTATGCTTCTTACACATATAAAGGATAATTCCAATACTGTCACCAATGATAACTGCTTTACCGATTGACTTTCTGTATAAACAACATATTTTATGTCTGTCTATAATTGATGCAAAGATCCAATTTTTTAATACCAATCCGGAGTCAAGTGAATGAAAATAATCGCCAGTACCTTTTTCAGTAAAACAGCACAAATTATGGCTTTAATGCTGTTTCTTGTCAGCAGCTCCGCCCAAGCGGCAACGAAGATGCCTGTCTTCAGTCTCCCCGATGCCGTCAGTGGCACTACTGTAAACAGTGCAGAGTACAATGGAAAGACCTTGCTCATCACCTTTTTTGCAACTTGGTGTCCGCCCTGCATGCAGGAGGTTCCGACGCTGATGGAACTACACCAGGAATTCTCCAAGGCCGATTTTTCAGTAGTCGGACTTTCTGTGGACCAAGGAGGCCCCGACGTTGTAGCAAAGCTTGTTGAAATGCGTTCCATCAACTATCCTGTATTGATGGCAGATGAGACCACCGCCCGCAATTTTGGGGGAGTCGCCGGCATCCCGACCTCCTTCCTTGTCAACAAAGAAGGGAATGTGGTAAAAAAATATCCAGGCTATGTCCCACACGCCATTCTTGAAAAGGACATCAAGACATTAATGAATTAGCATTCATTAATTCAGCTTTTTATTTGACATATGCCCTGCTGATTAGTACACTTTGTTGCAATGTTAGTTTATAAACCCTGGAGAAATCCAGAAAAGAGTAACCTCAATACCATTGGAGAACAAAATGAAAAAAGGAATCGTATCTGCACTTGTTGCTCTGTCATTCTTGGTCTGCACCGCTGCAGCTTCTTTTGCCTGCACCGGTGTGGTCAAAGCTGTTGATGGCGCAAACGTAACTGTAACCTGCGATGATGGTACCGAGGCAATAGCCGAGGGTGCAGCAGCAGTTGGTGACAAAGTCACTGTAAAAGATGGCAAGATTGCTCCTGCTGCCAAGAAGAAAGCTGCCATCGAAGGTTGCTAATTGACATAAAGTTTGTTTTTAAGTAGTTTGCAGGGGCTGATTGATTCATATCAATCAGCCCCTTTTTTTTCGGAAGAAAATCTTTAACAATCACCCAGCTTACCTCTGACCAACCCTGAGAGACCTGAATAATCATGGATATTCGAACGTTACCTGAACAGGAACGTGACATATACAATAAGATCAAAGCCAGATACAAACTCACCTTTGACCGCCTGAAGGTGGGAGACAAGACTCTGCGCTTTCTGAAGATAGCCGACATTGAAGAATTGCTGGCTGGCAAAGATCCCTTTGCCAATGTCTCTGAATTTCCATTTTGGGTCAAGCTCTGGGAAGCGGCCATGGTTCTTTCCTATGTCATGAGCCGGCTGCCGGAGCCACAAGGAAAGACTGTGCTTGAACTGGGAGCGGGCCTGGGTGCGCCAGGGCTTGCCGCAGCGGCAGCCGGTTTTGATGTGACCATTTCCGACTATGAAGATATTATCATGGATTTTCAAAGGGTGAGCGCAGCGGCATCCGGCCTGCACAATATAACCTTCACCCATCTCGACTGGCTGAATCCACCCGAACTTGCCCCTTTTGATATCCTGACAGGAGCGGAAATCCTTTTTCAGGAAGAATTTTTTGAGCCTCTTCTGAATATATTCAAAAAATATCTTAAACCTGATGGTTTCATCTATCTGGCCCATGATGCCAGGCGCAGAAGCCTCCCTCTTTTTCTTGAACTGGCCAAAAAAGACTTTGATATTACCCTTAATAAACAGGTCATTAAGAAAGAAGGCAGGCAAATCACCATCATTGTCAATCGTCTACACCGCAAAAAGGTCTAAGCTATAAAAAAAGATGGCCTTTTACCCAATCAATCTGAACGTTAGCGGTCAACTCTGTGTGATCATAGGTGGAGGCGCAGTTGCTACACGGAAAATAACCTCTCTGTTGGTATGTGACGCCAAAGTGCGGGTTATCAGCCCAGAGCTCTCTTCCGGGATCAAACAATTCGTCGACCAAAACAAACTGGAGTGGTTCCCTCGGGCTTACATGCCCGGAGACCTGCAAGGAGCAACTCTTGCCTTTGCCTTGACCGACCATCCAGAGGTTCAGCTTCAGATAGCGACTGAGGCCAAAGAACGAGGAATCCCAATAAATGTTGGTGACAATCCTGAGGCCTGCACCTTTCAGACCGCCGCCACCATCCGCCAGGGCGATTTACTGATCTCAGTATCAACCGGTGGCGGGAGTCCGGCACTGGCCGCCGCTATCCGCAAAGAGCTGGAATCACAGTATGGCCCTGAATATGGCGATCTCGTGAAACTGCTTTCCATGATCAGGCAGCTTACAGTAGGCCAAAGCTCTTCTCAGGAAAAACAGAAATTACTGCTTGCAAGAATTTTTAAAACAAATATCCTTGCCCTTCTGAGAAAAAAAGAGTGGCAACTGCTCCATGAAAAACTGGTTGAAATTCTTCCCCGTGAAATTAATGTCATTTCTCTAATGGAAGCCTTGAAACATTAAAGGCTGAGAACTAACTTTAAATTTTATCTGTTTCTTTACGGTCGATTAACCTGTTAGTACTGCAATGTAACAATTATTTTACGACGATGGCTTAAGTTTTTCATTCAAGCAGTCCCCGTGGACGAAAAAACAATTATAGAAAAGCCTTTAACGCAGAAGATACGAGAATAACTCATACAACAGATTGCATGCCTGTTGTATGAGTTATTCTCCTGAAGTCTATCCCTTAACTAGAATAACAATGATGGGTGAAATAAGTTATTTACTTTTTCAGGCGCTTCTGGCTGCAAGCTGTATGGCCCTCGTCTTCTATGGTGTCTTTTTTGTCAAGCAAAAGGAGAAGATCCGGACAGTTGCCAGACTGACCCTACTAGCCGCAGGCGTTCTACAGACTCTGTATATCCTGTTCCGCTATCTACAGTCCGGATATACTCCCATCACCTCACAACATGAGACGATTGTTTTTTTTGCCTGGTCAGTGACTTGGGCCTTTCTGTCCTTCCGCTGGCGCTATACCGTCAAAAATTTCGGAACCTTCATCTCTCTGCTGGTTTTTATCCTGCTTCTCATTGCCGCAGTTGCATCGCGTGCCATAAATCCTCTACCCCCGGCCCTACAAAGCTGGTGGCTGCCGGTACATGCCGGAATTGCCGTCATATCATACGGTTTTCTGGCCCTGGCATTTTGTGGCGGAATCATGTATCTCCTGCAGGAGCATGAACTGAAAAGCAAGCGATTCGGCTATTTCTTTACCCGCCTGCCCTCCCTCGAGTCCCTGGACCAATTAAACAGCCACTGCCTGGCCACCGGTTTTGTCTTCTTGACCATGGGCATAATTACCGGTTCGATCTGGGCCCGTCAGGCTTGGGGAACTTACTGGCATTGGGACCCAAAAGAGACTTGGTCACTGATCACCTGGTTTCTCTACGCCGCCCAGATCCATCAACGTTTTTCCGCCGGTTGGCGAGGCAAACGAGCCGCCATTATGGCCGTTATCGGATTTGCCTCTGTCCTCTTTACCCTCTGGGGCGTAACGTATCTGCTGGGAGGGATCCACAGTTATGCCCAGTGATATGATTCTGCTACTGGGGGTAAATCACAAAACAACCCCTCTGGCAGTACGCGAACAATTAGCCATGGGCAATGGGTATGAGCAGCCGCTACATTCCTTGCGGGGCATTGCCGGCTGCAAGGAATGTTATCTCCTTTCCACCTGTAACCGCGTGGAGATTCTTGTGGTGGCTCAGGAAGACGCACAGGTGGAGGCCCAGATCGCCAAACTGCTTTTTGGGGACTCGGTGGCACCGGAGCAGTATCAAGACTATCTCTACATCTACCGCAATGATGAGGCCGTGCACCACCTGTTTATGGTTTCCACCAGCCTCGATTCGATGATTGTAGGAGAGGCCCAGATTTTAGGCCAGCTGAAAGAGGCCTATCGCCATGCCGCAGAGCTTAAGTACACCGGCCCGGTCCTCAACAAACTACTGCACAAATCGTTTTCCGTAGCCAAAAGAGTGCGGAGCGAGACCCTGATCGGCGCCTCAGCCGTCTCAATCAGCTACGCTGCGGTTGAACTTGCCAAAAAGATTTTCGGCAATCTCCAGGACAAAAACGTCCTCCTGATCGGGGCGGGTGAGATGGCAGAGCTTGCCGCCGAACATCTTGTCGGTCAGGGTGTGCACAAGGTGGTGGTGGCCAATCGAACCCTGTCACGAGCCATGGATCTGGCCAAACGATTCAATGGAACCGCCGTCTCCCTGGACGAACTTTTTTCTCAACTGGAACAGGCAGATATCGTCATCAGCTCTACCGGAGCGCCAAACATCATCCTGCACAAGCAGGACGTAAAACCAATCATGCGAGCCCGTCGCAATGAGCCGATCTTTTTTATTGATATTGCCGTTCCCCGTGATCTGGATCCAAAGCTGAATGATCTGGACAATGTTTATCTCTACGACATTGACGATCTCCATAATGTGGTAGAGATAAACAAGTCAGAGCGAGACAAGGAAGCAATCAAAGCCCTCAGGATTGTTGATGAAGAATCATTGAAATTCCAAAGCTGGCTGGATAACTTATCCGTTGTCCCTACTATCACCGCACTCAGAAAAAAAGCGGATGATATCTGTCATATCGAGCTGGAACGAACTCTGTGCCGTCTACAGCTTAGTCCCGATGAACAGAAAGCCATTGAAAAAATGGCCTTGGCCATAAGCTCAAGACTTCTGCATGACCCTGTTTCTTTTCTGAAAAATGACAGTTGCAAGGAACAGCATGATGTCAAGGTAGAGATGATCCGCGCTGCCTTTGGTCTGGTGGATAAATACTGATGTTCCGCTCACGCCAGGAAGTTCTGGAAGATGAATGGCTTATTGTCCGTAATTCAGGGGAGATTCCGGAGATAGCCTTTCATTCAACATATTACTATCTCACGGAAGATCCGGATGGTCCAAAACTGCAGTTGGACAGAGAGGAAATACAATATCTGCAGGAGGCTGCCACTGCGCGCTACCAGGAAATCATCCTGCGAGATCTTTGCTATGAAAACCGGAAGCTCACTGTCTATCGGGGGGTGCAGCGGGCTATTTTTAACTGGCACCGCTCGGTTGCCTTTTGTGAACGACAGAATACCGCCTGTCACAACTTACGCAATACCACCAAAGAAGCCTTCCTCCTGTTACTGAGAAAGGCCCTGCGCGCCAACAATAAAGTCCCCGTCACCCCTGGAGCGAGCGATCATTCTCAGTCCGTAGCCTTCGTTTTCAACTGCAGCTCCCATGACCTAACTCTCTTTGCCCGGGAACTGGGGATCACTGGGGAGCAGCTCCCTGAGAAGCTCCACCTTTTCTGCAATAGCTAACAGGCATCAATACACCTGCATGCTCAATTTTACAGGGCCTTACAGATGCCCCGACAAAAAACAATAAACAAACATTTTGAAATGATAGACAAATCCTTTTTTTCGCCAAAGAAATAAGATATATCGGAAGAAAGAGTCCAAAAACATGACACGCCTGTGATCAACAGCAATAAATCAACAAAAGCGCACAATGAAAGGAGAAAAAAAATGCCCTATGTCAACATCCGGGTGGCCGGTAAATTAAACAGGAAACAAAAAGAAAATATCTGCAAGGGAGTCACCGAGGTTATTGCCAAGGAGACAGCCAAACCACCCGATTCCATCCTCATCTTTATCGATGAAGTGGAGCATGAAAATATTGCCAAGGGCGGGACCCTGCTCCAGGTACCAAAATAAACATCCATGGACGTTGAAAAGAGAATCCGGGAATTACGCCTCCTTCTTGAGGAACACGCCCATCGCTATTACGTTCTCGATGACCCGCTTATCTCGGACGGAGAATATGACCGTTTTTTCAATGAACTCCTGCGCCTTGAAGAGGAACATCCCGAGCTGGTCACTCCTGATTCCCCAAGCCAGCGCCCAGGCGGGGTCCCTCTTGACAAATTTGAGCAGGTGGTACATCGCCTGCCCATGCTCAGCCTGGAAAATGCCTTCAGCGCCGACGACCTACGTGCCTTTGAAGATCGCCTGCTCCGTTTTCTGAATCAAGATATGACCTCTGCTTCCCTGTCATACATGGCAGAACCCAAGGTTGACGGCCTGGCAGTGGAACTCATTTATGAGCAGGGCAGTCTGCTTCAGGGAAGCACTCGTGGCGATGGCAGCAAGGGCGAGGATATCACCGCCCAGTTGAAGACGATCTCTTCTATCCCCCTCCGACTCAAAGACCCTTCGCTGCCACGGATAGAGGTACGAGGCGAGGTCTTTATGGATCGTCAGGCATTGACGGAACTGAATCAGGAACGACTGCTAACCGGAGAACCACTTTTTGCCAATCCGCGGAATGCCGCTGCCGGTTCTCTGCGCCAGCTTGATCCTGCTATTACAGCTAAACGCTCGCTGAGATTTCTGGCTTATGGCATTGCGGATTCCAGCCAGACACCCTGTTCCAGTCAAGAGGAGCTCCTCTCGTGGTTGGGAGCTCTGGGGCTGCCTGTCAGTGAACTCGCCCATCCCTGTGCCTCAATCAGCGATGCCATCGACCGTTTTGCACAACTTGCAGCCCTGCGTCATAGTTTGGCCTATGAAATTGACGGCATGGTGGTCAAGGTAAACGCCTTTCATCTCCAGCAACGACTGGGCAATAAGGCCAGAGCCCCACGTTGGGCCATTGCCTGCAAATTTCCAGCCACCCAGACCACAACCAGACTTGTCGCCGTTGAATTCCAGGTCGGCCGTACCGGTGCGGTAACACCAGTGGCGCTGCTTGCGCCAGTGGAAGTAGGCGGTGTGACGGTAAGCAGGGCCACCCTGCATAACCGTGATGAGTTTGAACGGAAAGATCTACGTATAGGCGATACCGTTCTGGTACAAAGGGCTGGCGATGTTATCCCTGAGGTGGTAAAGGCCATTGTGGAAAAACGTGATGGCCGCGAACAACCCATCATCATGCCTACCCATTGTCCAGTTTGCAGTCATGCCTTACTCAAGGCAGAGGGTGAGGCCGTAACCCGCTGCGTCAATCCCCACTGCCCGGCTCAAAGGTTACGCTCCCTTATCCATTTCTGCTCGAAGGCAGGGCTGGACATTGAGGGACTGGGTAAAAAAAGCATGGAACAGCTCTTCAATCTGAAACTGGTAGAGGATATTCCTGACATCTTTGCTCTGAGACATGAACAATTGGCAGGGCTGGAAGGCTGGGGAGACAAATCAGCCGACAATGTGCTTGCAGCAATCGAGGCAGCAAAACAGCCGCCATTGGGGAAATTTCTTACCGCCCTCGGTATTCGTTTTGTGGGTGAGGTGACCGCTTCCCTTCTGGAACAGACCTTCCCCACTCTGGAACATCTCATGGTGACATCCATGGAGACATTGCTGGAGATTGAAGGGATAGGGGAGCAGGCAGCCAGCAGTATTTTTGATTATTTCAACGACTCAAGCGTGCGTGAGATGTTTGTCCGGCTGCAAGAGGCCGGGGTGGCAGCGAAAGCAGGTCAACAACTCCAGGGCAATCAACCGCTCAGCGGCCTGGTCTTCCTCTTTACCGGCACCCTCACTACCTTGTCGCGAACAGAGGCAAAAAAGCTGATCAAAGACAATGGCGGCCAGATTGCCACCACGGTCACCCAGAAGATGACCCATCTGGTCGCCGGTGAAAAGGCCGGCTCAAAATTGAAAAAGGCCAAAGAGCTTGGCAAGATCATCCTGACGGAAAACGAATTCCTGCAGATGATTCACCATGGCTCCCTGACCGAAACAGAGTAAGCGTTCTAAAACAACATGCCACTTACTTGACCCGAGCGGCGCAAGAAGCCGTAACGAGGAAGTTATAAAAGGCCAAGTTATTTCGTAACGGCTCCTCAATTTAACAAAGGAAAAAGATGAAAATATGTTTGCGATGGATTATCGCCTTTTTGTTTATGCTGGGCCTTTCCATTTTCCTTCTGATACTGACCCTGCCCTTTCTGTTTACCCCTAATGATCATAAGGCTTTCATAATTGATCTGGTTCGCGAACAAACAGGGAGGGAACTGAGTATTGCAGGTGATCTCCGGCTTACGATCTCACTTGGTCTGAATATGACTTGCGCACTCGAAAAAGTGCGTCTTGGCAACAAGACACACTTTGCAAACAGCACCTTCTTCGAAAGCGAACAGGCAAAGATCGAGCTGTCACTCTGGCCTTATCTGCTCCAGAGACGCCTACATGTGGCAAGCATCATAGTGGATGGTGCCACACTGAATTTTGTTCGTAACAAAGACGGGCTAGGCAATTGGCAGAACGCAATCAACCCTTCTGCAACAACAGGGAAAAACGCAAACGAGAGAGCCACAGTGGCGGAAAATGACCAAGAGCAACCGTCACTGGCTCGATTTTTTCCGGGTGTGACGGGCCTCAATTTTGGCAAGCTTAACCTGACTCATGTCAATGTTCGCTTTGATAATCGACAGACAGACGATATAATTATTCTCAAAGACTTGAAAATCAGAACCGGTCGGCTGATGGAAAATGAACAATTCCCCTTTGAGACTGCTTTCAACCTGACCCTTGCCAATAAGGGTCAGGATCAGTCAGCCATCATTCATTCAGGCGACATTGTAATGCAAGGAAATGCGACCTTGTTTTTACAGGACCCCCACCTGCTCCTCGAAGATTTACGAATGGAAGCAACAGTCAAGGGAAAGACGCTGCCCAAGCGGGGTCTGAAATTCTTTTTAGCAGGCAACAGCGATATTCAGTTACAACAACAAAAAATTACCCTGAAAGATTTTGCCCTTACCCATGACGATCTGCGCCTGCAAGGCAGCGGTACCTTAGAAAATATCTCATCACCTCGTTTCAATTTATCACTCAAGATCCCTGAATACTCTCCAAAATCTATTCTGAAACAGCTGAAATCATCCCTACCGATCTTACAAAATACCGACCCTTTTACTCACTTGAGTGCTGAGCTGCTGGTCACTGGCGATATGGAACGGGTTGAGGTTAGTGATCTTACGGTTATGGTTGATGAAACAGCAATCACTGGATCAATACAAATAAACGATATCAGAAATCCTGCTTATGCGGCAATCATTCATATCGATCATCTGGATCTCGACCGCTATGCCCCTCCAAAAAAGGAGGCTCCACCAGTCAGCGGAGAAGAACAGACAGAATTTGTTGCCGAAGGAGAACAGCTGGAAGCCGCTTCCCCTCTCATTCCCGTACATTTTCTCAAGGCCCTTCTTTTACAGCTTGATCTGCAGCTCGATTCTTTGACGGTGGGCGGGGCTGAATTATCACAGGTGCAGATCAAGATTGCCGGAAAAGATGGAAAGATTCAACTGGCCCCATTGACTGCCCATTTGTATGACGGCAGCATCAAAATTGAAGCCGGCATAGATGTCACGGGAGATATCCCCCAGCTCCAGATCAAGCCAGACATCAACAAGGTCCAACTGGCACCACTTTTCGTGGACATGACCGGCAAAGCGGAAATGTCCGGCACGGCTCTTATCCAGGCCGAGATCAACAGCAGCGGTCTGACCCGTGAAGAACTTCTGAACAATATCAATGGAACCCTGCAGTTTGAACTCCTGAACGGTGAGATGAAGCCGGTAACGATCCTGCAGGTCATCAAAGAAACATTAGCCATGCAGCAAAAGCAGGAAACTCCGCCCGTGACAGACGATGGGGCCACAAAATTTGTCCGTCTGACCGGCACCGGTATTTTTAAAGAAGGGATCCTCTATAATGAAGATCTCATGGTAGCATCAGAGATCTTGCAGATGACAGGTGCAGGCGAGATCGATCTTGCACACCAACAGATCGATCTCAGACTCAACATTTCTCTCCTCCCCTCAGTTCTGGATGCAGATAGAGAATTAGCCGTATTTAGCGGCAGAATAATTCCTTATAAAATATTCGGCCCGATAAGCGATTTGAACCAGGAAGCTGATGTGATAACAGTTTTGAGAACGGAGACAGGGAAAGAACTCCAACAGGAATCAGCAGAAAGCATCGACCCGATATCTCCGCTTCAGGAAAAGAACAACTCTGCTACTCCTCCTGAACAAACGGTTAAAGAGACAAAAGGAGACTAGCCGTCCAGGCCAATCATAACATCATCTGGCAGCCGAAAGACTCAGAAAATACAATAGTCTTGCCTCACAACTCACAAAATTGCCTCTTGGGCAGGGTTGACACCATAGAAATCTAATTTAGTGCTTGCCTCAAGCCACAAGCTGTGAGAAGATTTTATCAGGGATAGATATATTTCAACGTACCAATCACTTACCATTAAAAGGAGTGCCATGAAAAGGATTACCGATATTACACGAGTGATTACCCCCATTGATTTCTCTGAGAATGCCCCATTGATAGCCGAATCAGCGGCCTATGTGGCCGGGAACTTCAAGGCCGAGCTGAAGCTGATCTTTGTGGTCCAGGATTTCACGGATTACTCTGGATTCTTTGTACCTCAAATGAATGCCCCGGATCTGGTTCAGGAATTATTTACCAGCGCCCAGGAAAGAATGGATAAATTTTGTCAGGACTACGAAGAATCTTTTAAGGCCTTGGGAGTAACAGCCCTGAGCTCCAAAGTTCTGATGGGTGATGTAGCTGAACAGATCATAGACTGCGCCATTCAGCAACAGGGAAATCTGATCGTCATGGGAACCCATGGCTATAAAGGTCTGGAAAAGGTCATGTTCGGCAGCATCGCCGACAAAGTGGTCAAGGCCGCTCCCTGTCCAATAATGACGGTTAATCCTTACACCTGTTGCCAGGTCAAAGAATAAAGAAGGTATGGCAAACAATGGCAGGATCGGGACGAAGTAACGCACAACATAGCGCGGCGACAGCAGCGAGAATTATGGCTGACTGCCCATGGGCCTAAGCTCTGAAAGCAGCCACATGCAGACCTTCCTCCTGGCTGACAAGTCTATACGGGGAGTGATCCTAGATGGTACCCTCCTGGTACAGGAGATGCAAACCCGCCATGAACTTGGGACACTGGAAGCTCTGATCCTTGGCCAGGCCTTGCAGGTGACCGCACTCATAGCCTCATCCCTGAAAGGTCACGACGAAATAGGCTTACGAATAGACTGTTCGGGGCCGGTCAAGGGCCTTGTTGCCGAGGCCACTGCCACAGGTGAGGTTCGTGGTTATCTCAAGGAGGTTCCAATATCTCTGGCACATCCCCTTGAATCCTTCGATTCCATAAAGGACCTCAACCCCTGTTGGGGACAGGGGTTTCTCACCATCAGCCGCTATCTGGAAGGAGGCAGACAACCCTTCAGCGGCAACGTCGCGTTGCAATCAGGCGATATTGCATTCGAAGTAGCCCACTATTATCGGATCTCCGAGCAACTCCCCACAGCGATTCATCTCACTCTTTTTTTTGATCTCCAGGGCAAGGTAGCCGGTGCGGGCGGGCTGTTATTACAGACCATGCCAGGGGCCAGCGATGAAATATTTACAACCCTGGAACAGAAAACCAAAACCTTGCCATCCCTCGCCAAGGCGCTTGCGAGAGGCCAGAAGATCAGTCCATGGTTACACGAGCAGTTTGCTCCTTTCCATCTTGACATTCTGGAAGAACACCCTGTTCATTTTCACTGTCGCTGCGACGCTCAGCGCATGCGTCTCCTCCTGCAGCACCTACCCTTGGCAGACCTCGAAGAGATGCACAGCAATGGCCCCTTTCCGGTACAGGTAAATTGTCATTTCTGTAACGAAGAGTACCGATTTGATCAACAGGCCCTGGCAGAGCTCTGCCAGGAAAAACGGCCGCGCACCTGACAGGCTCTGTGCCCTTGTAACAAAAAAAGAACAAGGCAAGGCAAGAAGAAGGGAACCATCCAAGACACTTCAAATGAGCGAGGGAACAACAACAAAACTCATTTTGACAAGGATTGGCAAAATGAGTTGATGATTAAAAAGAAGGTTAACTCACGCCAGCTCATAATAGCCATAAGTTCTAAAATTATAAAACCTCAACCAACTCTCGTAAAAGCTGAGAATGGATACATTTCTGGCAAGACAGCCCATATTTGACAGCAATCGTAACATTTATGGGTATGAACTCCTTTTTCGTGCCGGCGAGGCCAATATCTTTCCACAGATTGATGGCGATGTAGCTACCTCAAAAATACTCTCTTCCACCTTTTTCACGGTTGGCATTGAAGAAATAACCGGAGACCGTAGGGCATTTGTCAATTTTACCAGCGAGTTATTGCTGCAAAGGGCTGCCCATATGTTTCATCCAGGTACCTTTGTGGTCGAAATCCTGGAAGACGTCTGTCCTGGTACCGAAGTGATTGAGGCCTGCAGGGAGCTTCGCAGCAAGGGTTATGACATTGCTCTGGATGATTTTACCTGCACATGCCAATCAGAAATACTCATGGAATTTGCCACCATTGTCAAGATTGATTTCAGAGCAACAGCCATCACCGAGATCCAGGATATCCTCAGTCGCTTCACTCTTCACCCCTGTGCCTTTCTCGCCGAGAAAATTGAGACTCATGAAGAGTTTGATCAGGCCAAGGAATTAGGATTCCGTTTTTTCCAGGGCTTTTTTTTCGCCCGGCCTGAGATGATGACCCAAAAAGACATCTCTCCCATTAAGCAGCATATCCTGCAACTCCTGATCAGAGTTTTTCAGGAAGATTGTACTGTAACCGATCTTGAGAAAATTATTTCCCGCGATGTCTCAATGAGTTACAAACTGCTGAAGTATATCAACTCCGCCCACTTCGCCCGCGTCACCCCTCTTTCATCGGTGAGACAGGGCATTGCCTTTCTCGGTATGAACGAGATCAGGGCCTTTGTGACGATCATTGCCACCAGTAAACTGTGCCAGGATAAACCCAATGAGCTCTTACGCAGCTCAGTTATCCGCGCCCGTTTTCTGGAACACATCGCCGCTGAAGTAGGAAGAGACAAGGAAGAATTATTCATGCTGGGCCTTTTTTCCCTGATTGACGCCATGCTTAATATCTCAATGGACGAACTCATTCCTCGCCTGCGTCTCAATGAAAGACTCCAGAATGCATTAGTAAAAAGAGAGGGGGAACTGCTCACCTATCTTCAGATGGTCGAATTATACGAGACGGGACAATGGGAGAGATTAGATGTCCTGGTTAAGGGTGCAGGAATTGCAGAGGGACGGATGGCTATTTTTTATCTTGAAGCCGTGACCTGGAATGACCGGTTTGCCTGAAAAAATTCAAGGAATCGTCTCAAGGCAAGGAAGCTGAAAAATTAGCAGGTTGAATGCACCTTGATACACCCAACCTGCAATCATGCATGCAGATAACAATGACAGACAGCAACCAGCACACTCTGTCATTGTTATTTCAAGAGGCCTGTTCCAGTGCCACTGCCACCGAAACTGAGGCGCCAACCATGGGATTGTTACCCATACCGATGAGTCCCATCATCTCCACATGGGCGGGGACCGAGGATGAACCGGCAAACTGGGCGTCCGAATGCATCCGGCCCATGGTGTCGGTCATGCCATATGAGGCAGGACCGGCGCCCATATTATCCGGATGCAGGGTACGTCCGGTACCGCCGCCGGAGGCCACCGAGAAATATTTCTTGCCTTGCTGGACACACTCTTTCTTGTAAGTGCCTGCCACCGGATGCTGAAAACGGGTAGGATTGGTAGAGTTTCCGGTAATGGAGACATCCACACCTTCCAGATGGTTGATAGCCACCCCCTCACGCACATCGTCGGCACCATAACAACGCACCGCACCCCTTTCTCCCAGCGAATACACCTTCTCCTTGACCACGCTCAGTTTACTGGTGGCGTAATCATAAACAGTCTCCACATGGGTGAAGCCGTTGATCCGTGAAATGATCTGGGCTGCGTCCTTGCCAAGACCGTTGAGGATAACCCGCAGCGGCTCTTTACGGACCCGGTTGGCTGATCTGGCAAGACCAATGGCCCCTTCCGCCGCGGCAAAAGACTCATGGCCGGCAATAAAGGCAAAACATCTAGTCTCTTCGCGCAAGAGCATGGAGGCCAGATTGCCATGACCGATCCCCACCTGACGATGATCAGCCACCGATCCGGGGATACAGAAGGCCTGCAGACCCTCACCGAGGGTCGCGGCAATATCTACCGCCTTCTTCTCGCCTTTTTTGATGGCAATGGCCGCTCCCAGGGTATAGGCCCAGCAGGCATTTTCAAAACAAATGGGCTGGATTTTCCTCACCAGTGCCGCTACGTCTACGCCATAGGCATCACACACCTCTTTCGCCTCTTCCAAACTCTTCATCCCATATTTTTCAAGGACAGGAGTGATCTGACCTATGCGCCGGTCATAACTTTCAAACAGTGCCATGATACTCCTCCCTATTCCTTTCGGGGATCAATTGTTTTGACCGCATGATCGAAGCGGCCATAAGTGCCGGTGGCATCGGCCAGCGCCTGAGCAGGTTCCACGCCCTTTTTGATCGCCTCCATCATCCGGCCCAGATGGACAAACTTATAGCCGATGATCTCATCGTCACCATCGAGTGCCAGCTCCAAGACATAGCCTTCGGTCACCTCAAGGTAGCGCGGGCCTTTGAGCCGGGTGCCATAGGTGGTGCCGCACACCGAGCGCAGTCCCTTGCCCAGATCTTCCAAGCCGGCGCCAATGGGCAGTCCGCCTTCGGAAAAAGCAGATTGACTGCGACCATAGACGATCTGCAGAAAGAGCTCGCGCATGGCGGTATTGATGGCATCACAGACCAGATCCGTATTCAGGGCCTCGAGGATGGTCTTACCGGGCATGATCTCGGAGGCCATGGCCGCCGAGTGGGTCATGCCGGTGCAGCCGATAGTCTCGATCAGGGCCTCTTCAATGATCCCGTCCTTGATATTCAGGGTCAGCTTACAGGCGCCCTGATGCGGGGCGCACCAGCCGATCCCATGGGTAAGCCCTTTGATGTCCTTTATCTCGCGGGCCTTGGTCCACTCGCCTTCCTGCGGGATGGGCGACGGCCCGTGACATGCACCCTGGGCCACAGGACACATATTTTGTACTTCAGAAGAGTATTGCATACTATGCTCCTATGAGGGATTTATTGAAAAAAATGAGAGGACAAAAGATACAGGATAAAGCTCAAAATTGAAATTTAAAAAGGAAAAATAGTGATTGGCTGGCAAATATTATCTTTCTGTTCCTCACCACTCTCGTTCTATCCTTTTTTTCCGGTAACCAGAATGATGGGATACGCCCGCTCAACACCGACCTCATTCGTCTTGATAATGGAATGGACCTCTTTGACCGCCACCTGAGTCAGGCCAAGAGCCGTCAGGGTTTTCACCAGATATTCCGGATTAAAGCCATTATGCATGACCCCATCGGCTGACGCATCATGAAACGAGCCATCTTCTTCCTTCAGGTCAGACACGGCCAGATAAGCACCATCCTTCAGCAGATCACAGAAGCGGGCCAATACCTGATCTGCTTCCTTGATATGATGCAGGGTCATGGCGCAGAAGATCAGGTCAAATTTGCCCTCCAGTGATTCTTGTGACAGGTCCAGACGCAAAGGAGTCACATTGCTAATCTTTTCACTCTCAATCTTCCGGGCGAGCTCTGCAAGCATGCCGCTTGAGGTATCAATGGCGGTGAGTGTTGCCAAGTGTGGCGCTAACGCCAGCCCCACCAGCCCTGTGCCGCAGCCGTATTCCAATGCGCTCATTTTTTTATTCAGCGGCAGGGTGCTGCTGATCGCGGCCGCTATCTTTGCTGCCAGTTCAACCCGGCGCTGCTTCTGATCCCAGCCGGCCGCGGCCTTATCAAAATGTTTTCCACTCATGTTCTATCCTGTTGCTATGGTTTATGAATTACCTGAAAGTTGTGGACAAATGCCTTACAATTCACTGATCGTCTCAAACAGATCCCGATCTTTTTCGATCTTGGTGCGATTGCCGATAATAGTCCGATGGGAGCTGGACAACATCCGGCTAAAGGCCGGGGCAAAGTCCTGCATATCCCGGACCCGGGTGGAGATTATCTCTTCAATACGCTGTTGTTTATGGGCTGGTGTTATCCCGCTCAGATATTCATTTCTGGCAGTTGCCCCTTTAGCGGCAGAACTCTGCAGCGGATCAAAATTGCCATAGGTGCCGATAATCAGTTGTTCCAGCGCCTTATCTGAGAGCTGCAAGCCGGAGACAATTCCGGGGATGGCCGCATAACTGTCATAGGTCTTCCGCACCTGCGGATCCCTATAACTGACAAAGCCGATATTTCCAGTGATGTGACTGAACTGGATAAAGCAGCCATAGGCCCCTCCCATTTGCCGCACCGTGTTCCACAGATAATCACGGGAGAGATAATTTTTCAGGACCTCAAAATGGCCATTATAACCAGCTCCGTTTGGTAAAAGAGAACCTGCCTGCACCGCAAAGACGATCTCAGCCGAGGTAATCAACGCCTCATGGGCAGACAGCTCAGGCAGAGTGAGGATCTGCCTGACGACAGGGCTAGCTGGAAGGGCAGCCACCAGGTCAGCTCCATGACGAGAAAAAGTTGCGATTTCTTCAGGGTCAGCAGTAATCGCCAGGATCAGATTGTTGCGGTTGAAAACAAGGGCGGCCATCTCCTGCAGGGCAGCCAGAAACTCCTCTTCCATCCGCAGGTAATTCTGATCCAGCTCTTTTTCCGCCCGATACGAGCTCACGCCGGAGATCATCTCATTATACGCTCCGGCAAGACTGAGATGAGCAAAGGCACGTGAGGCCGCCAAGCTGTACCCTTCACTCTGGGCACTGTGTTCCGACCAGGCAAATTCCCGATGCACGATCTCCTTGATATGCGCTCTATCCTCGAAAGAAAGCTCACTGAAGATCTCGGCCATCAGCTGCATAGCCCGCTCCTGGTATTCGGGCAGACACTTCATCTGAAACCAGAGAACAGGCTCTACCTGTTCCGCATGGCCCAACTTGCTGTAGATGTTAAAGGAGTGTGAGAAATCACCGGTAGAGGTGCCCAGCTCCCGGGCCAGATGCATGAAGTCCATCTTCCGGGTACCGATTTCGGTGACAATGGTGGCAAAGAGGTCCAGCCATGGCAGCAGCCGGGTGGGAAGTACCGAGATATCAAAGCCCATGTCCACATAGGAAATATGCTCCGTGGCAAGTTCACTGACCAGAACTTGCACGCTTCCGAACATTTCATGAGGCTGGACCGCATGAAATGAAAGATGAGATTCGAGATCGCTGTGACTCAGATGCGGTAAGACGGCAAGAGATTCAGGACTGTTAGGCGTCTGTTGATGCCGCTGCAGTTCAGAGGTCCTGGCAAGCAGCTCCTGCCGCTGGTTCCCGGTCAAGGTTGCCGCATAGCCCTCCAACCTTCCTCTCTCTTCATCCTGGGTCCGGGCAAGTTTCTCAAGATCAGGGATCAGAGTCACCACAACGGTGGCCTTGTTTTCCAAAAGATAGCGTTCAATCAAGTCCTCAAAATATCTCTCTTCAAGCGCCTTGTGGCGGATGACACGGAACAGCTCGTCAATCTCCAGAGTCTCAAAGGGATCCGTACCATATTTAAAAGCAGGCATAACCTTGCCAAAAAGATCCAGACCACGCTGTGCCTTGCTGGCCTCTTCCCGCACCGCAAATTCATATTTATTCAGTTCCGAGAGCAGCAGATCGCGATCCAGCCCCGCTCTGACCATCTCCTGCAAGGTCTCATTATACAGGGCCAAAAAAGGATCCCTTTTATCAGGATCACTTCCCACCAGATAGGTAACCATAAAGGTCTTGAAACTGGAGGTACAGAGATAGAGCCCACCAAAATCCTTGCCCAGCCCGCTGGAGACGATCTTGTTTTTCAAGGGAGAGGCATCTGAATTGTAAAGGATCCCGGCAATGACCTGAAAGGCGGCGTTATCCTCACGATTAAGCACAGTGCTAACCGCCTGCCCCACAGCCAGAAAGGTCTTGGCGGCAGTCTCTTCCGATTCCACGCCGTATCTGTCTTCAATAAAGGTGATCTGCTCAACATCTTGTCCCGCCTCAATTTTGGAGGTATTTCCTTTTACCGGAAAAGCCTTAAGAAAATGATCCTGAAGATAGCAGAGCTCCTGATCGAGCGGCGCATCCCCATAGACAAAAAAGGTACTGTTGGAGGGATGGTAATGTTCCTTGTGAAAGGCACAGAAGGCCTCATAGGAGAGATCAGGGATATTCTTCGGGTCGCCGCCGGACTCATGGGCGTAGGTGGATCCGGGCATAAGCCCCCCGAAGATATGATGAAAGAGCAGACGGATAGGATCGGAAAAGGCACCCTTCATCTCGTTGTAAACCACTCCCTGAAACTCCAGTTCCCCGTTTTCTTCTTCCTGATGATAGTGCCATCCTTCCTGCTCAAAGGTGGTGCGGCTGAGAAGCGGATTAAAGACCACATCGCAGTACACATCCATGATGTTGAAATATTCCTTAAGATTCCGGGTGGCAAAGGGATAATAGGTGATATCCGAGCCGGTCATGGCATTCAAAAAAGTCATGAGCCCGCCCTTGTTGATCTCGCCAAAGACATCATTGACCGGGTATTTCTTCGATCCCATCAACACCGAATGCTCGAGAATATGGGCCACGCCGGTGGAATCTGTTGGGGTGGTGTTAAAGGCAGCGGCAAAAGTCTTGTTGGGATCGCTGTTTTTGATGGCAAGCAAAGGACACCCCAGGACATCATGCTCGAAGAGATAGACATCGGACCCAATTTCAGCAATCTTTGCGTGTCGTTTCAGGGTAAAAGAAGAATACGATTGTCCGGGAATAAAGGGCATAGGAGTTTGAGGAGTTAAATTTAGTATTAGAACATCTTGGTTGAATCCAGGAGCAGGGTGACCGGTCCGTCATTCACCAGTTCCACCGCCATTGTTGCCTGAAAACGACCCGTTGCTGTCTCAATGCCATATTTCTGTACGGCCTGGATAAAACTTTCATACAGAGACTCGGCCTGTTCAGGCCTGGCAGCCGAGGAATACCCGGGCCGGCGCCCTTTACGGCAATCACCATAAAGAGTGAATTGTGAAACAATAAGCATGGCCCCGCCGCTGTCGAGCAGGGAATGATTCATTTTCCCATCCGCATCTTCAAAAATCCGTAAATGAACTATTTTATCGACCAGCCACTGCAGGTCTGTTTCCTGATCATCTCGATGAATACCAAGAAGAACAACCAGACCATGGCCAATGGCCCCGATGTGCTCCTGATCGACCGAAACTGCCGCCCGGCTGACCCGTTGAATGACTGCCCGCATGCTATTGTCTCCGGTACTATTTATCGAATCATTCCATTTCTCAGCCAAGAGAATAACGCGAAGGCAAATGGGCTGCACGTGACAGTACAGGAGTACAAAGAGAAACTGCGCAACAAAGCCGACAACGTTAGCGCTTGATTTAAAAATGGAAACACAATACCCACAAAAGGAAGGGGGTGTCAACTGACTTGAAAGGGAACCACCTGTATTTTGTAGAATAAAAACAGGTGGAGAAGAGGCAGGAACCTGCTATCATGTCATTATTATCTGACTCTGCTGAAAAGGCTCTGAATCAAACGAAGTTGAGGAAAAATGGGCTCTGATACTAACTCTACTAAAAACAACATTTCCGCCATCCATTACGGCTGGTATATCATGGTGACTGGCACCCTCTGTCTCTTTGCCAGCCTGGGTCTAGGCAGGTTTTCTTTAGGGGTGCTGCTGCCGTCCATGGGTAAGTCCCTGCACCTCTCCTATTCACAGATGGGCCTGATCGGGACCTTAAACTTTGTTGGTTATCTGATCGCGGTGCTACTCTGCGGCAGACTGACCAAACGCTTTGGCGCCCGCAGGTTAATCGGGACAGCCCTGACCATCATTGGCCTATCCATGCTTCTCATCAGCTGGACCCGGAACCTCTATCTGATTCTTGCCCTCTATTTATTAACCGGGATCGGCAGCGGTCTCTCCAATGTACCGATGGTGTCGCTGATCTCATGCTGGTTCGCCAGCAATAAACGAGGCCGGGCCACTGGATTTGTGGCCATTGGCAGCGGTTTTGCCATTATCCTGTCGGGAAAATTAATTCCCTACCTTAACACCGTCTATGAACAGGGTTGGCGAGTAAGCTGGTTTGTCCTCGGCACGATTGTCCTCTGTGTCGCGGTGATATGTTCTCTCATTCTCAGAAACAGCCCCCAGGAATGCGGGCTTCTGCCTGTAGGCACGACGACAGAGCCTCATCCCGACAAGTGCCGCAACTCCTTTGCCGAATCGCCAAGGCTGCGCTCGGCCATTATCCTGCACTGTGCTGCTATTTATTTTCTTTTCGGCTTCACCTATGTGATCTATGCCACCTTTATCGTGACCACCTTGGTCCAGGAAAAGGGCTTCAGCGAGACTGTAGCTGGAAATTTCTGGTCCTGGGTGGGCCTGCTAAGTCTTTTCTCGGGACCGGTATTCGGGATTTTTTCTGACCGATTTGGCCGAAGGCCAGGATTGATGCTGGTCTTTGCCATTCAAGCCGTGGCCTACCTCCTGATTGCCCTCGATCTGCCCCAGATTTTTCTTTATCTCTCCATTGGCTGTTATGGAATTGTGGTCTGGAGCGTTCCCGCAATCATGGCGGCCCTGGTAGGAGATTACGCCGGGCCTGAGCGAGTGGCAGCTCTCTTTGGATTTGTCACCTTTATCTTTGGTCTGGGCCAGATTATCGGACCTTTTCTTGCAGGGCTCTTGGCCGAGATGAGTGGCAGTTTTTCCAGCAGCTTTCTCCTGGCTGCTTTTTTGGCGGGAAGCGCAGTATTCCTTTCTGCTTTTTTACCAAAAAAGATATAATCACCATGAAACACGTTTTTGTTAAAGTCTTCATATCCGCGGAGGTAGGAATATTATTTACATAGACTCATTAATTCTACTTTGTCACATTTGGATACAATATAACATCTTGAAATATTTAACATAATATGCTATTGTCTTTTGCAGAAACAGTAAGGAAAGCAAGTCTTCCATTCATTGCAAAAGAGGTAAAAATGA